>ERZ808035.47-NODE-47-length-163555-cov-7.240889_pt1 | contig 163555 bp, 144 predicted proteins | sample MGYA00380189_ERZ808035 | MGnify/ENA primary metagenome ERZ808035 (study PRJEB31490, sample SAMN06133407) | mouse gut metagenome | isolation source: M5_1 | host: mice | place: China: Chengdu | collected 2015-05 ... | reverse complement strand
TGAGACCAGAATGGAAAGATTTTGTAGGCGGCAAGTGGGACAAAGAAGTTAATGTCCGCGACTTTATCCAGAGAAACTATCACCCTTATGACGGTGACGAGGCATTCCTGGCAGAGCCTACACAGAACACAAAGGACCTTTGGGCACAGGTGCTCGATCTGCAGAAACAGGAGCGTGAGGCAGGCGGCGTACTTGATATGGATACCAAGGTTGTATCCACCATCACATCCCACGGCCCCGGCTACCTCGACAAGAGCAAAGAGACCATCGTAGGTTTCCAGACAGATAAGCCCTTCAAGCGTTCTTTACAGCCTTACGGCGGTATCAGAATGGCAGAGAAAGCTTGCACAGACAACGGCTACGAAGTAGATCCCGAGATCAGCGAGTTCTTCTCCACACACAGAAAGACACACAATGCAGGCTGCTTCGACGCTTATAATGCTGAGATGAGGGCATGCCGTTCCTCCCACATCATCACAGGTCTTCCGGATGCATATGGCCGCGGCCGTATCATCGGCGACTACAGACGTGTGGCTCTGTACGGTATTGACAGACTGATTGAGGACAAACAGGCACAGAAGGATTCTACCGGCCGCGTTATGACTGACGATGTAATCCGTCTTCGCGAGGAGCTTTCCGAGCAGATGGTTGCCCTGAAACTGATGAAGGAGATGGCTGCTTCCTACGGCTGTGACATTTCCAAGCCCGCTTCTAACGTGCAGGAAGCAATCCAGGCTACTTATTTCGGCTACCTTTGCTCCGTAAAAGAGCAGAACGGCGCTGCTATGTCCCTCGGACGTACATCTACTTTCCTTGATGTATACGCTGAGAGAGACCTTGCTAACGGCACCTTCACAGAGCAGCAGATTCAGGAGTTCGTTGACCACTTCATCATGAAGCTGCGTCTGATCAAGTTTGCTCGTACACCTGAGTACAACCAGATTTTCGCTGGCGATCCGGTATGGGTAACCGAGTCCCTCGGCGGTGTTGGCGTTGACGGCCGTCACATGGTAACAAAGATGAGCTTCCGTTATCTGCACACCCTGACCAACCTTGGTCCTTCACCCGAGCCGAACCTGACAGTTCTCTGGTCCACCAGACTTCCTGAAGCTTGGAAGAAATACTGTGCGAAGATGTCCATCCAGACCTCTTCCATCCAGTACGAGAACGACGATCTGATGAGAGTGACACACGGCGACGACTACGGTATCGCATGCTGCGTATCTTCCATGGTTATCGGTAAGGAAATGCAGTTCTTCGGCGCGCGCGCTAACGTTGCTAAGTGCCTGCTGTACGCATTAAACGGCGGTGTTGACGAGGTTACCAAGAAACAGGTTGGTCCTAAGTATCGTCCTGTTTCCGGCGATGTGCTGGATTACGACGATGTTATGGATAAGTTCATTGACATGCTCGAGTGGCAGGCAGACGTGTATGTAAATACACTGAACATCATCCACTACATGCATGACAAATACTGCTATGAGAGAGCAGAGATGGCTCTCCATGACAGAGATGTTAAGCGTTATTTCGCAACAGGTGTTGCAGGTCTCTCCATCGTGGCTGACTCCCTTTCCGCTATCAAGTATGCGAAGGTTGAGCCGATCAGAGACGAGGACGGCATCATCGTTGACTTCAAGACAACCGGCGAGTTCCCGAAATACGGTAACGACGACGACCGCGTAGATGAGATCGCTCAGGAGATCGTTCACAAGTTCATGACCGCGATCAGAAGACATCACACCTACAGAAACGGTGTTCCTACAACCTCTATCCTTACCATTACTTCCAACGTAACCTACGGTAAGGCTACTGGTAACACACCTGACGGACGTAAGAAAGGCCAGCCTTTCGCACCCGGCGCTAACCCGATGCACGGCCGTGACACCCACGGTGCAGTTGCTTCCTTATCTTCTGTATCCAAGCTTCCGTTCAACGATGCACAGGATGGTATCTCCAATACCTTCACCATCATCCCGGGCGCACTTGGTAAAGAGGATCAGGTATTCGCCGGCGATATCGAGGTAGACCTCAGCAAATAACAATGTGAGAAGTACTTCTAAAGACGTCCCGCCATAGGACGGGACACCAAGAAGTACTAAGTCTCACATGGGAGAATGCTTGAAATGCAGCATTCTCAGCAAATAACGATATGGGAGGCGTTGGTGATTATGGATGACAAACAAATGATAGATGATTTTATCAAGATGATGGATTCCGGAATGGCGCAGGGCGTCGGGCATGTGAATGTGGACGTTGACGCCAGTGCCGACAACTCTAAAAATGTGCAGACCATGGGGTGCACGGATTGCTCCCGCACCCCGCTGGCGTGCAGCGTTCCCACCCTCCACGATGGATTGGACGGGTTGGAAGATTATAAATAAAAATATAGGAGGACAATACAATGGCAGCAGCAAATGCTCAGGTAGATAACTTAGTAAACTTATTAGATGGCTACGCAACAAAGGGCGGTCATCACCTCAACGTAAACGTGCTCAACAGAGACACCTTACTGGATGCACAGAAGCATCCCGAGAACTATCCCCAGTTGACCATCCGCGTATCCGGCTACGCAGTTAACTTCATCAAGCTGACACCGGAACAGCAGGCGGACGTAATCTCCCGTACTTTCCACGAGAGCATCTAATCGCGTCAGAGTCAAAGAATGCAGGAAGCCTTGCGATACGTCGCAGGGCTTCTTTTTCTGGATTTTATTTTTCCTCTGTGCTATTATATAGGTAATCTCAAGCACTTTTTATGAAAAAGGATAACCCATAAACAAATTGCAGACAATAAAACAGAAAGGTTGCTGATTGAATGCCGAACGCAGCAGATATTATCCGGGATTCCATTAACGAATTTTCCAGAGTGCAAAATTGGATGTTGGTTGTCGGAGACAAAGATTCTACAATCTATCAGTTGATGTATGACAGATATGCAGAATTGAAAACCACATTGACATCTTTAGGCGTCAATCTCACAAAAATCGACAAAATCGAGGGGTAAGAATTATGCAGGGACGAATCCATTCTTTAGAAAGTTTTGGAACAGTAGACGGACCGGGGACCCGGTTTGTGGTGTTTGTGCAGGGCTGCCCGATGCGGTGCGCCTACTGCCACAACCCCGACACATGGGAAATGAACGGCGGCACACTGATGGAGCCGGAATATATTTTTGAACAGTATAAGAGAAACGAAGCGTTTTATCATGGCGGCGGTATCACCGTCACCGGCGGCGAACCACTGATGCAGGTGGATTTCCTGATCGACCTGTTTACCATTGCAAAGAAAAATAATGTGCATACCTGTATTGACTCCTCCGGCATTGCCTACAAGAAAAATGCCAATCCCGAGTGGCTTGCGAAATTAGACAGACTGATGGAGTTGACTGATCTGGTCATGCTTGATATCAAGCACATTGACCCGGAAAAGCACAAGGAGCTTACCTCCCAGCCCAACGAAGGTATTCTCGCATTCGCGGAGTATCTGAATGAAAAGCATGTGGACATGTGGATCCGTCACGTCATTGTTCCGGGCATTACGGACGACGACAAGTATCTGTATGATCTCGGTTACTTTATCGGCGCGTTCACGAATCTGAAAGCGCTGGACGCCCTTCCCTATCACACCATGGGAGAAAACAAGTACGAGAAGCTTGGCATGGAATACAAGCTCAAAGGTGTTCCCGCCATGGACAAAGATAAGCTGATCGAGAAGAAGAAAGTCATTCTGGACGGCGTCCGAAAACGGCGTGAGGAACTTGGAATACACTCATAATTAAGCAAAAGGGACAGAGTCGAAAACCGATTCTGCCCCCTTTTTATTTTTGCACATATCCGAGTTTGCGAAGCAAATCCCGCAACTAAGCTTTGCTCAATTTATCCACTTCTTGAGCGCTTCCTCCAGCCTTTCGATGTCCACAGGCTTAGAAATATGATCGTTCATGCCCGCCTCTTCCGACTTTCGGATGTCATCCGCAAAAGCGTCCGCCGTCATTGCCACGATGGGGATTTCCTCCAGATCCGCACGCCCCGATGCGCGGATTGCCTTTGACGCTTCATAACCGTTCATAACCGGCATCTGGATATCCATAAAGATCAGGTCAAAGTACCCCGGCTCTTTTTCCATAACGGCATCCACCGCCAGCTGTCCGTTCATCGCCATCTCCACCTGAATACCGACTACGCTCAGAAGCTCCTTAGCCACTTCAATGTTAATCTCATTGTCCTCCACCAGAAGGACGCGCCTGCCTGAAAAGTCTTCCTGCTTGAACACGTCAAGCGCAGAGACTTCTTCCTCGTCTTTATCCTGATCGTGCCCAAGCGCTTCCTTAAGCACCCGCATCAGCCGCGACTTAAACAGCGGTTTTCCGATAAAGGCATCCACTCCGGCATCCAGCGCCTCCGACTCGATATCCGCCCAGTCGTAAGCGGACTGGATGATAATCGAAACGTCGCTGCCCACCGCTTTACGGATATCCTTTGTCGTCTCCACACCGTCCATGCCGGGCATCTTCCAATCCAGAATAACAACAGCGAACTTCGATCCGTCTCCCTCTTCAAACCGCTTTACGGCATCCTCGCCGCTTAGCACATACTCCGCATTCATGCCAAGGCTCTTCAACATCTCGCAGGAGCTCTCGCACGCCGTCTCCTCATCATCAACAACCAGCACCGAAAGACCGTTGTATATCGCCAGATCCGCCTCGGTCATGTCATCGAGCTTCAGGTAGACGATCACTGTGAATCTGGAGCCCTTCCCCAGCTCACTCTCCACTTTGATATCGCCGAGCATCATGCGGGCAATATTGACTGCTATTGACATGCCAAGTCCTGTACCTTCGATCTTACCTGTCCTGGAATCCGCTGCACGGGAAAACGGCTCAAAAATTTTCTGGATATAATCCGGCTCCATACCAATACCGGTATCTTCAAAGGTAAATTCATAGCATCCATATCCCGTGATGTGCGAGGACTTTTCCTCGATATGTATGCTGATTTTTCCGCCGGAGGGCGTAAATTTCACTGCATTGCCCATAATGTTCATAAAGATCTGCTGCAAATGCTGTTCATCCCCGACCACATTCTCGTGATCCAGTTTTGCAATGCCTGCATTCAGCGCAAGCCCTTTGGCTTCCATCTGTGAGCGGAACACCGTCAGAAGGCTCTCTATCGTGTCGGAGAGGTTGAACGCGTTCTCCGTCAGGCTTACCTTGCCGCTCTCGATCCGGCTCATATCGAGCACTTCATTAATCAGCCCGAGCAGATGCTTGCCCGAAACCGTAATCTTTTCAAGTGCGTCCAGCACGCGTTCCTTCTCGTCAATGTGCATGGTCGCCACGGAAGTCATACCCAGAATCGCATTCATGGGCGTGCGGATATCGTGACTCATGCGGGAAAGGAAATCACTCTTGGCATGGTTCGCCGCTTCCGCACGTTCCACCGCCTGAGCCAGCATTTCCCGCTGTTCCTCCTCGCGGCGTATCATATCGTCAATGCTGCGGATTGCCATGGTAATGGTGGACACCTGCCCGCCCTCCGTATCCGCGGTGGTTACTGCGATGGAACACCACTCGTAACTGTCGTTATCCGGCTTCTTACGCTTAAATTGCAGTTCGATATGATCCCTGTCGGAAAGTCGTTTCCGTAGATTGGAGGCATCCAGAAAATCCTTTACGAGCTCAGTGTGCTCCTCCGCTACGATACCACTTTCCAGATTTTTTATGGTTCTGACGTCATACTCCTCCCTCTTGGGTCCGCCCTCCGAATAGGGATAAACCGTGTCGCAGGTATTTTCCCTCAGATTGATATAATAGATTGCACGGCAGGCGCGCACGGTGCTGTCCATAGCATTCCGGTAAATACGGGTCTGCTCCGCCATGCGGTCATGCTCGTCCTGCAATTCCTGATTGTGCACCTGATTTCTGTACTCACGGATCATCTGGAAGATAAATACCGCAAAACCGAGCGCAATAAGCACGACGCAGATATAGTAAAATGTATCTGAGCCGGAAAGAATCTGGTCCTTCGGGATGGTCAGAATGCCGGTCCATCCGTTATCCATATGATGGAAATAGACATTGCGGACAATTCCGTCCATGGGTGTCAGATTTTCCAGCACACGGTCATTGCCGCTTTGATCCGCGCCTTCCAGATAGCTGTTCACAAGTTCTTGAAACTCCTCCTGCTGATAATCCCAACAGGACTGGTAATATAACAGACTACCGTTATTGTCCACCAGATAGTACGAGGAATCCTGCGGCAGCACAAGCGTTTCATTCATCGCTTCAAAGAAGGACGGCATCAGGTCAATGGCAAGATAGCTGCCCGTTGCAGGAACAACCTTGCACAGGGTAATCACCGGCAGACCCGTCACATAATCCGTGTAGACTGGCGAAACGTAAACTTCCCCGTTCGCGGCTACCGCCTCCTGATAGTATCCCGCTTCAAGGAAATTATATTTTGCAATTTCTTCCAGTTCCGGGTCATTGGACACAATCTCTTTGGCGTGAAAGGTTTTGCCGTAAATCTGGAGCGCGTTTTCGCCGTATGCATCAGTAAGCCCTCTCATAAAAGGATATAGGCCTTCCCGAAGCTCATCAATAGAAATATCCTCTTTCTCACGTTCTTCTATGTAATTTACGCTTACTTTCAGAATCGCTTCGCACGCAAGGATTCCGCCCTCCTCCGACGAGGTACAGTTCTCTATCAGAGCCAGTCCCATCTGGTTGGTATTGTCCCACAGAGTCTGTCGCAGGATAATCGTACAGAACAGCACAACGAGAATGAATGCGCTCAGCACCAGAATATTATTCCGCATCTTTCTAAGTAACGACATCTTTTTGCTTCCGTTCATTGCCACACACTTACCTTATTATTTTATTTTGCGGGTACACCGCCAAACTGCCCGCATTATATTATGTATACATCCCTATTTTAACGGGCGCCCGTGTGAAAATCAAGATATATCCTGCATAAAAGCTATATTTTTCTACTTGTATATTGGTTCCTTTTATATTAAAATAAGAACGTGGCAACTTTTTATTGCTGTCAATCACTTTTATAACATAAGGAGGATATAGTCATGGCATTCGTAATCAGTGACGCTTGTGTAGCTTGTGGTGCATGTGAGGCTCAGTGCCCGGTTGGTGCGATCAGCATGGGCGACGGTAAGTTTGAGATTGATGCTTCTAAGTGCATCGACTGCGGTTCCTGTGCAGGCGCTTGCCCGACAGGTGCTATTTCTCAGGGCTAAAGCAATTTCATGCAAATGATTGAAGGAACCGTCTCCCAGAAGTGTCAATTCATTTCTGGGAAAGCGGTTCTTTCTTTTTATTTCTGCCAAACTTTTCTCCCGGTCGGCGTCTCAGGCTGATCATCTCGTCGATTTTCCGAAAGTGTTCCTCCTCCATCTTTTTTCGTTCCTCGTCCCGCTCCTCCTGCTGCCGGAACTGATAGTCCAATTCCTTTAAGATGCTCTCCTTGATTTCCGTGCACATTTCGCGGTTGGCGCTTTTGACTGCATCAGTCACCATATGCTGCAAAAGATACTGCAGGCGTTTCGCCTTTTTCTCCTTCTCCTCATCTAACGGCTCCTCATACTCTTTCAGTTCCTGTGATTCCTCCGGCACTTCCAGCACTGTCTCCTTTCCCTTGGACATCGTGACCATATACTTCTTCGCTTTCTTCATAACCATATCCTCCAAATTTTTTTCTATCGACTCCTTTTCTTCTGCCGCCGTTTCCACTGTATTCCTGTCCGCCATACGCTCCGGGCTGTAAAAACTCTGCCCTGCGCCCTGCAGTACCACACGTATTGCCCGCAGCTGCAGCCCCTGCTCTTTAAGCTCCTTGATACGGCGCAGGGTTTCGATGTCCTTCTCTTTATAACAGCGATGTCCCATCTCGTTTCGCTCAATCGGCAGCTTCAGCTCGTCCTCCCAGTAACGGAGCACATGCGGCTCCACCTCCACCTTTTTTGACGCTTCCGAGATATAATAAACGGTGTCATTCATGTACGCTCCTCCCTTTCTTTTCCTTTTCATAAGCAGACTCAAAACGCGCATTTTTCGTTCGCGGCCTACGTTCCACTTCGGTCCGCTTAAACGCGCAAAGAGACGCCCCTGCTGAGGGTCGTCTCTTTTGTAAGTTATTCACTATTTGGCTAAGTTTGCAAACTTGGTATAATCGGGCAGCCAGACCAGTTCCACGGTGCCGATGGGGCCGTTTCTCTGCTTCGCTATGATGATCTCGGCGATGCCTTTCCGCTCCGTATCCTTATTGTAATAATCGTCTCGGTATATGAACATCACCACGTCGGCGTCCTGCTCGATGGCGCCGGACTCACGCAGGTCGGAAAGCATGGGCCTGTGATCGGGTCTCTGCTCCACCGCGCGGGAAAGCTGCGAGAGCGCCACCACAGGCACATGCAGTTCCCGGGCAAGCGCCTTCAGCGAGCGGGAGATATCAGAGATTTCCTGCTGTCTGGAATCTGTGGAACGCCCGCTCCCCGACATCAGCTGCAAATAGTCAATAATGACCATTTCCAAATTATGTTCAAGCTTATATTTGCGGCACTTGGAGCGAAGCTCCGAAATGCTGATACCCGGCGTATCGTCTATGATAAGATTGGATTTACCGATCTGCGCCGCACTCTCGATCAGCTTCTCCCACTCCGCGTCCGACAGGTTGCCTGTCCGCAAATGTTGGGAGTCCACCCGCGACTCCATGGAAAACAGACGGTTCACCAGCTGCTCCTTGGACATTTCCAGACTGAATATCGCTACCGTTTTGTTCTGCTTGAATGCTACATATTGAGCCACATTAAGGACAAACGCCGTCTTTCCCATGGAAGGTCTGGCCGCCACCAGAATCAGATCCGAGGGCTGCAATCCTGCCGTCCTATAATCCAGGTCCAGAAAGCCCGTAGCCACCCCCGTCACATTTCCCTTATTGTGGGAAGCGCGCTCGATATTTTCCATGGCATTCATTACAATCTGCCGGATGGGAACAAACTCCGCCGCACCCCGTCTCTGGACCAGATCGAACACGCGCTTTTCAGTGTCCTCCAGAATGGTGTCCAGGCTTTCCTTTCCCACATAGCAGTCGTTGGCAATCTCTTCATTCAGGCGGATCAGTCGTCTGAGCACCGCTTTGTCTGCGACAATACCCGCGTAGTACTTTACATTTGCCGAGGTTGGTACAGCCGTGATCAGGTCCCTGATAAATTCTGGGCTGCTGACTTCCGAAGGTACATCCTTCTCGCGCAGCCTGTCCTGCAAGGTTACCAGATCCACGGGTTTCCCCTCGTCGTTCAGCTCCACCATTGTGTCAAACAGAACACCGTACTGCTTATTATAAAAATCCTCCCCCGACACGATCTCAGAGGCTGTCACAATGGCCTCCCTGTCCATAATCATGGAACCGACGACGGACTGCTCCGCCTCCATGCTGTGGGGCAATACTCTCTTTAATATTGCTTCCTCCGGCAAAATCATACCTCCTGACGCTGTGCATATCCTTCCGCATTTCATGCGTCACAAAAAATGCCCATTATCCCGAGCGCTGCAAGGGACCGCCCGTCTGCAGCATTCTCAGGCTTCCGTCACCTTCACCTTGAGCTTTCCCGTCACCTTCGGATGCAGTTTCACGCCAACCTCATAAACGCCAAGCGCCTTGATCGGCTCGGAAAGCTGTATCTTCTTTTTGTCCAGTTCCAGGCCGCACTGCTCTTTTGCCGCCTGTGCAATCTCTTTTGAGGAAACCGAGCCAAATGCCTTGCCGCCCTCGCCGGATTTCATTTTCAGAATGACTTCCTTTGTCTCAAGCACCCCCGCAAGTTCCTTCGCCGCCTCAAGCTGTTCCTTCGCTATCTTATCCGCGTTTGCCTTCTGCAGCTTTAAGTCGTTTTTATTTTTGGCGTTCGCTTCCACGCCAAGCTTCTTCGGCAGCACAAAATTTCTCGCATAGCCGTCGCTGACGTCGACAATATCGCCCTTTTTTCCGAGTGTTTTCACATCTTCCAATAATATAATCTGCATAATCTTTCGTTTCCTTTCCTGTATTTCACGAACACGCCGCCATACGGTTTTCGGCTCCAGCCCGATCTCTTTTATCGTACTTTCAGGCGTATTGCCGCATATTTAATCCGCAGAGAGTTCCCCTTCCGCTATCATGGCATCCAGTGTCCTCTTAATACTCTCAATACCTTCCTCGATGGTTCCATTCTCAAGCTGCGCCCCGGCTATGTTCAGATGACCGCCGCCGCCCATCCTCTCCATAATAACCTGTACGTTGACCTCGTCGATTGAGCGCGCACTGATATATATAATTCCATTATATCTGGTAAGAATGAAGCTGGCCCGGATTCCCTTGATATTGAGCAATTCGTTAGCCGCCTGCGCGCCCACAACGGTAGGACTCGCCACATCCTCTCCCGTGCAGACGGATATGGCATAAAACCGTCTATAAATCTCCGCCTGGCTGACTGCATCCGCCTTCGCCTTATATTCAGCCGCATCGTCCCGGAACAGTTTTCTGACGCGTGTCACGTCTGCGCCGTTTCTGCGAAGGAATGCCGCCGCCTCGAAGGTTCTGACACCTGTCTTCGTCATAAAGTTGTTGGTGTCTATCATGATACCTGAATACATGCAGTCCGCTTCCTCGGACCGAAGCCTTAAATCGTCGCTGATATATTGCAGGATCTCCGATACCATCTCACATGCTGAGGATGCGTACGCCTCTATATAGGAAAGCGTCGCGTTCTCGATAATTTCCGTGCCCTGTCTGTGATGGTCCAGCACCACAATAGATTTACAGCGCTTCAAAAGCTCAGGGCACTCCGTAATACTCGGTTTATTTACATCTACCACCACAAGCACCGCATTGTTGCCGACCATCTCAAGCGCAAGCTGGCTGTTAATAATCATATCTTCCGCGTAGTCGTCATTGTCCCGGAACATTTCCACCATAGGCTGCATGGAAGAAGTCACATCGTTTAAGACAATATGCGCCTTTTTATCCAACGCCTCTGCAATGCGGTAGATTCCGACCGACGCGCCGAAACTGTCCACATCGCCCATACGGTGGCCCATGACATAGACCTCGTCCTTGACGGAAATAATTTCCCGCAGGGCGTGAGCCTTTACCCTCGCCTTGACACGGGTGCTCTTTTCCATCTGCTGGCTCTTTCCGCCGTAATAAATTACATTTTCCGGCACCTTTACCACCGCCTGGTCACCGCCGCGGCCCAGCGCGATGTCTATGGCATTTCTCGCAAACTCATAATTCTGCGCGTAGGACAGGCCGTTCAAACCCATACCGATACTGATGGTTACTGCCATTTCATTTCCGATATTGACCGTCTTTACATCCTCCAGAATGTCAAATCGACTCTCCTGCAAATGGGTCGCCGCTTCCTTGCGCATGATTACCAGATACTTGTCCTTCTCAAGCTTCTTGCAGATGCCGTCCAGTGCTGCAATATATTTATTTACCTTTCTGTCAATCAGCGCAATCAGCAGGGAACGCCGTACTTCTTCCACGCTCTCCAGCGCCTCCTCGTAGTTGTCCAAGTAGATAAGCGCCACTGCGAGGGACTGGTCGTCCACTTCCTTCAAGGCGATCTGCAGGGCTGTTTCATCAAACAGGTAGAGGGCGATCAGATAACCCTCATAGCCCTTCGCCTCAATAATATCGCTGTTTTCCGCCATCTCTTTTAAGGATATCTTTTTCAGCTTCGCCACATAATTTCCGTTCTCGTATTCCACCCGGCATTCGATGTCATTTTCTGTTTCCCTTCCCGGAAGGTTGTCCTTCGTAATCGTAGGAAAAAGGGTAGTTACCGACTTCCGATAGCCCTTCTCCTGATGTGTAAGCCGCTCAAAGGCAATATTTGTCCAAATGATTTTCCCCGCATCATCCAAAAGGGCATGCGGCAGTTCCAGATCCCTCAAAAGCCTTCTCTGGATCTGGCCATACTGGGTCGCAAAACTGATCAGCTCATTCATAATGATCGGCTTGTTATACAGCATCATGGACAGCACGATTGCGAAATAGAAAATTAAAAATGCGGTCAACACAAGCCCGGCCCTGTAATCCAACATGTAGACCAAGATATCCACCACCGCAAGCAAAAATCCCAGATATAGGGAGGACTGCAGATACGACTTCATCCGCCCTTTTAATTTCACCGTATTTTTCATCATATTCCTCATAAGAGTTTTTCTTGTTCTTCTCGCATTAGTATAGCATTTTTTGGCAAATACCGCCACATCTATATATAGAGTTTTTTCGCGGTAAAATGACATAATGTGGACAAAGAAGAAACCGGATACCCCCTTGGCACCCGGTTTCCGTATTTCTCATATCATACTTAGTCCTGAACGTAGGGCATCAGAGCCAGATGTCTTGCGCGCTTGATCGCTACGGTAAGCGCTCTCTGGTGCTTCGCGCAGTTTCCGGTGATTCTTCTGGGAAGAATCTTGCCCCTCTCAGAAATGTATCTGCGCAGCTTGTTGCTGTCCTTGTAGTCAATCACGTTATCCTTGCCGCAGAATACGCAGACTTTCTTCCTTCTGCGCATACCTCCCTTTTTCTTAGGGAAATCCGGCCTGTCTGATTTATTAAATGCCATAGTAAACCTCCAATCCCGCGCACTGGGCGCCTTGCCTTAATTGAACGGCAGTTCCTCGTCGATTCCATCGGGGATATTCATAAAGCCATCCCCCGCTGCCATCGGTGCGGACTCTGTTCTGCCTGCGGGCGCATAGTCGCCGCCTGCCTGCTGGGAAGCATTCTTGCTCTCCGCGAACTCCTGATCCTCCACCACCACATCCGTGGTGTACACCCTGACGCCATCCTTATTCGTATAACTTCCTGTCTGGATGCGTCCCGTGACTGCGATCTTCGTGCCCTTGTGGAGATACTTCTCTGCAAACTCACCTGATCTCCCAAAAGCTACACAGTTAATAAAATCTGCCGTCTGTTCATCGTTATTGCGATTAAATCTGCGGTCTACCGCCAGTGTGTATCTGGCAACCGCCGTCGCGTTCTCACCCTGGGAATATCTCACCTCGGGGTCTCTTGTCAAACGTCCCATCAGTATCACTTTATTCATATAGAATACCTCTTTCTATTTCTCGTCTTGTCTGACGCACAGGTATCTGATGACGTTATCCATGATGCGGATGCGGCTCTCGATCTCGCCGGGAGCTGTGCTCTCAGCCTCAAAGCGGATAAAGTAATAAAAAGCCTCTTTCATCTTCTGTACTTCGTACGCGAGCCTCTTTTTACCCCAGTCGTCTACTTCTGTGATCTTTCCGCCGAACCTCTCTACCAGAGCTTTCACCTTCTCCAGCGTAGCGGCACGTTCGTCATCTTCAATCTTAGCAGTGACAACAACGGCTAACTCATACTTGTTCATGCTTCTCTACCTCCTTTTGGTCTCTGGCCCCTCTTCTCATAAGGAGCAAGGATGTGTGGCTTTACGCCAAATTAGTATATCACGGGTACTTATAATAACACAGTCCCCTGAAATGTGCAAGGAGTTTTGGGGAATTATTGTTCCAATGCCGGTTTTTAGCAATCCCTCTCCCATTTCCCTTCCCGATGTGCTACAATAGGTAGGGTTAAGGAAACGGAGATGACATACTATGAAAAAGCTGGGAAGAAACGATGCCTGCTGGTGCGGCAGCGGCAAAAAGTATAAGGCATGCCACATGGCGATGGATGAAAGAATCGAGAGCTTCGAACTGCAGGGACATATCGTCCCGCGGCGCGATATCCTCAAGACCCCCGAGCAGCTTCAGGGCATCCGGGAAAGCAGCAAGCTCAATATCGCCATTCTGGACGAGATCGGGCGGCAGATCCATATTGGCATGAGCACCGGGGAAATTGATAAAATCGTCCGGGATATGACGAAAGAAATGGGCGGCATTGCCGCGCCTTTGGGCTACGAAGGATTCCCGAAGAGCGTCTGCACTTCCATCAACGAAGTGGTGTGCCACGGCATCCCCGATGAAAACCGGCTGTTAAAGGACGGTGATATCGTGAATGTGGACGTATCTACTATATATAATGGGTACTTTTCGGACTCCTCGCGCATGTTCATGCTGGGGAATGTGCCGGAGGAGACAAGGAAGCTGGTGCAGGTGGCAAAGGAATGTATCGACGTGGGGCTTGCGCAGGTGAAACCATGGAATTTCCTCGGGGACATGGCGCAGGCTATCAACGATTACGCGAAGCAAAACGGCTACTCCATCGTGAGGGAGATCGGCGGGCACGGTATCGGGTTGGAATTTCATGAAGAGCCCTTTGTCAGCTATGTGACGCGCAAAGGTACGGAAATGCTGATGGTGCCGGGTATGGTCTTCACCATTGAACCCATGGTAAATATGGGGAAGGCAGATATATACATTGACGATGAGGACGGCTGGACGGTCTACACCGACGACGGCAAGCCTTCCGCCCAGTGGGAGGTAACGCTCGCGGTGACGGAGGACGGTTATGAAATTCTGACATACTGAAATTCATTCAGCAGCCGGAAGATGACATTTCCAATCATGTGACGGCAGCTAAAAAATCTGCCCTCATTGATATAACGGTATTTCGTTTGGTATAGCAAAAGCCCGCCTGCATCGAGTGTACAGATGTGTGCGGGCCTTTTTACGCCCAAAAACTTGTGCACTATTCCGATATTGTAAACCGTTCCTACATCTGATATGGTAATCATACAATCTTTTGGCAGATTAAAGTATACTTTATTCCGTACATTTGGTATTTTACAGTTTCCTAACGTACGGGTCTACGGCAGCTCGCCGAATATTCCAGCAGGAAAAGACGGAAAGATTGAAAGAAGCTTCGAACTAATTCTATGTACCTAAAATAACAGAATATGAAAAAGGAGGATGCAGAAAAAATATGCGCGAATTTATGACAAAGGTGTCAGATTATTTCAGTGAATGGAGAGATGATCCCGAGCGGGAAGACGGACGTTTCCCACGGATTTTTATCATCACGGCGGCTATTGCTGTGGCCCTGATTATTGCACTGCTTATGTGGTGGGGGTACGGCGTACAGGAAAAAAGACGGGAAGAGGCTGCCCAGAAAGCGAAGGCGCTGCAGGAGGAACAGGCTGCGAAGGATGCGCTTGACGCGCTCGCCCTGCAGGAAGCGCACGGGCTTGTGTCGGCCACTTACGAGGAAAAGATGCAGGAATATATGTCGAAAGATTCCGGCGAAGAACTGCGGCAGGAATATCTCACAAATACAAATGAACTGTCGGAAACAGTCAAGGAACTGCAGGAAAAGTTGGAACAGGTACAGAGAGAAATCTCTGAAGTTGTCCGGGAATACCGGGAAAACGGCTCGTCATCCTCCGAGAAGGTGGCGGAAAAACTCACCGTTCTGGACAGGCAGTCGCAGGCCCTCGTGGAAAACATCCGCTCGCTGGAGACGAAACTGACTGATCTTGGATCCGTGATACAGACCGTGGACCGGGAAAAAATCCCCGCAATCCGGGAACAGATCACAGAAGCCCGCTCGCAGATGGAGCAGATACGCTCCGATATATCGAGCACATATGATAAAATCAAGGACCTTCGGAAAGAGGATGAAAAGCTTTGGAACAAACTATCCGGCGTGGAAGATAGTCTGGCTGAAGCACTGGACAAAAACCTGGATGAAATCGACAAACGTCTGAGCCGGGTCGGAAAGGATATGGACGCGCTGGAAAAGGAGTTTCGGGAGGCTCTGCAAACGATGGAAAAGGAGCTGGAAAAAGAAATAAACGAAAAAATCAGAGAAGAAATGCACACGCTGTCCACGGATTCCCTCTCCTACCGCTATGATAAAAGCTCTAGTACACTCTACCTCACACCCGAACAGAAAAAATCGGGCAGATAAAAAAGCAGGAGGAAACGTATGAAAAAGGATATCCATATAGGAAAAATAACAAAAACGGCGCTGGCGGCCTTTGCTCTTTTATTGTGTATCTGCCCACAGTTACAGGCGTCCGCCTCAGAAACAGTGCCGGACACAGCGTCCGCCGGAAACATTGTATATGAAAGAGGCATGGACTCTGTCGCGATTTATACAGAAGATATCACGTTGCTGAAAAAGAGGCTTTCCGGCGTATGCGCAAAAACCTATGATCCCGCTTCTTATGGGCATATCCACCAGTGGGAATATGCAGATATTACCGAGAACACCCACACAGAATGCTGTACGCAGTGCGGTGCAGCCGTAAAATTGGTAAATGCACATACGGAAGACTTCTCGGAAAAGTGCGTGATCGCATATGACGGCAAAGATTATCCGGGCTGCCGATATGTGTGCGCCTGCGGTTTTGACTGGCTGCGGGAGCGGTATCACACACCCGTCTATACCCCAGTCAGCGCGTCATCCCACGCTGTTTCCTGTGCACTGCATGGAACGGCATACTGCGACGGCTTAGGCGAAATCGAGGGAGAGCATATAAACATTCTGTACGCAACAGATGAATCTCATCACCGGGCGGTCTGCGAATACTGTAAATATGAAGCGCCAGAAGAGACATGTATTTTTGATATAGAAAGTTCGCTGGATGAAAACGGGGCAGCGCAGATTAGCCGGTACTGTAAATGCGGAAATCATCTGCCTGTGTCGGTGAAGCCGCCGGAAGAAAGCACAGACGCAGGCGAGGAACCGGCTGCACCGCCGGAGGAAGTGCCAGATACCAGTGCGGAACCTTCTATCCCCACAGACGAAGAGTCAAAAACCGGGGAAGAACCGGCTGTCCCGCCTGAAATGGAAACCGCCCCCGGCGAAGAACCGGCTGTCCCGCCATTAAAAGAGGCGGAAGAAGACGAGAAGGCACAGGAGCTCTCTCCTGCCCTGCAGAGAGAAGAAGCAGAAAACCAAGGAGGAAAAGAATGAAAAAGAGAATCATATCCGCAGTAATGGCGCTTGCGTTAATGGCAGGAACCTACAGTGTGGCAATGGCTGCCGATCAGGGCACCACCACAGGTAAACTTAAGTCCCACGGAAAAATTGTTTACGGGGATGCGAACGAGGAAGTGGTTATCGACAGTCTGGATCTTTATATGCTGGCGGAACAGGTCGATCAGGTCCGGGTAAATGTGGTAAAACAGCTGGGTAAAATGCACACCTTTTTTACTGCAGGACAAGGTACCGCCCTGCAGAGCGGCGGACATATCGGGGTCGCTTACACAGAGCCATCAGGAAAGGACTTTGTCGATCCGCTGTCACTGGATCTCCAAACCATGGTGGAGGGAATTGCCGCAAGCCAGCGGTTCTCTTCCGACGTGAGGGATTACGGTTATCCTGCCGGCACTAAGCTGTATCAAAGGGCGGATGGCAGCCTGACCACGGAGAGAGGAACCGAGAATCTCCCTGAACTCTCCATCAAAGAAGCAAAACCCGAAAACCTGTCCGCCGGAACCGCCGCATGGGTACAGGGAAAACTGATTTTAGGCACGGGAACGGATAACAAAACCTACATGGAAAAGGGAGAAGCCGCTGCTTCTTCAAACGGCGCGGGCGATCTGAGCAATATCTTTCTCAACTTCAACAAGGTTGGCGGATGGATGTCTGGATTTAACGATACAATCCCCTATACTTTCACACCCGGCAAATCTTTGCTGATCGTGCTCGACGGACCTCTGGACGGTACTTTTGACGGTGCAAACCTACCCGATTCAGCCGTGGTCGGACAGTCCTTCTCCATGTTCTATTGGCGGAGTAATCCGCATTCCTCCATTAAACTGAAAGTGGAGGATGCGTATGGCGGTCATAATGACCTTCTGCTGCTAAAAGAATGGTAACATTGACAATCACGCCCCTTTACGATAGACTTTATCAATAGAAGTAATGTGGAAAGGATGCGTGTTATGAACAAGGGAAAATATTATATTACAACGGCGATTGCCTACACCTCCGGCACTCCCCATATCGGTAACAGCTATGAGATTGTGCTGGCGGACAGCATCGCCCGCTTTAAGAGAAAAGACGGCTATGACGTATTTTTCCAGACAGGTACTGACGAGCACGGACAGAAGATCGAGCTAAAAGCGCAGGAGACAGGCGTTACGCCGAAAGCGTATGTAGATAAGGTGGCAGGGGAAATCCGGCGGATCTGCGATTCGCTAGATACCTCTTATGACAAATTTATCCGCACCACAGACGACTTTCATGAGAAACAGGTACAGAAGATTTTTAAGAAGCTTTACGAGCAGGGGGACATTTATAAGGGCGCCTATGAGGGGCTTTACTGCACCCCCTGCGAGTCCTTCTGGACAGAGTCCCAGCTGGTCGACGGAAAATGCCCTGACTGCGGCGGCGAGGTGAAACCCGCCAAGGAGGAAGCATACTTCTTCAAAATGAGCAAGTACGCGGACAAACTGATTGCGCACATCAACGCGCACCCCGAGTTTATTCAGCCGGTGTCACGCAAGAATGAAATGATGAACAATTTTCTTCTGCCCGGCTTACAGGATCTGTGTGTGTCCAGGACCTCCTTTAAATGGGGGATTCCCGTGGACTTTGACGACAGGCATGTGGTTTACGTGTGGCTGGACGCGCTGACAAACTATATCACCGGAATTGGTTATGACGCGGAGGGAGAAAGCACAGATCAGTACAAGAAACTGTGGCCTGCGGATCTTCATCTGATCGGAAAGGATATTATCCGTTTCCATACGATTTACTGGCCCATCTTCCTGATGGCTCTGGGCGAGCCGCTTCCAAAGCAGGTGTTCGGGCACCCCTGGCTTTTGCAGGGGGACGGCAAGATGAGTAAGTCCAAGGGAAATGTGATTTACGCGGACGACTTAATCAGCTTTTTCGGCGTGGACGCGGTCCGCTATTTTGTACTGCACGAGATGCCTTTCGAGAACGACGGCACGATCACATGGGATCTGATGGTGGAGCGCATGAATTCCGATCTGGCAAACACGCTGGGAAATCTGGTAAACCGCACTATTTCCATGAGCAATAAGTATTTTGGCGGTGTGGCGGAGAATAAAAAGACGGGTGTGGACGCCGGCGCGGAAGATGTAGACGCCGATCTGTTTGGCGTCGTGTGCGACACTTACAGCCGTGTCGTCAAAAAGATGGACGAGCTGCGCGTGGCCGACGCGATCACGGAAATCTTTACGCTCTTTAAACGCAGCAACAAATACATTGATGAGACCATGCCCTGGGCACTCGCAAAAGACGAGACGAAAAAGGACAGACTGGCGACGGTACTCTACAATCTTTCCAACGCGATTATGGTGGGCGCCTCTCTTCTGGAGCCTTATATGCCGGAGACCGCAAAGCGCATTTCTGCGCAGATGAATGCGCCGCTGATTGATTTTGCCGTGCTGGAAAAATGTGCCGCCGACCGAGACACCGCGGCTGCATCCACACTCTATCCTTCCGGGACACAGGTGACGCAGACGCCGGAAATCCTCTTTGCAAGACAGGACCTGGCCGAGGTAATGGAGAAAGTGGAAGCTATGTTTGCCGAGAGACAAAAGGCGGCGGGCGGAGAAGAGAATACAGAGGCGGATGAAGTTCCCGCTGATGTAATAGATATAGAAGCAAAGGAAATGATTTCCTATGACCTGTTTGACCAGTGTCAGTTTCAGGTAGGTGAGATTCTGGAGTGTAAAGAAGTGCCGAAATCCAAGAAACTGTTATGTTCCAAAGTTCGCGTAGGCTCACAGGTACGCCAGATTTTATCCGGTATCAAGCAGCATTACAGCGCGGAAGAAATGGTTGGCAAAAAAGTCATGGTACTGGTAAACTTGCAGCCCAGGGAAATTGCCGGCATGATGTCCGAGGGTATGCTTCTGTGCGCGGAGGATGCGGACGGAAAACTCTCACTGATGACGCCGGAGCGGTTCATGCCTGCCGGCGCGGAGATCTGCTGATCATAAGGAGAGACATGATAGAAAAAGAGGAATTTTATTTTGGTTCGCGGGACGGCGAACATAAGCTTCATGCGGTCAAATGGCTCCCGGACACAGAAAACCCGATCTGCATTCTGCAGATTATACATGGCATGTCAGAGCATATCGGCCGCTACGAAGATTTTGCAAGGTATTTAGCCCAAAAAGGCGTCCTTGTGGTTGGCGACGATCACTTAGGGCATGGGCTTTCCGTTAAGGACGGCGAAATCCGCGGCTACTTCTGCAAGGAGGACGCCGCAACCGTGCTGGTGCGTGACGAACACAGGCTGAAAAAAATGATGCAGGAGCAGTATCCCGGCATTCCTTATATTATTTTGGGACACAGCATGGGATCCTTTATCCTGCGCAACTATCTGACACGTTACGGAAACGGTATCGACGGGGCTGTCATTATGGGAACAGGCATGCAGCCCAGGCACGCGGTACGTCTCGGCTTGCTGCAGGCGTCTTTTCTGAGCGCGCTCTTTGGCCCTAAATATGTATGTACAGGTATGGACAAAGCGCTCTTCGGTGTTTATAACCTGAAATTCCAAGCCGGTCCCAGGGATTCCGGGCACTGGGTCAGTGTGAATCCCGAGAACGTAAAAGCGTTTCAGACGGACCCCCTTTGCAATTTTGTCTTTACCGCCAATGGATTCCAGACACTGATGCGCCTGATCCTAAATCTGTATGACGAGCAAAAACTTGCACAGATGCCCAAAGACCTTCCCGTTCTGTTCGTATCAGGGCAGGAAGACCCGGTGGGCGACTTCGGAAAAAGCGTGGAAAAAGTCTTCCGCTCCTTTGAAGCGCTCGGTATGGAGCATGTGCAGTTAAAGCTCTATCCCGGTGACAGGCATGAGATACTAAACGAGGCGGATAGGCAGGATGTTTACGGAGATATTTATCGTTTCGTACTACAGAACGTCACCTGACCGCGGAGCAGAATTTCAGAACTGCCCGCTCCCTTTCGCCGCAAAGTACTTTGGCATGGAGTAAATTATGAAAAAAATATTTAGCATACTTTGCCTGCTGGCAATTCTGTGCGTGGCATATCTGGCCTTCACACAGCCTAAAGACAGCGCAAAGCCCACCATGGAGGATATTGAATCCGGAACCGACGAGCTTGTGGACCAAGTGAAGGATATGTATGAAGAATACGGTTCTGCCGCAGTGGCGCAGGCGGATGAAAAATTAGGCGACGTTGTCGAACAGGCCGACGAAAAGCTGGGCGATGTCGTGGCGCAGGCGGACGAGGCCATAGAAAGCGCGGTGGAGAGCGCAGTAGAAGGGGCAAAAGAAGGCTTTTTTCAGAGTATTAAGGAAAGCATAAGTAATTTTTTTAGCGACCTGACTTCCTGAAAAAGGAAAAGACACGAAATGAGACAGATAACCGCTGATGCCGGGATGGTAAAGCGGTTTTTTGTATATACTATATACGCGATGGAAACGAACAGTGCGCAGACAGATTTTCGAATCTGTAGGGCGTATAAATATATTGCAGCAGAACGGAGGTAAAAAATGAAAATTGCTTTTTTTAGCACGAAACCCTATGACCGAATTTGGTTCGAGCCCATGGGAAAGGAGTATGGATTTGAGATCCGCTTTTATGAGGTGCCCTTTCACGAGGAAACCGTTTCTCTGGCAAAAGGCTTTGACGCGGTCTGTATTTTTGTGAATGACTATGTAAATGCGGAGATGATTAAACAGCTTTATGACATGCATGTAAAAGCCATCCTCCTTCGGAGCGCCGGATTCAACCATGTGGACGTAAAAGCTGCCGAGGACAAAATACAGGTTCTGCGGGTGCCAAGCTACTCTCCGGAAGCGGTTGCGGAGTTTGCAATGACCATGCTGCTGACCGTGAACCGCTACACGCACAAGGCTTACAACAGAACAAGGGAATTTAACATGAGTCTGCATGGACTGATGGGTGTGGACCTGTACCGCAAAACGGCAGGGATTGTAGGGACGGGAAAAATCGGTCAGGCCATGATCCGTATCTGTAACGGATTTGGCATGGAGGTGCTGGCGTACGATCCCTATCCCAATAAGGATCTGGATGTGGAATATGTATCGGTGCAGGAACTGATGGAACGGGCTGACGTGATATCCCTGCACTGTCCCCTTACTTCCGAAACCAGACACCTGGTTAACGCCGACACCATTGGCCGTATGAAAAAGGGCGTATATCTGGTCAATACGTCCCGCGGCGCGCTGATTGATACAGACGCGCTCATCGACGGTCTTGTGGATGGAAAATTCGGCGGCGTGGGTCTGGATGTGTACGAGGAGGAGGAAGGCATTTTTTATGAGGATAAGTCCAATGAGATCATGCGGGATGAAAATCTTGCCAGACTGATGACCTTCCCGAATGTACTCATTACTTCTCATATGGGATTTTTTACAAAGGAGGCGATGGCGGCGATTGCCAAGGTGACGTTAGAAAACGCTTATGCGCTGGAAAACGGGCTGCCTTTGGTAAACCGGGTTGGCAATGAAGCGGTAAAATAGCATTTGCTGCAACAATCACTTTTCTATACCGTAAAACAAACACTATTTGACACGTTTTTTTGTATTAATGGCAAATCGGGCGGTTTGAACGGAATCTTGCCTTGGCATTTTCTGTACACCGCCCAGTATAAGCCAGCCAGTTAAGGTTTTGCGGCTCAGACCTTTATGTGTACAAACCGAAGCGCTCTTTAAGATTCCCCATTTTTTAAAAATCTTATGTACCGAAGCAAGTCACGTCGATCTTTGGAATTCAGTTTCTGGATATCATAGACCACATCGTGCATGGTAATATCTCCCAGATATTTTACGTTCAGATTGGTATTTCCAAGATATCCTGTGTTTGCACCGAGTAAGTAATCAGTGCTCACTTTATAGTATTCAGAAAGTTTCGTCACCGCCCAGATTGGTATCTCACGGTGACCATTTTCGTAATTAGAATAAGTCTGCTGTGACACACCCAGATACTCGGCAATCACCTTTTGCTTAATATCCCTGTCTTCCCGCAAATCCCTTATTATCATGCGCAGTTCCTTCATTTTAAACCAAACTCCCTTCTTACAATAAACTTGATACTGCTGTTGTTTTTAATGATATCACACAACATACAGTTGTAGATTGAGAACCACAAAAAGAAGAGAAACGAAACATTTAACAACAATTAATTGTATCATCTTTAAAAGTTACTATGTAAAATAAAATCATTTTTGCTATAATTATAACATCAGAAAGGATGTAATGTCTCAATGAAATCTATTTTTTCAGCCAAAAAAACCAAGCACGAAAGCGGCTTCCCTGCTGACTTTGACAGGACTTTATACAAGCCTGTCCTGAAATGCAGTATCTGTACAGGAGAACAGGTGGCCGGATTTAAAAATCTGGCCACCGGAAAATTCGAGGAAGTCATGCTGATCAGAAATGAAAAAGAACTTGCCATGTTTAAAGAGCGGTACGGCATCAGCGAACTCGGGAAGGAGTATTAGAAATTCGATCTATTACTCCAGTTTCTTCTTATCCGCCGCACTGATCTCCGCTCCGATCTGCACTTCGATCACCTGCAATGCCGTATCGGCGATGATCGTATGCGGCGTTCCCGCTTTCATGGTAACCACATCCCCGACGGTAACTGCTTTTTCCTTGCCGCCTATGATCGTGCGCCCTTTTCCCTCTATCACAGTCCATACTTCATCGCGCCGTTCATGGCTGTGATAGTTCATTTTGTGTCCGGCATTCAGCGTCACTTTTATGGTCATGCTCCCTTCTTCAATGTCAATGACGCGAAAACTGCCCCACGACTTTTCAGCGAACATAATCTGCTGGTCGATTTCATCCACAAAGGGTTTGATATAGCTTGACTGCGTTTTGTCTGATACGAGGATTCCCTCCGGGCTTGCAGAAACAACTACGTCTTTTAGTCCCATGCAGAGCACCGGCACATCCAGTTCATTTACCACATGCACATTGTCACAGCTGTCATTTAAAATAGCCTTGCCGATGGAGGGGCTTTCCATAGCCTCAGTCAGCGTATTCCATGTCCCCATGTCTTTCCACATGCCGCCAAAACGCATCACCTCAATCTGCGGCTCATGCTCCACAACCGCATAGTCAAAACTGATCTTCGTAAGGGTATCGTATTTTTTATAAAGATCCCCGTAATCCTGAAAATCAATCAACTCATGGGCACGTTTCAACACATATCCCAGACGGAAAGCAAATACGCCCCCGTTCCAGAGCGCACCTTTGGCGATATAAGTTTTGGCTGTCTCTTCGTCGGGCTTTTCCTTAAACATGGATACGCGGCTGATATTTTCTTTGTCCTCGGGTATAATATACCCGTATTTCGCGCTTGGGTATGTCGGCTCAATGCCCATAAGAACCAGATTCGCATCGGTTGCCGACGCCCGCGCGCCAAGGTTTTTCAGCGATTCAAAGTAATCCTGCTCCACATAAGGGTCTACCGGGCAGACCACCACAGATTCCTCCTCGGAAATTTTCTGCACGTCGTGGAGATAGGCGGCAGCAAGTGCAATCGCCGGAAAAGTGTCGCGCCTGCAAGGTTCTACACTTATGCCCACATCCATTCCAATCTGGTTATGGATTGCCGAAACCTGGGATTTCGAAGTGGCAATGGTAACGGTAGCGGACGCGTCCACGGAAAGAATCTGGCTGTAGACCCGCTGTACCATAGATTCGTAACTGCCGTCACCACTCTTAAAAATTTTGATAAACTGTTTGGATCTCGTATCGTTGGAGAGGGGCCACAGGCGTTTGCCGGAGCCGCCGGATAAAAGGACTATGTTCATGGGAGCCTCCTTAATATTTGTTGAAAACAGTATAACACAGCGGCACTTTTTGCGAAAGAATCTTTCCTTATTCTATGTGGTACTGCCAGAGGGCTGTAAGAAAAAAGAACAAAAGTTCGATTTTTCTATATACTTTTAAAAATTTTTCTGATATAGTATATACGTGGCGAAAAAGAGCAGTGTACAGATTATCCGCAAGTGAGGAATCATTATGGACCATTTTAAATTAGTTTCGGAATATGCCCCTACCGGCGACCAGCCTGCAGCCATAGCAGCCTTGGTAGACGGGTTCAAAAAGGGGAATCAGTTTCAGACACTTCTGGGTGTGACAGGTTCCGGGAAGACTTTTACCATGGCGAACATCATACAGGCGCTCAACAAGCCGACGCTGGTGATCGCGCATAATAAGACGCTTGCCGGACAGCTTTACGGCGAGTTCAAGGAGTTTTTCCCCGAGAATGCAGTGGAATACTTTGTCTCCTACTACGACTATTATCAGCCGGAAGCTTATGTGCCCTCCACGGACACGTACATCGCGAAGGACTCTTCCATCAACGATGAGATCGACAAGCTGCGGCTTTCCGCGACGGCCTCGCTGACGGAGAGGCGGGATGTGGTGGTGATTGCCAGTGTTTCCTGTATCTACGGGCTGGGAAGCCCCGAGGAATATGCGGGCATGAGTATGTCCCTGCGCCCCGGCATGACGAAAGACCGCGACGAAGTAATCCGCGGCTTGATTGAGATGCAGTATAACCGAAACGATATGGATCTGGACCGCTGCTGTTTCCGCGTGCGCGGCGATGTGTTGGAAATCTGTCCGGCACAGGGCGGCGAGTTTCTGATCCGCGTGGAATTTTTCGGGGACGAAATCGACAGGATCACGGAAGCGGACCCGCTGACAGGACAGGTGCATGCTGTTTTGGAGCATGTAATGATATTCCCGGCGTCCCACTATGTAGTGCCGCAGGAGAAAATCAATACCGCCTGCAAAGTGATCGAACAGGAGCTCGATGAACGGGTGAAATATTTCAAGAGCGAGGATATGCTTCTGGAAGCGCAGCGCATTTCTGAACGGACCAACTTCGACGTGGAAATGCTGCGGGAGACAGGATTCTGCTCCGGGATAGAAAACTACTCGAGACATTTAAACGGCATGGCGGAGGGGGAACCGCCCTTTACGCTGCTGGATTATTTTAAGGATGACTTTCTGATTATTATAGACGAGTCGCATATGACGATTCCTCAGATACGCGGGATGTTCGCGGGGGACAGGTCCCGCAAAAATACGCTGGTGGATTATGGGTTCCGCCTGCCATCCGCCCTGGACAACCGTCCTCTCTGCTTTGAGGAGTTTGAGGGCCATATCGACCAGATGCTTTTCGTTTCGGCGACCCCCTCGGATTATGAGGCAGCCCACGAGCTGTTCCGCACAGAGCAGATCATACGCCCTACGGGTCTGCTTGATCCTGAAGTGGATGTGCGCCCGGTGGAGGGGCAGATCGACGACCTCATTTCGGAGATCAACAAGGTTGTCGCGGATAAGGGAAAAGTTCTTGTGACTACGCTCACGAAGCGGATGGCTGAGGATCTGACCGCTTACATGAACGACGTGGGCATCCGGGTCAAGTACCTGCACTCCGATATTGACACGCTGGAACGCGCCGAGATCATCCGGGATATGCGCCTTGACGTGTTCGATGTGCTGGTCGGCATCAACCTTTTGCGGGAGGGTCTCGACATTCCGGAAATTCAGCTTGTGGCGATACTGGACGCAGACAAAGAAGGGTTCCTGCGCTCCGCGACTTCCCTGATCCAGACGATAGGGAGGGCGGCAAGAAACGCCAAAGGGCATGTGGTCATGTACGCGGACGACATGACTGACTCTATGAATACCGCTATTACGGAGACAAACCGCCGCCGGAAAATCCAGCAGGCATACAACGACGAACACGGTATCACGCCGCAGACGATCCAGAAGGCCGTACGCGACCTGATCAGCATTTCCAAGACCATTGCGAAGGAGGAGCAGCGGTTTGAGAAAGACCCCGAATCCATGAGCCGGGAGGAACTGGAAAAACTGGTCAAGGAAGTGGAGAAGCAGATGAAACGGGCTGCCGCGGATCTGAATTTCGAGGCCGCCGCCGAGCTGCGTGACCGAATGGTGGAGCTGAAAACAAAGATTAAGGATTTTGATAAATAACAGGGAGAGGTATGATATTATGTCAGATACGGTAAAGATGCGCCCCCGCGACTACATTAAAATCCGCGGTGCGAACGAACACAACTTAAAAGGGATTGACTTGGATATCCCCCGCAATGAGTTTGTGGTGTTGACGGGACTCTCGGGATCGGGTAAGTCATCCCTTGCATTCGACACGATTTACGCGGAGGGACAGCGGCGTTACATGGAATCGCTCTCCTCTTACGCGAGACAGTTCCTGGGGCAGATGGAGAAACCAGATGTGGAGCGGATCGAGGGACTTTCCCCCGCGATTTCCATCGACCAGAAATCCACCAACAGGAACCCCCGTTCCACAGTCGGCACGGTGACAGAAATTTACGATTATTTCCGCCTCTTATACGCCCGTATCGGTATTCCGCACTGTCCGAACTGCGGTAAGGAAATTAAAAAACAGACAGTGGACCAGATCGTGGACCAGGTGATGGCGCTGCCGGAGGGCACGAAGATACAGCTTCTTGCGCCTGTGGTGCGCGGGCGAAAAGGCGAACACGCGAAAGTTTTTGAACGGGCAAGGCGCAGCGGCTATGTGCGCGTGCGCGTGGACGGAAACTTATATGACCTGACGGAGGAAGCCGAGGATTTCAAACTTGAAAAGAATTTCAAGCACAACATTGAGATCGTGGTGGACCGTCTTGTAGTAAAAGGCGGTATCGAACGGCGTCTAACGGATTCCGTAGAAAATGTATTCGCGCTGTCTGAGGGGTTGATGACACTGGACATTATCGGCGGGGAACCGATGCAGTTCAGTCAGAGCTTTGCCTGCCCGGACTGCGGTATCAGCATCAGTGAGATTGAGCCGAGAAGCTTTTCCTTCAACAATCCTTTCGGCGCGTGTCCGGGCTGCTTCGGTCTTGGCTATAAGATGGAGTTTGACGTGGACCTGATGATCCCGGACAAAAGCGTAAGTCTGGAGGACGGTGCGATTGCAGTTCTCGGATGGCAGTCCAGCGGCTCCGAGGGGAGTTTCACCAACGCGGTATTGCAGGCGCTTGCGAAGGAATTTAAGTTCAGCCTGAAAACGCCCTTTCAGGAGCTGCCCGAGAAGGTGCAGAATATCATTCTTTACGGTACGGACAAACAGGTGAATGTACATTACGAAGGACAGCGGGGCAGCGGCGTCTACCCGGTGGCCTTTGAAGGTTTGATTAAAAACGTGGAACGGCGTTACCGTGAAACCGGCTCCGACTGGAGCAAGCAGGAGTACGAGAGCTTTATGCGCATTATTCCCTGTAAGGAGTGCAAGGGAATGCGTCTGAAAAAAGAATCCCTTGCGGTGACGGTTTGCGATAAGAACATTTATGAAATTACATCTATATCCATAGCAAAACTGCATGCCTTTATCGGAGGTATGCAGCTCACGAAACAGCAGGAGCTGATCGGCAAACGTATTTTAAAGGAGATTCGCGCGCGTGTCGGCTTCCTGATGGAAGTGGGGCTGGAATACCTTTCCCTCTCCCGAGCGACAGGCTCCCTGTCCGGCGGCGAGTCCCAGCGTATTCGTCTGGCGACCCAGATCGGATCGGGACTGGTGGGCGTCTGCTATATTCTCGACGAGCCGAGCATCGGCCTGCACCAGCGGGACAACGATAAGCTGATCGCGGCGCTGAAAAATCTGCGGGATATGGGAAATACGCTTCTTGTGGTGGAGCACGATGAGGACACCATGCTGGCAGCGGATCATATCGTGGATATCGGCCCGGGAGCGGGCAGCCGCGGCGGCGAAGTGGTGGCCCAGGGGACGGCGGAGGAAATCATGCAGGTGGAAGAATCCGTCACAGGCCAGTACCTGAGTGGGAAGCTGCAGATTCCAGTGCCGAAAACGCGCAGGAAACCCACGGGCTGGCTTACCGTGAAAGGCGCGGAGGAAAATAATTTAAAGAAAATAGACGTGAAATTCCCGACGGGCATTATGACCTGTGTTACCGGCGTATCGGGTTCGGGGAAAAGCTCCCTTGTCAACGAGATTCTTTACAAGCACCTGGCCAGGGATCTAAACCGGGCGCGGTGTATTCCCGGTAAGCATAAGGAAATTTTGGGAATTGACCAGCTTGATAAGGTAATCAATATCGACCAGTCACCAATCGGCAGGACGCCCCGCTCCAATCCTGCTACTTATACAGGCGTTTTCGACCAGATCCGCGATCTGTTTGCAGGCACGCCGGATGCGAAAGCAAGAGGTTATAAGAAAGGGCGGTTCAGTTTTAACGTGAAAGGCGGCCGCTGCGAAGCATGCGGCGGGGACGGTATCATTAAAATAGAAATGCATTTCCTGCCAGACGTCTACGTGCCCTGCGAAGTCTGCGGCGGCAAACGTTACAACCGGGAAACACTGGAAGTAAAGTACAAGGGAAAGAGTATTTTTGACGTGCTTGACATGACGGTGGAGGAGGCAGTTCCCTTTTTTGAGAATCTGCCTTCCATCCGCCGGAAAATAGAGACGCTCAACGATGTTGGCCTCTCCTATATAAAGCTGGGACAGCCCTCCACCACCCTCTCCGGCGGTGAGGCACAGCGGATCAAGCTTGCCACGGAGCTTTCCAAGCGCAGCACAGGCAAGACCATTTACATCCTGGACGAGCCTACCACGGGTCTCCATTTCGCAGACGTCCACAAGCTGGTGGATATCCTGCACAAGCTGGCGGAAGGGGGCAACACCGTGGTAGTCATCGAGCACAACCTGGACGTAATCAAAACCGCCGATTACATCATAGATATGGGACCCGAGGGCGGCGAGGGCGGCGGCACTGTGATCGCACAGGGCACGCCCGAGGAGATTGCCAAAAACGAGAAGTCCTATACGGGTTTGTATATCAAGAAGATGCTGAAGAAAGTCTAGAGCATCCGATACCTCGAAAGACACGCCAGAATCTCCTGCCGTCTCACATAGGCGGCGGGACCGGCCCCATAGTTTTTCGGCGTCAGCGAAAGAATCCCCTCCTTCTCCAGTTTTGCAGACACTTCTTCCGTAAGCTGGGGAAGGGTTTTCTTTCCGTTGGCAAGTTTATCCAGAACATACTGCGAAATATAGGCGAGCGCCGCCGTCTGGCTCTCTCCCACGATCTGTTCCAGATACCGCAGATCAATTTCATTTTTATCCAGGCTGATCGTATCCCAGCCGTGCACTTTTGCCTTTTCAATCCGTTTCGCGCGGACGGTTTTTTTCAGCCAGTCCGTCTTTTTGACGGTTTCATCTGTCAATTCGACAGCCAGCTCCTTTGCCCGTGCAGTTACGTCCTTTGTCTCATAGCAGTCCATCTGCAATACCGTGTCGGCTACCGACAGATAATCGCCGGAGCTGCCCGCCACAAGAATGGTAGAAATGCCAAAGTCCTGATACAGACTTCTTATCTTGCGGATGAAAGGCGTGATCGGTTCCTTTTCGTCGGAGACAAGCTGCGCCATCCGCCCGTCGCGCACCATAAAGTTGGTGGCGGAAGTATCTTCATCAATCAAAAGTACGGTGCTGCCGCTGGCAAGCGCCTCCACTGTGTTTGCCGCCTGGGACGTGCTGCCGCTGGCATTCTCCGTCTGAAAACGGGTAGTGTCCGACTTCATGGGAAGGTTGTTGATAAACATGGAGATATCCGTCTCGTGGATGCAGCGGTGTTCCTCGGCGCGCAGCTTAAACGCACTCCCGTCGGTGATGACAAGTTCCCTGCCATCCCCCGCAATATGGTTGTACACCCCGCGCTCCAATGCCTTTAATAAAGTAGACTTCCCGTGGAACCCGCCCCCGGCAATGACTGTGATGCCGTGGCGGATGCCCATGCCGCGCACCTGTCCGCGGTGCGGCAGATCAAGAGTAACAGCAAGCGTATCGGGGCTTTTAAATACCACCGCATCCCGCATGGGTCTCTGGGAAACGCCGCTTTCTCTCGGCAGGATGGAACCGTCCGCCACAAAGGCGCAAAGATCGTGCGCGGGAAGGGCCTCGCGAATAAACTGCTGGTCGTCCGCCAATGCCGTAACTTTGTCCAGATCCTGCTTCATGCGGGGATTCATTTTAAAAACCTGCTGTGCCATGTCGGGAAGCAGATGAAACAGAATCTGCGCCAGTTCCCCTGCCGCAATGGTACGGCCAAAGGCTGGAAATCCTACTTCAATGCGCGCCTCGATCACATCTTTGCCAATATGCATGGCGGTAGTTTCCAGAATCTCCTGCCCTGTTCTGCATGCAGTCACCAGTCCGCTCTTGCCCGAGCCCTTTGCCGCTCTTCCCTCACCGTTTCGCAGGAAACGGTGGAGGCTGCGCAGCAGATAATCTTCCACCGCAATTTGCCGGTGTCTGCTCTCAAAATAGGATGCGGGTATGTTTCCCTGATTCCGATACACGATCCGCACCCGGGAGGGTGACGCAAAAGGGTCGCCCTGTACATGGTCGATCCAGAGGTGGTATGCCCCGAAATCGTATTCTCCCTCTAAAACTTTGTAGGCTTTGTAGCCTTTATGGTCAATTTCTCTCAATTTTGACTGTAACTGTGCCTGTGTCTTCATGATCCGTTATACTCCTTTTTTGATGTTAGTATAACACAGCTTCCAAAATCTTCTAGCAAAATTTTTAGAAAGAAACACTGTCATGGGTAAACATTTTTGCCCCACCGTCCGATATTAGACTCAGAGGGCAAGGATGCTGAGATCAGAACGGAAGGAACCGTTCTGTTTTTGGCGTTTTTTACTTTTTTTAAAAAAAATCATAAAAACCTTTGAAAAACCGCTTCAATAAGGGTATAATGTATAAGCGATATATTCTCGGGAAGGGGAACAAAGGTAAATGCAGTTTACAGATATCGGTATAGATCTTGGCACAGCCAGTATTTTAGTATATATCAGAGGTAAGGGCGTTGTATTGAAAGAGCCCTCTGTCGTTGCTTTTGACAGGGACACGAATAAAATTAAGGCTATCGGCGAGGATGCCCGCCTCATGCTCGGCAGAACGCCGGGTAATATTGTCGCGGTAAGGCCCTTAAGACAGGGCGTAATTTCCGACTATCAGGTTACGGAGAAAATGATGAAATATTTTATCCAGAAGGCTCTGGGTAAAAAGACATTCAGAAAACCACGCATCGCGGTCTGTGTACCCAGCGGCGTAACCGAGGTAGAAAAGAAAGCCGTGGAAGATGCGACCTATCAGGCGGGCGCAAGGGAAGTTTCCATCATTGAGGAGCCTATCGCTGCAGCCATCGGCGCGGGTATTGATATTTCCAAACCGTGTGGAAACATGATTGTGGATATCGGCGGCGGTACTTCCGATATCGCGGTGATTTCCCTCGGCGGCACGGTAGTCAGCGCTTCCATCAAGATCGCGGGAGACGATTTTGACGAAGCTATCGTGCGTTATATGCGTAAAAAACACAATCTGCTGATCGGTGAACGGACGGCAGAGGATTTGAAGATAAAGATCGGCTCCGCTTTCAAGCGTCCCGAAGTAGATTATATGGATGTGCGAGGCCGCAATCTGGTGACCGGCCTCCCCAGAACCGTCAAGGTTTCTTCGGAGGAGACGGAGGAAGCGCTGCATGAGACCACGGTGCAGATCGTGGAGACGATACACAGCGTACTGGAAAAAACGCCTCCCGAACTGGCAGCGGATATCGCTGACCGAGGTATCGTCCTGACAGGGGGCGGCAGCCTGCTTCGCGGGCTGGAGGATCTCATTGCAGCAAAAACGGGCATTAACACCATGACAGCGGAAGATCCGATGACGGCGGTGGCTATCGGCACCGGAAAGTATGTGGAATTTTTGGCAGGATACCGCGAAGACTAGAACGAAAAGCGCGTTCTTGGCTATATAGAGAGGAAGATACATTATGCTGAAAGGTTTGTACACCGCTTACACAGGCATGTTGAATGAGCAGCACCGGATGGACGTTTTGACGAACAATCTGGCGAATGCGACGACCAACGGTTTTAAGAAAGAAGGCACCACAAGCGAAGCCTTTGACACGGTGCTCGCCTATAAGATCAAGGATTTGTCAGAGGCTGGAAACCTTCCACGGCCGATGGCAACTAACAGGGCCGTGGATGAAGCGGAAATGAACAATCCGCTGAATGAAAATTATATGGAGCGGCGCATCAGAAAAACCGGGTTAAACCTGGGTGTAAAAATCGGGGAAAATTATGTCGATTACTCGGAAGGGCCTATTAAGGAAACCGGGAATCCCCTGGATCTGGCACTCTCCGACAGAGGCTTCTTTGCTGTAGAGTATACCAACAAGAGGGGCGAGACTTCCACCAAATATACGAGAGACGGCAATTTTACCATGAATCAGCGCGGCTTCCTGCAGACGCAGGACGGCGACTATGTGTTGGATGAGGACGGACAGAGAATCCAGATGGATACTGCCCTTCCGATCAGCATCAGCCGCAACGGCACAATTGTACAGGACGGCAATATTGTCGCGACTATCGGCATCAGTGATTTTGAAGATTATAATTATCTGGAGCGTTTTGGTGAGAACTACTTCCAGCCTGTAGAGGGCGCTACGGAACTGGACCGGGGCGAGACAGGCGTCAATACACAGATCCACCAGGGCTACCTCGAAATGTCAAATATCTCCGTAGTAACTGAGATGGTTAACATGATTACCCTGCAGCGGCAGTATGAAAGCAACCAGAAGGTAATTACCACATACGACGATACTTTAGAGCAGGCAGTAACCCAGAACGGTAAAGTATAATTGACACAGAAAAATAGATCAAAAATCGCGTGTAAAGGAGAATACTATGGTTAGAAGTTTATGGTCGGGCGCAACCGGCATGAATGCACAGCAGACAAACGTGGACACAATAGCGAATAATCTTGCCAACGTCAATTCCGTTGGATATAAAGCACAGGTCGCACAATTTAAGTCTCTTCTGTACCAGAATTTACAGTCTGTCACCACGACGGCAAACGGCGATCCGAAACCCACCACTTCCCAAGTCGGTCTGGGTGTCCGCACCGCTTCGATCAATCAGATTTTCACGCAGGGAAGTCTTCTGGACTCCGCTTCCGACACTTCGTTCGCGATTGAGGGTGACGGGTTCTTTGCCCTGCGTGGCGAGGACGGCGATATTTTCTACACAAGAAACGGTGACTTTACCTGGGCCCTTGCAGGCAATAACCGCATGACGCTTACCAATGCCGATGGTCTTCCCGTGCTGGATACCGCGGGACGTGCAATCGTGCTTCCGGGTAACTACATAGCAAGCAACTTATCCATCACAGAGGACGGCCAGATCTGCTACCCGGATGACCAGAATAATCCGCAGCCTATCGGCGTACAGATCGGTACATTCCAGTTCAACAACCCCGGCGGTTTAAAGAGAGTAGGCGATACCCTCTTTGTTGTAACTGATGCCAGCGGACGTGCGCTTAACGAGGACACAACGGCGGACGTTCAGAAGAGCAGAATTGTGCAGGGCTATCTGGAAGGTTCCAACGTGCAGGTGGCAAACGAGATGGTAAACCTGATCGTAGCGCAGCGCGCCTATGAGATGAACTCCAAGTCCATCACGACGTCCGACTCCATGCTTGAAGTTGCCAACAATTTAAAGCGTTAACATTTTAGGAGATAACATATGAACGACTTGACAAACTTATCCGCATACACAAATTACATGACGGACACAAGCCGCGTGGCGGCAGACAACCTCCAGAAGAAACTGGAGGGCGCGGACAAGGCTGCAAAGACAAAGGAAGACGACGCCCTCTTCGACGCCTGCAAACAGTTTGAAGCTTATCTGTGGGAACAGGTCTATAAGGAAATGCAGAAAACTGTGGACATCTTTGGCGAAGACGAAGACGGCTACGCCTCCAATATGGTGGACTATTTCAAGGACAGCGTGATCCAGCAGATCTCCGAACAGACTGCGACGCAGGGTTCCAATTCCCTTGCGCAGATGTTATACGAACAGGCAAAAAATAACTACGGTATAAGCTAAAATTTACGCCCGGCGGTGAAAACCGATCCGGGCGGCCGTTTCTAAACCGTCGCTGCCGGGCGGCGATTTTATCACACAGGTATTCTATGGAAACAGTCAAAGGGTTTATAGATCATATTATTTACCGCAACAAGGACAATGGATATACGGTTTTGAATCTTCTCACGCAGGACGATGAACTTACCTGCGTGGGTTTTTTTAAAACCATGGATCAGGGCGAGACAATTGAAGCGCAGGGAGAATATACCCAGCACCAAATATACGGTAAACAGTTTAAAATCGAACAGTATAAAATTTTGCCACCCAGTGACGAAATAAGCATGGAGAGATATCTTTCCTCCGGCGCCGTGAAGGGTGTGGGAGAAGCGCTTGCAAAACGGATTATCAAAGCCTTCGGCGCGGACACCTACCGCATCATTGAGGAGGAGCCGGAACGTCTGGCGGAGGTAAAGGGAATCAGTCTGCGCAAAGCAAGAGAAATCGCGGCATCCCTCTACGAAAAGAGGGACGCGAGGGACGCCATGACCTTTCTGCAGGGCTACGGCATCTCGAATACTCTCGCGCTTCGCATTTATGAAACTTACGGGATGGGACTTTACGGCGTAATGAAGGAAAATCCCTATCGTCTCGCGGAGGACATCCAGGGTATCGGCTTCCGCATAGCAGATGAAATCGCAGCGAAGATTGGTATCCATACGGACTCTGATTACCGCATCAGGAGCGGGCTGCTCTACACACTGCAGCAGGCCGGGGGCGAAGGGCACTGCTATCTCCCGGCGGAAAGGCTGCTCGCTCAGGCAGGCGAGCTTCTGGGTATCGAGCCGTCCCTGATGGAACCGCAGCTTCAGAATCTGGCGATGGACAAAAAGCTGGTGATAAAGTATATCCCTGTTTCGGACGGCGAAGCGCCGGAACGGGAATGCCGGGTCTACGCCAGCACCTTTTATTACGCAGAACTGAACTGTGCGCGGATGCTCCACGACCTGAATATCTCGGAGGAACTTCTACCCGCCGAGGAGGAAGCGCTTCTTGATAAGATAGACCGGGTAGAGAAAGACCTTGGTATTGTTCTGGACAGCCTGCAGAAACGTTCTGTTCTGGAGAGCATCAGAAACGGCGTATTCATTCTTTCCGGCGGCCCGGGTACTGGTAAAACCACCACTATCAACGCGATTATCCGCTACTTTCTTTCTCAGGGAATGGATATTAGTCTGGCTGCTCCTACCGGCAGGGCGGCAAAGCGCATGACTGAGGCAACAGGTTACGAATCGCGCACGATCCACCGGCTTTTGGAGCTTTCCGGGGCGGCTGCCCTGGAGGGAAAGACAGCGCGTTTTGAGCGAAATGAAGAAAACCCGCTGGAAGCGGACGTTATCATTGTGGACGAGATGTCCATGGTGGATATCTTTCTGTTCCAGTCGCTTTTAAAGGCGGTTCCCGTGGGTACGCGCCTCATCATGGTGGGGGATGTGAACCAGCTTCCCTCCGTGGGACCGGGACAGGTGCTCTCCGATCTGATAAGGAGCGGCGCGTTTCAGACCGTGGTATTGGAAAAGATTTTCCGGCAGGCAAAGGAGAGCGATATTGTACTGAACGCCCACAGAATCCATGCAGGGGAAGATCCTGTTCTCGACAACAAGAGTAAAGACTTTTTCTTTCTGGAGAGAAACGACGTAAATGTTATATATAAGCATATGATCCAGCTGATTCTTGAAAAGCTGCCCCGCTACGTAGACGCATCGCCTTACGACATCCAGGTACTTACGCCCATGCGCAAGGGAAAGCTCGGCGTTGAGACACTGAACGGGATTCTGCAGCGGTACCTGAACCCGCCGGACGACAAAAAATGCGAGTGCCAGTCTGGAGATACTCTTTTCCGGGAGGGCGACAAGGTTATGCAGATCAAAAACAATTACCAGCTGCCGTGGGAAGTGGTGAGCCGTTACAACATTCCCATAGATCAGGGTATGGGGATTTTTAACGGGGATATCGGCGTGATCCGCACGATTGACGAATATGCCCGGGAAGTGGTTGTGGAATACGATGAGCACAGGCGGGTCACTTATCCTTACTCGGGACTTGAGGAAATCGAACTTGCCTACGCCGTGACCATACATAAATCACAGGGCAGCGAATATCCCGCCGTCATCATGCCCCTCCTCACAGGACCGCACATGCTTTTTAACCGCAACCTTCTCTACACGGGCGTCACCCGCGCGAAGGCATGTGTTACCATTCTGGGCAGCCGCACCACCCTCTCAGAGATGGTGGAAAACAACAGGGAGAACCACCGTTATACCGGGTTTTTGGAGCAGATCCGGGCTCTGCAGACTGAAACATAATACAGCGACACCACACATCCATGACACACATCAGAAAGGACACTTCCATGAACACACATCTTATCCCCCGTTTCCGCACAAATGTGCCTCTTAGGGCCGCCGCGGATTTTGCTGTTACGCTTCTCTTTCCCCGTCGCTGCCCCATCTGTGATGAGCCTGTCAAACCGTGGAATGCACTTGTCTGCTCGGAATGCGCGCCAAAACCGGCTTATGTCGAACCGCCGGTATGCCTAAAATGCGGCAAGCACATCGGGAACAGCTGCAGGGAATACTGCGCCGACTGTACCTCACATCCGCATCTTTTTGACAGCGGCCGCGCCCTCTTCTCCTACCGAAGCGTTTCCTCATCCATTGCCCGTTTCAAATATCACGGCAGACGGGAGTATGCCGCATATTACGCTTCCTGCATGGAAGACCGGCTCGGATCATATATCCGTTCCTGCCGGGCAGAGGCCCTTGTTCCCGTCCCTCTCCACAAAAGCAGGCTGAAAAAGCGCGGATATAATCAGGCGCAGGCGCTCGCGGAAGAACTTTCAGCGCGCACAGGTATTCCCATGCGTGCAGATTTGATAGAAAGAACGAGGAAAACCGCGCCCATGAAAGACCTATCCGCCGCGGAAAGGCAAAATAATTTGAAAAGGGCTTTCAAAATCCGCCGTAATGATGTAAAATTAAGTATAATTATCATTGTTGATGACATCTACACGACGGGCAGTACTATAGATGCCATGAGCCGCGAGTTTAAAAAGGCGGGTGTAGAACGAATTTATTTCATATCTCTCGCTATTGGCAAAGGGATATGATAGGAAAATATATCTCAGGGAGGTAAGGTATGAACGTAAGGAATTGTAGAAAGTGCGGAAATCTTTTTAACTATGTCTCCGGGCCGCCGATCTGTATGGCATGCCGTGAGAAGCTTGAGGAGAAGTTTCAGGAAGTAAAGAAGTATATTCAGGATAATGGGCATGCCGGTATCCAGCAGGTGGCAGAGGCCTGTGACGTTTCCACGAACCAGATTCATCAGTGGCTCAGGGAAGAAAGGCTGGAGCTCTCCGCAGAATCAGGTGTCACTCTTTCCTGTGAAAACTGCGGCGCCGCTATTCTGTCCGGGCGTTTTTGCAACAAGTGCAAGAACAGTATGGCCAATGAGCTGGGCGCCAGCATCAAAAAGCCCGAGCCGCCAAAGGTTCAGAAGAAAAAGGACACAAAGGAAAATCCGAAAATGCGTTTCCTGAACTGATACTTTTGCCGGAAATTGGAGAAATATATGTTAAATGAAGAGAGAGTCGTTCTGATGACTAAGATGGCATCCTATGAAGCCCATGAGGGAAAGAAATGTCTTGCCATCGGCAGTTATTTTCGAAGCGACTATATAGGCTGGCAGGTGCTTAAATCCATTATAAGTGCAACCATCGCATTTGTAGTGGTTTTTGCTATGTACATTTTTTATGATTTTGAGGTTTTTATGACGGAGATTTACAAAATGGATCTCCTCGAATTTGCCAAAAGTGTTCTTTTCTTATATCTGGGGACGGTGGGCGCATATGCGCTGATCTCTTATTTGGTGTACACAGTCAGATATAGCAGGGCAAGCAGGAGTCTTCGTACGTATTATATGAATCTGCACAAGCTCTCCTCCATGTATAAGAATGAAAAAAATGGGTAAATATTCAGCACAGGCCGAAGCATAAACTGCTGCGGCCGCAGGAATGTACAGCTGCAAGAGCGGATAAAGGATTAATTTACAATGACTACTTTACTTGTTGCAAAACAGATACTTTTGACCATATACAGTAAATATGAGGTATATATCACACCACTTTTGAAGTTTCTTCTGGCACTTATAACCCTTTTCATGATTAATTCCAGACTGGGTTATATGGAGACAATCAACAAAATGACGGTGGTGCTGATCGTCTCCCTTATGTGTTCTTTCATGCCGATGAATTTCATCGTCCTGATGGGGGCGGTCTTTGTGCTGCTTCACCTCTATACGTTCAGCATGGAATGCGCCGCAGTAATTGGCGCCGGTTTTTTGCTGCTTTTTTTGCTGTATCTGCGGTTTTCGCCGAAGGATACTGTTGTGGTGGTTCTCCTGCCGCTCTGTTTCCTTTTACGGATACCTTATGTGATTCCGATTTCCATGGGGCTGGTTGGGGCGCCCACATCGGCTGTCTCCGTCGCCTGTGGCGTAATTGTCTATTATATGCTCCATTATGTGGTGCAGAATGCAACAGTAATCGCTGCCATGGCTGATGAAGAGACGGCCGCGAGATTTAAATTCATTATTGACGGTCTGATTAAGAACCGGGAGATGGTTGTGACGATTGCGGCATTTGCCATGACGGTAGTTGTGGTTTATCTTTTGCGCCGCCTGAGCATTGACTACGCATGGACGATTGCCATGACTGCGGGAGCGGTAGTGAATATCATGGTGCTTCTTGTGGGAGACTTGATTTTTGAGATTAACCAGCCGCTTCTTGGCGTGATCCTGGGGACGATTATATCCTTCCTCCTCGTGCTGGTTTTGCAGTTTTTCGTATTTTATGTGGATTACAGTCGAACGGAAAAGGTTCAGTTTGAGGATGATGAATACTATTATTATGTTAAGGCCGTGCCAAAAGTTACCGTGGCAAAGCCTGAGAAGAAAGTAAAGCAGATCAGCTCCGCGAGAAGCGGAGCCGGGAGAAGCACAAGACCGACGCACCATTCATAAATTGACACAGAAGGCGGGTGATGGAGAGATGGAACAACTAAATAGCTGGATCGGCGTCTATCTCGCAAGACTGCACATGCCTACGATGCATTGGAATGATGTGGCTGAAATCGCCATTCTGACCTTTGTGGCATATCATATTCTGGTGTGGATTAAAAATACAAGGGCATGGGCTCTTTTAAAGGGCGTTATCGTAATCCTGGTATTTATTATCATTGCCGCTTTCTGCAAGATGAACACGATCCTCTGGATCGTTCCCAATATTATCAGCATTGCAGCCACAGCTTTTGTGGTGGTTTTGCAGCCGGAGCTTCGCTCTGCGCTGGAAGAACTGGGGCGGAAAAATTTTGTGGCTTCCTTTCTGGATTCGAACAAACGGGAAATGGGCCGCTTTTCTGACCGCACGGTAAATGAGATTGTGAAAGCCTCCGTGGAAATGGGAAAAGTAAAGACAGGCGCACTCATTGTCATTGAGCATGAGCAGTCCCTGAAAGAATATGAAAGAACAGGTATTGATGTGGATGGTATTATATCCAGTCAGCTCCTTATTAATATTTTTGAGCACAATACACCCCTGCATGACGGTGCGGTGATTGTCCGTGGAAACAGGGTTGTGTCTGCCACCTGCTATCTGCCGCTTTCGGACAATATGGCTTTAAGCAAAGATCTCGGAACAAGGCACCGCGCGGGTGTGGGTATTTCCGAGGTCACCGATTCCCTGACAGTGATCGTGTCCGAGGAGACGGGCAAGATCAGTGTTGCTTACGGCGGCGCGCTCGAGCGGAATCTTGATGCCGCAAGACTAAAGGAAAGGCTCTTAGAGATACAGGATAAGCCAATCGAGGAAAAGAAGCGCAAGCTTTTTAAAGGCAAGAGCATAGGAAAGGCAGGGGTTAAGAATGAAGAATAAGCTTACCCGGAACTGGGGCTTAAAAATCGCCTCCTTTCTCAGCGCAGCAGTTCTCTGGCTGGTCGTTACAAATATTAACGATCCCATTAGCACCTATCGCGTGACGGATGTTCCGGTTACCATTAAGAATGCGAATCTGATTACCGACAGGGGGCAGGTTTACGAGGTGCTAAACGGCACAGATATGATTGATGTGGTTACGATATCAGCCCCCCGTTCCATTATTGATTCCCTTGACAAAAGCAATATCGTTGCTGTAGCGGATATCAACGATCTAACCAGCGTAGACACGGTGCCTATCAAACTGTCTACCAATAAATACAGTGATAAGCTGGACAGCATACGCGGCAATATTGACAGCGTGCGTCTGAGTATTGAGGAAAAACTGGTCAGGTACCTTCCGGTGAAGGCTGTGACCACAGGCGAAGTGCGCGAAGGCTTTACGGCGGGAAGCGTTTCCACGGATCAGAACCAGATCCGCATTTCCGGCCCGAAGTCCATTATCTCCCAAGTGAGCAAAGCACAGGCGGAAGTGGATATCTCCGGCTTTTCAAACAATATTAACACGGATGTTGAAGTACGTCTCTATGATGAGGACGGAAAGGAAATCACTGCGGCGAATATTGAGAAAAGTATTACCAAGGTGCGGGTCAACGCAGAAATTTTGGAGCGCAAGACACTGCCGCTTACGTGCGAGGTAACCGGCACGCCGGAGGAAGGCAGGCAGTTTACGGGCGAGGTAACCTTCAGCAAAGCGACGGTTACGGTTGCCGGAAGGTCTAAGCTGTTGGAGAATATTGAAGCAATTTCCATCCCCGCCGGCGTTGTCGATGTAACCGGCGCGTCGGAAGATGTGACCGTACTTGTAGATATCACGAAATATCTGCCCGACGGTGTGGTACTGGCTGAGGATAATTTTGTTGGCAGGGTTGACGTTACGGCAAAGATCGAGGCGGAGCGCGACCGGGCCGTGCGGATTCCTGTGGAGCGGATTCGGTTTGACGGCCTTCCCGACGGTTACAGGGCCGTTATCACAGAGCCGGCCAACGAGTGCAGTATTACTTTCAGCGGTCTTCTTGCCGTTCTGAATGAAGTGACGCCAGAGGAAGTGACTGCCGTGGTGGATATGGAAGCATGGATGGATGACGAGGATATGGATGAACTTGTCGAGGGCAGTTATTGGATGCCTGTAAGCGCTGTCGTGGAAGGACGGGATCTTGAACAGAAAGGTGTCACGGAGGTACGGGTGCACATCATAGAGGAAGAATAGCGATAAATTAAATGCATAAATTTATGGAGGTGCGTATGAGCAGATTATTTGGTACAGATGGAGTCCGCGGGGTTGCGAATGAGGAATTATCTCCGCTTTTAGCTATGCAGCTTGGGCAGGCAGGCGCTTATGTCCTAACCAGGGAGAACGAGCACAAGCCGACAATCATGGTGGGCTGTGATACGAGAATATCGGGGGATATGCTGGCGAATGCCCTGATGGCAGGCGTCTGTTCCGTTGGCGCGAACGCAGTGTATGTGGGTGTTGTTCCCACACCGGCGGTAGCATATCTGACCAGAAAATATAAGGTGGATGCGGGCGTTGTCATCTCCGCCTCCCACAATACTGTGGAATTTAACGGTATTAAATTTTTCGACGGAAATGGATACAAACTCCCCGATGCCCTCGAGGATGAGATTGAAGCGCTGATTAAGAGCGACATGAAGGGTGTCAAATTTCCCACAGGCCCGAGTGTCGGTAAAATAAAATACCGCACGGATGCCAGAGAGGAATATATCAACCATGCCATGAAGGCAGTGAACGTGGATCTGCGGGGCATGAAGATCGTGCTGGACTGCGCGGAAGGCGCATCCTATTATACTTCCGTGGAAACCATGAAGGAACTTGGCGCAGAGGTTGTGGCAATCCATAATAACCCTGATGGTACGAATATCAATGCAAACTGCGGCTCGACCCATATGGAGGAACTGCAGGCAAGGGTCGTCTATGAAAAAGCTAACCTCGGTCTTGCGTTCGACGGCGACGCGGATAGACTGATGGCGGTGGATGAGCTGGGAAATATTGTGGACGGAGACCAGATTATGGCCATTGTCGGCAATCATATGAAAGCTCAGGGGAAACTGAAAAAGAATACGATTGTAGCGACCGTTATGAGTAACCTGGGCTTTTTCCTGATGGGCGAAAAAAATGGTCTCAAAATTGAACAGACTAAGGTGGGCGACCGCTACGTGTTGGAGCGGATGCGCGAGATTGGTGCAAGTCTCGGCGGCGAACAGTCCGGCCATGTAATCTTTCTGGATGAAAATACAACCGGCGACGGCCTTTTAAGCGCACTGCATCTCTTACAGGTGGTTGTGGAGACAGGCAAACCGTTGTCGGAACTGGCCTCTATCATGGAAGTGATGCCGCAGGCATTAGTCGGCGCGAAAGTTCCCAACCATAAAAAGGAAAAGTTTATGGACTATCCCGAGATTGCGGAGGCAATCGCCGCACTCGACAAGAAGTTTGCGGGTGAGGGCCGCGTACTGATCCGTCCTTCCGGCACAGAACCGCTTGTCCGGGTTATGATCGAGGGTAAGGATCAGAAAGTCATAACGCAGGAAGCGAAAAAGCTCGCTGAACTGATACAGAATATTATGCTGTAGGACTTGAGATAAAGTATATAGATATGGTATACTCATAGTATCATGTAAGAAAGAGGAAAAGGCAATGGTAAGTCAGAAGGTAGTCATCAAAAACCCGACAGGGCTACATCTAAGACCGGCAGGCATCCTATGTAAGGAAGCGATGCAGTTTAAATCTCTGATAACCTTTACATTTCGTGAAAATACAGCGAATGCCAAGAGTGTCCTGAGTGTCCTTGGGGCATGTGTCAAGTGTGGCGATGAAATCGAGTTTGTGTGTGACGGTGAAGATGAGGAGCAGGCTCTCAAGGCGTTGGTTGACGCAATTGAGAGCGGTCTTGGAGAATAGTGTCACGTTCGGACAGCCCCGCTGTATTTATGCAGCGGGGCTTTAATGTTATAAAGGAGGAGCAGCTATGTTAAACTATAAGAGGTATCGCAGAAACCCGGTGGTGGATTACCCGGAAAGGGAATGGACCGACAAACAGATCGAAAAGGCGCCCGTCTGGTGCAGCGTAGACCTGCGCGACGGCAATCAGGCTTTGATTGATCCCATGGTAGTGTCAGAAAAAATAGAATTTTTCAATTATCTGATTAAGCTCGGCTTCAAGGAAATAGAGATCGGTTTCCCTGCGGCAAGCCAGATAGAATTTGATTTTCTGCGCCAGCTTGTAGACAGAAAATTAATTCCCGACGACGTGGTTGTACAGGTTTTGACCCAGTGCAGGGAAGAGCTTCTGGAACGCACGTTTGAATCCATAGAGGGATGTAAACAGGCGATTGTGCATATTTACAATTCCACCTCCACTCTGCAGCGCGACGTGGTATTCAATATGAGCCGCGAGGAGATTACCAACATCGCCGTAGAAGGCGTCAAAATGGTGAAGCGCCACGCCGAAAAATTCCCCGGCAAGGTAATTTTGGAATACTCTCCCGAAAGTTTTACCGGCACCGAATTAGATTACGCGCTGGAAGTCTGCAATGCCGTGCAGAGAGAATGGGGGCCTACAAAGGAAAATCCTATGATTATCAATCTCCCTTCCACAGTGGAGATGACTACGCCCAACGTCTTTGCGGACAGGATTGAGTGGATGAACAGGCACCTGGAAAACAGGGAGGCCATTATCTTAAGCATACATCCCCATAACGACAGGGGAACCGGTGTGGCCACGGCGGAACTTGCCCTTCTTGCAGGCGCTGAGCGCGTAGAGGGCACCCTTTTCGGCAACGGCGAACGGACCGGAAACGTGGATATATTAAACATTGCCTACAACATGTTCTCTCAGGGTATTGACCCTGAACTTGCCATCGAGCACGTGAACGAGAGCATTGAAATTTATGAGAGGTGCTGTAAGATTCCCGTGCACCCCAGACACCCTTATGCGGGCAAGCTGGTGTTTACCGCTTTTTCAGGATCCCATCAGGACGCTATCAACAAGGGCGTAAAGGCGATGAAAGAACGAGGCGGCGAATATTGGGAGGTGCCCTATCTGCCCATTGATCCTGCGGATATCGGCAGGGAGTACGAACCGATTGTGCGTATCAATTCCCAGTCCGGCAAAGGCGGTGTGGCGTTTATTATGGATACCTATTTCGGCTTCAAGCTTCCTAAGGGAATGCACAGGGAGTTTGCGAACGTCATTCAGGCAATCTCTGAGAAACAGGGCGAAGTCAGTCCCGACCAGATTATGGAAAACTTCCGTCAGGAATATCTGATGAAGAAAGAGCCCATCCATTTCAGGAGGCTGCATGTGGATGATCTGAGTGAGGAAACCGAATCTGAGTTTGATACAAAAGTAACTGTCGTCTACACCGACAGCGGCGTGGAAAAACGCTTTGAGGCGGTGGGCAACGGTCCTATTGACGCTGTAAAACGCGGGCTGCAGGAAGAGCTGGATATCAGCATTAAGATTCTCGATTACGAGGAGCACGCGCTCCAGAGCGGTTCCAATTCCCAGGCGGCGGCATATATCCATCTGCTGGATGCGGAGAGCGGCAGCGTGACCTACGGCGTGGGTGTAAGTTCCAATATTACAAGGGCGTCTGTGCGGGCAATTTTCTCGGCAGTGAACAGACTGGGGTTAGGAAAACATAACTAGGGAGGTATTCTTATGGGGCAGATCGAACAGTTGAGACAGTGGGTAAACGAATCGGATAACATCGTTTTCTTTGGAGGCGCGGGAGTCTCCACGGAGAGCGGCATCCCGGATTTCAGGAGCGTGGATGGCCTTTATAACCAGCAGTACGACTATCCGCCTGAAACCATACTCAGCCACACCTTTTACAGAAGAAACACCGAGGAATTTTACAGATTTTACCGCAATAAGATGCTCTGCCTTGACGCGAAGCCAAACGCTGCGCACTTAAAGCTGGCGGAGTGGGAGCAGAAGGGCAAGCTTAAGGCGGTGGTGACCCAGAACATCGACGGCCTCCATCAGGCGGCCGGAAGCAAGAAGGTGTACGAGCTCCACGGCTCTGTCCTCCGCAACTTCTGTGAGAGCTGCCATAAGTTTTACGACGTGAATTATATCGCAGATTCGGAGGGCATTCCCAAATGCAGCTGCGGCGGAGATATTAAGCCGGATGTTGTTCTGTATGAGGAAGGGCTGGATCAGAATACACTCACGGGCGCAATCCGTGCGATCAGCGAGGCGGACGTGCTGATTGTGGGCGGAACTTCTCTGGCTGTTTATCCCGCCGCAGGACTTCTGGATTACTATAACGGAAATAAACTGGTGCTTGTAAACAAAACCCCTACCGCAAGGGACGGGATTGCGGACCTGGTCGTGCAGGGAAGTATCGGGGAGATCTTTTCACAATTAGATTAGTATAAAAGAAATCATGGGGGATACCGATGTGGATATACAGGTCGGAGATATTTTGAAAATGAAAAAGCAGCACCCCTGCGGTTCCTCAGAATGGGAAGTGCTGCGGATAGGTGCTGACTTTCGTTTGAAGTGTATGGGCTGCGGGCATCAGATTATGATCCCGCGGCCAAAAGCGGAGAAAAATGTTCGGAATGTGCTGCGGGCTTAAAAGGCAGCCCGCTTCCTTAAAGCCTCCAAGAAAATATCCACATTTTCCTGTTTCCAAAATTCAGCAAACCGCTCCGCCATCACGCCCAGATATTCCCTCTGCGGAACAAGAATCTGATAATAGAATACACGTCCCTGCCTGTAGTGCTGTAAATAACCCTTTTTGACCAGTCTCGCCAAAAAAGTGGAAACAGTCTGTGGTTTCCACTCCTTATCGTACATCTCATTTACTCTCTGCGTGATATCCGCCAGATCCAGCTCCCTTTCCGCATCCCATACCGTTTTCATCACTATCTTTTCGCAATTCGTCAAACTTTGTAGTTCCATGTATGTCGTCTCCTTCTGCCTCAGCTGTTTATAGTTTTTCGCTTATTTTATCATATTTCATCATACATATAATGGCAATACACAAATTGCAATTAAATAAACATTTTGTTTATATTTCAGAAAAAATACTTCCAAAAGAAAAATCCGAATTGAGTTGCATCTGATCTGCAGATATTGTAAAATGAAAAAATGAGACTTTTGAAAAATGCACGAAACAAATTCATCGGAGACAAAAACTTTTACAGGATGGTCCTTGCCATCGCTGTCCCCATTATGATCCAAAACGGTATCACAAATTTCGTGAGTCTTTTGGATAATATTATGATCGGGCAGATCGGCACGGAGCAGATGTCCGGCGTTGCCATTGTAAACCAGCTTCTTTTTGTCTACAATCTCTGCCTGTTCGGAGGTGTATCCGGCGCAGGTATTTTTACTGCCCAGTATTTTGGGCAGAAAAATCAGGAAGGCGTCAGGCAGACCGTCCGCTTTAAAATATGGATGGTTTCTTTGATTACCCTATTTACGGTGATCCTGCTGCTGACGGCCGGCGACCCGCTGATTACATTCTACCTCCAGGGAGACGGCAGTATAGAAAGCGCCGCCGCTACCTTGCGCTATGGCAGGGAATATCTGCAGATTATGCTTCCCGGCCTGGTTCCTTTTATGCTGGTCCAGGTCTATTCTAGTACCCTGCGCGAATGCGGTAAGACGATCCTGCCCATGAAAGCGGGCGTAATTGCCGTCTTTGTCAATCTTGTATTGAATTACATATTAATTTACGGTAAATTCGGCATGCCGGCACTCGGCGTGCAGGGCGCTGCAATCGCCACTATTATTTCCCGCTTTGTCGAATGCGCCATCGTGCTGGTACACACGCACCGCCACGCGCAGGAAAATCCATTTATACAGGGTCTTTACAGCACATTAAAGGTCCCTTCATCACTGATGCTAAAAATTATAACAAAAGGCATGCCGCTTCTCTTAAATGAAACGCTCTGGGCGGCTGGCACTGCAATGCTGACCCAGTGCTATTCGGTTCGGGGCTTAAACGTAATTGCCGCACTCAATATTTCAAACACGATCAACAATGTATTTAACATCGTTTTTATTGCTTTGGGTGAATCCGTAGCCATCATTGTGGGGCAGCTTTTGGGCGCGGGTAAAATGAAAGAAGCCAGGGATACGGACAATAAGATGATTGCCTTTTCCGTCTTTAGCTGTGTTATTATCGCTGCTATTATGCTTTTACTGGCGCAGTTTTTCCCGCTGTTCTACAATACAGACACCGAAGTGCGCCGACTGGCGGCGCACTTCATAATGATTACTGCTGTTTTTATGCCCCAGAATGCCTTTCTCCACGCATCCTATTTCACGCTGCGCTCCGGCGGTAAGACGATTATCACCTTTCTTTTCGACAGTGTCTTTATCTGGTGCGTCAGCGTGACAATCGCCTACATCCTGAGCCGTTTCACAACGCTTCCAGTCGCCGCCGTATATACGTTCGTACAGATGGGCGACTGGATAAAATGCGTGATCGGATTTGTTCTGGTCAAAAAGGGCATCTGGCTGCAAAATATTGTTTCATCTTCTTAATGCTATTTTTTGGGCCGTTATCCTAAAGGTCACCGTCCTTGTGCCGCCGTACTCGCCGACACCTTTTATGGTCATCTTCGCGGTTCCCTTTTTGATATTATTCGTGTACCCGATAATCTCGTAATCGCCCTCTTCGAGCGTTTCTCTTCCGACTCTGATCTTTGTAATCTGATCCTTCCCCGGCCTAATTTCCAAGCCAGTGTAAATCTGCGGTTCCACCGTCACTGATGCACCGGTAATGCTCTTGGCTGTAATGCGGTAGGTACCCGAGATCGTTCCGAAATAGTTATTCTTTCCCGCCAGCGTAATACGTACTTCCGTACCAGCCGGCAGAATGTCCGTGCTGCCAACAGGCTCGCCTGCTGCCCTCTGCACACCATCGGAAAGCGTCGTCTGCTTCTCATAGGTATAGGAGAAAGTCTTATCATAATCAGTGTTTCTCTGCAGCACTCTCCCATTGCAATCTGTCACCTTAGGCACTGACTGGTATTGATTGGGCCTGTTCCTGACTACCTTATCCGGCGTCTGAATATCCAGATTTCCTATATCCTGCTGCACAATCTTATAGGTCAACGATCTCACACCTTTATAGTTCCCCTTCCCCTTAATGATAACCGTAGGCCATCTGTTTCCATTGGAATCGGTGCAGTCGTTCAGTCTGGTATTGTTCCTGTAGGAAAGGGTATAATCAACGCCTTCCTTCAGAGTGACTTCCTGCTTTTCAGGTATCCAATACTTCACAACTGGCTTCGGTTTATTTCCGCCTTTCTCGTACGGCTGATCCGCAAGCGGCTCCACCTCGATCCTGCCATCTTCATCCGCCAGGATATCATATGCATTGATCCTGAAGTTTTTCTTCAAGGTGCCGCTGTATTTGCCGATTCCTGTAATCGTGATTGTCGCCGTTCCGGCTTTTATGTTATTAGCATAAGTTACCGTGTAGTCCTCACCCAACGTCAGCGGGCGCACTGTCGTAACGCCATTTTCCCGGACAGTTTCAGAAAGCTCAGGATAAGGTCTGATCACATTGCCAGTATAGGGATAAGATTTCTCCAAGCCTCCTGTCACCTTCGCGTTCCTGATGTTCCTGCCTACAATCTTAAAGGTTATCCTTTTTTCACCGACATAGCAGAATCCCGGCTGGTTCTTTGAAGCTATCTGTTCCTTGCCCCTGATAATGACAGTAGCCGTTCCTACCTTATTATTGTTCTCAAAGACAACGTCGTAATGCTTACCCTTCTCAAGCAGAGTCCGCCCATCCTCCACCACAAGTGTAGGTTTGACTGGCTCTCCCCAGTATGTCTGGGCCGGAATTTTTCTGACCTTCAGGTTCTTGGTCAGCTTTGCATTCTGGTCGGCAATGGTTAAAATGATTGTTCTGGTCCCCGTAAAGTTCCCAGTACCTGTCACCACAATCTTCCATGTGCCGGAATCAGAGTAAGCTGTTCTGGTCACAGGTGTTTCGCCGGAATTATCCGTAATATTATTATCAGGATACGTTACTGTATAGTCTCTCCTGTTTGCCAGTTTCCTGCCATTCCAATTTATAACGGGAACCGGCTTCTGCACCCTATTCTTCTTATAAGCAACCGCAATATCTGCTGCTGAGATATCTGCATCTGTAAGTTGTCTGGGAAGTATCTTAAAGGTAACCGTATCTTTGTCGGCATAATTTCCTCTTCCCGTTACCGTAATTGTCGGCGCTGTCCTGGCCTCGGAAGCATCATTTGCCTTTATATTATTCCGATAGGAAATCAGACAATCCTTCTTCGTATCTAAACGCATCTTGTTGTTATAGACACGTATCTCCGGCTTGATTGCCTTCCCTGTGTAAATATAGCCCTGTGCATCCACACCTGCGATCCAAATGCCGTCTGGAATCTGCCCGTCAGCAGGTCTGTCCTCAAGCAGAATATCTCCCCATATATTCTCAGGATCATCCGAAGCTGCATTTTCCTGCCAACATGCAAATAGTGTCATCGACGATGCCACCACGTCCTTTTCAAAATCCCAATAGGTCGTGCTGTTCTGGCTAAACCGCCATCCCAGGAATGTATATCCCTCCTTGAACGGCTCCATGGGCCTGGTGAGCCTCTCACCACGATTCACCGTCTGCGATGTCTCCCCCGTCAGGATGCCTCCGTCTGGATCAAAGTATACCGTACACAATTCCGATAACTTGTTCCCCGTATATAGAGCTGTTACCTCCTCCTGCGTCAGCTCACGGTTGTAGATCGTCACATCATCAATATAGCCATTGTAATACTCGCCGCCGCTCCAGTTTCCTTTTCCAAGCTGCAGAATGCTGTTCTCTCCCAGCAGTTCGGTAAGAGCAGACAGACGTTTTGAGGCTTGTGTCTCAATTAACACACCGTCAATATAAAGCTTCACACTCTTTGGCGTATAGGACACCACAACATGACGCCATTCGTTCTCCAGCGAAGATGCGGAGACTTTTGTGGAAGTGTCACTGTTTCTCGTTCCGTGGAACCTTTCAGCCCTGACTTCACCCACATGGTCTATGATTCCCAGATAGTTCTCACTTACATTGTACTGAGGCGCATCAGCGTTCGGTGCCGCATAAAATGCCCATCCTGCACCGTCTTTGTCCGGGTCTGTCGCCCTGCTGTAATAAGAAATGCTCAGGCTCTCGACTCCGGTTAAAAGGCTCTGCCCGTCTTTCGTTTTTACATCCAGCCAGCTACCGTTTTTAAGTCTCGCACTCTTTCCGGAAGCACCGCCCCTTCTTTCATCAGAAAGCAGGATCGTGCCCTTCTTCTCAGCCACCGCGCCCTTTCCTTGAAATCCTTCATCCGCATCATCAAACGTAAATGATGCTATGCAGGCCTGCTCCATCGTTGTCACAGGCGGCACTTCCTCCTCAGTGAACGTCCATTTCTTCTCCAGGGCAGCATACTCCGCCTCCGTAATATTTAACACCGAGCCGTGGCGGAGAATCCCTTCTTTCGGGAAAGAATATTCCGAGGCATCCAGCTTCGTAAAAATCCCGGAAGAAAGATCTGTAGAAATTGCCGGATAGTATCCGCCGCCGCCAAAGTTATCCAAAAGCAAACACCATGTGGGCGTATCCACATCATCATCATTAAACTTAAAGCTGGTTGCGCCCTCTCTGTACTGGTTTGAGGAATCCAGCAGATACGAGGACGGAACATACTCCCATGTGCCGTCTAAGGAGCTGCTCTTTTCCATGTAAACAAACTTGGTTCCGATTGAACTGCCATCTGTCATCACCGCGTTGCCGCCATCTTCGTTCTTATTAAAGCGGTAATAGGTATCTCCCACTTTGATGACGGTCGTATCTATGACACTAATGTCATTCCCAGCCGCGTTCTTTAAGGTAATCCAGATTTCAGGCTCTGTGTAGGTATAAAAGTCCCTGGTATGGCATTTCCAGATATGGTGCGGGCCAAAATTGTCAAGACTGGTCTTAGACGCCCAGAACACAGCATAATCCTGCGTCTCCTCGTCCCAGAATGCCTCGGGCGCCCAAGTACACCCTGCCTCGTCCACCGCTACCTTGCACATTCTCTGTTCCGACCAGTTCACCAGGTCCGTGGACTCCCAGACCATAATACTCTTACTGCCTTTCGTCTGAGAATCACCCCAGCTTGTTCCTCCTGCAATCCAAAGGTCAGTTGCGATCAAATAGAACTTGTCACCCTCATGGGAACGCATAATAAACGGATCTCTCAGCCCTTTCTCACCCATATTTGAGGTGATAACCGGCTGACCGTCGTTTAATGCCTTCCAATGCAGGCCGTCCCTGCTGTCCGCGAAGTACATCTGCTCTCCAGTTTTTGTACCCTCACCGATAAAGTAGGCAAACATATAGTCTGTCAGTTCCCCGACCTGCGCCTTTTTCTTCACATTAGCGGTAAATATCTTATCTTTTTGAAGCAGCGCCGCCCCCTCGCCCACACTGAGCGTGGCCGTCAGTTTGACTTTCATATCCGTGTCAGGCCGATTAACCAGGCCGGGCGCAATGCCGTTCTTCTCCTGATCGGAAATCACGTCCGCATGGTCAGATTTCCATGTAATCGTAACTTCCGGGTACTTCTCATCAGCTAAAGGAAGGTACAGGCTGCCTCTCACATCATCTATGTTTCGAATCTTAAGCGCCTTGTACGCCTCTTCCAGCGCATAGGCATTTGGATTGAGCACCTTTACCGGGAAGACGACGGTTTCTTCATATCCACTGTCAAGCGTTGTCCTGACAGTCGCGGTAAGTGTTACCGTTCTCTCCTCATCAGAAGGTGTGATCCCGCCGTTCTCATCCATAATGGAAGCATCGCTTGTCTCCCATGTATAAGTCACACCGGGATGTCCCGTCTTCGGAAGTATCAGGGAAATTCCCGTTTCAATGGCATGGGTAGTCAGATCCGCCCCCAGCATAATGACAAGGTTATTCACCAGATATTCTTTATCATATTTCGTGATCACCTCAGCAGGCAGTGCCTTGTTATATATTTTTACATTACGGATACCTCCGTACATGTCGTGATAGTCCCCGGCTCCACCCCCGATATAAAACTGTTTCAGGCCGCCCAGATCCCTGATCGAGGCAGGCGTATCTACAGAGCATACCAGCTTATCATCCATGTAGTAGGTCACTCTGGTCTGCGATTTGCCGCCTGCAGATATGTCCTTCATGGTAATTGCAATCGGATACCAGTCTCCCACCACGGATTTCTCCATTCCGGGCGTATTGTACTGAATGCGGGTCTGTCCGTTTGCGTCCCCAATCTCCTTGCCGTCAAGATAGAATGAAGCTCTTGCCGCTCCCCAGTTCCCTGTGCTAAAAGCAAAGTAATTATTTTCGTCGTGGCCCAGTGAAAATACAGCAGGCCGGTTGTTATTGTTAGGCAGGCCGTTGTTGTCTTTCGACTCGTTATCATTTCTCACCCATGCGGTAACCGTCAGTCCCTTCGCCTGATTAAGCTCCGAGAGCAACCCGCTGTTATCGCTGATATCCAGATAATTTACGAGATTCGCGTTTTCCGTGCCTGAGATAACAAGTCCCTTATCAAAAGTAGCATTCTCCCCGTGCAGTTTGCCTTCATGCGTTTCGGAAACGGAATCTTTCGCGTCCATCACAAGCGCGTAGTCCGCGAGCGGATCCGCGTCCGTCATACTCTGCACGGTCAGCGTGTATTGCAGACTGCTCGTATCCAGGCCAGCCAGTTCCTTATCCGCCGTGCTGTTAAAGACCGGGGCGCCGGATTCATCATACCTGACATAGGCAAGCATGGCGTCGCGGCAGGGATCATACAGCGAATTTCCGGTATAACCGCACTGTCTGTCGTGGCATCTCTGGTCTCTGGCATGATAGACCAGAATCGCGTTCCCGTCCTCATCCACCGTAAAGGAGTTGTGGCCGGGCCCGTACTGCTGCTGCAGATCCTTGGTCTGCAGAGCCGGCGCCTTAGACTTCGTCCAATTTGTGACTTCCATCAGCTCAGCATTTTCGTCAGCGCTCATCATACCCATACAGTACATATCGCCAGTCGCAGCCGCTGAAAATGCCACATAGATCCGTCCGTTTTTCTTCAACACTGCAGGACCTTCGTCCACTTTCTCACCACCGGCACACTCCCACGCATACTCGGGATAAGTCAGCACGATGGGATCGCTGGTCAGCTTCGTGGGATCGTTTCCGTCCACCTCGCCCATCAGCAGCATGGAAGCACTGGTCTTATAGGCCCATATAACGTAATGCTTTCCCTTGTTCTCAAAGTGGGTCATATCCAGTGAGAACAAATCAAAAGCGCCGCTGTCCGATCCGTCCTTGTTCATAAAACGGTCATGTTCCGTCCAGTTTTCCGCCTTAGTGATATCCTTGGAATCATCGCATACCAGAATACGGGGACGGATATCCCATTCACCAGTCAAGGCGCCTGTAAAATAACAGTACCACTTCGATCCGATATGGTGTAACTCCGGCGCCCAAATATGATATCTGCCCGTATATTTGTCACCCGGCGCAGTCCAGATCGTGTGCTCCTCTGCGTTTGCCAGTCCCACAAGTGTATCGGACTGTCGGATAACGATCTTATCATAGCCTTTGTCTATCGCGCCGTATGCCGGCCAGGACGACGTAAAATAATACTTTCCACTCGGTTCATCATAGTAGACCTGCGGGTCCGCACGTTCCTCAATGAAAGGCGCAGGGAAATAATTCTCCAGCTTTCCTGTCAGGGTGTGCGTGCCCGGTTCCAGCACGGAAGTATCTGTCACCTTCGCGCCCTGCTCATCATACCATGTGACATAGGCCGCGTTGGAATTTCCGTCGGACAGGCTGACCCTGGTCTTAGTCGGCAGATCGTAAGAATCGCCATAATAGATTGTGGCACTGCCTTCTCCTAAGAACTCCGTAGATACACCTGTCGCTGTCACGCGCGCCGGAGCGCTCGTATCCGGGGCTTTATCTGCGTCATACAGTTCGGTAATCTGATCCTGCGTTAGTTCATAGTTATAGATGGAGCATTCCTTAACGGCGCCGTGCCATCTCGAATCACCGACATACCCACCCTTTCCTATATAGGAAAGAATTGTCGGCGTCTCAGCCGTCCCGTCAGCCGTCCAGTCGGACATCTTCATGCTGTGCTTGACCGTCCCCAGTTTCTTTCCATCCAGATAGGTAGTCAGGTCCGTGCTGTTCACAACGACCGTGTACATCTGCCACCAGTCGTTTGTAGTGCCGTTGATATTCGTATCCTCCCCGTTCCAGGGGCTGCTGGTTTGTGCCGTATTGTGTGTCAATGTAGCCTTAAATTTATTCTGGTTTATTAATCTTGGATTCAGGAGCAGATAGTTTAGCGGAACACTGTCCTGATTCTTCTCCGGATCTGTACCCACATAAACGCCATTCCAGTTTCCGGACCCGGAAATATTCTGCATCCAGATATTGATCGAGAGCGTGTTTCGCATTTTTCCGCTGCTGTCCGTAAACATCTCCGAAGGAATCTCCACATAAGCGGAATCCTCAGAGGCTTCGCCGCCCGGCAGCTCCAGACCGCTGCCGCTGGCGCGCAGGGTCCCCCCGTTTCCGTGTATCACTGCATTATAATTTTTATCCTGGGTAGCTTCGGAGGTATTGGGTACAACAGTGCCGTCGGACACTTGTCCCCTGTTCACCAGAGAAGCATTTCCCGCGTAGGAAGCGATATCGTCAAAGGTATAGTGTGCCAGCATCATCGGATCAGCTACTTCTTCCTTCTCCTGTCCATCCTGATAAAGCTGGTCGATTTCCTCCGCCGTCAGTTTATAATTATAAATAGAACACTCTCTAACCGCACCGTTCCATCTGTGATCGCCCGTATACCCGCCCGCACCGATCGAGGCCAGAATGTCAGGCACCGCGCTCGAACCGTCGGCAGTCCACTCAGACATTCTCATGTGGTGACGGAGCGTCCCGACTTTCTGCCCGTCGAGGTATGCGGTCATCACGTTGGGGCCGATTACCACCGTATACATCTGCCATGTTTCCATGGTTGCCCCTTCAATCAATTTCTGCTCGCCATTAAACGGGGTGCCAGTCGCTGTTTCATTATGGGTTATTGCCGTCTTAAACTTGTCATCGCTTCGCGGATTCAGAAGCAGATAGTTTAGCGGCATCTGTCCTCCCGTATTTCTCGCCGGATCGGTACCGACATAAAAACCTGTCCAGTCGCCCTTCGGCGAAAGATTTTTCATCCAGAGGTTGACCGTCAAAACATCCCTCATCCTGCCGTCACCGTCTGTGAACATCTCGCCCGGCAGCTTCACATAAGCGGGATTCGTGTCTGCCGCACCGCCTGGCAGAAGCAGGCTGCTGCCATCCTCATAGAGCTCTGCGCCGCTGTACATCACCTCAGCGTCGTAGCTGCCCGTTGTATCGGGAGATGTATTCGGCACAGTGGCGCCCGCCAAAACCGCCGTGCCGCTCGTAATATTGTTCGCTGTCCTGATATCGCTGAAAGTATAGTGTGCCAGCATCTTAGGATCAGACACCGTCACATCATCTTCCACGAACTCTTGGTAGAGCGCCTCCACTTCGCCCTCGTCCATAACATAATCGTAGATCGAAAACTCGTCTATCAGGCCGCTGTAGTACTCTCCGCCGCCCCACTGCCCCTTACCGATCTGAATGATGCTGGAATTGCCAAGCATGTTTGCGATGTTTGACTCCGCTTCATTTGTTCCAGTTTCCTTTAATGCTCCGTCAATATAAACGCGCGTTCCCTGACTGTCATAGGTTACTATCACATGGCGCCATTCGTTGGCCAAATTATTAACCGAAGCTTTTGTCGTTGTAGGTTGATTTCTGTTCCCGATAAATTTTTCTGCTCTTACCTCATTTTTATGATCTAAGATACCCAAATAATTTTCGGTATTATTATAAACAGGTGGAGTATCATCGGGCGCCGCATAAAATGCCCACCCGGCTCCGTCCCTATTCTCATCCTGAGATTTACTGAAAAACGAAACCGTAATCCCTTCCAGCCCTGTCAACAGGCTTGTGCCGTCCTCTTTCGTCACGTTCAGGTATTGACTCCCTGAAAGCTCCAGGGCCTTTCCGCAGCATCCTCCATATGCAAGGGACGGGTTTCCGTTTTTCTCCGCTTTTGCCCCAGCTCCCTTGAACCCGTCAGTCTCATTGTCAAAGGAAAAGTAGGCAATCCTCTTATGCTGAGAATCCCTTGGCGTTACCGAAAACGTGTTAAGAGATGTTTCTAGCTCCTCTTCTTCCTCCAACACGTATCCACAATAGGAGCATGTGCGTACCGTATCCGTAGAGTTATCGGAAACCGTTTCCTCATAGGTACAGTCCTCCGTTCTCACAACGGTGTCGCAAGCCTCACATACAACCTCATGTGTGCCATCCTCACAGGACTCATAACGCACTTTGCTATGTTCGCACTCTTCCGTGGTTTCATCATCATCCGAAGGTTCATTATCCCCAGGATTTAACCCCCCCCCCCGGTAAATTATCCTCATCCCCGTTTCCATCACCGGGCTTCTGCTCGCCGCCCGTACTATCATCTGGCTTCTGCACGTCATCTGTACTGCCGCCCGGCTTCTGCTCATCCCCTCCGCTGCCGCCGTCCGGCTTCTGCCCATCATCTGCACTGTCGCCCGGCTTCTGCTGGTCGTCTGTACTGCCGCCCGGCTTCTGCTCATCCCCTCCGCTGCCGCCGCCTGGCTTCTGTTCCTCATCTGTACTGCCGTCATCCGGCTTCTGCTCATCATCTGCGCTGCCGCCACCCGGCTCGTCTTCATTCAAAATCTGCTGTTCTATCTTCGGACTTCCATCCGTATTTGAGGCATAAACAGTCAGACTGCCATTATATGGCAGATTAGGCAGCATCATCACCGCCGCCAGAATCCATGCCAGCTTTCTTTTCATTTTCGCTTTCATAGGTTCCCTCCCAATACACTTCTGTTTTTCTGCTGTATTCCCCTATTACCCCGCTTTTATTGTTCTTCTTTTCAAATACCTTCTGCTGAAAGAGGCGCAGTAAAAAACTGCGCCAGTAATTAAAATTGTGTCAAATATTTTTTTATATTTTCTGTAATACTTCCCCGAAATACCGCCGAACCCGCCACAATCACATTGGCGCCGGCATCCAGTACAATCTTCGCGTTATCCACCGTGATACCGCCGTCCACCTGAATATCAAGATCAAGGCCCATCTCGTCAGCCATCTCCCGCACCCGGCGGATACGTTCCGTCGATTCGGGGATATATTTCTGTCCGCCAAATCCCGGCTCTACCGTCATTACCAAAAGCATGTCCAGTTTCGGCAGATACTTTCTGACCACCTCCACAGGGGTTTTCGGCTTAATTGACATGCCCACCCTGCAGCCGATGTTTCGAATCAGATCAATGGTCTCCTCCGCATCATCTGTGGCTTCCAGATGGAAGGTGATGCTGTCCGCGCCGCACGCCTTAAATTCCTTTAGATAGCGGTCCGGGTCTACGATCATCAGGTGTACGTCAAAAACCCTGTCCGTCGTTTTGCGGATTGAACGGATCACCGGCATTCCAAAGGAAATGGATGGTACAAACACCCCGTCCATCACATCAATATGTATATATTCCGCGCCGGCTTCGTCCGCCTCTTTGATCTGCTCCCCCAGTCTGGCGAAATCAGCCGCCAGAATGGAGGGAGACAAAATTTTCTTTCTCTCAGACATTTTTATTTCCTCCGCAGTGCCACTCGAAAAACCTTCGGTTTTCCTCGTTCACGAGCCCTCTACGCACTGCTCCTTACTTTTGAGCAAATTCTTTTGTCTTTTCATAGATGCCCTTGCCGTCCAGACCATACTTCTCTACCAGTGCATTTGCGGAGCCGGATTCGCCGAAAGTATCCTGCATACCGATCCGCAGAACGGGTGTGGGATGCTTCTCGGACAGACAGTCGCAGACAGCGCTGCCAAGACCGCCAATCACGGTGTGCTCCTCCGCCGTAACCACTTTGCCGGTCTTCTTTGCGGAAGCAAGCACCAGTTCCTCATCCAGCGGTTTGATGGTGTGAATATTAATCACTTCTGCGCTGATTCCGTCCTTTGCAAGCATTTCTGCCGCGTCCAGGGCAGAGGAAACCGTGATACCGCTTGCAATGATCGTCACATCTGTCCCCTCTCTCAGAAGAACGCCCTTGCCGATCTCAAATTTGTAATCCGGCTTGTCGTTGATTACAGGAACAGCCGCACGGCCAAAACGCAGATAAACCGGGCCTTCCATCTCAATCGCCGCTCTCACCGCCGCCTTCGCCTCCACATCATCGGAAGGTACGATAACGGTCATACCGGGAATGGTCCGCATCAGGGCTACGTCCTCGTTACACTGATGGGTTGCGCCGTCCTCGCCTACGGTGATGCCGGCATGGGTCGCACCGATCTTTACATTCAGGTGAGGATAACCGATAGAATTACGAACCTGCTCAAAGTTACGTCCTGCCGCAAACATAGCGAAGGAACTGATAAAAGGAATCTTGCCGCAGGTAGCAAGACCCGCCGCAATACCCGTCATATTACATTCCGCAATACCGCAGTCGATATGGCGGTCCGGGAACGCTTTCAGGAACACGCCCGTCTTGGTCGCGCCTGCAAGATCCGCATCCAGCACTACCAGATTGGGAAATTCTGCACCACACTCGGCAAGTGCATTACCATAGCTTTCTCTTGTTGCAATTTTCTTTACATCTGCCATTAGTTTGCACCTCCTAACTCTTCACCGATCTTCTCAAGATCTGCCATCGCCGTCGCGTACTCTTCATCGTTGGGAGCCTTTCCGTGCCAGCCCGCATTGTTCTCCATGAAGGAAACTCCCTTGCCCTTCACTGTCTTACAGATGATCGCTGTGGGCTGTCCCTTGGTTGCCTTTGCTTCCTTAAACGCCGCGTCGATCTGGTCAAAATCATTGCCGTCGATATTGATTACATGGAAGTTAAACGCCTCAAACTTCTTATCAATGGGATAAGGCGAGCAAACATCGTCGATCTTACCGTCGATCTGCAGCCCGTTATTGTCCACGATCACTACCAGATTGTCAAGCTTCCTGTGTCCCGCAAACATGGACGCCTCCCAAACCTGACCTTCCTGAATCTCGCCGTCACCGAGCAGCGTATAAGTTCTGTAATCTTTGCCATCCATTTTCGCCGCAAGCGCCATACCTACCGCTGCGGAAATACCCTGCCCCAGAGAGCCCGAGGACATGTCTACACCGGGTGTCTCCTGCATGCAGGGATGTCCCTGCAAATATGAGCCAAGATGACGCAGAGTAGGCAGATCCTCTACCGGGAAATACCCTCTGTTGGCCAGTACGGAATAAAGTCCGGGAGCCGTATGTCCCTTAGAAAGTACGAAACGGTCCCTGTCCGCCTTCTTGGGATCTTTCGGATCAATATTCATCTCCTCAAAATACAGGTAAGTAAAAATGTCTGCCGCCGACAGAGATCCGCCCGGATGCCCTGCCTTCGCGCCATGTACGGCGGTTACAATCCCTTTGCGGACTTCATTAGCTGTTTTTTGCAACTCTAATTTGTTCATCGCTGCCCTCCATTTTATTTTAATATATGTGCCGTTTTCGGCATTTTAAGATTTACGTACATATGCCGCGTAAACCGATACCTCATGTATAATCATCGCACATCGGTTCATTCATTTCAACGGCATATGTCGCTTTTGCTAAAGTTTTCACAGCCGCAGTGCCAACTTACCGCTGACCGTAGTAAGCATTGGCGCCGTGTTTGCGGAAATAATGCTTATCCTGCAGTTCCTGCGGCGCGGGCTGGATTCTCGCATTGATCGTCTCTGCGCGGTAAGCCATCTTCGCCACTTCCTCAAGTACAACCGCGTTGTGCACCGCCTCGTGCGCATCCTTGCCCCACGCAAAAGGACCATGGTTCTTGCAGAGTACCGCGGGGACTGCCACCGGGTCCTTATCCATTCTCTTAAACTCACTGACAATCAAAAGCCCTGTGTTCTTCTCGTAGGCGTCCGCGATCTCGTCCTCATTCAGGCAGCGCAGACACGGGATATCCCCATAAAAATAATCTGCATGGGTCGTTCCGTAGCAGGGAATGCTCCTGCCAGCCTGCGCCCAGCTTGTCGCGTAGGAAGAATGGGTATGTACAACGCCGCCGATCTCCTCGTAAGCCTTATAGAGCTCCACGTGGGTCGCTGTGTCGGAAGAGGGATTATACTTACCCTCTACCTTGTTGCCTTCCAGATCCACAAGTACCATATCGTCCGGCGTCAGCTTGTCGTAATCCACACCGCTCGGCTTGATTGCAAAAATGCCGCTCTCCCTGTCAATCTCACTCACGTTCCCCCATGTGAAGGTCACGAGACCATACTTCGGAAGCAACATATTCGCTTCATAAACGCGTTTTTTCAGTTCCTCTAACATGTTATACCTCCTGTATATATTTCATCTATTACACATTACATAGCTTCAACCGCGGCCCTCTCAATCGCAAGTCCTGCACTGTATACTTTCATGAACTTGTTAAATCCTTCCACATCGGATGCCTTGGGCTCCAGCTTTTCACCCTTCTGGCCCGCAAACACCTTGCTGTCGAGGAATGCCGCCAGACTCTCGTCCGCGCCCTTATTAATCATGTAGGAAGCGAGAAGCGCAATGCCCCACGCGCCGCCTTCGCCCGCCGTCTCCATAACGCTCACGGGCGCATTCATTGCCGCCGCAAGGATGCTCTGCCCTACGCCCTTGGTCTTAAACAGGCCGCCGTGCCCTAAGATCTCGTCCACTTCCACCTTCTCCTCAGTAAACAGAATGTCAAAGCCGGTCTTAAGCGCGCCCAGAGAGGTGAACAGATGCACTCTCATAAAGTTCGCCAGATTAAACTTCGCATCGGGCTTTCTCACAAACAGGGGACGTCCCTCGTTAAAACCTGTCACATGCTCGCCGGAGAAATAATTGTAGGCAAGCAGGCCGCCGCAGTCGTCATCTCCCTCCAATGCCTTACGGTAGAGATTGCCGTACAGTTCATTCATATCAACCTTCATGCCCATCACTTCAGAGTATTCCTTAAACAGGTTCACCCACGCGTTCAGGTCGGAAGTACAGTTGTTGCAGTGCACCATCGCCACAAGGCTGCCGTCCGGGGTCGTCACCAGGTCAATCGCGTCATATACTTTGGAGAGTTCCTTTTCCATAACGATCATACCGAACACGCTCGTTCCTGCGGATACGTTACCAGTACGTTTGGCCACACTGTTGGTCGCCGCCATGCCTGTACCCGCATCGCCCTCGGGAGGACAGAAAGGAATGCCTGCCTGCAATGTGCCGGTGGGATCAAGCAGCTTCGCACCTTCCTCAGTGAGCGCGCCCGCCTGCTGCCCTGCCGTGTACACCGCCGGTAGCACGTCTTTCAGCTTCCACGCAAATCCCTTATCTGCAACCGCCTCGTCGAACTGCGCGATCATCTTTTCATTAAACTGCCCCGTTGCGATATCAATCGGGAACATGCCGGACGCTTCTCCCACGCCGACCACTTTTTCGCCTGTCAGCTTCCACTGGATATAGCCCGCCAGTGTGATGACAAATTTCAGATCCGGCACATGCGCCTCACCGTTTAAAACCGCCTGATAGAGATGCGCAATCGTCCATCTCTGCGGAATGTGGTAATTGAAAAGCTCAGTCAGTTTCGTGGATGCCTCTTCCGTGATCGTATTTCTCCATGTGCGGAAGGGAACCATCAGCTCATCCTTCTCGTTAAACGCCATGTAGCCGTGCATCATTGCGGAGAAACCAATCGCCCCCAGCTTCACAAGTTTCTCCCCATACTGTGCCTGCACATCTTCCGTCAGCTTTTTGTAGCAGTCCTGAAGCCCCGTCCAGATGTCGTCCAGACTGTAAGTCCAGATGCCGTTCTCCAGTCTGTTTTCCCAGTCGTGTGCCCCCGATGCGATAGGCTTGTTATTCTCATCCACAAGAACCGCCTTGATTCTGGTAGAACCAAACTCAATACCAAGCACCGCCTTACCGCTTGCAATACATTCTTTTGCTCCCATACTTATCCCTTTTCCTCCTTTTACATATTTAGTTAACGGAACGCTGCTTCGTTCCATCTGAGCATATTCTTAAAGTCACGAATATTGGTGTCCTTGTCAATGATAACGCTCTCGATACCCATTGCGTCCGCCCAGTCTGCCATCTGCTCCACGGTCAGGTCATAGGAGAATGCCGTGTGGTGAGCGCCGCCGGCAAGAATCCACGCAGTCGCCCCGACTTCCATATTAGGCTGAGGCGTCCAGAATGCCGTGCCAACAGGAAGCTTCGGCATAGGCTTCTCCACCTTCTTGCAGTCCACCGCATTGATCAGCAGGCGGAAACGTGTGCCCAGGTCTACGAGAGAGCACGCCACCGCAGGCCCTGTCTTTGACGTGAATACCAGACGGGCGGGATCTTCCCTGTTACCCATGGAAAGCGGGCATACCTTAATGCCGATGTCACCGTCCGCAACGGAAGGACATACCTCAAGCATATGCGCCTGCAGAATACCTTCTTTGCCGGGCACGAGATTGTAGGTGTAGTCCTCCATCATGGAAGTACCCTTCGCGTCCTTGATACCCGCCGTCATCAGCTTCATAATGCGGACCATTGCCGCTACCTTCCAGTCGCCCTCAGCGCCGAAGCCGTAGCCTTTTTCCATCAGTCTCTGGATCGCCAGGCCCGGAAGCTGCTTCAGACCGCCAAGCATGCCGAAATGTGTCACAACCGCATGATAGTCGTTCTCTACAAGGAATTTCTCGATACCGATCTCCTGCTGCGCCTGTACAGCCACATGTTTCTTGAACTCGTCGAGATCCCTGCCTTCGTCAATAATTTTATATTTGCTGTAATACTCTTCAACCAGCGCGTTTACATCGCCCTGCGGCACCGCGTCCACATACTCAACCACGTCGTTTACGCAGTAATGGTCGATCTCCCAGCCAAACTTGATCTGCGCTTCTACCTTATCGCCTTCTGTCACGGCAACGTTGTTCATGTTGTCGCCGAAGCGGCACACGCGCACATGGGAGGATTCAATCACGCCGATTGCCGTGCGCATCCAGCTTCCAAGCTTATTCTGCACGCTTTCAGATGCCCAATGCCCGACAATAATCTTGCGCTCGATACCCATGCGGCTCACGATATGTCCGTACTCCCTGTCGCCGTGCGCAGACTGGTTCTCATTCATGAAATCCATATCTATACTATCGTAAGGAATCTCCTCATTGAACTGCGTATGCAGATGGCAGAGCGGTTTCCGAAACTCCTTTAATCCGAGAATCCACATCTTAGCCGGAGAGAATGTGTGCATCCATGTAATCACACCCGCGCACTCCGGGTCGTTGTTTGCATCGTTAAGCGCCTGCCGGATGGAAGCCTGACTGATTAACGTAGGCTTTAATACCACCTCAAAAGGCAGATTGCCGGAGGCATTCAGCCCCTCCACAATTTTCGCGGAATGATCCGCCACTTTTCTCAGGCACTCATCCCCATATAAGTCCTGAGACCCTGTGCAAAACCAAAATTTGTAGTTCTTTGCTGCGATCATACAATACCCTCTCTTTCTTTTTTGTTTGCGCCGTGCTGTGAGACCCGCGCTTACGCGCTCACTGTCCGTCTTCGTCGGACATCTGCTCGTTAATACCGCCGCGTAAAACAAATGCCTGCTTCGCAGCCGCTTGTTTCCCTGCAGCTGGCATTAAGTTGTACATATATACAATTTTGTATACAGTATTACACGTATACCGCACAGCCATATCACGCATTTCTTACTATACAGTCTACTACTTGTACATACAAATACGCAAGTTGTATATACACTTTATTTAATCTTCCGCACCGATCTTCGCGGTACTACATCCACCTCAAACTCATAGGTCGCATCAAACCCCGGATCTTTAATCATCCGCAGCAGATTTTCCGCCGCCTTTCCACCCAGACGCTCCATCGGATGCGGCGTGGAGGCGATAGGCACCTCGCCGAGGATGGCCAGCTCCGAATCGTCCACACTGGCCACCGAAATATCCTGTGGAACCCTGATGCCGTTCTTTTTAAAAATATCCAAAAGCCCGAAAGCAACCTCATCGTTGTAACAGAACACCGCCGTACAGTCCTTGAAACGTTCCAGGACCTTTCCTGCCGCTTTGTCCAGGTGCTGCTTCTCCTCCGTATCAACCCAGACGATCTGCCTGTCTTCCACTTCCAGTCCGTCGTCCATCATCGCGTCCATATAGCCCGAAAAACGCGCCTGTCCCTGCCCGTCGTCCAGTTTAAAAATACCGCCGATTTTTTCATGTCCCATGGAGAGCAGATACTTTGTCATCTTCCACCCCGCCATATGGTCGTTGATGGACACATGCGGAATTTTTAACTGCGGATAGAAGCTGTTGATAAAAATAACCGGGATCCGTTTTTTGCGGATCTCCTGATAAAGCCGCAGATTGGGATTTGGAATGCCGCTCTTCGTGGGCTCGACAATCAGCCCCGACACCTCGTCCCTGCTGATAATATCCTCGAGAATGGTCTTTTCCCGTCCGTGCTGGTTGTTGGTAAAGGCAATCTGCACCGAATACCCCGCCTCCAGAAGCACGCTCTCTATCCCCTGTATCGTCCGCGGAAAAATATAACCGTCCACATAAGTCGTCACCACAGAAACACGCATCCGCTTTGTCAGGTTCGCCAGACGGTTATCGTTAATATATGTGCCGCTTCCCTGAATCCGTCGTATAATCCCTTCATTCTCCAAAACCCCGATTGCGTGTCTGACTGTCTGACGGCTTACGCCGAACATCTCTTTCAGCGTATTTTCCGAATACATCTTCTGCCCGGGCACGAGCTTTTTCGTCTCTATCTGTTCGTTGATCCATCCGACCAACTCCATGTACTTAGGTGTTGCCTTTTCCATACCATTCCCCTTATCTTTGATTCCCGCGGGCAATGAGCCCGGCGGCGGCCAGCAGACATCTGGCTGATCCCCCGTACGCAAAAGGGCTGCCCTCTTAGGCAGCCCTAGCTTATCAGGACTGCGCTTCGCCACGCTGTCCACACTTTTGCGTATCCGAACCGGATTGCTTAGCCCTTCTTTCTCTTGGAAATAACGTCCACGGTAACAGCTCCGAGAAGAACCGCACCTTTCACGATCTTCTGAATATCCGTAGACCAGCCGTACAGTGACATACCGTTATTCAGAATACCCATGATAAACGCGCCGACTACCGCACCCATGATCGTACCGGCACCACCGGCTACCGCCGCACCACCGATATAACAGGAAGCGATAGCATCCATTTCGAAACCGTCGCCCGCCTTCGGGGTGGAGGAGGAGTTACGTGCCGATAAAACGATACCCGCTACCGCACTCAGGATTCCCATGTTGGTATATACCCAGAAGAACACCTTTTTCGTATCAATACCGGAAAGGTTTGCCGCCTTTCTGTTACCGCCCAGCGCGTAAATCTGACGGCCGGCCACCGTCTTACTCGTGATAAACCCATACAGGGCAATCAGCAGTGCCATGATAACGAGCACGAAGGGAAGTCCGTTGTACTGCGCCAGTTTGATGAAGCAGAACCAGATAATAAAGAGCATAACCACAAGTTTCAGCGCTACCTGCCATAAAGGATTGGTCGCAAAATTATATTTCTCTTTCGTCTTAATGCTGCGGATCTCGTTGAGAACCAGCGCCACAGAAGCGACAATCGCTACCGCGATACAAACCAGATCCAGCGTGCCGCCGCCCACATTGACCTTTGCCGTGGGAAGGAAGCCTGCGCCCAGATACACGTAATTGTCCGGGTGGGGACCTTTTGTCTGTGCCTTCAGAAGCGTATATGTAAGTCCGCGTCCCATCAACATGGTAGCAAGCGTTACAACGAAAGGCGGGATATCCAGATAAGCGATAAAGAATCCTGCAAACATGCCTACCAGAAGACCGATCAGCAATGCCACAAGGATCGCGATCCACATATTCAACTTATAGTCAATCAGGATAATACCTGCCGCCGCACCGGTGAGCGCTACTACGGAGCCGACGCCCAGATCGACGTTACCTGTCAGTACGCACAACAGCATACCGATAGCAAGAATAACCACATAACCATTCTGCATGATAAGGTTGTTGATATTCGCCGGGGAGAGGTTCTTTCCGCCCGTCATAATGGCGAAGATCACATAGATGGCAATAAGCGCCAGAAACATACCGTACTGTTTCATGTCAAGATTAACTACTTTTTTCTTCTCATTCATTTCCATCACCCTTTCTATTATGTGCCATAATACACTGCATAATTTTTTCCTGTGTCAGCTCCTCGTGATTCAGTTCACCCGCGATCTGTCCCTCATTGATCACGTATGTCCTGTCGCATGTACCGATAATTTCCGGCATTTCAGAGGAGATAATGAGCACCGCCTTACCGGCTTTCGCCAGCTCATTGATAACACAGTAGATCTCATATTTCGCACCTACGTCGATACCTCGCGTAGGCTCATCCAGAATCAGCACATCCGGCTGCGTCAGCATCCACTTTGCCAGAACCACCTTCTGCTGGTTACCGCCTGACAAAGAGCCGACTACCTGTTCGATGGAAGTAGCCTTGACATTGATTCTCTTCTTGTACTCTTCCGCCGCAACAATCTCGTCGTTTCCGTTGATCACGCCGTGCTTGGAGAAGAATTTCGGGCGGGCAGCTATGGTCATGTTTTCCTTGATCTCACCGATCAGGTTCAGCCCGTAGACCTTTCTGTCCTCAGACACATAGGCAAGCTTAGAGTCTATCGCCTGTTTCACGGTCTTCATCTCCACTTCCTTACCGTTGATCTTAACAGTCCCGGAGATCTTCTGCCCGTAGCTGTGCCCGAATACGCTCATGGCAAACTCGGTACGCCCCGCGCCCATCAGTCCGGCAAGACCCACAACCTCGCCCGCCCGGACACTGATATTAATATTTTTCAAAATCTGACGCTCCGCATCATCGGGATGATATACGTTCCAATCCTTGACTTCAAAGATTGTGTCGCCGATCTTCACGCCCTCTCGCGCAGGATAACGGTTGGTCATTTCACGTCCAACCATGCCCTTGATCACACGGTCCTCGGACATATCATCCTTGCCCTTAATCAGCGTCTCAATCGTCTTACCGTCACGGATAATCGTTACGGAGTCAGATACATATTCAATTTCATTTAACTTATGGGAAATAATAATACAGGTAATTCCCTGTTTTTTAAGCTCCAGCATAATGTCCAGAAGCTTTTTACTTTCCTCGTCATTAAGCGCCGCTGTCGGCTCGTCGAGGATCAGAAGTTCAACCTTCTTCGCCATTGCTTTCGCAATCTCGATCAGCTGCTGTTTGCCTACGCCCAGAGAGTTAACCGGCACATTCACGTCTTCATGCTCCAGACCTACCCTCGCAAGCATCTCCTGCGCGCGCTGCCTGGTCTTTGTCCAGTCAATAACCCCTTTTGCCGCAAGCTGCTCGTTGCCAAGAAACACATTCTCCGCCACTGAGAGGAGCGGACTTAAAGCGAGCTCCTGATGGATAATAACGATACCCTTCGCCTCACTGTCCCTCAGATTGTGGAACTTGCATGTCTCCCCCTTGTACACAACATCGCCGGAATATGTACCGTGGGCCCAGACGCCCGAGAGAACGTTCATCAGCGTAGATTTTCCCGCTCCGTTTTCCCCGCACAGAGCATGGATCTCCCCGCGTCTCACCTTCAGATTTACGTCATCCAGCGCTCGGACACCTGAAAATTCCTTGACAATATGGTTCATTTCCAAGATGTAATCCGACATTTTCCCAACTCCCTTCCCTTTTATTAAATAAGGGCGGCTGCATAAACTGCCGCCGCCCTCCTCAATAGGTATAAATATTACTCAGCTGCCAACTGCTCCTCTGTGTAGTAACCGCCGTCTACGATGATCTCTTTGTAGTTGGACTGGTCAACTGCTACAGGTGTGCACAGGTAAGAGGGAACTACGATCTTACCATTGTTGTACTGCTCGGTATCGTTGATCTCAGGCTCTGCGCCTTCAAGCACTGCCTGTACCATGGTAACGCACTTCTCAGCCAGGAGACGGGTATCCTTGTAGATGGACATGGTCTGCTTGCCGGAGATGATGTTCTTGGTAGCCATCAGCTCTGCATCCTGACCAGTGATCATAGGCCAGTTAGCGTCTGTATAACCAGCGCCCTCAAGAGCCGCCTTACAGCCATATGCGAAACCATCAAAAGCGGTAGCGCAGATATCAAGATCTTCGTCAGCGTAGAAACCTGTCAGATAGTTCTCACAGTTCTGCTGAGCGGTCTCCTGGGACCATCTCAGGATACAGGTGTCATCGAAAGAAGTTCTGCCGGACTTACAAACCAGCGCGCCGTTGTCAAGATAAGGCTGAAGAACCTCCATCAGACCTGCGTAAAGCATATGCGCGTTGTTATCGTCAGGGGAACCCATGAAGAACTCGATGGTCTTCGGGTCTGCAGGATCAAGACCTGCATTCTCCTCAATGTACTTGCCGATTGCGGTACCAACGCCCTTGTTATCAAATGTAGCGTAGTAGGAAACTGCATCCGTGTTCATCAGCAGACGGTCGTAAGCGATGATCGGAATACCCGCATCTTTCGCCTGAGCCTCTACATTTACCAGAGCGTCAGAGTCGATGGAAGCGATAACCAGGCAGTTAACGCCGGATGCGATCATGTTCTCGATCTGGGAAACCTGAGCCTGTACATCATCCTCTGCGTACTGAAGGTCTACTTCATAGCCGAGAGACTCAAGCTGAGCCTTCATGTTCGCACCGTCATTGATCCATCTCTCGGAAGACTGGGTAGGCATTGCCACACCAACCTTCTTGCCGCCGGATGCTGCAGGAGCTTCAGCTGCGTCTGCCGCAGGAGCATCTGCCGCGGGAGCTTCCTCTGTTGCCGCAGGGGCATCTGTTGCCGCGGGAGCTGCTGTCTCCGCCTCGCCGCCGCCACAGCCTACAAGCATGGAAGTTACCATTGCTACACTTAAGAGTGTGCCCAAAACTTTCTTTTTCATGTTTTCTTTTTCCTCCCTTTATAATAGTTGTTTTGTACAGTTAACTTGTCCGCACCCTCATGCAAGTTGTACACTATACAATATGCCGATTTTTAAAGTACTTTAGTATTTTGTTAAATCGGCATTTTGGAACATTTTGCTCAATAGGCGCTTAATAAGCAAGCTATTCTGTACATTTTTACCATCACAAAACCCAGATGATAGTTCCATTATATATACATGCCAACAAATTGTCAATCTTTTTATTCAGTTATTGCATACATTTCGCGCAAGTTGTTCGGTGTACAACTTATGAGATAGGAAATACAAAAACACCCGCGGATTTTTACTCCCTGCAGGTGTTTTTACTTCATATACTATATGTTGTTACATTTATGTCCACACATACCATACCGTCCGGTTTCTGCCCGGAATTTAAATTAAATTTTAAACTCGCTTACCAGTCCCTCCACATCATCCGTGAGCACAAGCAGCTTATCCATCGCCTCGGAAACCTCTTCCAGATTCGCGGACTGTTCAGCCACCACGGCGCTTACCTCATTAATCTCAGTAACATTTCCGTCCGCCGCGTCCTTTACGGTTCCCATGCTCTCCTTCGCTTCCCTGATCCTGTCGCTCAAAACCTCCACGCCGTTTATGATATCCTCCACGCTGTTGCTGACTTCGTCCGTGCCCGCCGTAATGATCTCGAAGCTCTCCTTCGCCTCCCCTGTCATCTGGTTGCCTTTTTCCAGCTGTTCAAGACTCTCCCGCAGCCGTGCCGTCATCTGATCCGCCTGTGTGCTCACCGCATCAATCATCTTACCGATATGAGCGGCCGCCGCCTGCGAGTCATCTGCCAGATTCCGAATCTCCGTCGCCACCACCGCAAATCCCTTGCCTGCTTCCCCGGCTCTCGCCGCCTCGATAGATGCGTTTAAGGAAAGCAGATTCGTCTGGGATGCGATAGATGAAATGGACTCAAGCGCCGCCGTCATTCCCTTCGTGTTCTCGCCAAAGGAGGCAAATACGTTCTCCATTTCTCTCATGGAACGGTTCACTTCCTGCATCTGTTCCACATAAGCCACGATTTTCTGCATACCGTCTCTGGCGTTGTCCCGCGTCTTTCCCGCGTTTCCATGAATGGCTTCGGCATAATCAGCCACTTTTCCGGCAATAGCTCCCATTTCGCTGATCTGGTCCTGCGCGCGTCCGACCTCCTGCTGCTGCCTCTCCAACGCCGCCAGCATCCCATCCACCGCATCGGCAATCCGGGTTCCGCCCTGCGCGTTCTCATCCACGCTGTTATTGACTGTCGCGGTAGCCATCTTCAGCTCCGCCATATTCGCCGCCACTTTGCTGATCAGGTGCACCAGACTGCTCTTCATTCTGTTAAAGGCGGCCGCGGCGCGTCCAGCCTCGTCCCTGCCCTTCACTTTAATATCCTCGCTCGTCAGATTACCTTCGGACATAACCGTCAGTTTTTTCTCAAGCTGTATAATGGGTGCGGTGATGCTCTGCGTCACGGCAAACGCCGCCGCCAAAACCACAACGGATGTAACCACAACGATCACCACGATTAAGTTCCTCATATTGCTGAACGCGCTCTGTATCTCGTCCGCCACCTGTTCGCTTCTCGCAATCTCAGAAGCAAGGAGCGTCTCCGCACTGGAGCTGACAAAACTCATACTGCCGCTCATATCCTGCGCGGCATTCAGGCCTTTCGAGGAATATTCGGCCCCGCAAGCCGTCTGCAGTTCCCGGAAGGAAGCGATAAATTTTCCCGCTTCGGAGGCAAACTTGTCGAACTGATTGCGCATTTCCGAGTATTCCGCATCCTGCGGAACGCTCTCTCCGACCTCCGTCACATACTGTTCCATCGTGTCAATAATTTCCACATGTCCGCTGGAAGCGATATCGCCGCCCGTACTGCATTTAACTACAACCGTACGGCCCAGATAAGAAGCGTTATCCTTTACAAAAGTCACCTTGCTGATGCTGTCAAGGATCTGAGAATACTGTGCGTTATATTTGCTTGATCTGTCAACCAGGACCATCATCAGCGCAATAAGCACAATCAGCGCGCATAAAATACAGGCGTTGATCTTAAACCTGATCCCCGCCCCCTTACCGTTTTTCGTTGTCTTCTGCTTGTCCATCCGCATCTACATACTCCTTCCGAATCAGTTTTTTCGCCGATAAGATCAGGATCGCGCCACCTGCCGCTATGAAAACAACAATCGCTATCGCAATGAATATCCTGTCATTTCCCGCGGTTTCTCCGAACCCCTCTATCAAGCCATAGGCAAGATATAACACATACGCCGACACGAGAATGCGGAGCGTCAGTCCAATCTTCGTGTCGCCGCCTTTTTTATTCTCTTTTCCGCCCTCACCGTCAGACGCCTGCTGTTCGTCCGACGGTTCCGCGCTTTCTTTCTCCGTTATGTTCTCGTCCAAATCCGTCTCCTCCATCCCCGCCTTTGCATTTATCCTTCAAAACATGCCGTCTGCTCGGACAGATGGCTTACCACATCGGAAACCTGATTTAACGCTTCCACAATGCCCTGCATGTTCTCCGCCAGAGCCGCCGTGTTATTCACTACCCCGCCAACGCCCTGTGCGCTTTCCCTTACATTATTTGTAATATTCTCATTGGATTCCGCCACCGAGCGCATCATACCGCCGATATGCTCCATGGAATCACGCATTTCTCCCATCATCCGGTCTATCGTGATGGAATCGTTGAGATACTGTTCCCCGGTACGTTCCAGAATCTCATAGTCCGGCAGAACCTGCTCATTGATGAACTTCACCAGGCTGCCCGCATTCTCCGCAAGCGTCATAACCGCCGCCACAACGCCCGCTGAAATCTGCTGGATATTTCCGGCAGTCTGCTTCGAATTGTCCGCCAGCTGACGGATCTCGTCAGCCACCACGGCAAAGCCCTTACCCGCCTCGCCCGCTCTCGCCGCCTCGATGGAGGCGTTCAGCGCAAGCAGATTCGTCTTGGAAGCAATGCTTAGAATATCCGCCGTCAGGTTTCCAATCTTCTCAATCTGTCTGCTGTCTTCAATGGATGCGTTCAGGGACACGTCAAATTCCTTTATCATGCCATCCGCGGTCGCACGGCTTTTCTGCGCCAGTTTCCGAAGCTCCTCGGCGCGGCTGCGGATCTCCTCCGCAAACTTCGTGCCGTTTACCGCCTGTTCAACCATTTCCCCGACAGAAGCTTCCGCCTCCCTCGTATTGTCACTGACATAACCGACCGCAGCGGACACTTCCTCCATACTTGCCGCCAGCTCTTCCATCGTAGCCGAAGTATCTCCGGCATTCTGGTTCGTCACCTCCACCACTTCATTTACGTGGAGCTGCTGTCTGTTAATCTCGTCACTGCAGGAGATAACCCCGCCGATCACATCCTGCAGAATATCCAGAAATTCATTCACGCCCGCAGCCAGCATCGCAATTTCATCCTTCGTCTGCACGGGCACTCTCTCTGTCAGATTTCCCTTATTATTATGTATATCTTCGATCATCCCGTTGATTACCTGGGCAATCTTCTGAATCGGCATCACGATAATGCGGTGCGCAATCATTAGAACGAGAACCGCCGTCACAATCAGGATCACAACAACTGCCACGATCAGCGTATAGGAACCTTCCGCCTTCCTCTGCAGATATGCCTTGCCGTCCGCAAGCTCCGTGTCTGAAAATTCCAGCAGATCGTTCATGCTGTTGCCGATGGTATTGTTCAGCATGCCGAGATTATTGGAAATCAGGTTATTGGCGCGTTCCTTGTCCCCTTCCCTGCTCACCTCTATGATGGTGTCCACGTAGGAATCGAAGCTGACAAGCCTGGACTCCAGCGCATCGTAGACCCCCTGTGTCTCCTCGGAGGTGATCCTCGCCTTATAGGCTTCCATGGATTCCCACATCTTCGTCCGGCTGTCCAGAATGTCCTCCGCACGCTTATCCATCGTCCGCAGCAGCTTAGCATTCACATGAGCGTACACATTCATATACATATCCAGATAATCCTCATAGATACCATGGATCAGATTGATTTTCTCCACCTCATTGTTCATAATATCCTGGCTGCCCTCGGAAATTGCCGTCATACTATTGGCAAGAAGTCCCAGCGATATGATCGAAATCAAAGCAAGCACTATAATTGCCAAAGCAAATTTAAAACCAATCTTCTTCATGTAAATCTCCTCCTGTGTATATCTTCCCTTATATTATATAGTGCAATTTGCCGTCCCCTCAATTTACATTGTTCTAAGTATATCATCTTTTGCTGAACAAAGATAGACCCCTCCCGGGAATATTTATTACATTTTCACAAAGGGGCTTTTTGCCGTTTCCCGGCAGAAAACCGCCGCCCAGTCTGCATTGCAGGCCGGGCGGCGGTCTCTCTCCTTTTTATATCAGACATTCTTTTACTTAATTACAAACGTCTTTACAATCGGGCTTCTGGTGAAGTAGTTGCCTTTCCCGTAAATCGTGACTGTGCCGACTCTCGTACCGCTTCGCAGCACGTTATCCGAATAAGTCACAGTATAATCTTTCTTTGCGGAAAGCTTTCTGCCGTTCACCCTGATGGTAAGCGCAGGCGTCAGGGCCTTACCCTTATAATTCTGCAGTGCGATATCGGCTACATCCGCCTTGACAATCTCCGCCTGGTCTATGGTGAAGGACAGGGTCCTTGCACTTGTATCCTTTCTGGTGGCCGCGCTGGTCTTGTCTATGAACCAGCCGTTTCCTCTCACCTTCACGGTGACTTCAGGTTTTCTCACCGTACTTGCGCTCGTCGCATCCCTATTGTATCTATAGCTCAGCGTATAAGCCGCGCCGGGCTTTAAGTCAAGCACCGTACCGTCCGCCTTGCTGAAGGTAACCTCAGGCTTTACTGCCCTGCCCGTATAGGACGCCGGAGCGACTTCCATCGTGAGTGTTCGCAGATCCAGCGCCGTCAGGGTAAAGACATCCTTGATCCTCACCTTGCCGCTGTAGTTGCCTCTTCCCGTGATCGTCGCATGCACAGGGGCAGATCGTACTGTCTCGTCACCTACCTTGCGGTCTTCCCACTTTCCAATTTGATAGGATACTTGGTAGTCGCTTGTTGACAGCGTATGCTTCACTTCCGCACCGTTGACGTCATAATTCTGGGACTTAAATGCAATCTCAGGCGTAAGCGGATAGCCGTTATACGGGATCTGTATCCTGCCCCTGCTGTTTACACCGTCGTCCGTATTGATCAGGTTTCCATCCTCAGAGTCGGTCCAATCGCCATCAAGCGTCTTTTTGAGGTTCCTCGCCGACAGCTCCGGTGTCTGAATCGTTCCCTTGGAAGCCCTGTCCTTATCATTCTTGATCTTTGCCTCATCCACGAGCATTCTCTTGCTGATAATAAAGGTGGCCTTCTTTTCACCGATATATTCTCCTGTTCCGGTGATAATAACCGTCGCCCTGCCCGCGTTGATATTGTTCTCGTAAGTCACACGGTAATCCGTATTTTCCGTCAGGGTCTTCAAGTTCCTGCCGGCCCCCACAGTAACTGCAAGCTGTGGTTTCCCGCTCGGTGCAGTCGTACTCAGTCTGACTGCGTTTCCTGTATAGAAGAACCTGCCGTTCACTGCAATTTTTGCTTTGGAGATCAGGTACTGTCCGTCCTTTACCTCAAGCTCAACTTCCTTCTCATCCGCGTAATTGCCTTTTAGTTTACCCGCGACCGTGACCGTGTATCTGCCTGCCGTCTTCAGCCTGTTGCTCCCAGTCCTGTTATCTGTCTTTTTTGTCTGATCGTAAGTATAAACCGGTGTATCCTCACCCTCTTTTACGATCTTTGAGATCACATACTGGTTTGACGCCACTGCCTTAACGCCATCCTTCACCGTAAGCTTCGGCGCCTGTCCGCTCGTGCTCACCGGCATAGACTCTGCTGTGATTTTTGCGTTTTCAATACTTCTAGGCCTGATGTCAAATGTAATCTTCTGTGTCCCCGCCCCACCATTCGGCTTCAGGTCAATGGTCGTTCTCGATCCTGAGAAATTCCCCTTTCCTGCTATCCTGATAGTAGGCTTATTGTTTGCACGGATATCCGTATAGATGGGGTCACCGTTTTCGTCCGTCCCGGAGACGTACTGGCTGGCATTCAAATTCCGGGAATACGCGACTGTATAGTCCGTCCCCTTCGTCAGCGTCGTCGTCTTCATTGTTTTCGTCTCGCTGTCAAAGTAAGTCAGTCTCACTGTGACAGCCGGCTCCACCTTTTTACCTGTGTAATACTGCGGGGCACTCGCCACACTGACTTCTACCTTACGTTCATCCCCCGCGCCCTTCACCGCATAATTCAGAGGACATTTCGCAATGGTGAACGTGGTGGTCACCGAGCCTTCCCTGTATTCCTTGAGCCCCGCATCGGTAGGAGTCACAACTACCCTCGCCTTGCCGATCCTTTTATTGTTGTAATAGAAGACCCTGTAAATCTCTTCGCCTTCATCGTTTCTGTTAAGGACGACATTGCCCTGTGCATCCTTCACTTCGATCTCAGGCTGCAGTTCTTTCTGCTTGCCGAGATAGTAAATGCTCTTAGCCGGCGTCGTGCCGTCTCCCTTATCCGGGTCTTTAAACGTAACTTTGAGATCCGAAAACTTCTTCGTCCTCGGGTCATCCACAATATTAAAGGAAATCTCCCTGCTGCCTGTAAAACGGCTTCCCTTTGCCGTCAGTATGATCTTCGCACCGCCTGTCGTCTTATTTCTGTTATTGCGGTAGGACGCGGTGTAATCTTCCTTTGTCAGAACATATCCCTGATAAGACAGTTCCACAGCAGGCGCGATATTCCTGCCCGTGTAATACTGGTCCTCAATCGGGGTCTCGGCGTCGGAACCGTTCACTTTGACAACAAATTTGTCTCCCTCTTTTTGATCCAGGGAAATCATTTCCATCCCTTCGCCAAACACATTTTTAAAGACAGCGCTGATCTTCACATTGCCGTTTGGCATCACAAAGCTCTCATTCTGCACCGCAGCGGTATTCTCGGGGTACGTCAGAACCGCCGCCGGCTCTGTCTCTCCCTCGGCCGCCCGGAATGCCACTGTCGCATTCTCGCTGGCAATCATGTCGCCAAGGCCTTCCGCCGTGATGCTCTTGCCAGAGACAAACACTGACTCCAGATAAAAACCGCTGTCGGGTGTGACTGTCACATTCACCCGCTCGCCGCTGTTTGCTTTCAGTACACTCGCCGCTATGCTGCCGCCTGCGCTCTGCTCCGTCAAAACAGTGTGCGTGCCATACAGATAGAAGTCGTCCATACTTCCCCACGCGCCCGGCTCCGTGGAAGTGATGGTCGCACCGACCGTAACCTTATCGCCATCTTCCACCGAAATACCCGAAATCTCAGGCTCACTCCAGTTCTTCCAGCCATTCAGGGTAAAGGTTGCCTGCTTTCTCGCCTTCAACCCGCTCTCATTAGAAACCTCCACGAAAATATACTGCACATCGTTCAGGCCGACGCCGTCGCCCTGTGCGTAACCGCCAAAGCTATAAGTTCCCGGCTCCGCGTTCTCCACGGTCTGCGAAACGGTAAACGTACCCGTCTGCTTTGGATCTGACTCATTGCTATAATAGAAATTCATAGCCAGGGATCCGCTCCTTGGATTAGCCGCCCAATCAGACTGTTTGGTGCTTACCGGTGAACTGCCCGTGTTGGTATCGTAGGTGATAGACCAACCCTTCGGCTCCGTAAAGCTGCCGCCGTTATCTTCAAAACCGGGGTTGACAAGAATGTTGCTGGTTTCCTTCCGGCGCACCCGGATTGTCAGCGTGACCTTATAGTCCCTGCCGCCCTCGCTGACTACACCGTGGACAATATATTCTCCCACCTTATTGAAGTTGACCAGTTCCTGCTCATCCTTGTCCCATGTCACAGTCAAATCTTCTTTTGTTCCATCATTAAACGTTGCCTTAACCGTAGGATAAACAGATAACGTTTCTCCCAGCAGAACATCTCTCTGCAGCCTGTTCTCCACGCTGGTGATCGCCCTGTCTGCAACTTCCGCTCCTGTTCTGATCAGGCTGTATATCTTCGCCGTGGGAAGCGCCGTTCCGTCAAAGTCAAACCACGACTGATTGTCAATCGCGCTGCCGCCGTACCATTTGCCCGCGTCGCCCGGATCGTACTCCGCCGAGTAGCTGGACGCCCACCCGGAACCATACTTCTCCCACAACTCCTGATTTTGCTTATAAATGCTGTCAATGAGGTTGCCGTCCTCGTCGTAGGCATAATAGGTCGAGATCCACGCGGGTTCCCAGTAGAACACGCCAATAGCCGCTCCCGCTGCCCCGCTGTTCACACTCTGAACTGCGTTTACAACGTCCCTGACCTCATCCGCCTGCCCCTGCACGGAAATATCATAATTAAGGGCCTGTCCTTCCGTCTTGGGGGCCGTATTTCCATGGCCGTCTCCATCCTCCCATGTGGTTACCCAGGATGTCTCCGCCACCATAACTTTTTTATTATAGGTTTTGGCTACATATGAGAGCGACGATGCCAGGTCGCTCGTTGTCCCATGCCAGAAAGGATAGTAAGAGCTCGCGAACACATCATAGTCTACGGTATTAAATTTCTCCGCGACAGCTCCGTAATTTCCCTTCTGCGGATCTGTGAAATGCAAGGCCACAAGGCAGTTTTCGTCAAATTCGCGCACCGCGCTGCTGCCCGCGTTGAAAATTTTTATCATGTTGGCCGTTGTCTTTTCACCACAGACACCGTTGTTGGTCTCGTTTCCGACCTGGACCATGCCCACATCAACGCCTGCCGCGCGCAGGGTATTCAGGCTGCTCAGGGTATAATCGTGAACCGCCGTCACTTTTTGGTCTACCGTGTATGCTTTCCACGCCTTCGGCGCTTCCTGCTTCGCGGGATCCGCCCAGAAGTCTGAATAATGGAAGTCAATTAGCACCTTCATACCCGCTCCGGTAGCCAGTCTGCCGAGCTCAACCGCCTTTTCCAGATCGTTATTTCCGCCGCCGTAACCTTTGCCGCTGCTGTTATAGGGGTCATTCCAGATACGGATACGCACCCAGTTCGTGCCGCCGTCGTACAGGTATTTGAAAAATCCCGCATCGCTCAGGGGCTTCCCGTTCTCATCCTTAAACTCCACCCCGCTCTGCTTTAACGCTATGTACGAAGAAAGATCCGCACCTGTGATGAAATCGTCAGCAAGCGCCACACGGTCCACCTTGATATCCGCTGTGACGTTTGAAACCAGGGCGTCCATCGCCTCCTTCAGCTCGGTGTAGGCCGTCTCTATCTCCTCGTCAGTGGCTGCGGTATCCTTAGCCGCTACAGCCTCCGCCGCGGTAAGCTTTGTCTGGAATAAATCCCAGCCGCCCTTATAATCTTCCTCTTTTAACTTTTTCGCCTGCGCGATAAGGTTCTTCAACATCTCCAGCGTGATCTTATCCGTCGCTTCGGCTTCCTCCATGGAAGAGTAAAATACATCCTTGTAATAATACGATCTACCTGCAAAAACAGGGGTAAAATCAATGCCATCCCCACTGCCATTTACGAAATTTGCCGTCCAAGTGTATTTGTCGTCGCCCGTTTTTGTATTTTCCCATCCAAGAACCTTCTTACCGTCAAATGTGATATTACCCGGCACAGAAAATGATATCTTATACCAATTTTTACCGGCTTCCACCAGCGTCATCGGCCATATGGGATTGTTCCACTCATCCGTCCCGCCGGAAGAAATATCGGAGACCGTGCCCGTCGTCTCATCAACCACAGTCAGCTTGGAAACACCTGTCCCGTCTAACTGGAATGCAGGCGCAAAACCGGCTTCATTGTACGCATAAAAGGTAATATTACGGAGGATGGCAGTTGCCTCTTTTTTCGTGCCGTTATCCACATAACCCTTCCAGTTTTTCACCGCACAGGTTTTGGTGTCATCCGCCAGCAGCATTGCGTAAATCGCTTCGTTATTGTCGGGATATCCGCTTAATCCCGCCACCTTGGATTCCTCCCCGCCCGCTGTTCTTTTGTGAATATTAAATCCCGCACCGGATGCATCATTAGCGATGGTATCTGTGATCTTTAAAGGAATCTGATACCAGTCCGCATAGCCTTCCACGGGTTTCATCTTAAAATATGCAGATCCCCATGAAGTCGTTTCTGCCTCGGTTGTGCTTATCTTTTCATCGCCGCCCCACAGCTCAGCGCCGAGTTCAAATGCCTCTGTCTCGCCCTCTTCCGGCGCGCAGTGGAAATAGAACATCTTTTCTTCCGATGCCGGTTCATCAGGCTTTTCGGCGAAAAACTCGCCGTCCTTATAGTATACTTTGCCCGCGAAGACCTGTGTGAAGTCAGCCGTCCAGTCCCCGCCGTTCGGGCCATTCACAAAGTCCTTCGCCCAAGTGGTTTCATTTTTATACAATCCGCATATCTTCTGGCTTGCGTTCGGTGTAAGGGTACCCGGTGCAGAAAACGTAATGGAATACCAGTTCGCCCCCTCCGCCTCTAACGCATAACCGTTCTGACTGTCTATACCTCCATCGACAAGCGTAAGAGCCTTCAAAGTCCCTGTACCCTCATCCACCTCAGAAAGAGTATCCTGCACCGCTCCATTCATCTGTAGGTAAGGCGCCCCTTCTTCTGAATATACGTGAAGGGTAACATTACGCATAATCGCAGTCGCCAGCTTGTCGGTGCCGTTATCCACATAGCCCTTCCAGTTTTTCACAGCACAGGCTTTGGTGTCATCCGCCAGCAGCATTTCATAGATACTCGTATTATTCCAACCGTCAAACTGCGCTATTTGGTCTGCCGCTGCGCCGGAAGACTCTTTATATATGTTAATTCCTGCCTTAGAACCGTCAGCCGTCACCTCATCCGTCACCGCCAATGAAATCTGGTACCAGTCCGCATAACCTTCTACAGGGCTCATTACAAAATGGTCGCCCACTTTCTCAGTTACGCTTGTGGTTATACTGCCGCCATTGCCACCCCATAATTCGGCACCGAGGGAAAGCGCCCCCGTCTCGCCCTCTTCCGGCGCGCAGTGGAAATAGAACATCTTTTCCTCTGATGCCGGTTCGTCGGATGCCTCTTCCAGCTTGACGTTGTCGAGCTTGATCTGTTTTTGCGCCCCAAGCGTTCCCTCAAAAGAAACCCTTATCGTACCCGCATCCGCAGGCACCGTAATCTTCTGCGAAGTGAAGGTATCCCACGCCCACACTGAATTAGACCCCATATTTTCGTTCAATAAAGGATCCCCGCTCGCTGTATAGTCATCACCATTCTGCGTGACTTTTTCAACCTTAACGTATACCGTATTGTCGTCATAAGAACCTTGAACATCTACAGACAGCGTATAAGTGCCCTCTGAAAAGTTCTCTATCACCTGGCTTAATGAGAAAGCAGTGTCGTCGTTATCATTCCACTTGCTCTCTACATAACTGTCAGGATTACCACCTGAGGTTTTATATTCGTAATATGTGCCGCTACCATCCCACGCGGCCGACCATGCCGCCGGCATATATTGACTCTCTGCAGACGCTGTCTCAAAATCCCCATTCTGCAGGGATCCGTTTGACGCTGTAACCGCCCTTGTCGGCCGGACAGCCATCGGTCTGTTCTCAGTCTCCTCCTCGTCAGATTCCTTCTCATCCTCGTCATCATCCTTGGCAGCGGTGTCCTCATCATCCGCTTCATCCTCATTATCCGCGCCGTCCTCGTTCTCGTCGCCCTCTAAGTCGGAATCTGTACTGTTGTCAGAATCTGCGCCGTCGTCCTCTTTATTGTCGGAGTCTTGGTCATTGTTTGAACCCTCATCGAAGCCTAAGTCCCCGCTCCCATCGGGATCCTTTCCTGAACCGTCCTCGCTGCCGCCGCTCCCCCCATCTGTGCCGCCGTCTTCACCATCGGGGTTATCGTTCGACTCTCCTTCCTCATTTTTAGGGGTCTCCACATCCTGACCACCATTATCTCCCGGCTCCACAGCCTGGGTCTCCTGCCCCGGCGCCGCATGCGCAGTCATATCCGGCACGATCAGACTCGTCGCGATCATCGCACTGACAAGCAGTCCGCACAGTATTTTTTGGATATGCCGCTTCATCTGTCTTCCCATAAATACCTCCCTTTCCTTTGGCGTCTCCGCCACCCCATAACACACTGCATTTTTTACTCCCTAATTTAGGAGAAATCATAGCGCAACAGTTGCGCAATCGGTTGCGCTAACTACAACTTAATTATACGTAAGGACAGATTTTTAAGCAAGATTTTTTCTTTCGGGTTTTTTAACAATATTGGGTGGTTTATTTTGTGGAAAGACTACAGACGCAGTTTATCACATGAACCCTCTTTTAATAAATTCAAACCAGCCAGACGCACCATACAAAAGCCAGGGCATTCGCCCTGGCTTTCCCACACATATATCAATATAGCGATTTCAAATCTGCCGATACAGCTCCTCCCTGTACTCCATGTCCGTAACTGCCCGGGCAAGATCATCCGTACGGTTCTCACGCAGCAAAAATGCAGTCAGTTCGGCAAATCTCGCTTCTCCCTCTGCGCGTCCCTCCTCAAGTCCGCCTGCAATGCCCTCCTGCCGTTCCTCGGCAAGCACCTCCTTCAGCGTGCCGTGCCGGTTCGCTATATCCAGATACAGGTCGTCATAAACTCCCACCTTAATCCGCTCCGAAAACGGATACAGTGTCGGCTGGTCACTCTGCTCCCAGCAGTATACCGTCACCTGTCCGTGCTTCGGGTCCACAATCCAGTATTCCCTCACGCCCGCCTCATGGTACAGGTTCAGCTTTCGCACATAATCCATCTTTCGGTTGGAAGGTGAAACGATTTCTATCACCAGATCCGGTGCACCGTAGCAGCCTTTTGTGTTCAATTTTTCATCGTCACAGATCAGGGTAATATCCGGCTCCACATAATTATATATGTCCTTCTTTATCTGTACACCAAGCGGCGCGGGATACACACGGCATTTCCCATTTTTTCTCTGAATGTAGAGTTCTATCTGGAAACTCAGCCCCATCAGAATATCCTGATGAATAGTCTCTGGCGTATTCATTCTGACAAACAGCTCTCCGTCAATCAGCTCCGCCCTCACATCTTCCGGCAGCGCCTCGATATCCGCAACCGTATACTGCCACTTCCCTTTTCTGTTCAGACCCATTCTCTCTAAATCTTTTCGCGTCAAATGCATCTCGGTTTCCTCTTTCCTGATTATCGCAGGTTCCATACAATACCTCCTTCGTGTGTGTACGGCGAAAAAATGTATCTCACGGAGTCCTGCATTCCCCAATCCGATTCCGCCGCTTTTTTAGTTGATAGTAGTTGAGTAAACGGCAGAAACTGCCAGAATGTGCGAACGCACGCTTCTTTTGATCACTCTGTATGTCCAAGTATACAGGACGCAAAATCCTATGTCAATAGATAACAATAAGAAATATATGCGAAAATTCGTATATTTCAATTGCTCTGCGGTTTTCAAATCTGTGTTTTTCTTCACGAATGAAAATGCAGACAAGAGACCACCGAAACGGCACTGCCCGCCCGGTGGTCTCTCACATTTTTATAAAATTTCTATCCTGTCACAAAATTCCTGTCTATTAGCCCGCCGCATTTCTCTTCTTTCTCACGGACATAACCACGCTCTGAACCACCAGGAACAGGCAGAGCATAACCGCTTTTGTGATGCCGGTCCACCATGCCTCGTCGAATCCGACGGAGGATACGATATTCTGAATCGTGTTCAGAGAAAGCACGCCGAAGAATGTACCAAGCACATTACCTACACCGCCTGTCAGCATGGTGCCGCCGATAATGGAGGATGCGATTGCGTCCATCTCCGCGCCCGACGCATGGGAGGGAGAACCGGAACCTACGTGCAGGAAGTAGACGAAACCGCCGATGCCTGCCAGAAGACCGCAAATCAAGTGGGAGAGGAACTTGGTTCTCTTCACGTTGATACCGAGCATCAATGCGCTCTGCTTGTTGCCGCCGACTGCGTAGAAGTTACGTCCCAGCTTCATCCAGCGGAGCAATACGAACATTACGATTACCACCAGAAGCGCTACCAGCACACCGATCTCCACGTAAGCGGGCACATACTTACCCAGCTTATTCACGGAACCGAGACCGGGCACATTCACACGAGTCATCTTCAAGGCTACAAACGCCTCGTTCTCCACGTTGAAAGGTGAGGTGTTAACAATCGTTGTCATACCTCTCGCAAAGAACATACCCGCCAGTGTAACAATGAAAGGCTGGATGTCCAGATACGCTACAAGAGCGCCCTGAAATGCACCGAATGCCAGACCGATCAGAATCGCGATAACAGCTGCCATAAATACGTTGCCGCCTTTGTAGTCAAGATAAACTGCGCAGCACATGCTCACGAGAGCCGTCACGCCACCCACGGAAATATCAATTCCGCCGGTAATCATAACAAGGCTCATGCCACAGGCAAGAATGATCAATGCCGCATTCGCATTTAAAATATTGAAGAAAGTCTGCGGCTTTAAAAATCCCGAACGGAGAAAAAGCATTGCACCTATGTACAGCAGGAAAAATACAGCGATTGTAATGGTGAGGAGCAGATTGGTGTCGGTCATGCCCGCCAGTTTCGCGCCGAGACCCTTGCCCGCAGATGCATTATTTTTATCTGTCTTTGCCATCTCAAGCCACCTCCTTGCTCAGTTTCATTTTTTGGGTAATTTTGTTAAAGTATTCTCTCACGGTAGGCGCGCTGACAACTACCAGCAGGATAACCACTACCGCTTTGTAAGCCGGAAGCGCTGTTGAGGAAACGCCGAATTTGTAAAGCGTCGTCGTCAGGCACTGGATTACAAACGCGCCGATAATGGAAGCCGCCATGTTGAACTTACCGCCGGAAAGCGCGTTACCGCCAAGAGCGACCGCGAGGATCGCGTCCATCTCAATATCCTTTGCGATAACGGAATAGTTGATGGAAGACACACGGCTTACCTTAATCAGTCCCGCAACAGCCACGCACAGGCCAAGGATCACGAAAGCCATCACCTTGATCATCTCCGGGTTCAGACCATTTAACTTGGACGAGCTCTGGTTGATACCAACCGACTGCGTATACAGCCGCAGGTTTGTCACCTTCAAGACAATACCGATCACAACCATGCATGCAATCGCGATAAAGCAGGGCGTCGGGATCGGTATCCCCGGAATAAACCCGCCGAAATAAGCAAACTTGGGATCGCTGATAACGGGGAGCTCATTGTTGTTAATCCATGCCGCAATGGAGCGTCCCGCCGTATACAGAATCAGCGTCGCGATCATGGGCTGAATCTTGAAATAAGCCACCAGCACGCCGTTGAATGCGCCAAAGAGCATTGCCACCACACATGCTACCAAAAACGCTACAATAATAGGAGCCTGCAGTGTTTCGGGACGGGCATTTCCGCCGCAAAGCACCCGCAAAACCACGCTGCCCGCAATGGCGATAGCAGCGCCCACGCTGATATCCTGTCCGCCGGAAGCCGCTGTTACAAGCGTCATGCCGATCGCCAGAATCGCCAGCTCAGAACCGTTATTGATAATGTCGATGATAAAGCCGGACAGCACCGGATTCCCCGCGCTGTTGTAACCCAATGTAATTCTAAAGAAAGAAGGATCTGCAATCAGGTTGAAAACCGCCAGCAGCAAAAGCGCCGCAACCGGGATAAAACACTGATTTCTGACAAGATTTTTTAAAAAACCTGCCCCAGATGTTTTTTCACTGTTTGCCATTTATTTGTCACCTCCCGCAATCGTATTCATAACCGTACCCTGATTCAGATCATCGCCTGTCAGCTCGCCAACTGCCTTGCGGTCGCGCATGACGATCAGACGGGAACAGGTTCTGAGCATCTCGTCAAGCTCCGAGGAAATAAAGGTTACGCTCATACCCTCGGACGCCAGTTTCAGCACCAGCTTCTGGATATCGACCTTCGTACCTACGTCGATACCACGGGTAGGCTCATCCAGAATCAGATATTCGGGATGGGTGAAAAGCCATCTCGCCAGAATAACCTTCTGCTGGTTACCGCCGGAAAGAGACTTGATCGGGGTGTCCTTGGAAGCTGTCTTAATATTCAGAAGTTTTATGTATTCGTCCGCAACCTTGTTTGCTTCCGCCTTGGAGAAAGGCTTGAAGAAGCCCTTAAGCACCTGCTGCGCCAGAATAATATTGTCGCGCACGGAGAGGTCTCCCACAATACCGTCAACCTTACGGTCCTCAGGCAGATATGCGATGCCGTTCTTCATGGCGTCAAGCGGCTTCGCAATCTTTACGTCCTTGCCGCCCATTTTGACTTTTCCGCCGGTCACACGATCCGCACCGAAAATGGCGCGCACACACTCGCTTCGCCCAGAACCAAGGAGCCCGGTAAATCCGTTTACCTCGCCCTTGTTGATATGGAAATTGAACGGCTTGATGCCCGCGTTGCTGACAAGGCCTTCCGCCTCGAGCACGGGAACCGCATCCTTTCCTGCGTCAAATGTCTTAACCTCGCTCTTGATGTCAGAGAGATCATCCACCTCTTTACCGAGCATCTTGGATACCAACTGTACACGGGGCAGATTTTCAATTTCATATTCGCCCACAAGTTTACCGTCCCTCATAACAGTAATCCTGTCGCAGACCTCATATACCTGCTCTAAGAAGTGTGTTACAAAGATAATGCCTACGCCTTTGGCACGGAGATCCCGCATCAGCTTAAAGAGTTTCTCAACTTCCTGCTCATCCAGAGAGGAAGTAGGCTCATCCAGAATCAGAACTTTACATTCCATGTCAACCGCACGTGCGATAGCAATCATCTGCTGCACCGCCAAAGAACAGGTCCCCAGCTGCTGTGCCGCTTTCGCGGGAATCTGCAGGGACTGCAGAATCTTATCCGTGTCAGCGTTCATTTTTTTCCAGTTCTGTACTGCGCCAGCCGTACGGCCGATAAACATATTCTCCGCCACAGTCAGATTCGGGCAGAGCGTGATCTCCTGATACACGGTAGAGATGCCCATATTCTGCGCATCCTGGGGCGAATGAATTGCAACCGCGCCCTCCGTGCCGTCCAAGAAGATTTCTCCGTCCTCCTTGCCGTAAACCCCGGTAAGAACCTTGATCAACGTCGATTTCCCGGCGCCGTTCTCCCCCATCAGTGCATGAATTTCACCCTTGCGCAGTGTAAAGTCCACACCTTGCAGGGCGTGCACGCCGGGGAAGATCTTGTGAATGTTTCTCATTTTTAATACAACATTTCCTTCCACTCTCAGGTCCACCTCCCAAATTATTATAGTTTTTTTCGTGCAAACGAGCGCGGGCAGGCTTTTCCGCTGCGCCGCGCTCGTCTTATACATTATAGCATATCTTTTGTCGCTTTACAATCTTAGATACCGTAGGTGTCTACGTCTTCCTGTGTGATGGTTGTTGCGTCGAAGCCCTTCTCATCCATGATGATTGTCTTCTCAGCAGGTGCACCATTCTTGATTACATCGTCGATGTAAGAAGCCTGGAAAGGATTACACTGACCATCGTAGTTCCAGTTACCAGCAAGCAGCTCTTCAAGTGCCCACTTGTTGCAGTCAAAGCCCATTACGATAACGTCTTTGCCAACGCCGTGAGAGATGTTAGCTGCATCCAGAGCTGCAACTGCGCCCTTAGCCATATCATCGTTCTCAGCGTAGATTACGTTGAACTCTTTACCAGAGCTGATTACGGACTGAACGATCTGCTGTGCATTCTCTGCATTCCACTCAGCGGTCTGCTGCTCAACGATGTTCCAGTTAGCTTCTGCATCTGCCTTAGCCTGAAGAGCGCCGCTGCGGCCTTCCTGTGCTGCGGAACCCATCACGCCCTGAAGGTGGATGATATTGTAAGTCTCAAGACCCTGATCTGCAAGCCAGTTAACAGCGGTCTCACCCTCTTTGTCCATATCGGATACGATGGATGCAAGGTAAAGGCTCTCGTCTGCGTCGATGGTACGGTCGAACAGGATAACCTGAACGCCTGCGTCCTGAGCATCTGTCAGTACGGAATCCCAGCCTGATGTATCAGCTGCGGAGAGAAGCAGGTAGTCAACGCCGTCCTGGATGAACTTCTGAGCTGCTGCGATCTGCTCGTCATTCTTCATGCTGTAAGCGAAGGATGCGGAGTAGCCGTTCTCCTCTGTGAAGGTAGCCTTCAGATCTGCATCGTTAGCGGTACGGTAACCGGACTCGTTAGGATCGTTGTTGATGATACCAAGGGTGATCAGCTCGCCGCTTGCTGCAGGTGCCTCAGCCTCCTCAGCGGGTGCCTCTTCCTCTGCAGGAGCTTCCTCTGCTACAGGAGCTTCCTCTGCCGCGGGTGCCTCTTCTGCTGCAGGAGCCTCTGCTGCGGGCTCAGTTGCTGCCGGAGCTGCCTCGCCGCCGCCACAGCCTGCCAGAGTAGCCATAACCATAGCGCCTGTCAGTAAAACTGCCATTTTTTTCTTCATTGTTTGTTTCCTCCCTTTCATTGACTCCCCCACCCCTGTGATGGAGGAATATGTTTTTAAGTGGCGGGATTTCTTGTTTCCCCGTCCCTGAGAACACTTTAGCAAAATGCACGGCACAGTTCAACACCCAAAATCATCCTTTTGTGCATTTTGGATGGGTTCAACAATACAAATTTGTGATATAATTAAAATGCAGAATACAAATTTAAAATTTTAGGGTATTTTTTTACGATTTGGTTATTCTTTTATGGATTTTAACGAAGGATTTTACACAATTACCCATATCCTATTTATAGTCAATCTTATCAGAATCAGAAAATATGAGGTGTTTTTTTCCGATCGGGGCAAAATTTATGAATAAATTTGATATAATTTGTTAATATACCATGAACAAAAAAGGAGATTTTTTTACTATGAACAAGTACGAAACGCTTTCGAAACAGCTTACCGAACTGATTTCCCAGAATTTAAAGCAGGGAATCACCGCGCTTCCCACAGAAACCGAAATAGCTGAGCAGTATCAGGTCAGCCGCCAGACTGTGCGCGCAGCCCTCTCCCTGCTCAAGAGTCAGGGACTGATTGAAAGCCGCCGGGGCAGCGGTTCCTACGCCACAGGACTTTCTCCCGCCACAGACCGAAACCTTATTCCCATACTGGTCGCCAGCAGTCAGGAATATATTTATCCCCACCTGCTTACCGACATCCGCACTGCCCTCGCCGCCAAAGGCTTCCAGTTACAGGTTCATCCAACGGAAAACGACACATCTTCGGAAAGGCAGATTCTGCTCTCACTGCTTACCGCCCCGCCCCGCGGAATAATCGTGGAAGGATCAAAGAGCGCCCTCCCCACACCCAACACCGATCTCTTTGAGAAGCTGAAGGCCGCCGGAACACAGCTTTTGTTTCTACATAATAAATACGATGCCCTGCCGGATGAAATCTGCATTAAGGACGACAACTATTATGGCGGCTACCTTCTGGCCAACCACTTGGCGGAGCTGGGACATACCCATATCTCCGGTATCTTTAAAATGGACGACAAGCAGGGTCCTGAGCGCTATCTGGGCGCATTCTGCTGTCTGCGCGACCAGAACGTGGAGCTTTCCGACCGAAATGTCGGCTGGTTTCAGAGCACCGATATAGAAGGCCTTGAAAAGAGACAGGACAGCCGGTTTCTTGCCTCCTATATCAACGAGCATCTTTCCGGCTGTACCGCTGTCATCTGCTACAACGACGAAATCGCCTACTGGCTGATTAAAGAATTGTCCTACGTCGGCATCCGGGTTCCCCGCGACGTTTCCGTGGTCTGCTTCGACAACACCTACTTAAGCGAATTAAGCAAGGTCCGCATCACCACCCTGTCCCACAGGCCGCACGAGATGGGAAACTGTGTGGCAGAAACCATGATACGGATGCTGCAGGGAATCCCCGTTGTCTCACAGGAAATCCCATGGGAACTGGTTCGAAAGGAGAGCGACGGTCCCGCCCCCGCTTAAACTTTTTTCGTGCGCCCGAGCACTTTTTGCCGCGCGTTTAGACACTTTTTCAGGTCTTCCCGCCGGCCCTGTACTCTCTCGGCGTGCAGCCCTGCGTCTTTTTGAATACAAAACTGAAATAGTGCGGGTCCTTGTAACCTACCTCCATGGCGATCTCCCCTGTGTGCATCTGAGTCTGTCTCAGAAGTTTTTTCGCCTTGTCCATGCGTTTACCCGTCACATATTCCACAAAGGTCACCTGCATTGCCTGCGAAAAAATCGCGCTGAAATAGTTAGCGCTGACATTGACTTCTCCCGCCACGGAGTTTAGGGAAAGGGATTCCTGCGAATAGTTTTCTTCTATATAAGAGAGCGCCTTTTTCAAAATACGTTTGCTCTGGTTGTCCGACTCCCGGTCACGCAGTTCCATAGCGCTTTCGATCAGCCCGCAAAGGTAGTCCGGCAGTGTATCCACATCATATTGACTCTCCGGCGTCAGCCCCCCGTCATTCAAAAGCTGCAAAAGCTCCTCCCTGTCGCAGCCAAAAGATTCCACATAGGAAACTGCCACAAAATAGACATGCAGTGTCAGATAATTGCGGAACATAGCAGACTGCAGCCCTTCTCCCACCGCCAGCAGATAGTTCTCCACAAAATCCGCAATCTCATCCCTCGCGCCCTGCAGAAGGAAGTCCCTGATCAGCTCCGCCTCCATCTTTTCGGGATCAATGTCCCGGATACTGCCGCCCTCCTCTTTTTCTGCCATGTTCCGTCCCACCGTCTCCCCGGTAAACACATGCACCTGCGGTCTCAAGAAGCGGTACGCAAAAAGATGATTTACCTTGCTGTAGCACTCTGCCAAAAGGCTCAGTCTTTCCACCGGCTCACCCAGAGCCACGTACCAGTCCAGAAAACCTTCCGCAGGGTGACAGATGCGGTCCACATTATCCAGACACCTCGTGCCAATCTCCTGCATCTGTGCAGGGCTCCCCTTGATCAACACCCCGTAAGTATTCACATTCCAGCGGAAAACAAGATTCTCCGGGTATCGTATAAAATAATGCAGCAGTTCTTCCCGTTTCCTCGCGAAGTCCTCCGATTCCATACCTCTGTTCTCCCCGATTCGTTTTTCCTGCAGATTGAACAGTAAGATATTGTAACAGGGTGCATTTATTTTCAAGGACAGTTTGGCCGCCTCCTCATAAATGTCCTGCACCGGCATACGCCCCTCAAACACTTTGACAAAGAAATCCGTCCGGGAAAACTGCTCGTACTCCCTGACCTCGCTCTGAAACTTTTCCTGATAAGTCTTCTGTTCCCGCTCCGTCTCAATCTTTGTCTTAAGTTCCGCCAGAACTTTTTGCAGGGCCGCCCTAGTGATCGGCTTCAAAAGATACTGCTCCGCGCCGACCAAAATCGCGCCGCGGGCATACTCAAAGTCGTCATAACCGCTGATAATAATAATTTTCATATCAGGAAATTCCTGATGTACCAGTTTGCTTAAGGATAACCCGTCCATAAAAGGCATTTTTATATCCGTAAGCAGAACGTCGGGCTTTGTCTTCTGTATGAGCGGCAGCGCCATCTCCCCGTCGCTTGCCTCCCCCACAAACTCGTAGCCGTACTGCTGCCACGGTATGTTATCCCGAAGTCCCTCTCTGACAATACTTTCGTCTTCAACTAAAAACACTTTCAGCATATTTACCTCTATTCTGAAGCTCCCTGCGTTTTGCCAACGTCAATAAGTCCGCTCCTGCAAAAGCTCCTGCGTCACATTTTCTATTGTATAAACATCCTCTTCCACATAATATTTTTTCTCAACCGTTTCGTCAGCCTCCAGCATGTCTATCACCCGGAGAAGGTACTCGCCCTGATTCGGGTTGCACTCAATGTCTACGTTAATTATGCCCTCCGCTACCATATCCAGCGCTCCCCTCACCGCATCGAAAGAAAGTATTATAATATCGCCGTCCACGCCAACCGTACGGCCGGACTCCCGGATCGCCTCGATGGCGCCGAAGGTCATATCGTCATTCTGGGAAACCACCACGTCGATATCCGGGTATCTTTTCAGAAATGTTTTCATCACTTCCTTGCCTTTCGTGGAAGTAAACTCTGCGCATTTCTCTTCAAGAATATTCCAGTTTGAATGCCTGTCCGCTATAGCGGCAAACCCTGCCGACCTGCCGATCTGGGAAGAAGACCCTTCCGTTCCCGTCAATATCACGATGTTGATGGACTGGCTCGACCTGTTTTGCTGCACCAGCTCCCTTTCAAGCCAGCGTCCAGCTTTCTCCCCCTCCTTCTCAAAATCGCTGCCTACGCATGTCACATACAGGCTCTCGTCCTCCACATCCACGTTACGGTCCATGAGAATAACAGGGATTCCCGCCTGTTTCGCCTCCTGCAGCACAGTCTCCCAGCCCGTCTCCACCACAGGAGAAAAAATAATATAGTCCACCCGCTGGGAAATGAAACTTCGAATCGCCTTCAACTGGTTTTCCTGCTTTTGTCTAGCGTTGTTGTATATAAGGAAATACCCGTTATTCTGGGTAAACGCATTCTGCACAGATTCTGTGTTTGCAGTCCGCCATCCTGATTCGCTGCCAAGCTGCGACACCCCCACCACGATTCGGTCCTCCTGTGTGATATGAGCCTCCTCCTCGATATCCGTAAAGAGCCTGCTGCCATAAAGCAGCAGGGCCATAGTCATTACAAGCAGCAGCCCAAACGCCATCAAACTGTAAGATCTTTTCCGAAACACGCTAATCCTCCTTTTCCGCCGCATAAGTCACTGCCGGGATCACAATTTCCACGCATGTCCCTTTCCCTTTGGCGGAATCTATCTTCATGCCGTATTCCACACCAAAATTCATGCGGATTCTCTCGTTGACATTGGCAAGCCCAAAACCCTTTTCCGTATCCTTACAAGGTTTCTCAATTTCTTTCTGCAGCTTGTGAAGATCTTCATCCTCCATACCGACACCGTCGTCCGACACCCGGAGTCTGATATGTTCCCCCTCCATCTGCCCCGTTACGACGATACGGCCTTTGGCGCGCTTGTATTTAATGCCGTGGTAGAGAGAATTTTCCACCAGCGGCTGAAGGGTCAGCTTCAATATCTGATACCGATACAGTTCAGGGTCAATCCGAATCTCATACTCAAGTATATCCCGGTACCGAACCTGCTGGATCTCCAGATAACTTTTAATATGAAGTTCCTCCTCCTGAATGGTAATATACTCTTTCCCCTTGCTTAAAACCAGCCTGAAAAACTCCGACAGGGACATAACCATATTCACGGCCTTGTCGGAATCGTTGCCCTCAATCAGCCAGACGATGGTGTCCAGCGTATTATAGAGGAAATGCGGATTGATCTGCTCCTGCAAAAGCCGCAGATCCGCCTTCCGCATCTTCCGCTCGTCCTCCTTGATCTTCGACACAAGTCCTTCCAGGCTCTCCGTCATCAGGTTCACGCTGTCCGCCAGAACCGCCACCTCATCCTGCGTTTCCACCCGCGCCCTCGCTGAGAAATCCCCTTCCGCCACCTGTTCCGTCACTCTGGAAAGCGCCTTGATCGGTCTAATGATATCTGTCACGATCATCACAATCAGAACCGCAACCATCAAAACCAGCAGCGCGAGCAGTACGCCGCAAAAAATGGTAAAACTGTGCACCTTCACGTTCAACTGGCTCGTCAGGTATTCCATGCTTTTTGTCTGATAATAGATGTAAGCCTGAATATTATCCTGAATCAGTTCCGTCAGCACATAAATATTGTTATCAAGCATCTCGATATTGGTATCATACCCCACATCCGTCTCCAGATTCATTCGGATGTCATCCACACGGTCCTCCAGTGTGTCAATGTTGCGCAGAAGAATCTGCAGCCTGGCACGGCTCTCGTCATCCGTGGTGATACTCATAAGATTGTTAAACTCACCCCGCAGTTCATCCAAATGCTCGTACGGGTCTACCAGACTTCCGTCATCGCCAACCGTGTCAAAGGTAACGAATCCCACCACAAGCTTATAGAGGCTCTCATCCATCTCTTCCTTAAAATTCATGTTATAATTGTTCGCTACCGTCATGTTCCCCACAATAGCGTCATAGGCGCTGCTGTAGTTGTGCAAAGCATAGAGCAGATAAAGCACCATCACCAGAAAAGGCACTGCTACCATGACCGACAGAACGATCAGTTTATACTTAATGGAATACTTGACTTTTGCAGGCTGCATACGTACTTCTCCTTTATCTATCCATTTTACCAATTTTTCGCTAAAAGATAAATTCATTTTTTTAACAATGTCTGTTTGCAATATTGTCGGCAAGGGTGTATTATATTTATAAGTATGCTTTCTTGAGCTATATTAGGGAAGTTTGTAGTTTTTTATAATAATCTGATGAAAGAAGCCGTAATGAAAGAAAATTCCGTTTTATCAACGATTTATGAAAATATCTGCCGGGATACCGGGAAACAGAACGAATCCGCCAAGCTGATCGTCGTGGTTCGTTTATTAACGCTCTCCATGCTGATTCACTCTCTTTTGTGCTGCGTGCTTGTCTCCATTACGGGGCACATTGGCGCACTGGTATTTTCAGTGTCCTCCCCGGTCCTGTTTCTGGCGGTTTTTGTTTTATCTTATCGGTGGAGCACGTTTGCGTCATACTGCATTTTGAATGCCTGTATCCTGTTCTGGTCCTGCATGAATGTTTATTGCTTCGGCTGGAATATCGGTATTCAGCATTTTCTGGTGGTGCTTCTTGTGTTTGTTTTCTTCTGTAAATACAAACACGAGGCAATTAAAATTCTTTATGCCGCCGCCTTGTTCGTACTGCGCTTGTTCTTATATTATTACTGCAGATCCCATGAACCGATCATTGTTCTTGAGGATAACTTAGCAAACGCCCTGCAGATGGTAAATACGTTTTTTATTTTCCTGGCGCTCGGTTTAGTGGCGTATCTTTTCAGCACCACTACTCAGGAAATGGAAGGCAAGCTGATCGAATATAACCGCAAGCTGATGAAGCAGGCAAACACGGATACACTGACGGGGCTTTATAACCGCCGACGTACTATGGAATATCTGGAGAACCTTCTCAAAGCCGCGGAAACGCAGATCAGCATCTGTCTCTGCGATATTGACCATTTCAAACGGGTCAACGATACTTACGGACATGATGTAGGCGACGTGGTTCTGAAAACTATTTCAGAAACCTTCCAGAAAAGACTGCCGCCCGACACCTTTATCTCCCGCTGGGGCGGCGAGGAATTTCTGCTGATTTTCCCCCGCTTAAACGGAGACGAGGCAATTACCGCGTTGGAGACGCTCCGGCAGAAGATCCGTGAAATCACCTTCGACGGCGGTTCTGAGGACTTTAGCATTTCCCTTACATACGGGTTGGTGGAATACGATTATCACAGTGATATCACCACGCTTTTAAAAGAAGCGGACGAAAAACTATATGTCGGCAAAGAAGGCGGACGTGATCGGATCGTATTTTAGCTGCCACAGTTCAGTCAGACCGTATCTGGCCGGGCAAATCGTGCTTTCACGAATTTGACGGACAGATAATGGTCTGGCTGAACAGCCATTCATTTTTTATACCCTTCTTTCATATAGTAATACAAATCCTTTTCTGTAGGTGTTCCCTTGAAACATTCCCTCTCTTCCAGACAATGTACTTTTGTGCTGATTCTGTTTACCGCCCTGAGCGTTCTGACGCTGCATTGGTACAGCCGCACGCATCAGGACAGTAAATTCTGTGCTTTTGCCCAGACTTTTTTCTTAGACGAGGTACAGGCAAATCCCATTCATTTCCACTACACGATAGACAATCCTTCCACGTACGGTGTGGATGAATCCTCTCTGACCCTGCCTGTCTATCAACCCGGAAGCGCTGCAAACGAAGCATACGCGCTGTCATTGGCGCGGGAGGATTTAAGCGCCATCGACCCCGACGCCCTGAATGAGGAAAACCGCCGCCTCTATGAACTTTTGGACAGTTACCTCGCGGTCGCAGCCTCCGCTTCGGCTTATCCCTATTTCTCGGAACCGCTCTCCCCATCTTCGGGCGTACCATCGGAACTGCCGATTTTGCTCTCCGAATACCGAATGGATGATAAGGCCGATATTGAAAACTATTTATCAATCCTCGCTCAGATTCCCGCCTACTTTGACGGGCTTCTCGTCTTTGAGCAGGAAAAGGCAGACGCCGGGCTATTTATGTCCGATTTGACCGCTGACCGGGTAATCAGGCAATGCTCCGAGCTTCTGGACGTCTCCTCCCTGGAAGACGGCTCGCACTTTCTGGAAATTACGTTTAGCGACAGACTCCGCCAGCTTGCGGAAAAGGAAATCCTGACTCCCGCGGAAATAGATTCCTATGTTGCCGAGCACAACCGCTTATTGACTACAGTAGTCGCCCCCGCCTACGACCGTCTGGCAGACGGACTGACTGTATTAAAAGGCTCAGGGAAAGCAACCTGCGGTCTGGCAGGGCAGGAAAACGGCAGGGACTACTACAGCGCCCTCGTTCGTCTGCGCACCGGTTCCTACCGCGACATAGATGAAATCAAACGTCTTCTTGCAAGAGACCTGCGTTTCAACTACGAATCGCTGTTTGCGCTTCTTGCCGCGAACCCGTCGTTAAAGGACATGATCGCAGAAAATCCCTCGCTCCTGCCGGAAATGACGCCTGAGGAAATCCTGGCCGATCTGCAGTCGGAAATCGGGGAGGAATATCCGCCCATTCCCGCCGGCAGGAACAGCGCACCCATCCGCTCCACCATAAAATATGTGGATGCCAGTCTGGAAGCTTACAGTGCACCCGCCTTTTACATGACGCCGCCTATTGACAACATCTGCGACAATCTGATTTGCTTAAATGCAAAGGATACCCAAAACGATCTTGCCCTCTTCACCACGCTGGCCCACGAGGGCTATCCGGGCCATCTGTACCAGACTGTATACAGCAAGCGCTATCAGGAACAGGAAAATATCCTGCCGCTCGGAAACGTCCTCTACTACGGCGGATTCGTAGAAGGCTGGGCAATGTATGTGGAGCTGGCTTCCTTCGACCGTGCCATCACGCTGGCAAAGGAAGCCCACCCCGAAGCCTGCGCCTACTATCAGGTCTGCCGTCTCGACAGGCAGTTCCGGCTGGGGCTGTATTCCCTTCTGGATATCGCCATCCACTATGACAACGCCTCCTTTGAGGATGTGCAAAAGCTCTGTTACTGTCTGGGCATCAACGACAGTGCAAGCCTAGCCGCCCTCTACCAGTATATCGCGGAGGAACCATGCAATTATTTGAAATATTATCTGGGATATTTGGAAATTTTAGAATTGAAAAAACAGGCCGCCGTCCTCTGGGCCGAGCCGGGTCAGGTGACCGCCGCCTACAATGACACCGAATTTTTATACCGCTTTCATTCTTTTCTGCTGCAAAACGGTCCCGCCGACTACCGAACGCTGGCAAGAAGGCTGGCAGCGGAATAATACAGATGGTTCGTTCAGCCACGCCGCTATCACTATTCTTTTTACTCCGGCCGAGCTGTTGCCCTAAAAAATCTCGTCAGCTTGTAGAGGGCGCTTTCAAGCGCTCTCTGCTCCTCCTCGGAGAGTTCTTTTAAAACTGCGTCTATCATTTCCTCATGAAACCGCCGGTGATGAAGATACGCCTTTTTCCCTTTCGCGGAGAGGGAAATCAGAACCACACGCCTGTCTTCCTCGCTTCGGGTCCTGTCCACATAGCCCTTTTTTACCAAGCCATTGACCGCTATAGTCAGAGTTCCCGTCGTAACCTCCAGCTCTCTTGCCACACTCGTCATATTTTTTGCCGAATTTGGGCCGATGGCTTCTATGACATGCATATCGTTTGCCGTCACATCCTTATATTCCTCTGTCCTGATCGCCCGTTCCTCAAGTGTGTTAATGTCCCGGAAGAGCCTGACAAGTACCTCGTTCAATGTATTGCTGATGTCCATTATCTTTCCCCTGCTGCACAAACATACCTCTTCAATCTCCAAACAGTGTATCAAAAAATATTTTGAAAGTCAAACTTTACGAGAACTATCACTCTCCCGAAAGTACCAATTATAAATTTTAGTTTATACTTTCTTTCTTTTTTCTTATGAATTTTGACACACCACATTCACAAATAGCCTGTATAGTATTACTTGTAGTTAAGACAGAGCCGGATCAAAATATTCGGCCCGCAGGGATTAATGATTCAGATTCTTTGGCGGTGGTTATACTACACTTACAATGGAGTCGCCGGTGCTGGATTGGCGCCGACCGGCTTCGACTAACCATAACAGCGGTCTAAAAGCTGCTGTTGACATATATTTGAACCAACATTTCTATCCTTCTCACACACAGAAACGGCGCCCCTTATGGAGCGCCGTTTCGCATATGGTCAGCCTGCCCATCCTAATTCCAGTTCCGAAAAGTCAATGTACAGGTCATCATAAATTCCCACTCTAATACGATCCGAAAAGGAATACCGCTCAACCTCCCCGCCCTGTTCAAAACGATACACGAAGACAGCATCCAGCTTTCTATCCACAATCCAGTATTCCCGTGTACCCGTTTCCCGGTAAAGCGCCAGTTTTCGCTCATAATCTCTCTTTCTGGTAGACGGCGATACAATCTCAATAACCCAGTCCGGGGAGCCCTGACAGCCTTTCTCCTCCAGCCTGTCCCTGTCGCAGACCACGGATATATCCGGTATCAGATAATTATACTTATCTTTCTTGATAAATGCCCCCAGAGCCATATATACCCGGCACTGCCTGTTGTTTCTCTTAAGATACGACTTGATGAGCCAAAAAAGTTCTCCCAGAACATCCTGGTGCGATTCCCCGGGCGACTGCATAATGAACATCTCGCCATCAATCAGCTCCGCCCTCACTTCATCCGGGAGCGCATCCACGTCTTCAAACGTGAAGCGTTTTCCACCCTTCATCACCACAAATCTTTCCTCTCTTTCTCTTCGTGCATAGTCCATAAATGCCCCTCCTGTTCCGCAGGAGACGTCTGCACAGAATCTCCCGCTTTTAAATTGTGTTGGTTGATTTAAAAGCATAGAAATTCTGAAACGCAGATTAGAAAACCAAACATAAGCCGGCTTTATTTGACTTCGGTGCAAAAATGCCGCACCGAACATTTGTTGTCGAGAAAGTAATATGCTTTGTGCTTATTATAAGTGGTCGCAGCGCATACGTCAAGCACGGAAAAACGTTTGCCATATTTTTATTTCATCCAACCATCTTTCCCGCCAGCACGATACTTGCCGCAATCCCGGCAAGGGTGGCAAGCAGTGCCCCTTTCAGTGTGTAGCGTGTCTTATTGACTTTTGCCGCCAGAAAATAGACACTCATCGTATAAAAGATCGTCTCCGTACAGCTCATCATAATGGAGGTGGTAAGGCCGATCAGGGAATCCGGCCCGTGATTCTTGAAAATATCCAGCACAAGTCCCGTAGCTGCCGAAGAAGAAAACATCTTCACAAACATTAACGGCACCAGTTCGGCGGAAAAGCCCAGTCTGCCCGCCACGCCGCCAAAGAGCCCTCCGACAAATTCCAGGAACCCCGAGGCACGCAGAACGCCCACCGCCACCATTAGCCCGATTAGCGTGGGCATAATCTGTATCACCGTATGAAAGCCGTCCTTTGCGCCCTTGATAAAATCCTCATACACATTGCAATGGTTGGAAATGCCATAAGCAACGATATAAAAGAGAATGACCGGAATAATGATATTGGAAATATTGGATAAGACTGTCGCCATAAGTAACCCGCAAACTGGTTTTATAAAATTTATGCAGGGGAAACTGTGTTTATCCCTGCACTACCCATTTTGTAACATTCAGCCGGGCTTCCTCCTGTATGCAAAACTTGGAAATATTTAAACCGAAATCATTGATAAATCAAAAAAATACTGCTACCATGATATCATGTCAGAAAAAGGCTGTCGTGCAGCAGACTTCGCCTGACATGACAGCGAAAGAAATAGCAAAATCAGAACCCGAAACGGAGACTGCCATGGCACAATCAAATATAACCATTCTCGCCGCGCTGATCGGCCTGATCGCCTTTATGGCTGTCCTTGCCATCTTAATCGACCTCTATCTCCGGCGCAGAAGAGACCGCCGCATCAGTCAGATGGACGAGCTGGAAGGACATGATTTTGAATTTTTCTGCGCCGACCTTCTACGGGCGCAGGGTTTTATCGACGTAGAGGTAACCCGCGGCAGCGGCGACTTCGGCGTGGACATTCTGGCGGAAAAGGACGGCGTTACTTATGCCGTGCAGTGCAAACGTTACAGCGGTCCCGTCGGGGTAGAAGCGGTGCTGCGCACTTACGGCGGACTTGCCTACTATGAGCGGATGGTGGGCGCCGTCATGACGAACCAGTATTTTACCTCTCCCGCCGTGGAAGCCGCAAAAAAGCTGCGCATCCTGCTCTGGGACAGGGGATATATGGATGCCATGATCGAGGAAAATAACCTGCTTGCAAACAAAGACAAACGAAAGGCGGAATAAACCATGACCCATCTAAAAAAATATGCACTAAATGAAATCCCCCATTATAAGGTACACGGACGCACTGTTCCCGGATCCTGCCCGCTGCCGCTCTTTTTTAACGGAAGCGCGGTGGAATTAAACGTATCCGGCTCTGAACTTTGGGCTGATCTGGAAGTCAGTTGGCACAACGTTGATATTTGGGTGACCATAGAAATCAACAAAGAATTGACGAGCCGTCAAATGCTGACGCCGGGGAACCATTCCCTGTGCCTGTTTCGCGGCATGAGTGAAGAGCCTGTCAAAAATGTGCGCATCACCAGAGAAACACAGGCGATGGTTGAAGACGAAGACTGCTGCCTCATTGTCCACGGCTTTCAGGCGGACGGAAGCTTCCATCCCGTTCCCAAAGGAAAATACACGCTGGAATTTGTCGGCGACAGCATTACCTCAGGAGAGGGCACCTATGGAGCGAAAGGAGATCTGGACTGGATTCCCATGTACATGAGCTACAGCCGCGATTACGCCAAAATGACGGCGGAGGCGCTCGGCGCGGATGCCTATATCATCTCCAAAGGGGGCTGGGGCGTGCTGTCCGGCTGGGACAACAACCCGGACTGCAATATTCCCTCCCGCTACGAACAGCTCTGCGGCCTTTGCTGTGGAAGCAAAAATGAAAGTCTCGGCGCATTCGCCCCCTATGATTTTACTTTGCGAAAAACGGATGCCGTGATCGTCAATCTCGGCACGAACGACGCGTCCGCCTTCCAGCAGCCCGCCTGGCACGACCCTGCCACGGGCCGGACTTTTAAACAACATTTGAACCCGGACGGCACTTTCGCAGAGGAAGACTTAAACCGCTTTAAAAACGCCGTTATCTCCTTCCTGCAGATGCTGCGAAAGCACAACCCGCAGGCACACATCATCTGGTGCTACGGCATGATCGGCTACGACCTGTCCTTCGCAATAAATGACGCCATGATCCGCTATATGGGAGAAAGCGGCGATCACAACGTCATCTATTTACAGCTGCCCGGTCTCACTGAGGAAACCGTGGGTTCCAACAACCATCCGGGAGAGCCCTCCCAGAGACGGGCGGCACGGGTGCTGATTGAATATCTGCAGGACTATTTCTCCAAAGTAACTGCAACCAGTTAAATCCACTCCCGTTTCACCGTGCAGGAAAAACAATGCCTGCTCCGCAGCCGCTTGTTTTTCCTTGGCACTATAGCTCCATCATCCCCAGTTTCAGAGCACCCATGATGCCCTGCTTGTCGTCCAGACTCTGCACCACGATATAGCTGTCCAGATCTTCCAGCTCCTTTGTCTTGATGTAGCCGTTTAGCAGCTCCTTGAACTTCGCGCGTACCATGGGCAGGAGCTGGGTCTGGTGCATCACGCCGCCGCCAAGAATTATGCGCTGCGGGGATACCATTACCGTATAGTCCACGAGCGCCTGCGCGATATAATACGCCTCCATCTCCCAAACTTCCTCCCTATCGGCAAGCTCGACTGCTTTCTTCCCCCATCTTCCCTCAATGGCAGGCCCTGCCGCCAGTCCTTCCATGCAGTTTTTATGGAAAGGGCAGAAACCCTCATATGTGTCATTCGGCAGCTTATTCAACAAAATATGGCCGCCTTCCGGGTGCATCATACCGTGCAGGAGATTGCCGTCCACAATCACGCCGACGCCAACGCCGGTGCCGATTGTGATATAAATGCAGCTATGCAGTCCCTTTGCGATACCCCATGTATATTCTCCAAGGGCGGAACCGTTCACATCCGTATCAAACCCGACCGGCACGCCAAGCTCCTTTTTAAACGCCCCCACAATATTATAATTCTGCCAGGCAAGCTTAGGCGTGGTCGTGATATAACCGTATGTATCCGAATCCCTGTTCACGTCAATCGGTCCAAAACAGCCGATACCCAGCGCTTCAATCTCTTTTCCCCTGAAAAAGGAAAACAGCTTCGGAACTGTAATCTCCGGCGTCTCTGTAGGAATCGAAATCTGCTCCAGAATCTCACCGTTCTCATTGCCGATGGCGCACACCATCTTGGTTCCGCCTGCCTCCAATGCCCCTAATATCATATTGCTCCTCCATTCCGGGGCATTGCCCGCCCCTCTTTATTTGTACTGCTCCGGCACGCCTATCCGCAAAGCGTGCATTCGCGCTGCTTCATCTGAATCTAAACTCAACCTGCAATCTCCCTCGCCACAAACACGCCGCTGGCGGACGCGTGGGACAGGGAATGGGTCACGCCGCTGCCATCCCCGATAATATAAAGCCCTTTGTGCTTCGTCTCGAGATGTTCGTCGATCTCCACTTCCATATTGTAAAACTTAACCTCCACGCCGTACAGCAGGGTGTCATCGTTTGCCGTGCCGGGCGCAATCTTGTCAAGGGCATAGATCATCTCAATAATACCGTCGAGAATCCGCTTCGGGAGGACAAGGCTTAAGTCCCCCGGCGTAGCGGCCAGCGTAGGCTCGATAATTCCTTCCTCAATCCGCTTGGCGTTGCTTCTTCTGCCCCTCACCAGATCCCCGAACCGCTGCACGATCACACCACCGCCCAGCATATTGGAAAGTCTGGCAATACTTTCCCCGTAACCGTTGCTGTCCTTAAAAGGCTCCGAAAAATGCTTCGCCACAAGAAGAGCGAAATTTGTATTTTCCGTCTGTTTCTCCGCGCCCTCATAGCTGTGGCCGTTCACCGTTACAATGCCGTTGGTATTCTCATTGACCACAATGCCATGGGGATTCATGCAGAAAGTCCTCACGCTGTCCTCAAACTTCTCTGTGCGGTAGACGATCTTACTCTCATAGAGCTCGTCCGTCAGATGGGAGAAAATCACCGCCGGAAGTTCCACGCGCACGCCGATATCCACACGGTTTGATTTCGTGTTGATGGCAAGTTCTTCGCAGACTTTCTCCATCCACTTACTGCCGCTTCTCCCCACAGAAATGACACATTTGTCACACTCGTAGGCATCCTTCTCGCAAACCACACGGTAACCGTCCTCGGTCCGCTCCACCGACCGCACCGGGGTGTCAAAGTAAAATTCCACTTTCTCCCTTAAATCTGCATACAGGTTCTCCAGAACCACATAATTGATGTCCGTCCCCAGATGGCGCACAGAAGCGTCCAGCAGATTCAGGCTATTCTGCAGGCACAGCTTCTTAAAATGGGTGCCCGCCGTGGAATACAGTTTCGTCCCCTCGCCGCCATATTTCATATTGATCTCGTCCACATAGCGCATCAGCTCTATCGCCTTTTTCTTGCCGACATATTCGTGGAGCGTGCCGCCGAAATCGTTGGTGATATTGTATTTCCCGTCAGAAAAAGCGCCCGCGCCGCCAAAACCGCTCATAATCGAGCAGCTGGGGCACCCTATGCAGGATTTCACCTTATCGCCGTCTATGGGGCAGTGCCGCTTTTCCAGCGCATGCCCCGCCTCAAATACCGCTATCTTTAAATCCGATCTTTTCTGTGTCAGCTCGTATGCCGAGTAAATGCCACCCGGTCCCGCGCCGACAATGATCACATCATATCTCATATTTCACAGTCCCCCAATCCCTCTGCCGCCGTCCTAAAACTGTTTCCGTCAATCCTGCGCAGTCAGACTCCGCACCGCCTCCACAGCCACGCGGATTGCCATGTCCGTATCATGCACCACAGGGTTTTCCAGCCCAAGCTTCTCCCGTTCCTGATTTGCTACCACGAGGAAACAGGCTCCTGCTCTCACCCCCAGATAGCTTGCCACCGTAAAAAGCGCCGCCGATTCCATTTCGGAAGCCAGACAACCCAGTCTTTTCCATGCTTCCCATTTATTCATCAGTTCATAACATACCGGCTTCGTTTCCGGCTCGTGCTGTCCGTAAAAAGAATCCTTGGCCTGCACTACGCCCGTATGAAAGCGGCATCCCTTGGCCCGCGCTGCATCCACCAGCGCGTTTGTCACCTCCAGATTGGCCACCGCCGGAAACTCAATGGGCGCGTACTCCCTGCTCGTCCCCTCCATGCGGATCGACCCGGTGGCTATCACAACATCTCCGCTCCTGACCTCCGTCTGCATACCGCCACAGGTACCGATGCGGAGAAAAGTGTCCGCGCCGCAGCGCACAAGCTCCTCCATGGCGATAGCCGCCGATGGACCGCCTATTCCCGTCGAAGTCACACTGACCTTTATCCCGTCCAGCGTTCCGGTATAAGTAATGTATTCCCTGTTATCCGCTATCAGAACAGGATTTTCAAAGTACTGCGCAATCTTCACGCAGCGCTTGGGATCTCCTGGCATAATCACATAGCGCCCCACTTCGCCCGCCGCTACCTGTATATGATACTGTCTGCTCGCATCTTCCGAGTAATTCTTCATACGAACCCCCTTCTCTCTATCGCTGTATAACATCCGATCCGTCAAATTCCCTATTTCAATTATACAGATTTACCGCGGTAAAAGAAAGACATTCTTAGTATTTTATGCCGTCCACTCTATCGTTCCACAGCCTATCTTATCACCGGCATTCCCGGCCGGCTGTGAGGTAAAGTCGTCGGGTTTCTCATGGATAATCACTGATCTTCCAATAATTTCCTGTATGGTATATCTCTTATCATAAAAAACGCTAAACGCATATCCCTCATTGCCAAGAAGGGGCGGCATATCGCCTGCGTGATCGGGATGCAGCGCATTTTGGGGATTGTAATGCAGTCCCGTATGGCTGAAATGATCGCTGCAGTCTCCTGATTCGTGTATATGCATGGCATAGAAATTGCTGGAGCCCGGAAGATTATTGTTGGGAAGCCCGAAAATTTCAGCCTCCACCAGCACACCCCCGTAGCTTGTGTGATAAAACCTGACCGCGCCGCTCAAATCAGGATATTGTTCACTGCCGTTCACCCATGCGATGGCTCCCGGATGGCTGCGGAGCAAAAGCTGCGTAAATGCAGTTCTCGGTGTAACATCATAATTGGACATAAGAAAACTCCCATGTGTTTTAAGTTATTTTATGATGCTTTTCCGAAGTGGTGCATTTTAAGTCAATCGAAATGCCTCCCCAGCAGAAACTCCGTCCCTCCCACAACCTGATCCGATATCAGCAGGAGCTTACTCTTCAAAAACGGCGAAAGCGCTTCCCTGGCCGCCTGCATGTCCGCAACTTCATTATTCCCATCCGTAAATACCAGCACCACCTTGCTTCTCGCATGAAATTTCCTGAGATAGGCAAACAAATCCTCATACCGCTTTTTCTGCGGGCAACAGCGGTAGTCCTGAAACGCTCCTCCCGTCAGAAGCATTGCCATCGGCGCCACACGGGTCGTCATCTCCGATCCCCAGTACACCAGATTTAACCGCACATTTCTGAATATGTCATTACTCCGTTTCAGCGCCCTGACCACCGAAGCTGCCGCATCCTGAAAATCCTCCTGCTTCAGGGACACATCAATCACCATCGTCATTTCCAGATTTCCACCGCGGTAGTTCCCCGGCACATGCAGAATAGCATCTACCCTCTTTGCAATTTGCAGCGCGCCTATTTCTGTGAGTTCCATACATTTTCATCCTCCACACCAGCATAGTCTGCCCTTCCGGCAAATAAAATGCGACACCCTTCCCCACGCTTCGACATATAGTATAGCAAAAGAAAAAACCACTTGTGAACCCCAAAAAGCCTTTGCAAGTACTGGAGCAGGGAGCAGAAATGTCCAAAGAAGCGGAATGGGACAAACGATTTAATATCGGCATTGATTCCATCGACAAAGCACACCGAAAGCTCTTTTCCATCGTGCACAAATTAATCGAACTGAGTAAGGATAAAAGCAGCGGACAATGGGCCTGTGCCGAAGGAATCAAATACTTTAAAAATTACGCCGTGAAACACTTCGCAGACGAGGAAGCATACATGCGGTCAATCGACTACAAAGGATATGAAATACACAAACGCCTGCATGACGATATGCGTCAAAAAACACTGCCGGCCCTCGAAAAGGATCTCACGGAGTCCGGCTATTCCGAGGAATCCATCCATCACTTTATCGGCATCTGCATCGGATGGCTCACCGCCCATATTATAATCGAAGACCGCGCTATCGCCGGCCTGATTTCAAACAAATGGAAGACCGACCATGCCGGAGCGGACATGGATGCGCTGGAAAATGCGCTTTCTGGCACCATACACGAAATCTTCCGGCTTCCGACAGAAATCGTCAGCGAACATTACAGCGGAGAAAGCTTTGGCAAAAGTATGATTATCCGGCTGACCTACCTTACCGCAGACCAGGAGGAAGTCCAGATTTTTATGGCGCTGGAAGAAAGCCTTGTCCTCCGGGCTGTAAGTTCTATTCTGAATATACCCCTAAATAAAATGGATCAACTTGTCATGGCTATCGGAAAAGAACTTGCCGTGCGAATCGCAGAGCAGGTTGCCATACGCTGTAACCTGGCCCTGCGGTATCATCTCAAAAGCAGTCACTTTATGACCCCCGAACAGTTCCGGCAGGCATTTTACGCAGGCAATTTCGACTACAGCCTGCTTTTCAATACCGGGCGCGGTTATTTTGCTTTTGTCGTGGGCCTTTGAAGCAGTCCGATGCCATTCGTCCAGGGCGTTTTTTCTATCGTCTCCTCTTCCCGGCAATATACAGTACTCCCGTCACCGTCACCGCCAGAGCCAGAAAAACGATCACAATCCCTGCCGCATTTCTCAGATGCCGGTCACCAGTGTCTTTCTCTAAAACCTCAGGTATCTCATCCTTCTCCGGCTGCCAGTCGATATAGGCTATTGCATAGGGAGAAAACCTGTCGGTTGAAAAAGTAATCGTATCCGGGTTGTCGTCCTCATCTGCAAGCTGTGCAAATTCCTGACTGCCGTCCTCCTTTGTATGAAGCCTCAATATATAAAATTTCCGATTTTCCACCTTCAGGTGCTGCGGGACATTGATTACCACTTTAAGCGTCTCAGGCAGTTCAGAAACCATCTGCGTTTCATTGCTTTTTGAAGCCATGAGAAACACCTCGAAATACTGTCCGATATTCATACCGGGAAGTTTATTCTCCGCGAATGCCTTCTGCACCTGCGGCGTCTCTTCCCCGTTAGCGTCCTCAATATGCAGATTAATGGAAACCGGCACATCCCCCCGCAGCATCTCCATTTTATCCTCCGCGCTGAGAACATAATCCAGTACAATCTCAAAATTAGGAACACTGGAATTTTCATAGAAGCTGTTGTAGGATGTTTCCTGTGCCGTGTCCGCAAAGTCATTCTGGATCGTCACCTGTAAATCCCCCGTTTCCAGAGCCCCTTTCATCAGTTCAGCCTCATCCCTTTCCGCGATCAGTTTCTCCGCCTCCTGCACGGAAATATTCATATACTGCAGCGTACCCGTCAACCTGTTCATCTCCACTGCCTGCATCTGTTCATCTAACCCCTCCCCGTCCCGGTCAGATACATCCAAGCCGCCTGCGGGGTCCGTCTTCGCATCTTCCGGCTTACTCGTTCCTGCTGCCGTCCCACTGTCATTTTTATCCTTTTCGGGTATCGGCGCAAAGTCCGCGGAAATGGTATGGTTTTCCCCTACCTGGGCAAAGTTGTATGAAGCCGCAGCCCCTATAGGTTTGCCGTCTACATATACATTCTTAATCAGATATCCGCTCTTAGGCGTGATGGCGTACAGAATCCACGCACCCTCCGCGACCGTAGTTTTCCCCTCCGGCGTGATTAACCCGTTGGCAGATGCCGCCGCGGTAATGGTATACGTTTTCGCCTGCTCTTTCTCAAATCCCGCCACAAGACACATGTCTTTTGAAATGTTCTTTACGGAATACTCCCGCTCCGTGCTGATTGTCTTCCCATTTTCCGTCCATCCGATAAATCGGTAGCCCCGCGCGGGCTCCGCTTTTATTTTGACGTCGCTTCCCTTCTGGTAGGTCCCCTGCCCGGAAATCACTCCCGTATTTGCCGGGGAGCATGAGAGAGACAGGCTGAATTTGTTCTGGGAAAACATGGCAGTGAAGCTTCTGGAATCTGTCACATGGTTCAACTGCATCCTATTGTCCTTACTGACAACAATGTCGTTTTCCACCCATCCGTCAAACTGATATCCGTCTCTGGCCGAAGCCTCCAGCGTTATACTCTCCCCATATCCTATGGTTTTACTCTCTGTTGCCGTTCCGCCGTTGCTGTTATTTACGGATACGCTGATCCGGCAATTAACCGGCTTAAACCTCGCTTCATATGCGGCATCGCCCCTTATGTTGTCCACCACATACTGGGAATTTCCCGAAACCCTGTCATTGCCAAAGTACCATCCGTCAAAGACATACCCATTGTTCGGCGCCGCCGAGATCACCGCATATCCGCCCTCCTTTACTGCACCGCTCCCATACACGGCGCCGCCGTTCTCGGGAATCGCTTTCAACTGAATAAAGTAGCTGGAAGCCTGCAGGGAGACAAGGGCCGATGCGCTGTATCTGCTGTCCTGTCTGGAAACTGCCTTCACGACCAGAGACGAAGCCGTCTCGTCCGTCCCCACATTCAAAACCCCGTTGCTGTCAATAAAAGTGTTCCTGCTCGTCTGCCCGGATACGCTCCACGCCACTTCCTTTATGTAATCGTTTTCTCCTGATACAGAAGCGGTAAAAGTACAGTTTCCTCCTTTTGACGCAACAACCGTTCCCGGAGAAATACGAATTGAGGTGATCACAGGTTCAGACGGAACCGGCTTGATAATTTCCATGGAAATCGTTACCTGTACGCCCCTTTCAAAATAAGCATCCTCCTTATCCCCAAACAATATGAAGGTATTGTAAATTCCAGGCTCCAAAGACGTATTGGCCTCGACGGTAAAAATGCAGGACTCACCGGCGGCAAGAAAATCCGTTTCCGGCGCGTCCACAGAAATCGAATCGTGATAATCCGCCTCCCTCCACTGGAGGGCAATATCCTCCGCGCCCTGATTGGTCAGTACAATGTCCTGCCCAAGCGCTGCGCTCCCCTGTTCCAGAGACCCAAAACTGATCTGTGTTTTGTCTGTTCCCAGAACATAAGATCCGCTTTCTGCCTCTGCCACACCCTCCTCCGGGTATGCGCCAAACCCGATCTGCGCGGCATGGCATGACAATGTGCCGGCGAAAAACATCTGCGCCGCTAACAAATATGCCCCTAAAGCAAAGATACCATTTTTTCTCATAACCCACCTCATTTCTACTGTGTCAGCCAACCCCTATCATCAGATAGGCCCTGTCCCCATATCAGGTTTACTCGACACCGCCATGCGCATTTCCGTGCGCATTTCCATGATGTTTCTTTTCCCCGCCTGACTGCCCGCCATGACTGCATGCGTCAATCCGTTCCCTCAGTTCACCCATGGTCATCCCGTGGCAGTCCTCAATCGTAACATCCTCATCATACTCCAGAAGTTCCAGGTAGGTCCTGTATTTGCCAAATGACATTTCGTGCCGGTGTGCCTCCTCCCTGCAGGAAAGATCGCTGGTATATGTCAGCGCTTCATACTTCTCAGACAGTCCGCTGGAATGAATCTCCTCCAGAATCTTTTCCGGCTGTTCAGAAATGACCGTAAATACCAGAACGGCGTCTTCTTTCAGATATCCAATATATTTATCGTCATTTAAAAGGCGGTCGATAGCCTGCATATAAGAAACGTTTTTAAGTGACATCTGTCCCAGCATTCCTTTTCCGTCATCGTTGTACGCTTCGGCGGATACCACCCTGCCAAAACGGTTGAGGCTGAGTTCTACGGACGGATTCACATCAATGCTGATATAGGAAACTGGCTTGCTGTAAACGAGGTGTCCCCCCATTCCAATCAGACAGACCAGACCGGCTATCACCAGGGCATAAGCCGGGGCAAAACGTGTCCCGACATGGCGTTTCCCTGACCGCTGTTCATTCAGGTACTGTAATGTATTCTGTTTCAATTCTTCTGTTGCCTGTATATTTTTCAGGCTTTCCCGAATCGGATTCATGCCCATTCACCCCCTAACGTCTCCCTCAGCAGGCCCTTAGCCCTTGCAAGCCATGTATATATCGTGTTTTCCTTGCGTCCCAGTATTTCCGCAATCTCTGTCGCAGAATACCCTTCATAATAATAAAGGTAGATGACATTGCGATATTTTTCAGGAAGCTTCAGCACCACTTCCAATATCCCTTCCGCCGTATCATCAAGCGCCTCTCTCTCCTCAGCGATCACATCCAACGGCACCCATTTCCTCCGTGAAAAATATCTGAGCAAATCCTTACAGGCGTTAATTGTGACCCTTGCAAACCACGCCTTTTCATGCTCTCTGCTTTCAAAAGCCCCTTCGTAGAGCATATATTTCATATAGACACTCTGAAACACATCCTCGGTATCATATCTGTTTTTGAGATGTACAAAACATATTCTCCGCACCATATCCGCATAGGCTTCCATGGCAAAATTCATCTCTTCCGCGCTTTTCAAGACCGCTCTCCTTCTATCCTTTAGCCAGACAGAACCCCGCTGGCATGCAGCGGGGTTTTGTATTTTCCCTTAGTGATGACCGGAATGGTGACCTGAATGATGGCCGGAGCCGCCATGGTGGCCGGAACCGCTGTCATGGTGGCAATCCGAATGATGTTGCCCCTCATGGTACCCTCCGTAACAATAGCCGTTATAGCCCGCATCAACACACGCCCCGTCGCAGCCACCGTCACACCATATCATAGTATCAGTCGCATAATCATAATAATAACATCCGACTTCCTCCGCCGATGCCACCATCGTTGTGCTTCCCACCATGAATGTTGCCACAGCCACCGTTACCGCCAACTTTGCCAGTTTTCTTTTCATAATCTTTCTACCTCCGTCTACTTACTCTCAGCTATTTGAGCCGTTTCATAAGTAATACGTCTGACAAAGCCGATTCCTTTCATTTTAGAAAAAATTTTTTGCTGCGTTTTTACCGCCTTAATTACAGTATAATGCAGACACATAAATTTGAAAAGCAGAGATCCTCCTAAACCTCTGCTTTCTTCTCCCGTATCGAACAATTTCAGTTATATCAGTTAATTCCCGTTATACGAAGCTCTCCGTCCACAGAATTAAAAATAATGTTGGGAGTCGCGTCCCCCATAATAACGCCCGCTGCCGTCTCCTCCAAAGCCGAGACGTCCACCGCCTCAATTACCGCACATCTTTCTTCTGTAAATACGGCATCTGCTCCAAGCGACATAAAAGCTTCCTCCGTTTCGACAGCCTCGCCGTTTACCGCGAGCGGAAAAGCACACAGCTTTGCAAGCGCGTTCATATCCTTTGCCGCCACTGCCGCCTGAATCTGCCCTGCAAAGGCCGCCGTGTCGCCGTCCGCCGCTTTTTCTTCCAAGTCTTCATAGTTATTGTTCTTTTGTTCAATCTCACTCTCTGTCGGCGCACTTGCCGGTGCCTCCTCCGATGGGCTTTCCGTCTGCACCACATCCACAGGTTTGGTATCCACCGCCCCAGTCTCCGCCGGCTTTGGCGAAGCGCCGCATCCCGCGCATCCAAGTACTATTGCCCCTACAGCCAATATCCATTTCCACCTTTTCACCATTATTCCTCCCGTCCATTTTTGTTTTTCATAAATATCGAAACCGCTGTACTCATTTTCGAATCCGCACTTACTATACTATCCAGACCCGGTTTTTCCGTCAATTTCACTTCTTCGCATTTTATTGTTAATTTTTCGCAATGATCCCTGATTTTCCCCTAAGAATCTGTTGATAAACTCTCCCCAGGCTCGATATAATTGATATTAGCATTACAACATTCCGACATGCTTTCAAAAATACGATTTAGGGGAAAGGAAACAACCATATTATGACAATTACCATTTGCGACGACAGCATAAAGGATCTTCTGTACACAGAGAAGCTGTTATTAAAATATAAATCACTGTATCCTGACAAAGACTTTGAACTGGATAAATTTTCCGATCCCTCCCGGCTATACCAGAAAATTTCATCAGGAAAGTTGACAGACATATATATATTGGATATGCTGATGCCAAGACGAACCGGAATTGACATAGGCAACCTGATTCGGACTTCCGGCTGTGAAAGCGTGATTATTTACATCACTTCCTCGGAAGATTACGCCCTGGACGCCTACGGCGTGCATGCGGTAAGATATCTTCTAAAGCCCATTGACGAAAACAGGCTGTTCGAAGCGCTGGATTATTCCTTTTCCTACGCTAAGCTCAGAGTGGATTCCCTGTGCCTGATTAAGACAAAGGACGGGCTTTTGCAAAGGCCCTATTCCAAGATTGAATATGTGGAAAACGCCGGCAGAAAGCTCGAAGTGCATATGACAGACGGCGAAATACTTAAAAGCCTGTTTATCAGAAAATCTTTTGAAGAGGAAACCCGGGATATCGCAGCACAGAGAAATTTCCTGCAGATTCACAAGTCTTTTCTTGTCAATCTGGATCATGTAAAACAGCTGACCCCTGACAGTATTATCATGGAATCCGGCAAACGCCTTCCTGTCAGCCGGGCAAAAGCTGCCAATGTCAAGCGGGAATATCTCCTCTTTGTTTCCGGCAACATCGGTGGGGGAATGATATGATTTATGTTAAAAATATATCTTATATGATGAGTCACGTTTTCTTTTTGGTGTTTCTCTATCTGTTTATGGTACACCGTTACCCCAAAAAGAAAACGCTGGCCATCTGTTTTCTTTCCTTCCTTTTTACAACCGTAATGAGTCAGTTAAAGTTAAACATCTTTCCCGACAGTTCTGTATTTTACTTTTTCACAACAATTATCCAGATCATAGCCGCACAGCTTACAGGACTCCTGATCTCCGAAAAGCGCGACAGCAGAACGCTGTTTATAGGCTTAAGCTCCTCCAACTATGTTCTGATTGGAAGTATAGTTGCATCTATTCTCTATATTATTACAGGCAGTACCGGTTTATCGCTGGCCGGAAATCTTTTGTCGCATGTTATCATTTTACTGGTTCTTTTTTATAAAGTAAGGACTACTATTTTTAAATTCTGCGAGCGGGATATGGAGAAAACCAGATGGGAAATCTGCCTGATTCCCGTATTCTTTTATTGCAGTTTTTCCAGTATTGCCTTTTTTCCCTTAACCCTTTACGACCACCCCGAAAACATCCTTGTCAGCATTTTTTTAATGATAACCATGCTCGTGTCCTACGTGGTGGTGCTGCGCTATCTGGACAGCGAGACTAAACAGGTGGAAGAATACTGGAAAAACGTGATGTTTGAATCCTATATCAAGGGACTGGAAAGCCAAAACTATTTAGCGGAGCAGGCGGAGCGCAACCTCAAAATACTCCGGCATGATATGCGGCATTTTTCCACAATGATAGAGTCCTTCCTTGATCAGGAAGAATATACGGAAATCAAAAATATTACCGGGCATATCAATGAAGTGGTAAATGAGAATAAAGTCAACCAATACTGCGAAAATCTGATTGTCAATACAATTCTTATGAAAATGGCGGAGCAGGCAAAGTCCCTCCAAATTACCCTTCGTCTGGATGTGCTGATACCCCGACAGCTCCCTGTCAACGAATATGAGTTTGCCATGGTTCTAGCCAATCTTTTGGAAAATGCCGTGTTCAGCACAAAAAATGCATCGCTCTCCGAGAAATCCATTGATGCAAAAATACATTGTGTCAAGGAATATCTGCTGATTGATATGGAAAACGAATGCGAGCAGGAAGTCCGTTTCGATTCCGTGACGGGTCTTCCCAAAAGCAGACGCGGCAAAGGGCACGGTCTCGGTATGCAGAGCGTGCAGGCTTTCTGTGACAAGATGGGCGGAACAATCGACTGCTACTGCGAAAATAACCGATTTCGGATTATCCTGTATGTGAAATTTTAAATCACGGTCTCTGTATCTGAAATGTGTCTTCCAACAGCAGCCAGTTCGGACGGAAAAACCGCATGATCTGCCAGTAGCCCATCCCGCGAAGACCGTACTCCGGCAAAAGGGCAAACTTCCCCCGATAGCTTCTCACATCCTCAAACCACACTTCGTGAAGCTGCCCGTCCCTTTCATACTGGAAAAAGGGAGACATGGCCAATTCATCAAACTGAATGGGAACGCCGGCTTCTATGGCAATCCTCACCGCCTCCAGATTGCTCACAGTAGTTGCCCGTGAGGAGCCCTGCACGAAGGGCAGCGTCCAGTCATATCCATAATTCGGGATTCCCAGATCAATCTTTGCGGGGTCAATCCGGGTGGCCGCATACTCCACGACCCGCCGCACCTGATTCACAGGCGCCACAGCCATGGGCGGCCCGTAGGTGTACCCCCACTCATACGTCATAAGCAGAACGCTGTCTGCCGCTGCACCCAGAAGCCCATAGTCCTTTCCCTCATACAGAAGACCCTCCTGTGTATCGGAGGTTTTGGGCGCCAGCGCCACAGAGACATGGTATCCGTAAGGGGAAAGGTAATTTCTGACATCCGCCACAAAATCAGCAAAAGGAACCCGGTCCTCCGGCCTGATATACTCAAAGTCAATATCCACTCCCTGAAAATTCTTTTCCTGAACAGTCTCAAGAAGATTGGAAAGCAGATTATCTTTGGCGGTTTGGTCATTCACCACGGAAGTAATCAGAAAATTGTTAAAGTTTCCATCCGGCCCAAGCGGTGTCAACGTCAGAACCGGGCGTACCCCCTGCATAATCGCAGCGTCAATCATAAACGTATCGTCCACCGTCGGCGCAACTAACTCCCCGTCCGTGGTAAACCCATAGGAAAATACGGAGAGCGACGACAGATACGGAAGGGTGTCGTTCAGTGTGTTCCGTTGAATAAAGGGATATGCATAACCGTTCACCCATGCCGGGTAGGAGGGATCAGAAGTCTCCCCCGAAGACAGAAGAAGCGCCTGCCCGACCGCCAGCGGATAAGGGTAGGCAAGCTGATTGTTATAGATGATGGACGACGCAGAAGTCCCATGGCTCTCCGCAATGGAATCTACCGTGTCCCCTGATTGTACCACATAAATTTCCATAGATTATTCCTGCAGGTTTTTACTCTATTTTATGCAGGACCTGAAATAAAGACAACGAATCATTTTTCTGCATAGAGCCAGCCGGTTTTCACATCCGCCCTACAATACGTTTTACCTCTGAAAGGTACATTCTTCCAAACATATTCAGGTGGTTTAGAAGATGATAAAGATTATAGACATCGCGCCGCCTCTCATACCCCGGCTGCAAAGGCGCTGCCTTTTTATAGGCATCATAGAAGACCGGCGGAAAGCCCCCAAAAAGCTCCGTCATCGCGATATCCGCCTCCGCATGCCCCACATAAGCCGCCGGGTCGATCAGCCAGGCGCTGCCGTCATTCCCCGCGATCACATTTCCAGACCACAAGTCGCCGTGCAGCAGCGACGGGCTGTCAGGTTCTACAAGAATTTCGTCCAAATGATCCAGAAAACTGCCAATCCTCTTTCGGTCTTCCCTGTCAAAATATCGGTCGGCATCCCGAAACTGCGGCTCAAGGCGACAATCCCGGAAGAAGCTGATCCAACTGTCATGCGCTCTGTTTATCTGCCTGCGCCTGCCAATATAGTTGTCGCCGGCAAACCCATATTTTCCACCCGGAACCAGTCCAGCAGTTGATGCCCGGTGCATTTCACTTAACTGCCCGGCAAATTCCTCCCAGTAATGTCCGTTACGGTTTTTGGCGGAGATAAATTCCAGCAGCAAGAAGGAAAAACCACCCCTGCCCTCATCTGTACCTACGCCAAGAACCCGCGGTGTACCAATAGCTTCTGTCCGGGCAATAGCCGCCAGCCCGGCAGCTTCGGCAGTAAAAAAGGAAAGGTTTTCTTTTGTATTGGATTTCATAAAAATACTTTTGCCGTCTGAGAGTATCATCCCATACGCTTCATTGATATCGCCGCCAGATATCGGGGCTGTTTTTTCAATTTTTATTTCTTCCCCGAAGAGGGTGTGTATGGCGGTTTCAAGGGATGTGAAATGCGGTAGTGTAATCATGTGTTTTCTCCTGTTCCACACACATATTCCTAATGTTTTTATAATATACTTTACCAAACTTGTTATTTCTATTTAATAGATATTTACAAATTTTTCGTAATTATTTTTCAATTCCGATTTAATAGATACTTCCTTCAAATATTTTCCAATCAAAAACGGAGAGCCCTCACGCTCTCCGCCTCCTATCCTTCACCTTACAATACACCACCGCCACCCCCGTACTCACCGCCGTCGCCACAATCGCCGGCGCAATAATCCCCGCCGGATTCACACTCCCGTACTGCTGCCGGTACGCGATCATATTCACCGGGATCAGCTGCAAGGAAGAAATATTCAAAATCAAAAACGTGCACATCTCATTGCTGGCAACCCTGCCGCCCTTTCCTGCCTTGTTCTGCTTTTTCTTTCCATCCCCCAAAATGCCTTCCCCTGCCGAAGCATATCCCGGCGTCCCCCTCTCCGCTTCCAGCTTCGCCAGCTCCTCCATCGCCCTAAGCCCCCCTTGTGTCAAGTTAATGACACGAACTTTTTAATAATTCTAAACATTTAGATTTATTAATTTCCCAATATCCTTTTCCAACAATAACAAAACCTTATTTCTACCGCTTTGATTATCGCCACTTATATCGCCATTATTATCATCATTGGCAACATTCTTATCATTAACTGGTAGAGAAAATGGGGAAATGACCTTTATAAAATGATCCGAAATTCCAAAAATACTAAAGTCATATGATTGTAAAATCCTGCTCATCCCAGAACCTAACTGCTCAACCAACCCCAAGTCTTTAAAAATCCTCATCAACTCTTTATTTCTGGGCATATTGCTACAGCTAAAAAAGTCTTCTATGCTTTGCCCCGGAATTAAACCACCATATGATGTTAGTTCTATTCGACAAAGCTAAAGCGGAAAGCTGTCATGCTCTCCGCCCCCTACCTTTCACCTTGCAATACACCACCGCCGTCAACGTACTGATAAACGTCGCCACAATCGCCAGCGCAATAATCCCCGCCAGGTTCACGCTTATAAATCGCTTTTCCCGATAATTTAAACATACTCAATATACCTCCTTTGCAATTCGTATTAAACAACTGCTCACATATACAATAAATGACCAGGACATCTGCGGTACTTCCGCAAGAGCCTGGTCATACTGTCTTTTACAGATTTGCCTCAAAAAAAGCTTTCATCCCTTTATATGCCACATCCTCATCAGCACCGTCTATCTCCACTTCTACATTCTGACCGCACTTTACGCCAAGTCCCATGACTGCCATCAGCTTTGTCGCTTCCGCCGCTTTTTCCTCTTTCTTAATAACAATCCTGCTTTCATATTTTTGGGCTTCTTTTACCAAAAGTCCTGCGGGTCTTGCATGTATTCCTACTTCATCTGTCACTACATAATCAAAAGACAACATGTCCGGATCCTCCTTTATGCCTGCTCTTCCTCAAATGCCGCTTTCAGCTTCTCCTGAATCTCTTTTACCATAACCATATTGTTAAGTCCGATTGCCTTTCCTGCCTTTTTCGCATTTGGCAGAAGATCCGCACTACAGATAAAAAGGTCTGCTGCTCCCGGAACGACATCATCAATTGTGGAATGTTCTACCGTCACACCTTCTATTCCCAAATTCTTCAAAGCCTTCTTCGCATTCATCTCCATAACAAAAGATGTACCTAATCCTGAACCGCAAAAACACATAATTTTTTTAATCATTACCTTTTCCTCCTTCAGCTTTTCATATTTTTTATATTTTTTCCTATCCTTAATTCTTAGTTTTCATTTTACCGAATATAAAATTATAAAAAATCGGCATCAAGAACAGCGCAACAATAATCCCAAATAAAACATTTCCACTTACAATCTTTGTCAGGTTACCAAACACAATACCAACAAGGGTAAAGTCCGTATCTGAATAAGTCGTATTTGCAAATCCCATGGAACTCAATACCGGATACATTCCTGCAATCAGAAATGTTGCCACTACGCCATGCACAAATGCCCCTGCAATGCATCCTTTCAATCCACCCCGTGCATTGCCACAGACACCTGCTGTTGCCCCACAAAAAAAGTGAAGCACCGCACCCGGAAGGACAATTGCAACTGCCAATCCCGCATTACCCATTAAGGCAAGAACCGCCAGCGCTGCGATACCTCCAACAAAGGAGCAGAAGAACCCAAGCAAAACAGCATTTGGTGCGTACGGAAATACGATCGGACAGTCCAGCGCCGGTTTTGCATTCGGCACAAGTTTTTCTGAAATCCCCTTAAAAGCCGGAACAATTTCATTGATCAGCATACGGACACCCGACAACACAATATATATTCCTGCCGAAAAAGTGATGGATTGTATTACAGAATATATAATCCAGTTTTCTTCGCCGATAATTGCCGCCGCCTCTGCCGGCGAGGTAAAGACTGCTGCCCCCGAAACAACGATATAGCATAAGAACATTGCCAGTGCTATGGAAATTGTATTCTCTCTCAAAAATGCAAGCGTTGTGGGAAAGCTGATATCTTCCGTAGTTGTTGTATCATCTTTTTTGCCGAACAGTTTTCCAATCTGAGCGCTCAGCCAATAACATCCGCTTCCAAAATGACCGAGCGCAAGCGAATCGTCTCCTGTAATCTCTTCAATTGTAGGCTGCATAATAGCCGGAAATACTGCCATTACAAGACCTAATAATAATGCCCCTGCAATGATCAGCTTTGCACCTGTAAGTCCGCTGATGGACATAATAATGGAAATCAGGCATGACATATACAGCGCGTGATGTCCCGTTAAAAAAATGTATTTCAGCTTTGAAAATCTTGCCAGCAGAATATTAGCACACATGCCAAGCGCAAAGATAGAAGCTGTCTGTACTGCGTAACTGTTTAATGCCAATGAAGTAATCGCCTCATTATTAGGCACAACACCATCTACATGGAATGCTGTCTGAAACAAATCGCCAAACGGAATGATAGAATTCTGAACCACTTCCGCTCCGGCATTCAGTACAATAAATCCAAGTATTGTCTTAATCGTTCCTTTTACACAGGTCTGTGCATCCTGACGCTGAAGCAAGAGACCTAACAAAGCAATCAACCCGACAAAGATTGCCGGCGTGGAAAGCACCTGCTGAATAAACTGTAAAATTGCAATCATAATCTTACTCCTTCCCAAATTTTTTAGATTTTTTCAAAATAACGGTACAGTGTTGCTGTATCCGGAGATTCCAGTATTTTATCAACTATCTCCTCATCAGACAGTAACTCCGATATCTGTACCAGTGCATCCAAGTGACTGTTGCTATCCTTTGCCGCCAACGTCACAAACAATCTTGCTTTCGCTTCCCTGCCCTCAAATTCTATATCTTCCCGGAATAATGTAATACCAATCTGCGTTTCGATAGCTCCCTGCTCCGGTCTTGCATGCGGCAGGGCAATATGGTCTGCGATAATGATGTAGGGACCCAATTTTTCAATATTTTCAATAATCCCATCTTTGTATCGACTCTCCACATAACCGCTCTTTTCCAAGGGCAATACCGATATTTTAATGGCATCCCTCCAATTATCAGCTGCGTCACAGATCTGTACATTTTCCTGCTTCAAAAGCCCCATTATGAACCTCCTCCTTTTCGAGATAATTTACTTTCTTCCCTTGCCGATCGACTTCGTTTATCTGAATTGACCTTATCGTACCATCAAACCCACTTCATTAGAAGTCCAGAAATTGTACCGCACGTGTGCAAACAATTGGATGCCTGAAAGAAAACAATATAAATACGGAGCCCGGTTTCCTGCTGGAACCTTGCTCCGTATATTAATAAAATATCATTATTGGCAAACTATCTTTAATAATTCTTCTGACGAATCGCACTTCATGAGTAAATCCAACATGTCCTGCTGACTTACAAGTTCAAGTATATCCTGCAAAATTTTCAAGTGCTTCTCCTGGTCTTCAGCAGCGAGCATAATGATAATGCCCGCCTTTCTTTCCCTCGAAAATACAACCGGCTCCTTAAATACAGTCAGGGAGATATCCAGTGTATTGACTCCATCTTCCGGCTTCGCATGTGCCAGAATCACCGAATCTGTCAAAAACATATAGGGACCATAATACCGCAGTTGCGAAATGATACTGTCAAGATACCTCTGCTCTATGCTTCCATTATTAATCAAACATTGTCCCGCTATACGGATACTCTGCTGCCAGACACACGTTTCGAAAACTATTCTGACTCTGGATACATCCAATAATTTGCACAAACTCAGTTCTAACTTATCCTCAATTGCAAATTCCTGTATCCCGCCTTGAAGATATGCTGTCAAGTCGTTTAACAGATTATCATAATTCTTCGGATCCACATAGTTTTTAACTACCTGAAAAATCTGTTCACGCCGAATCTCTATCTGTTTCGGTGCGATCAGCTTATGGTTCAAAATACTCCTGCGGTCATATTCCGTCAATATAGGGTGCACCACAATATTAGGCACCACACTGTTTATTGTTACAGTCGAAATGATCAGATCACAAATATCCTGCACATTCCTCAATCCAACTGCCGCACAAACACCTACAATCTCTGCAAACGGCAGTAATTTTTGTACTTCCCTTTTAATCATATTACCTGTCGATACTCCGTTGACACATACAATCAGAATTCTAAGCCTTTGACTGTCTTCGCCCGATATTTTCAAGGAGGCTCCAAAATGAAGTGCCAGATAGGCTATTTCACCATCCGGAATCGGAATCCCGATGACAGCCTCCAGATTCCGTGCCGCCATGCGAGTAATTGCAAATAGATCCGGATATTCCTTAATCACTTCATTTTTCAATGGGTTCCCTATTTGAATCCCATATTGATAGCGGTAAAGAGAAGTACTCAGATGCACATACAAAGCACGTTCCAGTTCTTCCCTCTCTTCAAAAATGACGCATGCTGTCTTTTCAAATTCCGTAATCAATTCCTTGGCAAGATCATGTATATATTCTTTTGACGGATTCGTAAAAAACTGGGTTGGCACTGTATTAACACGGGAACCAAGCAGATGCAGGGCAAGATAACATTTTTCCTCTAAAACCAAATCCGGGAAAAATTCATTTACCAATTCATATTCTTTTGTCTTCTGCATCTCTGGTGCTTTTAATCCCGGAAACAAAATGGAATGTCGATGCCTGTATAATATAGGAATCAATGCCGCCAGTGAAAATAACACCCCGTCTACATAGCTGATTCCCAACGCTTTTTCAATTTCTTTCATTTTTCCATAATAATCCTTTATCCTGTCCGGCTGAAAAAAACTCAAACTGCCTCTCTGAAAGAGCGGCAGCATCTCATTAAAATATAACATAAACAATGCACGGATACGCACGGGGTCATCTATGATCCGATACCCGGTCCGCGGCTGGTAGTCCAGTTTCAGTTCATACTGCTCCAATTGCTGTGTCACTGTCTTCAAATCATTAAAAACTGTATTTCTACTCACCTCAAAGCACGCTGTCAGCTGTTCGAGATAAACAGGTTCATCTGCATATATAATATAACAGATAATACCTTTGCACCGCTCCATTGGTGAAAAAATATAAACCTGCTTTTCATTATCTGCCTCCAGATAAGCTTGAATCTTCTCCCTTTCACTATATGGAACAAACAGACCTTTTTCCCTGACAACTTCACATACAGGCAGCCCTGCCTGCTCCAGCCATATATTAACTTTACTGATATCATAATAAACAGTACGTCTAGAAACATCCAATGCTTTCGCAAGTTCATTCAGGGACATATAGTCAGTCTGTGTTAATAATACATCTAAAAGTTTTTTACTTCTCGCTGATATATAAAGCAATGACATACTTATCCCTCTCCCTTGTTTTAGATGTTCTATTATATTATAAAATGTTATCCTACACTTTGCAATGCTGGCAAAATATCTGATTTCAAATAAATCTATTTGTATATCCTCATAATCTATCATAAAAAGATGATTTCATATTCTCCCCCTCCAATCTCTCACCTTACAATACACCACAGCCACCCCCGTACTCACCGCCGTCGCCACAATCGCCGGCGCGATAATGCCCGCCGGGTTCACGCTCCCGTACTGCTGTCTGTAAGCAATCATATTCACTGGTATCAACTGTAGAGAAGAAATATTAAGTATCAGAAACGTGCACATTTCTTTGCTCGCGGCACGCTCCGCCACACCGCCCGGCGCATCCTTGTGCTCCGCCAGATATGCCGGGTTTCCTCTTTCCCGCTCCAGCTTCGCCAACTCCTCCATCGCCTTCAGTCCGCCTTGTGTCAAGTTAGTGACACGAATTTTTTGATAAAAATTTTGAAACAATGGATTTTATGTCGCTCTTTGTCATTTTTCCTATTATATATAGTATATCTTACAAGCCGCTTCTTTTTCTTTAGCACATTTCCCGCAAAAATCAATTTCCCGATTGCAATCATCATCAATCGGGAAATTATTCATACTTTCTTTATTTATCACATCATGACTGGAACATATGCCGTATCCAAACCAGTAGTTTATTATATCTCTCCCCATTCTTTAGAAAGAGAAAATTGGTATGCCATATCAAAAGCAGAAACCGCCGCTCTATTAACATCACAAATCTCCGTAAAATCCCTGTCCTGCCCTCTAATGCCCCTATCTTTTAATCCAGATAATAACTGTTCTGCAGTTCCTAACATTGCTAAATAAGCATCCTTTGTTTCATCATATGTTTCTCTAACGCTACTTTGGCATTGCTTTCTCAAACAATAAAGATAATGTCTGAACGCCTCTTTCTCACTAAAACCTGTAGACGTTGGCAAACTACCGCTGAAAAGCATCTCACTATATGGATTCTTCATTGTATCCGGCGGTTCCATCCTGTTTAATAAATTCATTCGATTCGCAATATCCAAAAAGGGAATCTTGTACTCTGATAATGCTTGGGGGCAATAATACCATACCGCCCGACGGCTAGGTTGCTTTTCTTCTATTGTTTCAAAATGCTCTGGTTTAAACCAACGAAGATTTAAATAATTTCCTGATGCCACAGCATCACATTTTGCTAATGCCATGCATAATAATTGATGACTGGCATATCCTACAATAACTTTTTTGTGCTGTCTCTTAATTCCTGCTACCAATGACATTATATTAGAAACCCACAGAGGTCTATCAACCAAATAATAATTCTTTGGATGTTCACATACAATATATACCCCTGCTATATCCCACCCCTCCACAAAATCTACTACTTGTTCAATTTGATCTTCGTCATTAGTTACATCGCTGGATAATGCAATTGTATGTATATATTTCATATTTGGAGCATATTTCTTAGCACTTTCTATAATCATCTTCTGAACTTTATTCCACAAGTTGTCTATCCTTTTTGCTGTATTCGCTGGCAGCAGAAATGCCTCAGAATCAATATCCTTATTTAGCTCCGCCAATCCCAACACCACTTTATCAAACTGCCCCGCTTCCAGCGCTGTAATATCTTCATTTGGCCAATAGCTATATTCTGATAACTTTTTGTGAAATTTTCTTGGATAATAGAGTTGTGGATCAATAAGAACTCTACCGTTCTTTTTATGTACTTTATCTGAATAACTTTCTATATTTTTAGGGACAATATTCATTGGGCTTAAAATGACCGTCCCATTCCCAAAATCTTCTAAATGTTCTATTGCAAGTTTTCCGGTATTATGCCCCATTTGTATATATAATTCCATATTGATTCTCCCTTACTTATAAATAAATGTAGGTTTTGCCGCATTCAGCCAGCCTAATGCTTGTTCAGCCGTCTTAGGTCTCCTGGATGGATACTTGCCCATCATCGTACCTAGCAAAGCCATAAACTGACTTTGACTGTCCCCCTTAATCACATACTGCACCGGCGTAATAGTTTCTGTCTTTTGTAAAACTTCAAGTACATTAGCAGAACCTTCTCTAAATGGATTAGTCCCTGTAATACATTCATATGTTACAACCCCTAGCGAAAAAATATCTGCTCTGGAATCAATCTCCTTTTTCAAATTATTGAATTGTTCCGGTGCAGAATAGCCAGGTGTATGCGGACCCATAAGTGCTCCCGTTTTTGTTAATGAATCTGCTCCTATTATTCTTGCAATTCCAAAATCAAGGAAATACACCTTCCCTTCTTTTGTACGAATAATATTCTCTGGCTTTATATCTCTATGTACAATTTTTTCCTTTTCCAAATTTACAATAAAGTTCAATCCTTGCTCCAAAAAATATACAGCATCTTCTAATGAAAATCTCATCCCTTGATTAAGAGACTGCCTTAATTCTGTTCCCAAAATTTTTTCTTCTACAATGTATAAAGTTTCTGCGCCCTCGTATTCAACAATTCCCTTATCATATATTTGTGGAATCATCGGTAAATTCAATGTTTTTTCAATTTCTATTTCCCGCAAAGCTCTTGGGTCGTTAAGTTGAAAATATAATTTAACCACACTTGCTCCATAAACTTTATGATTCCCTTCAAAAACAACTTTTTGACCACCGCGCTTTAATAGATTCACATTATCAAATTCTTCTGTGCAGATATCTTGAAATGTTTTCATAAGTAAATTACCTTTCTGCTACTGACATACTGCCATTTTACCTATCCATTCATTGAATTGTAAAGATAAATAACTCGATGGCAATTTAAATTTCTGTGCCTCTACTACTTTCTTAAATCCCTTACGCTTACAATATAACCCCGTGCCCTGTTTTTCAAAACTTTTTATTGTATTATTTTGCGGATTCGCAGTATTAACTAAAGCATACGATTGAGAAGCAAACCATGTATTAATCAAAGATTGTTCTGCAACTCTTTTCATATCTGATATTTTCGCTTCTACAGATACTAATTTCTTTATATGATATATATTCTTCACATCTACAGGCTGCCACATTCCCAACGCGCGGCGTATCATCCTCGCATCCAACAATTTCTCAATCGCTTCCAAAACAACCTTCTCAGACAACTTGAGCCTTGTCATCAAATTTACTCCAGTACATCCTCCAGACATCATTAGATACGACAACACTTTCAAATCATTTGTATCTAGTTTTTCTCTCTCATCTGACCAATCGTCAATTATCTTAGCCGAATATGATGCAAATACAATATCAGGGAAACCCGATGCGATTTGTGGTTCTATAAATACAGCCAAATTGTTCATTTTATTATTTTTTAAAAAGTTATGAACATAATAATCAATAAATTCTTTTACTAATTCTAACTCTTCACCTTCTGTCACAGACCTTGTATATAATCCTATATTCTTTACATCGTGATCAAACATCATTACTTTTTCCATATCATACCCCGTTTTGTCCTCTGAAAAGATGTTTCTTAACTTTCATCTTTTCTTTGTACAATTATATCAATGGAATCTTTAAAAATCAATTGATATATTGTCAAATTCACCTATACACCTTTCCTATCCTTCCCCTTACAATACACCACCGCCACCGCCGTACTCACAAACGTCGCCACAATCGCCGGCGCAATGATCCCCGCCGGGTTCACGCTCCCGTACTGGCTCCTGTAAGCGATCATATTCACCGGAATCAACTGCAAAGAAGAAATATTCAAAATCAAAAACGTACACATCTCATTGCTGGCGACGCGCTCCCGCTTCCCCTTTTTCCTATCCGCGCCTCCCAGCCCATCTGCCACGCTTTTTCCGCCATGTCCGCCAGCCGTTTCCGCGCCGCCTATATTAATCCCCACCGCCGACGTATACCCCGCCGTCCCCCGCTCCGCCTCCAGCTTCGCCAACTCCTCCATCGCCTTCAATCCCGCCGGCGTACACGCCCAGCCCAGCCCCAGTACATTGGCAATCAGGTTTGTTGCGATATACTCTCTTGCCGGATGCCCTTTCGGGATGCGCGGAAAAAGAAAGCTGATGAAGGGTTGTATGCCTCTCGTCAGCTTTGCAATCAGGCCCGATTTCTGTGCGATCTCCATAAGCCCCACCCACAGCGCCATCACACCGATCATCGTAATACAGAGGGACACCGCGTCCCCGGCGGAGTCAAGCGCCGCGCTCGTCACCTCCGCCATTTTCCCTGTGAACGCACCGTACACGACGCCGACCAGAATCATAAATGCCCAGATATAATTTAACATGAAAACCTCTTTGGCATACCGTCTCATAGGCAACAGACTGCAGCTGTATGAGCCGCATGCCGGAATACTATTTCTTACTTTCATTTTATGAGCTTTTCTGCATAATATGTTTACTGTCTTTTTGCCGCTCTCGCGCTTTTTCGCTCTCCGCCTCCCATATCCATCACTCCCATAACAGAAATGTCAATTCCCGATGCATCCACCAGTTCTGCGGCATCCGCCATCTGTTCCTCGTCCGTAGCGGGTATCGCGCCGTCAATCTGTCCTTTGACACTTTCTGCCCGCAGCATTACCGTCTGATATAGCATTTCCGCGCCCGCCTCATACTCCTCATAGGAGTAAAGCGCAGTAGGGTCCGTTTCCACCAGCATGTCAATCCTGCTTCGGATTCCCAAGTAAACCTCCTCAAACCGTCCGTTCAGGACATACTCCTGCGAAAGCTCTCTCAGATACTCGTGATAGCGTGAGAGATATGTCTCGTTCTCCAGAAGCACGTCAAAAAACTCTGTCCCTTGAAAAGGCGTATCCACCGCATCATTGACTACCTCCGACGCGCTGCTCTCCGGCCCCTGATTCATACCGCCAAAAGAAAGGTTATAATCCCACGGAAGAATATTCAGCATGCCATTGTATTCATACAGATAATAGTTGTGCGCCATATTCCCGGAAAGACTGTCGAGGTTAACGGAAAACGCATGTACTGCCATGTATTTTAAAATGTTATCCACGTCCAGATATTTCTCAAGTTCGGAACCCCCGCTGATATTTTTGAGAGCTGTGACTACCCTTTTGTGATCGGTTTTTCCCGAATCCGTCACTTCGCTGTCCCATATGTCAGAATAGCTGGAAAGTTCCTCATCGGTATAATTGAGATTCGCGCCGTTTCCGCCGCCCATAGCATGACTGCCGCCCGGCATCTTTCCCATATCTGGCATTTTCCGTCCTTCCCCGTCTGCAAAGTCAAAATCTCCATCACCCGGCGGCATTTTGCCTGCAAAATCCGGCGTTTTCCCATCTGGAAAATCTGCATCCTCTGCCCCAATCCCTTTTTCGGTCTCCGCCAATTCCTTTTCGTCAAACCCAGACGGCTTTCCTCTGAAATTTCCGCCCTTAGAACCGCCGCCCATCTGCATACCGTCAGGCTTATATAATTTACCGTCCCCGGTTCCGTAGTTACGCAGGAGAAAGCTTTCCTCTACCGCCTCCAACGCCAGATATACGCCAATGTATTCTCCATTCACCGAAACTTCAGCATAATTATACAGGGATGCGTCCGCCCCCAGATACTGATACATATCATAAACCACAGCCTCCTTCATGTTGGTGGCGTCCGCATAATTATTGTTTAAAATCAGTTTATCGAGCCCAAGACAAGTCTGCCCTTCCACATAATGGTCAAATTCCAGTTTTAAACTGTATCTGTCCGTATCGGGATTCATGGCAATCGCCGACAGGCTGGTATTTCCCTTTGGCCGGATCCCTACATTACATATTTTCTGGTCATTGACGAGCACATCACAGGAATAATACTCTTCTGCCATGGCGTTTTCCAGCATATCCGCCCATTCCTCTTCCTCGATCTGAATATCGACATGCATAAGCTTTTCCGTATCAAACAGTGCTGTCTCGTATGCCATCGGCACTTCGACGCCGCCCAGTGTCTCCACTGCCTCCTGCGAAAGCCCCATCAGCCAGACGCAGAACGCAACGGCGGCCGCCATCATTGCGCTGATGATCTTCGTTATATGTTTACAAGAAATCATACGTCACCTCATTTCCGCGCGTCAGGACATATACTCTCCGTTGTAGCTTACAAGGGTAACATTTCCCACGCCCTCGATCTCATGCAGCCTGTTGACAAAGGACGTTGCCGCATCCGCCAGACGGACCTCCGCTGTCAGTTCAATGCCGCCCTCGTTTACGGTTTTGGACTTTACCAGAAACCGTTTCAACACCGTCCGCGCTATCTGTGCCGCCGCATCCTCCGCCTTCTCATCTTTGCAATTCAAAATCAGAATATAGGGATGCTCATGTATCTTCCGGCTGGCGAACAATATCAGGATTATGCCGATGATCGCGGAACCGATCACCGCCAGCGGAATCATGCCCGCACCGATTACAATCCCCGCCGCAATCGCCCAGAACAGATACACAATCTCAACCGGCTCCTTGATCGCCGCCCGGAAACGGACGATAGAGAGGGCGCCCACCATGCCGAGAGACAACACCACGTTGGACGTCACCGCCATAATCACCAGTGTTGTCACAAGAGAAAGCCCCACAAGCGTCAGCGCAAACCCGGACGAATACATAACGCCGGTAAATGTCTTTTTATAGACCACGAAAATAAACAGCCCGATTATAAGGGCAAAGAGCATTCCGATCAGCGTATCAACTGCCGAAAACTGTGTAACATTCTCCAAAAAGCTTGATTTAAATATATCGTTAAAAGTCATTTTTCTTTTCCTCCTTTTCCTTAACCGAACCGCCTGCATGCCTCATATTTTGAAAACGCCGTCTGCCGCAACGTATTGATCTGGACAAGCCTTTGTATCATTTCCGGAAGGAACGCGTCATATTTCACTTCCAGAACCATATCCTGCGGTGCTTCCGCCGTGTCAATATCTGCGACTTTCCCTTCCAGAAAATCCCGGTGGAATAAAGTCGTCCGAATATCTGAGTCAAAGGTAACCCGCACATTTCCCGCCCGGTAAATATAGGGCTCGCGCATATAGGATACGAGCACCCTCGGGCGAAGCATCTGGTAACGCATTTTTGCGTAAAGCTCCCGCACCAGCGGCGAAGGGTGTTCTCTCAGCCCATTCGTTTTCCCTGCCAGCAGTTCCCTGCACTCTTCTTCCGTAATCTGCGCGTCCACTTTCATACAGAGATTGTTGTCCTTAATCTTCTTTTCCAGTGTCAGATAAGAAAAATCATCGTTGTAATATCTGATCCTGAACTTCTCCCGTATCGGAACGCCGTCCGTCTTTTCCCGCAGCGCTTTATCGGCATAATTGTCAAAATAGATGCTCCGTATCAGATACTTTCCGTCCGCTCCCGTATGTACGTCGCTTTGCATGACTGTCCGCAGGCGGTTTCTCAGTTCTATATACTGCGCATAGCCGATTCGATATTTCAACTCATGCCGGAATCCTTCTGTCTGATTCACACGTTTTTCTCCTTTCCGTGCCTTGCGGAAACTGTTTCCTTCTTTCACAGTTCCCGTTACAGCGTATTTTATTGGGGTGAATCTTAGAAGTTCTCCACAAAACAGCCTTTGCCGGTGAGCGATTAGAACTTCTTTTCACCCTGAGCATGGGTAAAGTATAGATGGCTTTCCTGAAATGTACTTAAAAACAGATGTGATTTTTTGATGAACAATTTTCGATGATACTTTAAATCGTTGCTTCAATGCAGATAACTTACATATACCATATAAAAAAGTAACCGCATTGACTGAAATGATGCGGTTACTTTTTCGAAGTTAATTTTTTACTAATTTTCCTCTATCCAGGCATATAGCACCGTCTCGTCCAACTGATAAGAATGGTGCCTTACTGCGAACTTATACTCCGGGACAAAGCTGTGGATCAAAAGCGGAATAGAATAAAAATCCACAGCATTATGATAAATGCAGATAGCCAACTTGGGCTTATATTTTTTTATTCCCTTTTCTGCCCCCAAAAGCATTCCATATTCGTAGCTTTCAATATCCGCTTTTAAGAAATGATATGGCTCTTTTAGAAAATGATCAAGTGCCACTATTTCGCATATATCTGTATCTTGAAAACTTTCATCTTCTGGTATTAATTTGCTGCTCAACCCATGGTTCTTATTATAACTTTGAAATACTGATTTTGAGTCCTCTTTTCCTACGCCCAAATGATATAACTGTAGATCATCATCACCAATATTCCATTCCCTTTTCAGACGCTCAGTTCGATATTTTATTGAATTATAATTATCCCTGTCAGGTTCAAAGGCTATAACTTTCAAAAAAGCGCCCTCTCTGTACCAGAGATATTGTTCCACTGTATCTCCTACATATCCACCGCAGTCCACAAACACTTCTTTTGGATCTCTTTTTCTAAACGCACCCACTGAAAAATATTGATTCTCACTAAAGATTTTGTCATCAGGAAGTTTATTGTATATTCTACATTTAATCAGTTCTTCGTAAATATCTTTTGACTTTTGATCGCCCAAGAAATCATATGTCTGTAAAACTTCTTGTGCATGATACTTTAAAATCACTTCATCAAGCAGATAATTTTCTACCCCCCCCCCTAGAAAAATCGTTTAGCTGTTGATGAACCTCTTCACAAACTCTTTTTTGTGTAGAGCATATAAGTACACATATATCTTGTATCTTAGTTAAATCATTTGGAGCGATAACCGGTTTCCCACAAAAAGATGTTCCCCATTTTTCTGAATTATTATCGCAATAACCAGAAATCTGAAAAAACTTTTCTTTCTCCAGCCGTTTTATTCCCTCCTGACATAGCAATGCCGTATTGCCGGCTCCCCAAATATAGATTTTTTTCCCTTCAATAACAGGAACCTCCGTTTCCAGAATCTCTGTCAGCGTTTTTCTGCTCATTTCACTTTCCTCCTGATGATTTATAATAATAGTGTTAGTGGTTAAACCTTATGTTACGCTAACATAAAAGCTATGTCAATATTCTGCACAATGTAATAGTTCTATCCTTTCCCCTTATAAAAACATCGCCATATAAAGCGGCAGGTTTTCCACCGTATCATTCCCTGCCACATTCCCGGCTGTCAGTCTGATGCCATGCATGACACCATAATTTTGAATCATGGAAGTCATGGATTTTGAAGTCGCCTTCCCCGCTGATTTCACTTCCACCGCTGTCGCCGTTTTCTGATAGCGGATAAAAAAATCCATTTCCACTTTACTGTTTTTCTCAAAATAATAAAGCTTCTTTCCGTTCTTTGCAAAAATATCCGCTATGATATTTTCATAGATCGCCCCTTTATAGATACCAAGGTTACCGTCTATGATATCTTCCGCGATGCCCTCATCCAGCATCGCAACCAGAAGTCCCGTGTCCCGCATATATACCTTAAACACATCGCTTTTCGCATTTCCCGCAAGCGGCAGCGCAGGCTCGGAAAGATTGTAGCAGAAATTGATAATCCCGGCATCATACAGCCACATCAAACTGCCGCCGTATTTTCGATAAGTGGCTTTCGGCTCCACCAGGGAATAGCGGAACTTTTTATAATCTTTTGCGAGATGTCTGGGTATGGATAAAAAACAGGCACGTGCCTTCGTTTTTTCCGCCCCCTCCGCGTACTTTGCAATGTCATCCATATAATCGCTTAAAATACCCTTTTGAATGGCAAAAGCTTTGGCAAAGTTATGTGTCTGGACAAATTCCCTCACGACTCTCGGCATACCGCCTATGACGATGTATTCCCGAAATAATTCCATCATCCTTTCATGCATCGCTTTAGGCAGTTCTTCCCGTTTCTCGTAATATGTCCGAACATCTTCAACAGAAGCTTCTTTTACCCCGTTCGCCCACAAAAATTCCTCAAAATCCATAGAGTGCATATCCAGATGGTCTACATATCCCACCGGGTAAGAGGGCACATCTTTATAGTGAATACCAAGCATGGAACCTGATGCCACAACATCAAAACGCCCGTCGATTGCCAGAAATTTGAGCGCCGTGTGCGCACGGGGACAGTTCTGTATTTCATCTAAAAACAGTATTGTCTCCCCCGGCTCCAACTCGGCATCGGACACACGTAGGGATATCTGCTTAATCAGTGTCTCCACATCCAGATCTCCGTCGAAGATAGTCTTGTATGCCGGATTTTCCTCAAAATTCAGATATGTGTAATGCTTATAATGATTTCTCGCAAATCTGTCTATGCTGTAAGTTTTTCCAACCTGCCTTGCACCCTTTACCAAAAGGCATGTCCTGTTATGGTTTTCTTTCCATTCTAACAGCTGGTTTTCTATCTTTCTTTTCATAAAACAATCCCTCACTCATACTAGTACATCGAATAATAAGTAATCAGCCATATGACTTGCCTAAATTTCCATCTGCTGCGTTGTCGTCAATCGACGTAGCCACCGCTACGCCTCTTTCCTCCGCCTTGCATATGAAAATTCATTCTGCCTCATATAGCTAGAAACTTATTATTCGATGTACTAGCTCCTATTATCTCCATATTCTCACATAATATGAGCGGAGTCAATCGTATTGCAGATTTTCCCCGCCACTTTTACGCTCATATTGCAGATTTTCCCCACCACTTTTGCTTCCATAATGCAGATTTCCCTCGCCAAACGCCGCCACACAAGCAAAATCCAATTCCCGTTTCGTATAAATAGCGCTCTTGCCGTCCCATCTCTACAGCATCACCTTAAAACATATCCGCTTCCCGTCCTCACTGTGCACCGTCGCCCTCCCTCCGTGCGTTTCCGCAATCGCCCGCACCATGGAAAGGCCGATTCCCGTGCCGCCTGTCTCAGCGGATCGGGATTCATCTAAACGGTAAAACCGATCAAACAGCCTGTCCAGATCGGAGACATCCGACAAGTCGCATGTATTGGACACTTCGATGCAGACCTTCCCCCTCCTGCGGTAAATCCGCATCTGAATCTCGCCGCCGTCGTCGGAATACCTGACCGCGTTATCCAGCAAAATGGAAATCATCCGCTGAATGGAACTTCTGTCCCCAAATAACATCAAATTTTCCTCGATGTCCTGACTGTAGTTTTTCCCCTTTGCCTTCGCAAGATGCGCAAAAGGTTCCGCAGTCTCCCATGCCGTTTCGCTCACGGAAAATCTGCCCTTCTCGGGAAAGGGCGTCTCCTCATCCAGCCTTGATAAGGCAACCATATCGCCCACCAGCTTTGTGAGCCGCGCCGCCTGTTTCCTGATATTGTCGATCCACTCGTCCCCCTCATGCTCCATCGCCGCGATATCCGCGCTGGTCGCAATGGACGTGATCGGCGTTTTCAGTTCATGTCCCGCGTCTGTGATAAACTGCTTCTGCCGTTCTATATTTTTCACGTAAGGTCTGATCGCCCGCCTTGAAAAAAGTATGACCAGCAAAAGCACCAGAAGCAGGCTTCCCGCCCCGGTCGCCAGTGACACAAAAAGCAGGGTACGCATAGATTGCATCTGAATCGCCGTGTTCAGGAAGAGAACCGAAATTCCCTTTTCACTCCGGCTCACCAGATAGCGGTAGTCCTTGTAATACCCCTTTTCCCTGCCTTTTAGGAGGACAGCCTGCGTGTATGCTTTTGCCGCCTCCTCGTCTACAGAAGAAATATAATCCCTTAAAACCTCCCTGACTGTGCCGTCCGCTTCACAGTGTACCGTAAAAAAGCGGGTCATAAACGCCGCCTCGGGATCTCTGCCCGCTTTGTTCCTGAAAGGCGGAGGTGATGTCTGCCGCTTTGCAGAAACCGTCTGTTCATGCGAGAGAAGCTCTCCTGCCAGACGATCCTGCATAGAGGTAGTCCTGTAATAGTTCGCCAGATTAATTCCGACAATAAGAAGCAGCATGACCGTTCCAAATGCCGCCATCGCCGCCAGGATAAACCGTCTCTGTATTTTTTTCAGCATTTGTTCTCCTCAAGATAATACCCTGCGCCGCGCGCTGTCCGTATCTCAATATCCGCTTCCAGTTCCTTTAATTTCTTCCGAAGGAATCCCACGTAGGTCCAGATCACACTAATATCCGCCTCCGAATCCTGTCCCCATATTTTATCCATCAGGTGCGCCGTCGAAAACACAAAGCGGGGATTGCGCATAAAAAGTTCCATCAACTGAAATTCCTTGTTGTTTAGACGCACCGCCCGTTCCTGACATGTCATCTCATATCGGTTACAGTCAAGCTGTACATTTCCAAAAGACAGACAAAGTTCTGTATATCCCGCATTTCTCCGCGAAAGTGCTTTCACCCTGGCGATAAACTCCGGGCTTGCAAAGGGCTTCGGCAGATAGTCATCCGCTCCTGCTTCCAGTCCCGCCACCCGGTCCTCAACCTCCGCTTTCGCCGTCAGCATAAGCACAGGAACCCCCGAGCCCGTCCCCCGGATCTCCCGCAGTACATCCAGCCCGTTTACCTTCGGCATCATAATGTCAAGAACCACGACGTCATAAGCCCTGCCCCCAAAATACGCCAGCGCCTCCTCGCCGTCATGCACCACGTCCACGGTGAATTTATTCTTTTCCAGGAGAAACTTAAGTCCCTTTGCCAGTTCCACTTCATCCTCGGCAATTAAAATACGCATGCCCCTGCCCTCTCGCTTGTTATATGCCGCGAAAAATCTTAGATTTTTCCGAAAAACAAATGCCGCTTAGAGCGGCACTCATAAAAATTGCTTATCATTATTGTATCGGTTCCGATATTTTTTATCAACATCCTTTTTCCTCTTTTCCGTATTTTTGCCCTTCCACCCTGCGGCGTATTTCTGTGTAGAAAAGTGCCGATTGACTTGTTAGTATCAAAATGATAATATTTTCATATCTCAACGCAGGAGGGCGAAAAATGACAGATAAACTTATGGATTGTATTACAAATCCGGTGAAGTGTAAATTACTGCTTGAAATACATTCACAAGGGAAAGCAACTGCGAAACAGCTCGCCGGTATTTATAACGACATTCCCCAAGCCACCTTATACCGGCATCTCAAAAAAATGTTGAGCGACGGTATTTTACAGGTGGTGGAGGAAACACAGGTGCGCGGCACGGTAGAAAAAACTTATTCGCTGGCGCACAACATCAACAGCAATATGGAAACAATGGTTGAGAAAAATTCCGGCGAACTTTATATGCAGTATTTCATACAATATTTCATTGGGTTTGCAAAGCAGTTTCAAGAATATTGTCACGCCCCGAATATCAATATTAAAAAAGATATGACGGGATTTTCTCTTTCCCCATTATATCTTTCTGACGAGGAGCTGATTTCTCTTGTAACAAATATTTCCCAAATAATCGGCGCAGTCAAAAACAATGAACCTAACTCGGAGCGCAAGCTGCGGACGATAGGCGTAATCGTATCTCCGGCAGAATATACAGACAAATAAAATGACCGTCCCATACCGGGGCGGATTCTATTGACTTTTTATTATCACTATGATAATATTATTGAAACGATAAAAATGGAGGTAAAAACATTGAACACATTATTTGAAATTCTGCCTTTGCTTGTTCCTGTTCTGCTGATAGACGTTGCCCTTGCAGCAGCGGCAGTAAAACACATTTTACGGCACCCGCGCTATCGCTTTGGGAACAGTGCCATATGGCTTGTAATTGTTGTAGTTATCCTGCTCTTTGGACCGATTATTTATTTTGTCTTTGGAAAGGGGGAGAACGAATGAACGTCCTCGCAGTACAAAATCTATCAAAAAGTTTTGGAAAGCAGAAAATCATTGACAATCTTAATCTGTCTGTGCCAGAGGGAAGTGTCTTTGGTTTCATAGGGAAAAATGGTGCTGGCAAAACAACGACTATGAAAATGGTATTAGGACTGTTACAGCCCGACAGCGGAGAAATCCATGTCTGCAATGAGCCTGTTTGCTTTGGGCAGACAAGGACAAATCAATATATTGGATATTTGCCGGACGTTCCAGAATTTTATAATTACATGACGCCGATACAGTATCTAAATCTATGCGGAGAAGTCATTGGTCTATCTAAAACCGAAATATCAAAAAGAAGTGAAGAACTCATCTCTCTTGCCGGTCTAAACGGTATAACAAAGCAAATCGGCGGATTTTCCCGCGGTATGAAGCAGCGGTTAGGAATTGCGCAGGCATTGCTCACACAGCCCAAATTACTGATTTGTGATGAACCGACAAGCGCGCTTGACCCCGTAGGAAGAAAAGAGATTTTGGATATTCTTTATAAAATCAGCGAAATGACAACGGTGTTATTTTCCACTCACATTCTTTCCGATGTAGAGCGCATTTGCGACCATGCCGCCTTTTTGCATGAGGGAAAAATCGCTGTCACTGGAACACTCGCAGAAATTAAGGCTTTGCATGGGCACGACAGCCTGCTTTTAGAATTTTCGGCAGATAAAGATTTACGGCTTATCAAGAAACAAAAATCCATAGAGTCATTGCTGCTTCATTCCGAAGAAAATAACAGGGAACTTATTTTGCATAGCCGCGATATGGTAAGTGTGCAAAAATCCTTGTTCCGCGTACTTGCGGGAACGGGGATTTGCCCCGTAAAAATAGAACTTATGGAGCCGTCCCTTGAAAGTCTGTTTTTGGAGGTGGTGAAATGAGTGGATATATTGCTTTTGTAAAAAAAGAATTTACGGAAAATATGAGAAACTATCGTTTTCTTATCCTGTTTGCAGTCTTTCTGATTTTCGGTATTATGAGCGCGTTTCTTGCAAAATTTACGCCGGAAATTTTATCGGCTTTATCCGAAGATATGGAAATGACCTCTGAGCCAGTCGCTTTGGACGCATGGAAACAGTTTTACAAGAACATTTCCGGCGTTGGGTTCAGCGCATTTATCATTTTGTTTGGAAGCTGTCTGTCAAATGAATATTCCAAGGGAACCTTAGTTTTAATGGTTACAAAAGGGCTGTCCCGTAAAGCCGTTATCCTTGCAAAATATACGGCAGCCGCCGCGCTTATGACAATCAGCTATTGGATTGGATATGCTGCGGCATACTTTTACACAGCTCTTTTGTGGAATAATAGCAGCCTTTCAAATGTTGCTTTATCTGCATTCTCACTTTGGATAATAGGCTTTCTGTATTTGAGTATTCTGATGATTGGGTGCGTAATATTCAAGCAGACTTTCACAAGCATACTTTTTACGGGCGGTATTGTTGCTCTTATATCTTTGCTTGGAATGATTGAACCGATTGCTAAATTCAATCCATTTATCTTAACATCAAAAAATGTATATTTAATTTCCGGCGAAGTTGTTCCGGCAGAATTTATAATACCTGCTTTGATTTCCATTGTCTTATCCATTTTGGGGGTATTAATTGCCATTCGCCTTTTTAACAAAAAACAGCTTTGAAAATTCTATCCGCAGAAGCGGAATATTCCGCTTACAAATATGACCTTTCAATTCATTTAGTGTGCATTAATAACTCATATTATTCAAACGCCCATGTAGCCTTATTCTTCATGGGCGTTTGTAAAATTGTTCCCCGCAAAGCCACTTGTTTTTCCTTTACAGCTATTATATTATATTTTATGGAAAAATGATTTGCAACGGAGTGTATGACTATGCCTCAGGAAATTTTACTTTTGGAGGATGATGACAACCTCAACCACGCTGTCAGTCTGAAATTAAAGAAGGAGGGATACACCGTCCACAGCGCATTTACCGTGAAGGAAGCTTTTTCTCTTTTCCGGCAGGTTTCTCCTTCTCTGATTATCTGTGATATCACATTGCCCGACGGAAACGGTCTGGATTTTTGTTCCCGCATACGGCAGGAGAGCGACGTGCTTTTCCTGTTTCTGACCGCCCTTGACAGAGAGGAAGATATCGTGGCGGGCTACCGGCAGGGCGCGGACGATTATATCACCAAACCCTTTTCCATCGCCGCGCTGGCATCCAAGGTGGGCGCGCTCCTAAAACGTTTCCCGGCGGAGACGCCAAAGGCAGTCGTCTCTGGAAACATCACGCTCTACCCGGAAGAAAAGCGGGTCACGAAAGACGGGGAACCCTTGACGCTGACTGCGAGGGAATACTCCCTGCTCGCTTTCTTTATGGAAAATCCCATGAAAGTTCTGTCACGCGGGCAGCTCTTGGAAGCCATCTGGGACATCGAGGGCAATTTTGTCGATGAGAATACCCTCTCCGTCAATATCAGAAGACTGCGGGAAAAAATGGAGGACAATCCTTCTACCCCCGCCATCCTGAAAAATATCCGGGGACTGGGCTATATCTGGGAAAGGAAATGTGAAAAACGATGACAACCACTTTGAAAACATCAGGGTTTGCATGGAAAACCTGCGCGCTTATTTCGTGCCTCTCCGTGCTTTTTGTCTGCATATACGGCTTCTGGGGATTTTCCCTTCTGAACGCGCAATATACATTGGAACAGAAACAATACGGGAATATCGCGGGCGCGATTCTCTCCGAATACCCCGAGGCGGAGCAGACACTGATCGCCGCCATGCAGGACACAGATTACGACTATCTGGACAAGGGATTTTCCATCCTTACCAAATACGGATACCGGGAAAACATGCTGATGACCGATGTCCCTTACTACCATTCCGCTCTCCTGTCCTTCTTTTCCCTTCTGGCTGTCATCCTCATCATTGATCTCCTCCTCATCGCGCTCTGTTTCTTTTTCTTTTATAAAAGCCGGAGACAACAGGAATGGCGTCTGCATGAAATACTGGAATTTTATCTTGCGGACAACTATTCGCCCCTTGTGGAGCAGAAAAGCCGGAAGCCTGTTTTTAGCGAATCCTTCACCGATACCCTCCTCAAACTGGGACATAAGCTGAAGGCAAAAACACAGGCGCTGGAAGAAGAGCGTGACCACACAAAAACGCTTGTCACCGATATCTCCCATCAGTTGAAAACACCTGTCAGCGCCTTGAAAAGCTGTTTTGCCATGTGTATGGAGGCTGATTCCGAAACGGAACGCGCCGATTTTCTGGAAAGATGCGCCGGACAATTGTCACATCTGGAAAATTTGATGACTGAATTAGTCAACATCTCCCGTCTGGAAACCGACATGGTTACACTGAAACAGGAGCACGTCTTTTTGTCCGATCTGCTCGCTGACGCTGTGAATATGATATATGAAAAAACACTGCCTAAAAATATCACCGTAGAGCTGCTTGAGCCCGACGGAGAAACCGGTTCCCACATCCCACTGTTTTTGGACAGGCGCTGGACTGCCGAGGCGGTTGCAAACCTTCTGGACAACGCAGTCAAATATTCCCCGGCAGACAGCACGGTAACCCTGCGGCTCCACCAGTTTTACAGCTATATCAGTCTGGAAATTGAGGACGAGGGCATCGGCGTCTCCCCGGAGGATGCCAGCCGGATCTTCCAGCGTTTCTACCGGGGCAGCCACCCGGTCGTCAAACAGACCGAAGGCTCCGGCGTGGGGCTTTATCTGACCAGACGCATTTTGGAAGCGCAGGGCGGCACCATAAGCGTAAAACCGACAGCGGAGAAAGGAAGTATTTTCACCGTTCATCTCCCCCTGCCGGAATATATGTAAATGGAAACCGGCAGTCCGATTTCATAAGCTTTCAATTTTTTTGCATTTTGTAAGTCTCCTGTAAGATTACTGCCGTAATCTATATTTATAAACAAAGAGAAAGGCAGGATCGTATATGAAAAACCACACGGACATTATCTTAAAAACTGAGGACTTATGCAAATATTACGGCACAGGCGACAATCAGGTCAAAGCCGTTGATCACGTCAATCTGGAAATCCGGCAGGGCGAGTTTGTCTCCATCGTCGGCAAATCGGGCAGTGGCAAGTCCACACTGCTTCACATGCTGGGCGGGCTGGACAATCCCTCCTCCGGCAAGGTCTTTATCGACGGGGAAAACATCGCCTCCTTCAAGGAAGACAAGCTCTCAAAAATCCGCCGCCGCAAAATCGGCTTCATTTTTCAGGCTTACAATCTCATCCCCTCCCTCAACGTATGGGAGAACATTGTCCTTCCCCTCGGACTGGACGGCAAACCCATAGACGAATCGTTTATAACCGATATTATAAAGACGCTTGGGCTTTCGGACAGAGTAAAGCATCTCCCCAACACCCTGTCTGGCGGTCAGCAGCAGAGATGCGCCATCGCCAGAGCCATTGCGGCAAAGCCTTCCATCATACTCGCCGACGAACCCACCGGCAATCTGGACACCCGTACCGGCGATGAGACGATGGCTCTCTTAAAGGCATCCGCCGCGAAATACGGGCAGACCCTCGTGGTCATCACCCACAATGAGGAAGTGGCACAGATGGCGGAGCGCACGATCATTCTGGCGGACGGACGCATCCTCTCCTCCGGGGAAAGCGAGGTGGATTCCGATGAAGAGAACTAATACGGTAAGGAGCCTTGCACTGAGCAAGCTGCGCTACAATAAAAGCCGCACCATGCTCACCGGCATCGCCATCATGCTCACCACCATGCTGCTCATGGCAATCGGCACGGTCGGCACCGGTGCTCTGGATATGAACCGGCAGATGTACGCGCTGGCAGACTATCATGCCCGCTTTGGCGGCTTAACGCCCGAACAGGTAAATGTCCTGTCAAATCATATTCAGGTGGAAGCGCTATCCACCACGGAAGTCTTTGCATATATCGAAAACGGAAAGATGAACGGCGCCCTTACCTATCAGGAAACCTTGAAGAATGAACAGTCCGCAGACGACGGCTCCTTGCACTCTGTGGCGCTTGCCTCCGGGCATTATCCTGAAGCGGAGAACGAAATCTGCTCCTCCCCCGCCTTCTTCCGCCGCGTCGGCGCAGAGCCTGTCATCGGCGGCAAAGTAACCCTCTCTTTCCGGGTAGGCGGCAAAGGGAAAATTCTGACCAGAGAATTTACCATCAGCGGTTTGGAGCCGGACGTGGAAATCTCCGATCAGATCGACGACAGCCGCCTGATGTGGACCGGCCGCATCTCCAAAGCACTTTTAGACAAGTACGAAGCGGACGGGCTTTACGAATCCGAGCTGGACGCCACCCTGCGCGTCTACGGGGAAGAGGATCTGACCTTTGATGAAATGACAGACCGGATCAACGCTGTCGCTGCGGATATCGGGCTGGACGAGGGACGGGTCAATATCAACAAGGAATATCTTTTCACCGCAACCGACCCGGGTACGGAAGCCATGGCTATCATGGCTGTCATCGGTCTGATTGTGATCTTCTTTTCCTCTCTGGTGATCTACAGCATCTACTATGTGGGCGTGATCACCGATGTGCAGGAGATCGGCAAGTTAAAAGCGCTGGGCGCATCGGGACGCCAGATCGCCAGATTGTTTTACTGGCAGGGCGCCATCGTGTCCGCCTTTGCGGTTCCTGTGGGGCTGTTACTCGGCTTCCTGCTGCCCTACCTGCTGTTTCCGCTGGCTTTGTGGGCATACAGCAGCGGTTCCGCCATTAGCTCCTACTCCCGCGACGCGGCAGAAGCGGTCATCGGACAGCTTCACATGTTTTCCCTGCCCGTGCTGCTCATAGCGGCTTTGGCTTCGCTGATCACTGTAGCCGTCTCATTGCGAAAGCCCATCCGCATGGCGAAAAAAGTTTCCCCGGTGGAAGCCATCCGCTATCAGGAAAACACAAGCGACCGCAAGAGCCGCAAGGGACACGCCGAGGTGAAGGTGTCCACGCTGACCCTTGCCAACCTGACGCGCAACAGGAAGCGTACCGCCGTCACCATCCTCACCATGGGCTTAAGCTGTGTGCTCTTTATATGTGTATCCGCCGTGCTATGCAGCGTCAGCGCGGAGGATCTGGCGAGAAGAAGCATCCCCAGAGGCGATTTTCGCATCGCTCTGGACTATGCCCTCTATAATGATAAGGAATATCCCGAAAACAATCTGGAAAATCTGGTACAGCAGGAATATTTCAGCGAGGCTTTTCTTTCCAGACTGTCCTCCATAGAGGGCGTGGAATCCGTGGAGCGTGCGCCCGGTAAAATCATTTCCTCCACTGATATGGAGTCGCCCATGTACGAAGAATATGAGAACCACCTGCCGCTCTCCTACTTTACCAGAGATGATGTGGCGGAGCTGAGCGCCTGTCTGGAACAGGGCAGCATCGACTACGACCGCATGACGGCAAACAACGAGATCATCTGCACCCATGTTTACTATTTTAATGAGTACGGTATTTCCATAGGCGATGTCCTCCCGATCACCCTCCACGACGGCAGCCGGGAAATTCCCTTGACGGTGACGCTCGGCGCACTGACAGAGCCGGATTCCGATTTTGCTCTTCTGGTTATGACGGAGGATACATGGAACAGTCTGGGACTGACCTGCGATCCCACCACATCCATCTATCTGCACGTGGACGACGCGCACTATGACAGCGTGAAAGAGATTTTGATGGAACTGGCAGCTGAAAACGGACACTTTACACTCTATTGCATGGATGTAGAGCTGGCGATCGGACACTCTTCCATCGATCTGATGAAGAATCCGCTCTATCTGCTTTTGATTCTGATTGCCGTGATCGGTTTTATCAATCTGATCAACACGATGATCACCAGCATCGTCACGCGGAAGAAGGAGCTGGGCATTCTGCAGGCTCTCGGTCTCTCTGACAGACAGCTTGTGCGTATGCTTTCCGGGGAAGGGCTTGTCTTCACAGCGGGCACGCTGCTGATCAGCCTGACTCTCGGCAACGCAGCCGGATATCTGTTGTTCCTCTGGGCAAAAGACGAACACCTTATGAGCATCAGCCACTACCACTATCCCCTCTGGGAAACCGTCGGGCTCGCATCGGTTCTTCTGCTCGGCCAGGCAGCAATTACGCTGTTTATCAGCAAAAAGGTAAAGAGGGAGAGCCTGATCGACCGCATCAGAAACGAAGAATAGGAATTGGCAATAATAGACAAATTTTTCTCATCTTTCACCATTTTATTGTATATTAACACAAAAAGTATTATAATAAACGCGGGTCTTTGATCCGTGTTTATTTTTGTATCAACTTTTTAAAGGGGGACACTTACCATGACAAAAGAACAATACCGGGTTGCCAATTCCAAAATTTTTCCTGTTGTTATGATCATACTGGGGTATTTTCTGATCACTTTCACCCTTTCCATTATTGCCGGAAACCACACATGGAAAATATGGATACAGATCGGCTTTACGATCTTCTCCATCCTTATCAGCATTTTGGCGCTCGCCAAAAACAGGGAGACCAAGGCATGTTCCATTGTTCTCATGGGTTCCTGCGCCCTCGCATACACGATCATTGTTCTATTGAACAATAGTGTTGGTATTTATACATATGTATTTGCGCTGATTGTCTCCTCCATGGCTTTCCTGAATGTGCGGCTTGCCGTCTGGGGCAACTCCGTTGCCATCGCCGCCAATCTGCTTCGCATATTCATTAACTTTACCACGGAAGGCGACTATATCAGCCGATCCATTGTTGATGTTTTTTCCCTGCTGCTGATGGCACTTGTATCCATCACGGTTACCCGCCTGCTAATCCGTTTCAATGAGGAAAACATGGCCTCCATCACCGAAGCTGCCAAAGAGCAGGAACTGACTAACCAGACCATGAGTCAGGTAGCTGACGAAATCTCAGCTCATTTTTCAGATGCGATGCAGATGGTGGACGAGTTGAAGCAGTGTGTGGATACCTGTAATTTCGCCATGGAAAACATTGCCGACAGCACAGAAAACACCGCCGATGCCATTCAGGCACAGGCTTCCATGTGTGTGGAAATCCACACAGCCTCCGATACGGCGGAAGGAGAGATACAGGCAATGATGGATGCCTCTGACAGAACCATGCGGACTATCTCGGAAGGTTCCGCGGAGATACAGCACCTGAAAGAGCAGGCGCAGAATGTAGCTGCCGCAAGCGACAGCACTGTGCAGGTAATTTCCAGACTGACAGCACAGATCAACAACGTGCAGGAATTTATCGGTACTATCTTAAATATCGCCGGAAAGACAAACCTACTTGCCCTAAACGCTTCCATCGAAGCCGCCAGAGCTGGCGAAGCGGGAAAAGGCTTTGCCGTGGTAGCTGATGAAATCCGGGAACTTTCCGCGCAGACCAAGGAGGCTTCCAACAATATCACCGCCATTATCAGCGAACTGAATGCAGATGCAAAATCCGCCAATGACAGTATTGAAAACTCTGCCGCCTCCGTTCACACACAAAATGAAATGATTGAAAATATGCGCGGCCGTTTTGACAATATTTATCAGGAAATGACTTCATTAGCCGCCAAAGTAAAAAATACGGAGGAGAGCGTCAATGTGATACTCACCTCCACAGATACCATCTCAGAAAATATAACCCACCTCTCCGCCACGAGCGAAGAGGTTGCCGCCTCCTCTACCGAGGGGCTCCGCACTTCGGAAACCTCCGTGAAGAACATGAACGCATGCAAGGAAGTTCTGGAAAAGATTTCCTCCCTTGCCATGACGCTCAAAGCGAATTAAACCGTCACCATTCTATGACAGCTGACGCCCATGTCAGCCCGCCGCCGAAACCGCTTAATGCAACTTTCATGCCGGCCTTTAACAGCCCTTTGCGGTTCATCTCATCGAGCAGAATCGGCACACTTGCCGCGGATATGTTTCCACAGTGGTCCAGACTGACCGGGAACTTATCCTCGGTGATGCGGAGCCGTTTCGACACCGACTGTATAATGCGGATGTTCGCCTGATGGAGTGCGAAGTAATCAATGTCATCCGGCGCAAGTCCCGCCGCCTCAATGGTCTTCTGTAAGGAAGCAGGCACCGTGGTCACGGCGAACTTGTAAACTTCCTGCCCATCCATATGAACATAGGGCATCTTTTGGTATGTCTTAACCAGCGGGTTGTTATTTGCCCGTCCCGGACAGGCAAGCACTTCTCCCTTCGTCCCGTCGGACCCCTGGTCAAAAGCCAGCATGCCATAGTTTTCATCCGCACGCACCACTGCCGCGCCTGCGCCGTCACCAAAGAGCACGCAGGTACTCCTGTCCTCCCAGTCCACGATTTTGGAGAGCGTCTCCGCCCCCAGAATCAAAGCTGTTTTGTAAATCCCCGCCTGTATATACGCGTTAGCTATATTCAGAGCGAACATAAAGCCGGAACACGCCGCATTGATATCAAAGGCAACAGCCCGGTCCGCGCCGATTGCCGCCTGTACTTCGCAGGCACATGCCGGCGTCACAAAGTCTGCGGACACCGTTCCCAGAATGATCAGATCAATTTCCTCCGCCGTTACTCCCGCATCTTCCATGGCACGCTTTGCCGCCTCTATAGACATGCTTGCGGTCGTCTCTTCCTTCACCAGATGCCGCTCCCGGATTCCTGTCCTGCTGCTGATCCACTCATCGGAAGTGTCCATCACCTTGGCCAAATCGTCGTTTGTCACCACTGTCTTCGGCAGACAGCTCCCCGTTCCTATAATTCTTGTTTTCATGTTAATCCTCTTTCTACCTTCTACGCAGTGCCGCTCGTGAAACCTTCGGTTTCCCTCCCTCACGGGCTTCTCTCCGCTTCGTCTGTTCCTCCTGGCTTCCCTCTACCCCGCAGTGCCGCTCGTGAAACCTTCGGTTTCCCTCCCTCGCGGGCTTCGCCCTATCACGACATAATCTGTCAAAGTTGACTGCAAGCAGTCACTTTGTCACCTTACGTCGTGGCACTGCTCATTGCCATCACGCAAATTCCTCCAGTATATCTCTCACATGTTCCAGGTGGGTCGCGCGGTATGCGTTTGCGCCACAGAAAAGCAACGCCTCGTCCACATTTCCCTTCACGGCGTTTACGAGCGCATCCGTGATGCAGTAAGGCGTGTCTGTCCCCTTGCAGGTGGTGATGCAGAGGTGGCATTTTCCATGTGGGATCTGTCCTTCCTTCGCCCGCTTCATAAAGGGGTTCAGGATCGCCCGCCCGGGCATCCCCACGGGGCTCTGTACAATCACGATATCCTCAGCCTTCGCATCAATATAGCTCTGCTTGTAGGCGGGATCCGCGTCACACTCATAAGTTGTTACAAAGCGCGTCGCCATCTGTACGCCCGCAGCGCCCATTTCCAGATAATGTTCCATATCCTCACGGTTATAAACGCCGCCCGCCATCACGACCGGAATCTCTGTCTCATGCGCCGCCGCAGTCTCATTTACCGCCGCGATAATTGCCTTCACCTCTTCATCGTAATGCAGTCCTTCAATATCCGCAAGCTGCTCTTTGTGGAAGCCCAGATGCCCGCCCGCCAAAGGTCCTTCGACCACCACTCCGTCGGGCAGTCTGCTATACTTTTTCCACCAGTATTTCATAATCACCTGTGCGGATTTTACGCTGGACACAATAGGCGCAAGCTTCGTCTTCGCTGTCCCGACGATCTTGGGCAGATCCATAGGCAGCCCCGCCCCCGAGATAATCAGGTCGATCCCTGCTGCCACAGCCGCTTTGACATACTCCTCATACTTTCTGGTAGCTACCATAATATTGACGCCCAGAATCCCGCCTTTTGCGATCTCTCTTGCCTTCGCAATCTCCGTGCCAATCGCCCGCAGATTCGCTCCGATAGGGTCTGCATCGAAATCAGGTTCCCTATAACCGATCTGCGCCGTGGATATTACGCCGATTCCGCCCTCCTTTGCCACGTTTCCGGCCAGAGAGGAAAGACTGACCCCCACGCCCATACCGCCCTGAATCACCGGTATACGGGCCACTAAATCGCCAATTTTTAAAGGTTTCACATTCCCCATTTATTTCCCCTGTCCTTCTGATACCTCAAAGGTATCCGCAAATGCTTCAGCGCTTCACAGTTACGGCGCCAAATACATCTCCAATCGCCGGCTACGCTTAAGTTTTGCGTAATTTACGCCTCACCAATTGCAAAAGTCAGTTCCGCCTGCGTCACAAGTTTTCCGTCCACATAAGCCTTTCCCGCGCCTACGCCGATAGGTCCCTTTACTTTAATAATCTCCGTCTCCAGCATCAGCACGTCGCCGGGAACTACCTTCCCCTTAAATTTCACGTTGTTGAGAGCTGCAAAGTAAGCGGTCTTACCCTTAAATTCCGGCTGGCTTAAAATCGCCACCGCTCCTGTTTGCGCCAGAGCCTCCACGATCAGCACGCCCGGCATCACAGGCTCCTGTGGGAAATGCCCCGCAAAGAAAGGCTCATTGTAGGATACGCATTTCTTAGCGACTACCCGTTTCCCCTCCTCCATCTCCTCTATCGTGTCGATCAGCATAAAAGGCTGCCTGTGGGGAATGATCTCCATGATTTCCTTTGCACCCATTAATGACATATCTGTATTCCTCCTTTACCCAGACTCTAAACCGGCGCTTACCCGTGGTATTTCTTCACCAGCAGGCTTGCGTTGTGCCCGCCGAATCCAAGGGAATTGGACAGCGCATACTCAAAATCTTCCTCGTAAGCCTCTTTGCAGTAGTTCAGGTCACACTCTTCATCGGGCACCTGATAACCGACGGTCCTGTGGATATAGCCCTCCTGCAGTTCCTTCACGCAAGTAACAAACTCAATGGCGCCCGCCGCGCCAAGAAGGTGGCCCACCATGGACTTGGTGGAGTTGATCTTGATATCCTTCGCATGGTCGCCAAACAGCAGTTTGATCGCCCTTGTCTCAAAAAGATCATTGTGATGTGTTGCCGTCCCGTGCGCATTGATATAAGTAATATCGTTCAGGTTCAATCCTGCGTCTCTGACCGCATACTCCATCGCCTTCGCCGCACCCGCACCGTCCTCAGCCGGGGAAGTGATATGATAAGCATCGGAGGTACAGCCGTATCCCACTACTTCTGCATAAATCTTCGCCCCTCTTGCCTTCGCGTGCTCAAGCTCCTCCAGCACAACAACGCCCGCGCCTTCGCCCATAACAAAGCCGCTTCTTTCCTTGTCGAAGGGGATGGAACATCTTGTCGGATCCTCGCTGGTGGAAAGCGCCGTCAGGGCGGAGAAACCGCCGATACCGATAGGACACACGCTGCCCTCCGTACCGCCTGCCACCATAACCTCCGCGTCGCCGTACTGAATCGTGCGGAACGCCTCACCGATGGAATTGGTGCCAGTCGCGCATGCCGTCACCACGTTGATACTTTTTCCCTTTAAACCGAACTGGATCGACACGTTTCCTGCCGCCATGTTGGAAATCGTAAGCGGCACAAACAGCGGCTCTATTCTGCCCGGTCCTTTTTCCACAAGCCTCGTGTGGGAACGCTCCATCGCCTGCAGGGAACCCGTGCCGGAACCAACCGCCACGCCTACACGGTAAGGATCTTCCTTCTCCATGTCAATACCCGCATCTTCCAGCGCTTCCTTTGTCGCTGCCACCGCGTACTGGGAGAAAGGCTCCATTCTCTTAGCCGCCTTAAAATCCATGTAATTTTTGCCGTCAAAATCCTTGACCTCCGCGGCAAGCTTACATTTAAAATCTGTCGTGTCAAACTTTGTGATCGGCGCGAACCCGATCCTGCCCTCCTTCACGCCTGTCCAAAACTCGTCCACGCTCAATCCAATGGGCGTAATCGCACCCATGCCTGTCACTACTACCCGTCTGCTCATACTCAAACTCCTTTCCTAAACTCGCAAACCCGCGCTTCACGCTATCTGTCCGATTTCATCGGACGTTTGCTTGTTAACGCCGCCAAAAAACAAATGTCGCTTCGGCCGCAGACCTTTTTGTCTGCGACGGTGCTTTGTTTTTCTTTCACGGCTGTTACATCGCCATCCCGCCGTCAACCGAGATCACCTGTCCCGTAATATACGCTGCCTTATCGCTCGCCAAAAACGCCACCGTTTCCGCGATGTCCTTAGGCGTGCCCACACGCTTAAGCGGAATCTGCGCAAGGGTCGCCTCCTTCGCCGTATCCGTCATTGCCTGCGTCATGTCCGTATCAATAAAGCCGGGCGCAACCGCGTTCACCGTAATGTTTCTGCTTGCAAGCTCCCTCGCCATGGATTTGGTAAGTCCGATCACCCCCGCCTTGGAAGCCGCATAATTAGCCTGTCCTGCATTGCCAAGCACGCCGCTGACAGAGGACAGATTGATAATTCTACCCGCCCTCTGCTTCAAAAAGGAGCGGTACATATGCTTGATGGTGTTAAATGTCCCTTTCAGGTTGGTGTCAATAACCGCGTCAAAATCCGCCTCCGTCATTTTCATCACCAGATTGTCCTTCGTAATCCCGGCGTTGTTCACCAGAATGTCAATGTGCACAAACTCAGCAAGCGCATCCGTAATCATCTGTCCGCATGCCTCAAAATCCGCCACGCTGCACTGTACCGCCTTCGCTTTTCTCCCCATCGCCTCAATCTGCGCTGCGACTTCCTCCGCCTTTTCCTTTGACCCGTTGTAATTCACGATCACATCCGCACCATACTCCGCAAGCGTAAGCGCGATCTCTCTCCCGATCCCGCGCCCCGCACCCGTCACCAAAGCCACTTTCCCACTTAGCATGTCTGCCCTCCTATTTCTTCTTCCATTCCAAATTTGCAAAACTTCTTCCTTTATCATAACCAGCTCAAGTAAAAGCGTGGCGACGTAGGAACTACTTTCGATTGAGCGTCCGCTTATTTACAGAAATTTCTGCAAATCCTCAACCTTCTCTATATTAATCACCTTTACATCCCTGTTTATCTTCCTCATAAACCCGGACAGCGTCTTGCCCGGCCCGATCTCGATAAATAAGTCCGCGCCGTCCGCAATCATCCGCTCCACTGTCTGCTGCCACTTCACGGAGGATGACACCTGTTTCTCCAGCAAAGGTTTCACATCCGCCTTGTCCTTCACATAGTCCGCCGTCACATTGGCGATATAGGGAACGGCAATATCATGAATCTCCACCGTTTCCAGTTCCTTCGCCAGCTTCTCGCCCGCCCCTGTTAACAGCGGTGAGTGGAAGGGACCGCTGACCTTCAACGGTACGCACCGCTTCGCGCCCGCCGCCGTCAGTTTTTCCATCGCCGCCTGTGCCGCGCCTTCCTCACCTGTAATTACAATCTGCCCCGGACAGTTATAGTTCGCAATCGTCACACATCCGTCCGTCTCCTCACAAATCTGCTCAATCACCGCAGTGTCCAATCCCAGCACCGCTATCATCGCGCCGCCCTGAGGCACCGCCTCCTGCATATAGATACCGCGCTTTCGCACGATTTTAAATACATCCTCCGGGCTCATCACGCCGCTTGCAGCCAGCGCGCCATACTCTCCAAGACTCAAACCGCCTGTGATGTCGGGCTTCACGCCCTTCTCCTCCACTGCTTTCAGTATTGCCACCTCTGTAGCAAGCATGGCGATCTGCGTATATTCCGTAATATTGATCTGCTCATTCTCCTCAAAACAGAGCGCCGCCACATCCAAACCGCTTGCCTTGCCCGCCAGTTCAAACATCTCCCTGCATACCGGGATCTGCTCGTAGAAGTCCTTTCCCATTCCCACATACTGCGCTCCCTGTCCCGGGAACATAAAAACAGTCTTTCCCATAATTGCATACCTTCCTTTCCCGTATGTTTCCCCTTGCCATGATAAATATTTTGAATTTCAAAGTATTTACGTGAGAAAAAAGCAAGCCGCGCAGCTTGCCTTTTCTGCATCTTTCAGCATTTTCTCTATTTTAATTTCAACAAAATTTCCGCCTGGTCCATAATCTCTGCCAGCATCTCCGCACAGGACTGCTCTTTATTCACCATTCCCGCAATCTGCCCTGCCATCAAAGTGCCGGTTACTACATCGCCTTCCACCACCGCTTTGCGCAGGGAACCGAGCGTCAGCTTCTCCATCTCTTCCAAAGATGCGCCGTCCTTTTCCATCTGCAGATATTCTCTAGTCAGCTTATTACGGATCTGGCGAACAGGATGTCCGTTTGCCCTGCCGGTAACCTCGGAATCAATATCCTTCGCCGCAATCACCTTTTTCTTATAATTCTCATGTACGGTACACTCCGTTGCAAGCAGGAAACGTGTTCCCATCTGGACTGCCTCCGCTCCCAGCATCATAGCTGCTGCAAAGCCTCTGCCGTCCGCAATGCCGCCTGCCGCAATCACGGGAACACTGACTGCATCCACCACCTGCGGCACAAGGGTCATCGTTGTCGCCTCCCCGATATGCCCGCCGGACTCCGTGCCTTCAGCAACCACAGCGTCCGCGCCCGCGCGCTCCATCATCTTTGCCAGAGCAACGCTTGCCACCACAGGAATCACTTTGATTCCTGCCTCTTTCCACATCGCCATATACTTACCGGGATTACCCGCGCCGGTAGTAACCACCTTGACGCCTTCCTCAACGATCACCTTTGCGATCTCGTCAGCCTCCGGGTTCATCAGCATCACATTCACACCGAAAGGTTTCTTCGTCAGTTCTTTCACTTTCTGAATCTGTTCTCTCACAAAAGACGCCGGTGCGCCGCCTGCGCCGATAATGCCAAGCGCGCCCGCTTCCGATACCGCCGCCGCCAGATGATATTCCGCAACCCAGGCCATACCGCCCTGAAAGATCGGATATTCGATCCCAAGGAGTTCTGTTATTTTTGTCTTCATTTGATAAACCTCAATTTCAAACCGCCGCCTGGCAGCGGCGATTCGGAGAATGACCTGCACTCTCCTCCCATGTTTTAAGACTGCCGCAAATCAAAACTACAGCCTACGCTTCTACACCCTTGCTCTTCATATACTCAACTACAGCGCCTACCGTTGTGATCTGCTCTAAGTCCTCAGAAGGAATTTCTACACCATACTCCTCCTCGAAAGCCATAACCAGCTCGAATAAATCCAGAGAATCTGCGCCAAGATCGTCCTTGAAAGAAGAATCCTCGGTAATTTCCACGCCGTCCAAGTTTAACTGTTCCTGAATAATCTCAATTACTCTCTCTAACATTTTTCTGTTCTCCTTTTCGTCATTAAAATAGTTTGACATTCAAAGTATATTATCTGACCTGATATTTGTCAATCATAATTTTACGGATTCTGGGACTTTTGTCAATCACTTTGACAATAAATATTGATAAATTTCTCATCTTCCCGCGGATTGCGCAGATCAGCGCATCCCTTTGCCATGAATTATGGCATAGATTTCCCGCTTCGCCACGCCGCGGTCTTTTGCTACCTGTTTCATGGCAGCTTTTTCATCCATCCCCCCCTCCGTGTAAAACATCATGTGCTCCTCAACCGTCATGCTCTGCCAGGACGCCTGCCGCTCCTCCTCTTTCTGCCGCAGACTCTTTCCCTCCACCACAAGTACATATTCCCCGCGGGGCTCTTCCCGCTCATAAAGGGACAGCGCCTCGCTGAACGTGGTCGGCAGTATAGTCTCAAATTTTTTTGTCAGTTCCCTGCAAAGCGTGATTCTGCGGTCGCCCAGCGTCTCCTGCAGTTCTCCAAGCGTCCGCACCAAATGATGGGGCGCTTCGTAAATGATAATGGTGCGAGATTCTTCCTTAAGTTCAGCAAGAACCTGTGCTTTCTCCTTTTTATCCGACGGCAAAAAGCCCTCGAAGCAGAATCGTCTGGCGGAAAGCCCCGAGAGCGTAAGCGCCGTGATGCACGCCGCCGGGCCGGGCAAAGAAGTGACCGTAATGCCCTCTTCCTGACACTTTTGTACAAGCACCTCCCCCGGATCGGAAATGGCGGGAGTCCCCGCATCTGAAATAAGGGCCACATTCTTTCCCTGCCGCATCTGTCCCACAAGGTAGTCCGCTTTTTCTATTTTATTATATTCATGGTAGCTTGTCATAGAAGTCCTGATCCCAAAATGATTCAGTAACTTTATGCTGTTACGCGTATCCTCCGCCGCGATCAGGTCCACATTTTGCAGTGCCTCCACCGCACGGGGCGTCATATCCCCCAGATTCCCTATCGGCGTCGCGCACAGATATAACATTCCAGACATACCCTTATCCTCTCACTTCAGAAGCCATAGACCTCATAAATCTCCGGCGTATACACCCCCGGCTTTTCATACACGATCAGCGGTTTCTCTACCGTCATACGCGGTCTGCCGCCTCGTACCGCCTCCAGAAGAACCATATTGGGTTCCTTATCCACAAACGGATATACCAGCCGCATTCGTTTCGGTTCAAGCTTATATTTCGTCAGCGTCGCGATGATCTCCGCCAGCCGGAAGGGCCTGTGCACAAGAAAAAATCTGCCGCCCGGTACAAGAAGTCTTGCTGTCTGCGAAATCACATCCTCCAGCGTGCAGAGGATTTCATGTCTGGCAACTGCCTTCGCATCTGCCGGGTTTTGCAGGCCATGCTGCCCGATCATGTAGGGCGGATTGCAGGTGATAACGTCAAAGGAAGCAGCGTCAAACAGCTGATCTGCCTCCTTAATGTCTCCCGTAACAATATCAATTTTTTCTTCCAGCCCGTTTAAAGCTACGCTCCGCCCTGCCATCTCCGCGCTGTCCGCCTGAATCTCCAGTCCTGTCAGATGCGACGCCTTCGTCTTCGCCTCCAACAGAATGGGAATAATTCCCGTTCCCGTACCAAGATCCAGTACCCGGGCACCCTCTTTCACAACAGCAAAGCCCGAAAGCAACACGGCGTCCATACCGAAACAGAAACGCTCCGGCGCCTGTATAATACTGTACCCGTTCCTTTGCAGATCGTCTATTCTCTCATTTTCTTTCAGAGGTATATTCCGCTTCAACACCGTCCGCTCTCCGATTTACTTCCCTTGTCCATCCTTTTTTTCCAGCTTTTCAAGCTCTTTCAGTTCAGCGTCGTTCGCCTCCGTCTTGCGGTTCTTGCCATGCCTTCTCTTAAATCGAAGCTGATCCGCCCGGTACTCCTGAATCTCCTTTTCGTCGCCTACATCCACGATAACCTTAACAAGCTGCCGCAGCACATTTACACTTTGTACCTCTCCCTTTAACCCGTCGTCGGTCGTCACATAGTCGCCCACGTTCGGCAGCTTTCGATTCAGCTCCTCGTAAGTTTCCTCCTCATTTTTCAGGCAGCACATCAGTCTGCCGCAGACACCGGAAATTTTTGTTGGATTCAGGGATAGGTTCTGCTCCTTCGCCATCTTGATAGACACCGGCGCAAACTCTGACAAATGGGTATGGCAGCACAGCGGCCGGCCACAGATACCGATACCGCCCAAAATTTTCGTCTCGTCCCTCACGCCAATCTGCCTAAGCTCAATTCTTGTCTTAAACACTGCCGCCAGATCCTTCACAAGTTCCCGGAAATCAATCCTTCCGTCCGCCGTAAAATAAAAGAGAACTTTGTTGTTGTCGAACGTGTACTCCGCGTCGATCAGCTTCATCTGCAAGCCGTGTTTCCTTATCTTTTCCAGACAAATTTTGAAGGCGTCTTTTTCCTTCTGTCTGTTTGACGCCTCCTGTTCATCATCCTTCTGGTTTGCTATCCGAAGAACCGATTTCAGGGGCTGTACCACCTTTTCGTCCTCCACCTCCCTGGGCATTCCGATCACCGTGCCATACTCGATGCCCCGCGCCGTCTCCACGATCACGTGGTCTCCCTGTTTGATCTCCAATTTCCCCGGGTCAAAAAAATATACTTTACCGGCGGTACGGAACCGCACGCCTATTACCTTGATCATAATCTATCTACCTCCACATTATCTACACCTTATATCGCCAGCAAATAAAGCGTAGTATTACTGCCTGAAATTCCACATTCAGTTTTCCTTAATCGTCAGGAGCAAGAGTTCCATCGTCAAATCAAAATTGACATTTGCTTCCAGCCTTCTCTTCGCCTGCTGGAGCGCATTCACAATCGTCTCGATTCCCTCATAGGTGCTTCTGTCCGCCACGCTCCTGATCTGCTTAATCTCATTGCGGAAAACAAGGCTGTTCATGTCTTTCGTCGCCTTAAACAGAAGTACATCCCTGTACCACACCGTCAGAATATCCAGATAGTCATTGATATCCAGATTGTACTCCGTAATCTTTTTGATCGCCTTAACGATCTCGTTGATCTCCATATCATTGATGTATTTTACAAGCGAAATGGCTTCGTCCTTAACCTTCTCAAACTCCTCGCTGCCGGCAAGATGCTTCGCTTTTCCCACGTTTCCCCTCGCGAAGGCAACGCATATATTCGCCTTATAGTCCGGCACCGCCAGTTCTTCCATCAGATACTTTTTTACAAGCGCATCCGCCACCGGCTTCATGTTGAGCACCACGCAGCGGCTGATGATCGTGGGCAGAAGTTCCTCCACATTGGAGGTAAGGATCAGAATTACCGCGTAAGCCGGCGGTTCCTCCAGCGTCTTTAAAAGCGCATTCTGTGCCTGGGGCGTCATCTTCTCGCCCTCATTCATAATATATATTTTGCGTGGGCTGCTGTACGGCTTGATCCCGATATCATTATTGATCTGCTCCCTGATATCCTCCACCCCGATGGTATTCGGCTTTTCGTGGCTGACATAAATGATATCCGGCTGATTCCGGCTGATCGCCTGTTTGCAGGAATGGCACTCCCCGCAAGGCTCTGTGCCGCCCTTTTCACATTGCAGTGCCATCGCAAAAAGGCGGGCGATAAACTCCTTGCCCGCGTTGCGCTCTCCGTTGATAATATAAGCATGGGAAACCTTGTCCGTCTCTATCGCGTTCCGTATATGCTGTTTCAGTTCTTCCTGACCGATAATGTCTGAAAACTTTGGCATTTGTATCCCCCTCTTTAAGTAAAGATATCCAACAGCAGTCCCCGGATCTCTCCGATTTTTTCGAGAATCGCCAGATTGTCCTGTTCATCCTTCACAAGTTCCTGTGCCAGCGCGTCCAGATTCTGGTCGATCAGACGTATGATCCCGTAAACCCTGTGCCGTCCTCTTCTATCCAGAAAGTTTTCTCTGGAAAAGGCGTGGGACCTGTTGACAATCTCATTTAAGAAGTCCTTCACCAGCGCGCGATACCGTTTCATATCCTTAATATCGCGGTGCTTGGCAAGCTTATCCCCCTGTCTTGTGATCTCCTCCATCATGCCGGCCAGGGCATTCTGCAGATCCTGCTCCTCAATCCTGCTGACCAGAGTGAACTTGAACGTACCGTCTGTCTCCTGCGCCTGCGTCGGCTGCTCGATCTGCGGTGCCTGCTGTATCTGATTTACTTTAATGTCCACTCCCGTCACCTCCCCGCTGCGTCACACCTTACTGCAAGTGTTCCTCCAGATAATCTAAAATTTCGTTCAAACAGCTTTCCAGCTGATCGTTATAAAATGTCCTGTCTATTTTAGACAGCGCCAGTTTCTCCTCGGAAAAGTCCTGCGCATCCGCCAGATACCTTCTGCACAGCTCCTCATACTTCGGATGGTCCTGCGCCTTCTCCCGGTCCAGTGCACGCTGCAGGCGCACGCCGTCGTCCAGCTCTATCATGACCGGGACTACTTTATCCGAGCCATAAAACCCACGAAGCTGATCGTAAGCCTCCAGCGTACCTATCAGCACATAAGAATGCGCCGAGAGATCAATTTCCGCGTCAGCCACAGTAAAATACCGCCATACGCCGTAATAGGTATCATATGCTCTCGCCTCAATAACGCTGCCCTGCTTCAGAAATTTCTGGAAGCCCTCTTCATCCGTAAAATGATATTCTACACCGTCCTGTTCCCCCGCCCGGATCGGACGGGTCGTGTAGGGCACAATCGTCCTTAACGGAACGCTGTTCTGCGCAAGCAGCCTCTTATAAATGGTATCTTTTCCCGACGAGCTCTTCCCCATCAGGCATACTATTTTCCCCATGCCATTATCTTACCTTAATATAATAAGAATTTCAACCGCTACGACGCCACCACAGTAATCTCTCCGCTCTCGGATACCCCTTGTATGTTCAGCCCCGCTCCGCGGCATTCCTCAATCTGCCTTATCACCACTTCATCCAATAGTTCTCCCGGCGCCACAATCGGGCTTCCCGGCGGATAAAGGTTGATAAATCCTGCCGCTACCCTGCCTGCCGCCTGCTGCAGAGGCACCGTCTCCCATTCGCCATGAAATGCCCTGGCAAGCGGCATACGGCTTTTAAGCTGCCTGTTCAGCGCACTCTTACCCGGTAAAGAGCCTGCGTCGTCCGCACTCTCCTCTATCCTACCATCTATTTCACAAAGCGCGTCAGCCAATCTCTGCCATCCTGTCGCCTCATCCATCAGCGTCATAATCGCCAGCACGTATGTTTGCGCCGCCATCTCCATTTCCAGATGATAATCTTCCCGCAAAATATCAGCAAGTTCCTTGCCGGACATATTCGTCCCCTTGACGGAAATCACTATTTTGCCGAGATCCCAGCCTTTCAGCTCATGCTTTTTTTGTGACAGATTTGTCATTTTTCCTATATGGATATGCGCAAGTGACACCGTCTTTTCACAAAAGCTTTCATAGTGCCCACGCATAGCGGCAAATCGCTCCTGTCCCTGTTCTTCCAGAAACTTCATACAGGAATCCATACTTGCCATAAGTACATAGGAAGGACTGCTGCTTTGCAGCATACAAAGATATCCCCTCAGTTTCTCTCTGTCCACCCTGTCGCCGTTTACATGCAGGAGCGCCGTCTGCGTCATGGCCGGCAGCGTCTTATGCAGGCTGTGGATCACCAAATCGGCTCCTCCCGCGATAGCCCCCTGCGGCAGATGTGATGACAGGCCGAAATGTGATCCATGCGCCTCGTCCACAATCAATATTTTACCCCGCCCATGTACCACCGCGGCAATCCCGGGAATATCGGAAAGAACGCCCTCATATGTCGGTGAAGTAATAACCACCGCCTTCACCTCAGGATAACTGTCCAGAAGAACGCTAATCTCGTCAGCAGACGCTCCGTCACAGATATCGTAGTCCGAAATCATTTTGGGGTAATAATACCGTACGATCAACCCCTGCAAAATTGCTGCATTGTATATCGACTTATGGCAGTTGCGGGCTATCAGAATTTCATCCATCGGCTCAGTCGCAGCCATAACAGCCGCCATCACCCCACAGGAGCCGCCGTTTACCATAAAGAACGTCTCATCCGCCCCGTAAAGACGGTTTGCACGCAGCTGCGCCTCTTTCAGAATGCCTTTTGCATGATACAGATTGTCAAATCCGTCTATCTCCGTTACGTCAATTTTATGATAATCCGCCATCTCGCCGCCTGCCGGATTTCGTTTATGTCCCGGCATGTGATAGGGATAAAAATCGCTTGCCGCATAGTCTGATAATGCCTGATACAGGCTTTTCCCCGCCGTCATGACGCCCTGGCCCCATGTCCCCGGTGAACGCCCACTGTCTCCAAAAGCGAACAATATTTATCCGCGGCTGTCACAACCCATGCCTCTCTACAGGTGGGCGGCACCACCGACAAAGGCCACATATGTTTTCTTATAATTTCCCGTTGGATATCATTCAACTCGTATTCCTTTTCCGCGTTTTGAAGCGCTGTTTTTGGATGATGGAAACCGTGCAGCCGCTTTCTCTGGGATAAATATGCCTTGTCGTGCCAGTCATAAAGAAAATAGTCGTGTAACAGCGCACCCCGGATCAGATCGTGCTTATTGCAGCCAATTCCCAGCTTTTTATTTATCAGAAGACTGTATCGCGCAACATCCATACAATGATTGTGCACTGTCATTGTACCATGCTGGATATGCTCCCTCGTTTTCCTGAAATTGTCAGATTTCAGAATATCCTCGCCGTGCTCCCGAAGCAGCTCATGGATTCTCTTGTGGCGTTCGTAAAGCCTTTGCAGACGCTCCCTGCGCCTTCTTTGATGGTTCTTAAATAAGTCCATTCTCTTTTCCTCCATTTCCTGCGGGTTATATTATGAGGCAGCTTACTACTCCTCTTCCACCAGATTATGCAATACCTCCGCCCGATGTGCCCAGGTATGCCCCTTCTGCGCCAGCTCATAACCGCTGTCCGCAATCGCCTGCATACGACCCGGATCAGCCAACAATTCTTTCGCTATTTCCGGCAGACGCTCCAAATCTGCCAGCGTGTACAGTCTGCAGTCTTTACCGTCATGCAAAATTTCATCCAGGTAAATACTGCTGTCCGTCAGACAGACCGCTCCATTCAGCATGGAATTAAATATTCTGTCATGGGCACCGTTCTTAAACCACGGCATCACATTCAGGGATAATTTTGTCTGGCACAGCTTTTTGAGGCATCCCTCGGAATTCAGGCTGTCCATAATCAGCAGATTCTCCGGCCGCTTACATTCCAACAGCTCCCATCCGTCACCAAAAACATGAACCTTAATCCCCGCGTCCACCAGTTTCTGCACGATCCGTCCCCTAAAGGTATACCGCACATACAGATCAATAAAAGTAAGCGCCGCCATGGTTTTCTTCAGTTCCCCCTCCGGCACCTCGGAAAGTTCCTCCAGAAGATGTGTTTCCGCCACCTCCTCTACTGTCTTATCAGGGTGTGTTAAAAGATCTTCTATCATTCCATGATAAAAGGCTGTGTACTCGTCGTCAATCCTTGTAATATATTTATCAAAAGTCGAAGGTGTGCAGTAGTTCCCTACCATCGTCACATCATACTTGCGGCAGGCAATCGGCACATTCGATTTTTTCGGATACAGTTTCGTCCCTGCAAGCGGCAGAAACGGCCCGTTTTTAATTTCGGGAAAAAACCTGCGCATATAAACCTCATGATTTTTGTCAATATTGATGTGATGATAATTGGGGGGAACCTTCTCCAGAAAATGATGATAATACATGGGGTGGTCCACCACAATATTATAACTGGGAATGCGCAACGCTTCCCACATCATTGTATCGTTTTCATCCAGAAAATATTGTTCCCCGCTCATTCCGTGGAAATTGAAATTGATAAGCGCGGTATTCCCTTCTTCAAAAAACTGGAAAAACTTTTCCGTGCTCTCCCATGGCCTGCTCAGATCATAGATAAAAACCTCATGCCCAAGCGCCTTCATGGCCTCCGCAATCTGCAGGGAAAAGTACCCCTGCGTCTCAATATCACCCGTAAAAAACAACAGCTTTTTCATCACCGCACTCCTTTTTGTTGTGCTGTCAACTACTCTTTATATCGGCTGTATTTCACATTTCGTAACTGTTCCGTGCTTTCACCAAATAGCCGCTATGCCGCAGACAACTTATTGTCTCTCCAGCTCTTCCAGATACTTTTTCGCTGTTTTTTCCCGCGCTCCTCCCGGCGCAGTTTCCAGGTACGCTCTGATCTCGTCAATATAAGGCGACTTCTCCTCGGAAATCCTCCCCCGCATATAGGCGAGATAGGCATCGGAAAAATCCCAGTACCCGTCAAACTCTTCCTCGTAATCTCTGTCAAAGTAGAGAGAAGAAAAAATGTGCGCCGGTCCAAACATGCTCTCATCCAGTTCTATGGTTTCCAGACGGTAGGATAGCGACCTCGTCATGTAACTGCGGGACAACTGACGAAACCGTCCAAAGCAGAACGCCATACACACAAAAAACAGAATCGTAAATATGACAATCAACATATAGTACCTTGTATTGTTTCTATTTTTCAAAATACGCCTCCATTCTCCGTTTGGTGACGCCCTCGATATCCGCGCTTCCCTCCAGTGTAAATTGCTTTCCTGACCCCAGCGTCTTTAACTTCTCAATTTCCTCCTCTGTCAGCCGGTAATAATTCCTTAAATATCCGTCAACCTCATCCACCAGTTCATCCTTGACCGCGCTGTTCCCCTCCGAACTGTAAAAAATCTGCATACTGATCACATCCGTATCGCGCAGGGCAGCATAGTTGTCCCCATCGTCCATGGATTCCATGGACTGCAGCACGCCGATCAGAATAATGGAATAGTTGTAAATATCGTAAAGCTCATCCGCGTATTCTGGATAATTTTGGAAGCGCTCACCCGTCGGGTCCGTAGTCGATGCAAGAAGGTACGCGCGTAAATACTGTCCCTCCTCCAGATAATTGGCAATCATCTCCTTATTCCATGCAAGCCGCGCCCCGCTCACCTGATAGGAAGACTTCCCCGAAAAGCGGTACTGGTAAAAGGCAACAAACCCCAGAGAAACGATGGCAATCACCAAAAAAACTAACCCAAGTCCAAATGTCAAATGCCGCAGCACCTGATTCGTCCCGTTCTCCAGCAATTCATCCCTCTCTTTTTCATATGCGGCGTCATAAGTCTGGAGTTCCTTCGCCAGCTTCAAAGCATGTTCGTTGACTGTACCGCAATAGGGACATCTCAATTGGTCGCTGGCAAAGTCAGCGCCGCAGTTTGTACATTTCATCTTCCAGTCCTTCCTCCACCATTATTTCTGTTTCCCGCTCTACTTCCCGGGCGAGCGCCTCCTCAATCTCCTCATCAGTCCCATAGACTGAAAAGAATATATCATCAAAACGCATATCATAATCCTCTGCCATAATTTCATATATAAACAGCATTTCCTCCGTATCATGCGCCCCATATGCCTCGTCGAAAAGAGGCGGATACGTATGCAGGAACCATGCCGTGCGATAGAGAAAATAGTCAGACGATTCAATGTAAACCTCGCATTCGTCAATCAGGTACTGTTCCAGACGATCCCAGTCCTCTTTCTCATAAGCTTTCCGCATATCGCCAGACAGCTTATCCATCTCCCTTCGCATCCCTGATTCATTCATTTTCCCCGGTATATCTAAAAAGACGACAACCGCCAAAAGTAAAAACAGCGCCAGCAGCGTGACAGCCACAATCAGTCCGAGTTTTTTCGGGACAGAGGATGTCTCAGACTGCGCCCTTTTTATTTCCCTGATCTTTCTATCCGTATTTTCCCTGCTTAAGTCAATCAGTTCCCTGCCGCAGTAAGGGCAGAAGGCCGTTTTCCTGTCGGGCACCCCGGCACCGCAGCCGGGACATATCCGCATTTTCTGTTCCACAGCGACAAATTCCTCCCTCTAAGTATATCATATCCTCAATAAAACCGCCCTACGTCATTAATCCGCCTTAACAGCTTCCGTATCGTGATACACAAGCGCCGTGATGATAAAACTTGCCGCAAAGGAAACAATGCCCACCGCAGCCGCTTTCCATAAATTCGCCGGATCATCCACACTATAAAACATCAGGATTGTCGAGACGCACGGAAACGCAAAAGTGTAACAATGTACTGTCAGAAACCCCTGCACCGCTCCCGCGATCATACAGCCGAAAATATTACCGATCAGCGGCGTCTTCTCTTTAAAGCATACGCCGAAAATGGATGGTTCCGCAATCCCGGAAGCAAATTCCGTAATCATCGCGCTTATAGACATCGCCTTCTTTTCCGCCGTCTTCGATTTCACAAACACCGCAAGGTCACATCCTGCAAGCGATATGTTAGATATCAGAAACGCCACCATAATACCGTAATCAACACCTGTTACCCCGATCTGGGTGATTGCCAGCGTAATAAAAATCCAATGCATCCCCGTAGATACCAGTAAAGTTGTCAGCGCCGCAAACACTGCCCAGGCTATCACGGGCGCCTTTATCTGCATCACATCAAGCCCGTTCGCCAGCATACCGCTCAACAGGCTGACAATCGGCTCGATCACAAGAATACCGAGAAGTGACGTGATAAAAATGGCGCACACAGCAAGAAAATAGGGCTGCAGGCTCTCCTTAATCAGCCTTTTCAGCCACTTTACAATATGGGACATACAATAAATCAATAAAATAATAGGAATCACATTGTAGGCATAAGTCGCTGCTACCACAGGCATACCTGCAAAAGTTACACGCTCCCCGCTCTCCATCAGGGACGCAAAATCCGGAAGCAGCATCACGCACACACTGGCAAGCGCAATCAGCGGGTCCGTATCAAAATGTTTCGCCGCGGAATAAGCCACATACACTGGCAGAAAATAAAAGGGAGTCGTAGCCAGCGCCGACATAATTACCTCTGTCGAACCAGACAAAATATGTACCGCCGTCAAAAGCATCACAACTATCTTTAGGATGCCTCCCGCAAGAAGAATCGGTATAATCGGCACCATACATTCTGTAACGTGGTCAAATACCGCCAGAATCCCCTTTTTTAACTTACTCATATCCCTTCACCTTCCACTGCCCTTCGCTTTTTTATTAATAAAAAAACAAAAACATTTTTGTTACTTATCAATCGTATCATACTCCGATAGAAATTTCTATTACTAAAATCCGATTGAAAAAGCTTAAAAAATATAGAGGAAACGTCGTATATACCTACGTTTCCTCTACAATAGCATAATGCCCAGAACCGGAATCGAACCAGTGACACGAGGATTTTCAGTCCTCTGCTCTACCAACTGAGCTATCTGGGC
>ERZ808035.45-NODE-45-length-169425-cov-6.538276_pt1 | contig 169425 bp, 159 predicted proteins | sample MGYA00380189_ERZ808035 | MGnify/ENA primary metagenome ERZ808035 (study PRJEB31490, sample SAMN06133407) | mouse gut metagenome | isolation source: M5_1 | host: mice | place: China: Chengdu | collected 2015-05 ... | reverse complement strand
ACGAGGTCGCACTGGCGATTTCCGGGGCACAGGCGATGACTTCCATAGGCAAAAAGAGACCCGACCTGATTTTGCTGGACTACGAGATGCCTGTCTGCGACGGCCGGATGACACTGGAAATGATACGTGCCGACGAGGATCTGACGAGTATCCCGGTGGTATTTCTGACTGCAATCAATGACCGGGAGAATATTGAGGCGGTGCTGAAATTGAAGCCGGCAGGATATATGTTAAAGCCGCCTGTGAAGGAGAAGCTGCTCACCGAGATTGCAAAAATTTTGAATGCCGGGTAAACGGTAAATGAAAAAGAAACAGTAGATTTTGGAAGTTGTCTGGGAGATGGGGGAAGAATATGTATCATTGCGAAATTTGTTTTTATATAATTACGGAACAGGATGAGTTATTTGAAATCTTGAAACAGATGCCGCAGTTTCTTCGTTTTTCACACGAATATCAGAGGAGTATCCGCGCGGAGGCAGAGCTTGCCGGCAGGGCGGATGTGATTCTGGCGGATATGCGGCAGGTGGATGCGGTAGAAACGCTTGCTTTTCTGCTTTCCCACAAGCAAAAGGACGCAGAGCTGATTGTGCTGGCAGATCAGGAACAGACAGCGCTTCTGACCACCAAAGATGATGCGGAAGAAATTACGGACATCTGGGTGACGCCTCTGACGGAGGCAGAGTTTCAGTTCCGTCTGACCCGCTGGCAGAAGACTTATAAAATGGGCAAGGACTTCTGGCAGACACAGAGTTTCCTTGACACAACCATCAACAGCGTTCCCCACCTGATCTGGTATAAGGACAAAGAGGGAGCGCACATGAAAGTCAACGAGACGTTTTGCAAAGCTGTCAATAAGACGATGGAGCAGATCGAGGGACGGGGACATTACTATATTTGGGATATTGACCCGGATGAATATGCCAAAGGCGAGTTTATCTGTATGGAGTCGGAGTACGAGGTGATGGGGAAGCGGGAGACCTGTATTTTCGATGAGACGGTCAAGATCGGCGACAGCATGCGCGAGCTGAAAACTTACAAGTCGCCGCTGTTTGATCTGGATGGAAGCGTTATGGGAACCGTGGGCGTTGCGATTGATGTGACGCAGGAACGGCTCTACCAGCAGATGATGATTAAGAACGCGAACACGGACTTCCTCACAGGTCTGTATAACAGGCGGTATGTGTATGAGTTTATCGAAAAACAGGAGGATGGACACCTGGCGGTGTTCTGTATTGATCTGGACCATTTTAAGAGCGTCAATGATATCTACGGCCACCATGAAGGTGACAAGGCGCTAGTCCTCACGGCAAAGACGCTCCAGGAATGTATGCCGGAAGGCTTGATCGCACGCATGGGAGGCGATGAGTTTCTGGTGGTGATAACCGGGGTACATACGGAAGAAGAAGTTGAGCAGACGAGGAAAATGATCAAGGAGCGGCTTGACGGGGAATATGTGAAGAATGAAAATTTCCAAAAACTTTCCGCCAGCGTGGGAGCCGCTTATTCCCAGACAGGACAGGAAACGTTCCACCACTTATTCCACAGGGCGGATGAAATGATGTATCGGGAGAAGGAGAGCAGCAGATAGAAAGCAGGGAAACAGTAACAGAGTATGGCAAAAAATTCTGTTGTATTTCGCGGTCAATTCGGATATAATAGATGTAACCTGAAATGCACGATAAGTCTTGTTATTTTGAACCTACAGATACTTTAAACGGGATTCCTACATTGTCATATAGATGTCAGGCCTCCAGCCTTTGGGCAACTAGCAGTGGAAGACAGAAGTATGGTTGCGGTTACCCACCTAGCATTGCTAGGAGTCAAAATACAAGATCCGGCATTTTGGGGATTATACAAAAGATGGAAAAGCAGTCGTCCCGTACGGCTGCTTTTGCAGATATGGAGGTATGGGTGAAATGAGTATAAAAATAGGAATCTTAGGTTATGGAAATCTGGGGCGCGGGGTTGAGTGCGCCGTGAAACAGAATCCTGACATGGAACTTGTGGCAGTGTTTACGAGAAGAGAGCCGGGACAGGTGTCAATCCTTACGGAGAGTGCAGCGGTCTGCCACGTGTCGGAGGCGGAGGCGTGGAAGGATAAAATTGACGTGCTTATCCTCTGCGGCGGCAGCGCAACGGATCTGCCGGAGCAGACGCCGGCATTTGCAAAATGGTTTAATGTGGTGGACAGCTTCGATACCCATGCCAACATACCGAAGCATTTTGAGAACGTGGACGCAGCTGCGAAAGCGTCCGGGAAAGTCGGCATTATTTCCGTGGGCTGGGACCCGGGGATGTTTTCCTTAAACAGGATGTATGCAAGTGCCATTCTGCCAAACGGCAAGGACTACACGTTCTGGGGGAAGGGCGTCAGCCAGGGACACAGCGATGCGGTCCGCCGGATCGAGGGCGTGAAGAATGCAAAGCAGTACACCATTCCTGTGGAGGCTGCGCTTGATGCGGTGAGGGATGGGAAAAATCCCGAGCTTTCCACAAGGGAAAAACATACCAGGGAGTGTTTTGTCGTTCTGGAAGAGGGGGCAGACGCTGCGAAAGTGGAGCAGGAAATCAAGACCATGCCGAATTATTTTGCGGATTATGACACCACGGTACATTTTATCAGCGAGGAGGAACTTCTCAGGGATCACAGCGGCATCCCGCACGGCGGCTTTGTACTGCGAAGCGGAAAAACCGGCTGGGAGGAGGAGAACAGTCATCTGATTGAATACAGTCTGAAACTGGATTCCAACCCGGAGTTTACTTCCAGTGTGATTATCGCCTATGCGAGGGCAGCTTACCGCCTTTCCAAGGAAGGGCAGAAAGGGGCAAAGACTGTATTTGATATTCCGCCCGCTTATCTGAGTGCGAAGGATGGGGCAGAGCTTCGGGCGGCCATGCTCTAAGAAAGCGAAGCGTCTAGGGGAGATGGCACTATTTCCTCATGCTGCGGTAGGCGAGGGGAGTCATGCCAAATGCCTTTTTAAATACTTTTCCGAAATAGGCGCTATTTGAGAAACCGCACTGATAGCTGATCTGTGTGATGGAATCACTGGTTTCTGCAAGCATTTTTTTAGACTGGTTCAGACGGAAACCGATCAGGTATTCAAAAGGGCTCTGACTCAGATTTTTCTGAAAACAGCGCAGCGCTTCCCGTTCACTGATATTGGCGGATGCGGCAATGTGCGCAAGCGTGAGTTTTTCCTGATAATGACTGTGAATACAGGCAAGCATACTGCGCAGCCGGTTCTGACTTTCTATGTTGATGATTGTGAGAGCCGGCTGTGTTTTTTTGATATCTTCCAGCAGAAGCATCCAACTGTCCGAGAGGAGGTTCCGTGTGGCAAATTCTGTGTCGGGGCGCTTTTGCAGATTTTTAAGTTTCTTGAGGTTTGATAAAATCCGGCTGGATGTCTGCCTGTCTTTCCGAAGAACATGGACTTCAATCTGGCGGTTCTGGATAAGCGGATTCAGGTATTTGGTTTCAAAAAGGCTTTTAAAGTGGCCGCTTAGAAAAACGGGGTGGAAAATGTGATTGATTTCCAGAGCGGGATTGCCGGGAGCGGCGTTGCTTTTCATGTCCATCACGTTGGAGTTGATGAAAAATCCCTCGCCCTCCTGTATGATATATTCCTGATTGACTGTGCGGATCCGGCTGACGCCGCGCTCAATGTAACCCAATTCCAGCTCTTCATGCCAGTGCCATGGGATTGTGATATCGGTCAGATCCCTCTGATGCATACAGTAGGGGTAAGCAATCGTCATGCCTTCTATTTTTTCGACCTGGTTTTCATCTGTATGAAACGGCATCATAGGATATTCCCTCCTGACATTTGGATGATAAGATTTTTTGGCGTATCGGAATATAACTATTATACAATAGCTGGCGTAATAATACTATATATTGTCGATATGTTTATGGAGGGCAGATCGGAAATGGTATATATTCAGGTTAATTCGAGCAACTAAATGTTTACAGGAGGGTATACCATGGCAAACAATTTTGAGTTTTATTCACCTACCAGAGTTATTTTCGGGAGAGAAACGGAACAGGAGGTCGGAAGACTGGTCAGGGAGTGCGGCGGCGGAAGCGTGCTTTTAGTGTACGGGGGAAAAAGTGCGGTAAAGTCGGGACTTTTGCAGACGGTAAAAGAGTCGTTGGAGAAAAGCGGCATACGTTATCAGGAACTGGGCGGTATTGTGCCGAATCCACGTCTGGATAAGGTCTATGAGGGCATCCGCATCGGCAGACAGGAAAAAACCGATTTCCTGCTTGGGGTCGGCGGCGGAAGCGTTATTGATACCGCAAAGGCGATTGCTTATGGGCTGGCGGAGCCGGAAAGGGATGTGTGGGAGCTTTTTGCTCATACCAGGACAGCAAAAAAATGTCTGCCGGTAGCCAGTGTTTTGACGATTGCGGCGGCAGGAAGCGAGACTTCAAAAGGATGTGTTATCACCAACGAGAGCACGGGGGAGAAAAGGGCATACGATGACAATCTGGCAAGACCCCGGTTTGCCATTATGAACCCGAAGTATACGGCGACCCTGCCGGATTACCAGACAGAGTCGGGCTGTGCGGATATTATGATGCACACCATGGAGAGATACTTTACAAATGGCGGGAATATGGAGATAACGGACGCCATTGCGGAGGGGCTTTTGCGGACGGTTATGAAAAACGCGCGGATTCTGCACGACGATCCTTCCAACTATGAGGCGCGGGCGGAGATCATGTGGGCGGGAAGCATTGCACATAACGACCTGACTGGCTGCGGAAATGACGGGGGAGATTTTATGACCCACAAACTGGAACATGAGATGGGCGGTATGTTTGATGTCACGCATGGAGCAGGGTTGGCGGCAGTCTGGCCGAGCTGGGCAAGATTTGTGTATCAATGCGCGCTTCCTCGGTTTGTGCGCTTTGCGAGAAATGTGATGGGAATCGTTATGGACGGCGCGGATGAAGAGATTGCGCTTGCAGGTATCGCGGCGATGGAGGCGTTTTATAACAGCATCGGTATGCCGGTTAACTTTTCAGAACTGGGCATTCATCCGACGGAGGAACAGATTGGGGAGATGGCTGAGCGCTGTATGGCGGCCTGTGACGGGCATACAGGCTCCGCGAAGAAGCTTTCTGTACAGGATATGGCATCAATCTACAGAATGGCTAACGGGTGAACACAATATCTGCAAAGAGGATTGTACAAGGGGCTGGCGTCATGGTAATATGGGTGTAAGGTATTCTGTGACGGACTTGGTAGTCTTGGACTGCAAAAAAATGTATGCTGTTGGGAAATGGAACACTGGTGAAAATTTTGCAGCAGAATGTTACAGTGAAATCGGGGTATAAGTGCAAGAAGAGGAGGACTTTATGAAGCGCTCTGAAATTAATCAAATTATAAAAGAAATGGAAACACTGGCGGCAAAGAACGGTTTTCATCTGCCCCCTTTCTGCCACTTTACGCCAGAGGAGTGGAAAGATAAGGGGCATGAGTATGATGAGATCCGCGACAACATGCTTGGATGGGATATCACGGACTTCGGACGGGGCGACTTTAATACATGTGGGTTTGGCCTGATTACGCTGCGCAACGGAAACCAGCATAATCCGAAATATAAGAAGGTTTATGCGGAAAAGCTTTTATTCATGCGGGACGGTATGATGGCGCCCATGCATTTCCACTGGTTTAAGTCGGAGGACATCATCAACCGCGGTGGCGGTATACTGCAGATCAAAATTTATCAGGATGACGGGGCGGGCGGTCTTTCCGATGAGGATGTGGTGATCAATGCCGACGGGCGTTCTTACACGGCTCCGGCGGGTTCTTATGTCACGCTGCATCCGGGTGAGAGCGTGACACTCTGGCCGCACCAGTACCACGAATTTCATGCGGTGCCGGGAACGGGGAGCATCCTGATCGGGGAAGTGTCCCAGTGCAACGACGACAATACGGACAACCGTTTTTATGAGGAGGCGGGGAGATTCCCCGAGATTGAGGAGGACGAGGCGCCGTACAGGCTGCTGTGCAATGAATATCCGCCTGCCGAAGACGACGAAAGCTGATGATAAAGCAGGCATCCGGGTTTTAAAAGGAACCGGCGGTATATGAGGGCTTCACGGGCAAGAGGAAGGAATTTGACCGTGAAGCTTTTTCTTCGTACAACAGATACTATTTCTCTTTTAGTGTGCATAGGAATAAAGGAGGACATGGGAAGGGCGCAGACATGAAGTTTGACGGGAAACAGCTTGCGAAGCTTTCGCTTATTTTTTTCGGACTTTTATTCATCGTCTGTCTTTTCCTTGGGAGAAGGCAGGCGCAGGAGCCGTTACAGCCGGAGGGAGAGCGGATTACAGTCGAGGATGTGGCGATTTTATTAGATGCGCTGGGGGTGGATTTTTCGATACCGCCGTCGGACGGTGAAGGGCAGCCGCAGACTGACACGGAAGCGGCAGGGGACGAAAAAGATATATATTTTACATATGGGCAGTACCGGGCATTGTGTGAATATCTGCCGTCAGAGGAATGGGGACTTCCCGATTACAGCGGCAAATATGAGCTGGAACAGACGTTATTAAAAGAGGACTGGTATCGCGCCTTCCGTATTTTCCTGGCTTATCTGGATACGGAATCGTCCATCTGGGAGACGACAGTTTTCGTGCTGAAAACGGATCAGGAGAAGGCGGAAGCATACACGGAAAACGGCGCGATGCAGGGGGCGTGCCCGTATGTATCGACGGCTTTTGCGGGGAGCGAACTGCAGGAGTTAAAGGTCTACGTGAAAGGCAGTACGCTTTTGACCATTGTGGAAGTTCTGCCGGAGGATCACTATCTGGGAAGTGTGTGGGTGATGGAAAGCACGGACGGCACGCTGGATTGTTTTTATCATCAGACCGTATTTAAGGCGGCGCTTTCCGGGGACGCGCTTAAAAATCCGCCGGAGCGGGAACAGGTAGCGGATCTGACTTTTAGGGACGGACAGATTGTGGTGGCAAAGGAGCGCAGGGAAAAAATTCACGGAAGGCTGCTTCGTGCCTCGGCGCAGGAATTGGAGATCGAGGATTACGGCGTTTATCAGATCGCGGATGAGATGGAGGTATATAAGCTGTATGGGAGCCTGAAAACGCTGGAGCAGGCCGAGCTGCGTGTCGGGTGCGCGGATACGGATTTTGTTGTTGACAGGGGGAAGGTGTATGCCTGCCTGGTATCGGAGGAGGCAGGGGCGGATTGGATCCGGGTACTTTTGAAAAATACGGCGGGAGGAAGCAACTATCACGAACGCGTAGGGATTACTGTTGACGGGGAGGAGGTCGGAATCCGGGCAGACCAGATGACGGTCGGGGAGCGCAGGACCTATCGGAGCGAAAATCTTACGGACAAGGTTACGGTGGAAATGGAGGGGAGTGGCAGGGCGGACCACTCTTATCGTGGCGCCATAGAGTGTGTTCGGATGGAACAGGGTATCGTGCTGATCAATGAACTGCCGTTGGAGGAATATCTCTATGCCGTCGTGCCGAGCGAAATGCCGGCATCTTATCCGCAGGAGGCGCTCAAAGCGCAGGCAGTGTGCGCCAGAACCTATGCGTACCGCTATATTCTGCGGGCGGGCATTCCGGAGCTTGGCGCCCATGTGGACGACACGACAGCCTATCAGGTTTACCACAATATTGAGGAAAATGCGGCTTCCACCACGGCGGTGAAGGAGACGGACGGGGTGCTGCTCACTTACGAGGGGGAGGCTGCGGGTAATTATTATTATTCTACCTCCTGCGGGATGGGGACGGACGTGGTGAGCTGGCAGGGAGGGAACGGAGAGGCAGTGCCTTATCTGCAGGGCGTGCGCGTGAGCGGCGCAGCGGGGGCAGAGTCTGGGGCGGAAGTGGCAGAACAGGCAGACGCGCAGCAGGCAGCGGCATCTGGCGAGGCTGAGAGCTTTGACGCGGAAGATTTACGGGACGAGGAGGTTTTCCGGCAGTTTATTACCACGGTACACGAGACGGACTTTGAGAAGGAGGAACCTTGGTACCGGTGGAGTTACCATGTGGAGGAGCTGGATGAAAAAGGTCTGTTTACCCGTCTGAAGGAGCGGTATGCAAGCGCGCCGGCTTTTGTGCTGACGAAGGCGGAGGGGGATTATTATGTGTCGGAGCCGATTGGGAAACCGGGGAAAATAAGGAAGATAGAGATCGCTAAAAGGGGTGCCGGCGGGATTGCGCAGGAGCTTCTGATTGAGACGGAAAAAGCGACGTATAAAGTGCTTTCCGAATACAATATCCGCTATGTCCTGTGCGACGCAAATAGCGCTGTCAGGAAACAGGACGGGAGCGAAAACGTGCCGAAAACGCTTCTTCCCAGCGGCTTTTTTGTGCTGGATGCCGTCAGCGGGACTGGAAAAGACGGGGAAAATGTGGTAGGATATACGTTGACTGGCGGCGGTTACGGACACGGCGTCGGCATGTCCCAGAACGGGGCGAAGGCGATGGGAGCGCAGGGGGCTGACTACGGGCAGATCCTCTCGATGTTTTATCCCGGCTGTGAGGTGACGGACGCCGAGGAACTGAGAGAGCAGTAGAACCGATGGGTTTGTACGATGCGCAATTCTGAGTGACTGGGGTTTAGGCTCTGACTGGAAGAGCGGGTATCTAAACTGGTTATCAGACAAAAGATAACAAGGAATGGCACGTGATGGATAAAAATGAAGTGAAAGAATTGATGTTCTCGCTGGGTGCGGATCTGTGCGGCATGGCGGGTATGGACAGATTTGACGACGCGCCGGAAGGCTATCATCCGCTGGACATTTTGCCGACCTGTAAGTCTGTCATTTCCTTCGGCTGCAGATTCCCGGTTGGAACGCTTGTGTGTAAATCGGATATTCCCTATACAAGGGTAAGAAATTCCATCACGCCAAAAATGGACGCGATTGCGCTTGATTTTTGTATCGAGATGGAAAAGCACGGAATCGTGTGCGTGCCGATTCCCACAAATGAAAGCCAGTGGGATAAAAAGACAGGGAGATGGCGGTCGATTGTCTCCGCAAAACATGCGGCGCAGGCGGCCGGACTTGGCACAATAGGCAGGCATTCTCTGCTGATTACGCCGGAATTTGGCAGCATGATCTGGCTGGGAACGGTTTTGTGCGAGCAGGAATGGGAACCTGACGAGAGGGGAAAAAACCTTTGCGATAACTGCAATTTATGTGTGGAGGCATGTCCCGTACATGCGCTGGATGACGCGCAATTAAAGCAGCAGAATTGTTGGGATTTTGCCTTTGGAGATGACGCGGAAACGCAGACGTGGAGAATTTCCTGTCATAAATGCAGGGATGTCTGTCCTTATAATCTGGGAAGTCAAAATGCTTTTTTTAGCGCAAACTCACAGAATACGTGACAGAGGGACGATGACTCTGTAATAAGCTCGATTGGAAAAGCAGATAACGAAAACAAACGGGAGTATGATGAGAACGATTTACAGACTTTTTTTAATCCTGCGGGATTTTAACTGGCAGATGACGAAAAAGAATATCAGCGCCTTCGCGGCAAGCACGGCGTTTTTTCTCTTTCTGTCCATGATTCCGCTTCTGATGGCTCTGTGTGCCATTCTGCCGTATACGACGCTTACGGAGGCAAACTTAATCAATGCGATCACACAGTTTACGCCGGATGCGGTAAACGGCATGGTGATACGCATCGTGTCGGACGTATACGCCAGATCGGCGGGGACCATTACGGTGTTTGCGCTGGTAACGATCTGGTCTGCGGCAAAGGCTATGCTTGCGCTGATCCACGGTTTAAATGCGGTCAACGATGTGGAAGAAAAGCGAAACTATATTGTGCTGCGTGCCATTGCCTGTTTCTATACGGTAATCATTCTGGCAGCAACGCTGGTGGCGCTTTTTGTAATGGTGTTTGGCAATGTGATTGTGGATATTCTTCTCAGGGATATCCCGCCGCTTCATCTGGTGGTGCATGTGATTATGCGTTTCCGCTTTCTTGTTTCGTGGGTGATTCTGACATTTGTTTTTGCCATGATCTATGCCTTTGTGCCGAGCTGCAAGCTTCGGTTTAAGGCGCAGATCCCGGGGGCGGCTTTTGCGGCGGTTCTGTGGAGTATCGCGTCCTTTGCCTTTTCCGTCTATGTGGATCACTACAATGATTTTGGCACTTACGGGAGTTTGACTACAGTGGTCATTTTGATGCTCTGGTTTTACATGCTGATGTACATTCTGATGATCGGGGCGCATATCAACAGGTATTTCGGGCCGGTTTATAAATTTCTTTTCGGGTGGCTTGACAAGTCAAAGGAAAGACACTAAAATAGCAGATAGATTTGTTGCGGACATAATTGTCCGGGGCAGAATGCCAGGAATTGAATGATGAAAAAGGCTAAGAAGGTGTCAGTAGGAGAGTTTTTTCCGCCAGAGAGAGGGAATCGTCGGCTGTGAGTTCCCTTCGGTTCAGAAATGCTCCGAATTTCCCACCAGAGCTTTCCGGGTGAACCGATTGACTGTTTTTGCGGGTCGGTCGCATTAGTTCGGAACGTACAGGCACGTTACGCCATAAGGAAGCGTCCGTTTGTCGGTCTTGGTAGAAGGCAGAAAACGAAAACGGGAAACTGGGTGGTACCGCGGATTTTATTCGTCCCATGTGTAAAGATGCACATGGGATTTTTTGCGTGCATAAGCAGAGTCAGAAGATATATGGAGAATGTGTCATGCTTGCATAAGCAGACAGAGCCGGGAGACAAAAATGATTACTCTAAATGATGTAACTTTTCTCAATAAAAAATTCTGGACAGGTTTTGTGGCAACGTCATTTCCAACCGCATTAGACGAGGAAACAGATTCGTCGTTAGCTGAAATCATAGAAGAAGAGGAAGCGGCTGACAGTAACTGGTGGGGAAATTTCACGAAGTATTATGACGGGGTTTTGGAAGAAGCGGATGGGTATATTGAGGAGCCGGAAACGCTGATCTGCCATCTTACGGAGGCGCAGACCTTGAAGATAGAGTTTCACCCGGGAGATACTGTATACTATATCAATGATCAGCAGATTGCCAACACAGGGGGCGAATATCAGATTCAGATTTTCCCGCTGGCGGATTTGCTGCGTTATAAAGAGGGTGGAAATGATAATCGGATGTTCCTTTTGCTGTTGCCGCTAACGGTAATTACAAATGAGGATACAGGTCATGCGGCAGAAATGATAGCAAATGTTTTGCAGGAAATATTTGAAAGAAGTTTGTGCGATCGGCTTTCTAAAAGCATTGTGTATGGTCTGATGGAGGAATGATGGTAGGAGGGAAGAGATATGCAGATCAGAGTGTTTAAATGATAACTTTATATTCATATATAAGAAATCAAAAAAGGAGAGCAAGATAGAAAAAAGTGTTCAGAATGGAGGAAGCTATGAAAGAAAAATTGGAACAGATCAAAGCCGAGGCGCTGCGCCAGATTGAGGCAAGCGATGCCCTGGAAAAACTGAACGAAGTGAAAGTCAATTACCTTGGAAAAAAGGGTGAGCTGACGGCAGTGTTAAAGAGCATGAAGGACGTGGCTCCTGAAGACCGCCCGAAGGTCGGTCAGCTTGTCAACGAGACGAGAGCGGAGATTGAGAAGGTGCTGGAGGCTTCCGTCAAGAAGATGGAGAGGGCTGTCAGGGAGGCGAAGTTAAAGACGGAGGTCATCGACGTGACCCTGCCTTCCAAAAAGAATAAGATGGGGCACCGCCATCCCAATACCATCGCGTTGGAAGAGGTGGAGAGAATCTTCATCGGTATGGGCTATGAGGTAGTGGAAGGTCCCGAGGTGGAAAAGGACTACTACAATTTCGAGGCGCTGAACATTCCCGCAGACCATCCGGCAAAGGATGAGCAGGACACCTTCTATATCACGGGAGATATCCTGCTGCGGACGCAGACTTCCTCCACGCAGGTGCATGAGATGGAGAAAGGAAAGCTTCCCATCCGCATGATCGCGCCGGGGCGGGTATTCCGTGCGGACGAGGTGGACGCCACCCACTCCCCGTCCTTCCATCAGATCGAAGGGCTGGTGATCGATAAGCATATCACTTTGGCGGACTTGAAGGGGACGCTTGCCGAATTTGCGAGGGAGCTGTTCGGGGAGAAAACAAAGGTGAAGTTCAGACCCCACCATTTCCCGTTCACAGAGCCCAGCGCGGAGATGGATGTCTCCTGTTTTAAGTGCGACGGCAAGGGCTGTCAGTTCTGCAAGGGGGAGGGCTGGATTGAAATTCTCGGCTGCGGCATGGTGCATCCCCACGTGCTGGAAATGAGCGGCATCGACCCGGAGGAATACACGGGATTTGCCTTCGGCGTGGGTCTGGAGCGTATCGCGCTGCTGAAATATGAAATTGATGATTTAAGGCTTCTGTATGAAAATGATATCCGTTTCCTCAAACAGTTTTAATGGATAAAGGCTGTTAAACTGTTTTGACACGGAAGTAACTGTGAAAGGAAATAAATATGCCACATGTAAAAATCAAATGTTTTTCCGGCAGGACGGAGGAGCAGAAGAAAAAATGTGCGGAAAAGATTGCGGAAGACATTTCTGAAATACTTGGATGCGATATGGAAAGTGTCTCTGTTGCGATTGAAGATGTTGCGCAGGAGGACTGGAAAGAGAAAGTCTGGGATAAGGATTTGGCTGCCGATCAGGATTTATTATATAAAAAACCGGGATACTCGTATGACTAAGTTTTGCTTCGGGTAAAGAGTGTTGCAATATAAAAAATGTATAAATAAGTTACAGATTTAGAAAGGGAAAGGTTTACAGCATGAATACAGCATTGTCATGGATTAAAGCATATGTGCCGGATTTAACGTGCACGGATCAGGAATATATGGACGCGATGACCCTCTCCGGGACGAAGGTGGAGGGCTACGCCAGACTGGATAAAAATCTGGAAAAGATCGTGGTGGGACAGATCAAGAAGATTGAGAAGCACCCCGACGCGGATAAGCTGATCGTCTGTCAGGTGGATATCGGAGATGAGGAGATCCAGATCGTCACCGGCGCGCCCAACGTAAAGGAGGGGGACAAGGTCCCGGTGGTGTTGGACGGCGGCAAGGTGGCAGGCGGTCACGACGGCGGTCCTCTGCCGGAGGAAGGTATCTCGATCAAGGCGGGAAAGCTGCGCGGTGTGCCCTCAAACGGTATGATGTGCTCTATCGAGGAGCTTGGTTCCGACAGGAATTTTTACCCGGAGGCGCCGGAAATGGGCATCTATATTTTCGGGGATGATGTACAGGTTGGTGCGGATGCGGTGGAAGAACTGGGACTTCGGGATACGGTGTTTGAGTATGAAGTGACCTCAAACCGTGTAGACTGTTACAGTGTGAGCGGTATTGCCAGAGAGGCGGCGGCTACGTTCAGAAAGCCTTTTGTGCTGCCGGAAGTGACGGTAAAGGGCAACGATGAGAAGGTGGAAGACTACATTTCCGTGGAGGTGCAGGACAAAGAACTCTGCCCGAGATACTGCGCGAGAGTGTGCAAGAACATTAAGATTGCGCCCTCGCCGAAGTGGATGCAGAGACGCCTTGCGGCAAGCGGCATCCGCCCTATCAACAATCTGGTGGACATCACCAACTATGTGATGGAGGAGTACGGCCAGCCCATGCACGCCTTTGACCTGGACACCATCGCGGGGCATAAGATTATCGTCCGCAGGGCGAAGGACGGCGACGTTTTCCGCACACTGGACGGGCAGGACAGGAATCTGGATTCGGACGTGCTGATGATCTGCGACGCGGAGAAAGAAGTAGGTATTGCCGGAATCATGGGCGGCGAAAATTCCATGATTACGGACAGCGTGACGACCGTGCTCTTTGAGGCAGCGACTTTCAACGGCGCGAACATCCGCAAGTCCGCAAAGCGCGTCGGACTGCGCACGGACGCGTCGGGCAAGTTTGAAAAGGGGCTTGATCCTTACAATGCGGAGGCGGCGATCAACCGTGCCTGCCAGCTCATTGAGGAGCTTGGCTGCGGTGAGGTGGTCGGCGGCATGGTGGACGTGCACGGCGAGATGAAGGAGAAAGTGGTTCTTCCCTTTGAGCCGGAGCGTTATAACAGCCTTCTCGGTACAGACGTCTCCGAACAGGAAATGCTTAATATTTTTAAGATGATAGAGGTGGACTATGATGCGGAGAAGCGGACGCTTACGGTGCCGACTTTCCGCCAGGATATCCTTCGCCAGTGCGATATCGCGGAGGAAGTGGCAAGGTTTTACGGCTACGATAAGATCCCGACCACGCTGCCAAACGGCGAGGCGACTACGGGAAAACTCCCTTTCAAACTGCGCATTGAGCAGAAGGCTAGAGATATCGCGGAATACTGCGGCTTTTCACAGGGGATGTGCTATTCCTTTGAAAGTCCGAAGGTATTTGATAAATTATTGCTGTCCGCGGACGATCCGGCAAGACAGGCGATCACCATCGCGAATCCTCTGGGAGAAGATTTTTCGATTATGCGGACGGTTCCTTTGCACGGGATGCTGACCAGCCTTGCAACCAACTACAACAGGCGAAACAAGGATGTGCGGCTCTATGAGCTCGGCAATATTTATGTGCCCAAGGCGCTTCCCCTTACGGAACTGCCCGAGGAGCGGATGCAGTTTACCCTTGGCATGTACGGCGACTGCGATTTCTTTGACATGAAGGGTGTTGTGGAGGAGTTCTTTGAGAGCGTTGGCATGCATAAAAAGGCGGTCTACGACTCGAATGCGGGCAGGAATTATCTGCATCCCGGCAGACAGGCGAATATCGAGTACGAGGGGACGCTTGTGGGGTATCTCGGCGAGGTGCACCCGGAGGTATGTGACAACTATGACTTAAAGACAAGAGCTTACGTGGCGGTGCTCGACATTCCGGCGATTCTGCCGTTTGCGACGTTTGACCGCAAGTATGAGGGCATTGCGAAGTACCCGGCGGTTTTGCGCGACATTAGCATGGTTGTGCCGAAGACCGTGATGGCTGGTCAGATCGAGGCTGTCATTGCACAGCGCGGCGGAAAGATTCTGGAAGATTACCAGCTCTTTGATATTTATGAGGGCAGCCAGATCAAGGAGGGCTTCAAGTCCATGGCTTACTCCATCACCTTCCGCGCCAAGGACAGGACGCTTGAGGAGGCGGATGTGGCCAGTGCCATGAAGAAGATTCTGAATGGGCTTGAGGGTATGGGTATCGAGTTGAGAAGTTAAAAAGACGCAGGGAAGAAAATAGTAATAGAAAAGACAGATTTTGGAAGTAAAAGGTACTGCGATGTGATAGAATAGAGATAATTATGCAGTACATGCCTGCGCATTGGCGGCGCGGACTGCCAGAAAACCCGAAAAGAGAGGAGTGGTAAATTTGGAGCAGAAAAACACATGGGAAACTTATGATGAGAAACAGCTTAAAGAAGTGGATGCTTTTGCCAGAGAGTATATGGACTTTCTGGACAGAGGAAAGACCGAGCGGGAGTGCATCGACCAGATCGTAAATACGCTGGATGAGGCGGGCTATCAGGAACTGGAGGCGCTGGTGAAGGATGGCAAAAAGCTGAAAGCCGGGGACAAGGTGTATTCCGTATGGATGAATAAATCCATTGTGATGTTTCAGATCGGTAAGGAGAAGATGGAGGACGGCATCAATATTCTCGGGGCGCACATCGACTCTCCCCGTCTGGACGTGAAACAGAATCCTCTCTATGAGGACGGCGGTTTCGCCTATCTGGACACCCATTATTACGGCGGCGTGAAAAAGTACCAGTGGGTGACGATTCCCCTTTCCATTCACGGCGTGGTTGTGAAGAAGGACGGCAGTACCGTGGAGATCAATGTGGGAGAGAACGAGGACGATCCCGTTTTCTTCGTGTCCGACCTGCTGATCCATCTTGCACATGAGCAGCTCGAGAAAAAGGCCGATAAGGTGATTGAGGGCGAGGCGCTTGACATCGTCATCGGCAACAGGCCGCTCGTGATTGACAAGAAGAAAAAGAAGGATGACGAGGAGGACAGCACGCCGAAGGACGCTGTGAAGAAGGGAATCCTTGAAATTTTAAAGAGAGATTACGATTTTGAGGAGGAGGACTTTATCTCCGCGGAGCTTGAAGTGGTGCCCGCCGGGAAGGCGAGGGAGGCAGGTTTTGACCGCAGCATGATTCTTTCCTACGGACAGGATGACCGCGTGTGCGCGTTCTCTTCCCTGAAAGCGATGCTGGAGATCGGACAGACCGAAAGAACGGCATGCTGTATTCTTGTGGATAAAGAGGAGATCGGCAGCGTAGGCGCGACCGGCATGCAGTCCAAATTCTTTGAGAATGCGGTGGCGGAGGTGATGAACCTTCTCGGTGAGTACAGTGAGCTTGGCCTGCGCAGATGCCTTGCGCGCTCCTGTATGCTTTCCTCCGACGTGAGCAGCGCATACGATCCGGCATATGCGTCCAGCTTTGACAAGAAGAACGTGGCTTACCTTGGCGGCGGCATGGTGTTTAACAAGTTTACGGGCAGGGGCGGCAAGTCCGGCTCCAACGACGCCAACGCGGAGTATCTCGGCCATATCCGGGCGATCTTTGAGAAGGAGAAAGTGAACTTCCAGACAGCGGAGCTTGGCAAGGTGGACCTTGGCGGCGGCGGCACGATTGCTTATATCCTTGCGCTCTACGGCATGAACGTGATTGACAGCGGCGTGGCGGTATTAAACATGCACGCGCCCTGGGAGGCGACAAGCAAGGCGGATGTGTACGAGACGAAGCGCGGGTATGTGGCTTTCTTGGAGAATGCAAGTTTATGACAACATTAAAGAAATCCGATTTTTATTTTGATCTGCCGCAGGAGTTGATCGCGCAGGACCCTTTGGAGGACCGTTCCGCGTCCAGACTCCTTGTGCTGAACCGGCAGACGGGCGCGGTGGAGCATCACCATTTTAAAGAGATTACCAACTATTTAAGGCCAGGCGATTGTCTGGTCTTAAATAACACCAAGGTGATTCCGGCAAGGCTTTTGGGCGTGAAGGAGGACACAGGGGCGGCAATCGAGGTCCTGCTTTTAAAGCGGCGGGACGGCGATGTCTGGGAAACCCTTGTAAAGCCCGGGAAAAAGGCGAGACCCGGCGCAAAGATTATCTTTGGGGACGGGTGCCTGCGGGCGGAAGTGCTTGCGGTGGTGGAGGAGGGAAACCGCCTGATCCGCTTCGACTATGAGGGGATTTTTGAGGAGGTGCTTGACCGCCTTGGTGAAATGCCTCTGCCGCCTTATATCACCCATAAATTGCAGGATAAGAACCGTTACCAGACTGTGTACGCGAAATACGAGGGCTCTGCGGCGGCGCCGACGGCAGGGCTTCACTTTACCGAAGAATTACTTGCACAGATCGAGAAGTTGGGTGTGCACATTGCCTATGTGACTCTACACGTGGGGCTCGGCACGTTTCGTCCCGTGAAAGCGGACAACCTCTCAGAGCACCATATGCATTCCGAACATTATGAGGTGACGCCGGAGACGGCGGACCTGATCAACCGCACAAAGGAAAGCGGTGGGCGTGTGATCTGCGTGGGGACGACAAGCTGCCGTACGGTGGAGAGCGCGGCGGACGAAAGAGGCCTGGTGCAGCCGGGATGCGGCGACACGGAAATATTTATTTACCCGGGATACCGTTTCAAGGTGCTGGACTGCCTGATCACGAATTTCCATCTGCCGGAATCCACGCTGGTGATGCTTGTCTCTGCGCTTGCGGGAAGGGAGAATGTGCTTTCGGCGTACCGGGAGGCGGTGGAGGAGAAGTATCGGTTTTTCTCTTTTGGAGATGCGATGCTAATCGAATGACATCCACATTGATATTATGCAGCCGCAAAAGACTTGATCGAACAAGTGGAAACAATTTCAAAAAATATCCTTCAGGAACCATTATTCCTTGGCCGTATTCAGTATCGAAAGCCCATGGTCGAGCAGAAGCCCGTTGGCGTCCATGATGGTCATATGCCGCTGCAGGGCGAACAGAATCAGAGCGTCCCGCTCGTCCCTGGCATACAATTCCCGGTTGCCAGACAACTTTAACAGTTTCATCGTTTCCTCCTCGGACAGACGAAGCCCGAAAGCAAGGGCGATCAGTTTATCCCGGGAGGGAATTTTTTCGCCGGCAAAAATCCGATAGACATATGCACGGCCAAGCAAAGAGCCCCGGATTACATCCGCGCGTTTGAGGTTCTTTTGGGAGAGCAGCATATGCAGATGTTCGGCCAGGCTTCCCTTTAACAGATATTCTCTGTTCTTTGTCAGATAATCTTCCATATCTGTTGCAGTTTTGATCTCGTGTTTCAATTCATCTGTGGATTTTTCAACCATTACTATTGTGGAATCCTTCCCCTGTTCTTGCTGCGCATATGCGCGATGACTAAAATTATTATACCTGTTTATGTTAAATGTGACAACTGCAGAAATTCCCTGGAATCCAAAAATGGACGATACGGATGAGATAAAGAAGATGGCTTCACTTATGACATGCAGGATAAAAAGTCTACCGGCGGTAGACCAAAAATAACGTAATTTTCCCTATAATACCCTCATGGGAGAGGGGATTGGCAGTTATGGAATTTACAGGGAAATCCTTGCCAAAACAGGGGAAAACGAAGAAAACCTATTATGAATGGATACGTCTGATTGCCTGTTTTTTTGTTATATTCAATCATCTGAAAGGCTATGTTCTGTTTATGAACTCTTCTGGTGTGAAGCAGCTGCTTTACATGATCCTGTCGGTCATTACGAAGATCAATGTACCTTTGTTTTTTATGGTTTCCGGCGCGCTGCTGCTGGAAAAACAGGAAGATACGCGCACCGTTTTGAAGAAACGGGTCAGCAGGATCTGCCTGGTAATTCTGCTTTTTTCACTTGGCATTTATACAGAGTGTCTGCTGTATGCGTTCGCGCAGGGCAGAGATTACGAGTTTACGTTAAAACGCTTTGTTTATGGGGTTCTTGCGAGAAATCTGGATGAGACAGGGGCATACTGGTATCTGTATGCCTATCTGGGATTTCTCTTCATGCTTCCTTTTTTGCAAAGAATTGCAAAACAGATGAACCGCGGCGAATTTTATATGCTGCTTTCCCTGCATTTTGTACTGTGGTCGTTGCTTCCCATATGCAATATTTTTCTGTGGCTTGCAGGGCAGGAAAGCGTTTCATTGGCAGAGGAATTTTCGGTTCCGCTTGCTTCGACTGCGGCGTTTTTCTATCCGCTGGCCGGCTACTATATTGACCATAAAATTGACGTCCGGGCGGTTTCTAAAAGAAAATGGGCAGGACTTGGGATGGCGGCGATTGCAGGTATTTTTCTGTCCTGCCTCTGTGTGTACATAAACGGTGCATCGGACGAAAACTATCTTACCCTGTTTGACTATCTGCTTGCGGTGACGGTGTTTCTGTCTGTCAAATACGCGGTTAAGGTCAGACTCCCGGCATTGTCAGCGGGGAAAACGGCGGAGGCAGTCTGCTTTATGGGATCGCTTACATTTGGCATATATCTGTTGGACCACTATTTTAAGCTGGTCTTATATCGCGGCTATGAAGCGGCTGCGGAGCGGTTTATGCCGTCGCTTTTCGCTTCCTTTGGCTGGTGCTTAATCAGTATGATCTTAGGCGGAACGGTAACCTGGATATTAAAGAAGCTGCCTTTGTGCAGGAAATTACTTTAAGAGTTTATTAAAAATTCCACAGCTCTAAAAGTTCGGAGTATCTACCCGAAGTAGACCAAAACGAAAAGGGTTCTGCTTATAATAATAAGCGGAATCTTTTATCAGGTCAGACGGGGAGATAATACCAATGATACAAACGACAAAAGAGGAGAGCGACAGAATCAGGATCGTCAAATGTACCGCAATTGTTCTGGTGGTGTTTTTACATGCATACACGACGGAAGTTAATTTCGCGGACGGCTGTCAGACGGCGGCCCTTCCCGAATGGCTGAGGATGTTGGAAACCGGCGTGTCACAGACGGCAGCAAGGTGCGGCGTGCCGATTTTTTTCCTGCTCTCAGCCGTTTTGCTGTTCCGCGCGGAACATACATATAAAGAGGTGATTCAAAAAAAGATAAGGACGCTGTTAGTACCCTATCTGATTTGGAATACTTTTTGGATTGCGGTGTTTCTTATTCTGCAGAGCCTGCCGTTTACAGCCGGCTACTTTTCGGGAAACAATACGCCGATTTTACAGAGTTCTGTGTATGAATGGTTTGGATTATATGGTATAGGACGGGAATATCCGCACTGCTATCCTTTATGGTTTATGCGGGATCTGATGGCGGCTGTTTTGTTCTTTCCGCTGATAAGGGAGGCTGCAGACAGGTGTCCGGCGGCAGTGATGTGTATAGGGATTGGGCTGGTTGTTTCACCGTATTCTTTTTTCTGCAAGACAGCGTTTGCATGGTTTCTCATCGGTGCGGCTGTTGTCAAAAAGAAAGGTTCTGTCCTGGTATTTGACAAATATTCCATGGTTAAGACCGGGGGTCTGTATTTTGGGAGCGGGGTGGCGGCCCTGCTTTTGGATAGTCCTGTCAGCGGCAATGTTTTTTTGTTTGTGGGAATTATGTTTTGGCTGCGGCTGTCAAAAGAAATTTATGATCGCAGAAAACTGCGGGAGATTTTTGTGAAGCTGTCGGATTGGGTTTTTATCATATATGTTATGCATGAGATGACCCTGTCTTCGGTGCGCAAGATATGTTTCCGAATGCTTCCGGCGACCCCGCTGTTTTGGCTTCTCGAATATCTGCTGCTCCCGGCTGTGGTCATAGCAGGCTGTATTCTGGCAGGCATTGTCTTTAAAAAATGTATGCCGGAACTTTACAGGATTTCGACAGGTGAACGATGACAGGTATGCGAATATCGTGCTGTGTGAGGCAGGATATGGTATAATACTTGTATGTGACGTTATGAGAGGAAATGGAAATGGTATACGATGAGATAAAAGTGCTGAAGCAGAGTGAGAAAAGTATGGTGCAGCTCGTGAAAGGGCAGGATAACGGGAGGTTACTTGTCAGAAAAACGTTACAGGGACGGCATTCGGTTTACGGGATACTACAGGAGATATCCCATCCGTATCTGCCGACGGTATACGAGGTATCTTTTGCAGGAGACAGTACCACCGTGGTGGAGGAATATATCGAGGGACAGACGGTGGGCAGCGTAGAATTGTCTGAAAAACAGTGCCGGATGATCGGAAAGGAAATTTGCAATGTATTGAGTTTCCTGCATGAAAACGGGATTATCCACCGGGATATCAAGCCCTCCAATATTATTCTGGCAAAGGATGGACATATTCGCCTGATTGACTTTGACGCGGCGCGTATACCGAAAGAAGATTCGGAGCAGGATACAATGCTGCTTGGGACAAGAGGATATGCGCCGCCGGAGCAGTACGGATTTTCCCAGACGGACGAGAGGGCGGATATTTACGCGCTCGGCGTTACCATGAAACAGCTTTTGGGAGGCAGGGCAGAGAAAGCGCGTTATAAGAGGGTACTTTCTAAATGTACGAATTTAGATCCTGATAAAAGATATCGGTCTGTCAGTCAGGTAAAGAAAGCGTTTATTGTCGGTTCGGGCTGGCGGACAGGTGTTTTCTTTGCGGCAGCGGCGGTTTTTGCCGCAGCTGTTGTGGGAAATGTGTTTCTAAACCGTATGCAGACAAAGGAGGCTTCGGGTGCTGCCGGGAATGGGACGGATTTAATCGTGCTGCCTGCGCCTGCCGATGCGCATTGGGACGGGGAGACAGGCTCCGGGTATTGGGGCTGTGTGTTTGAGTCCGGTGTCGGTGATGACCAAAGGTATGACTGGAGGCTGTACAGACGCGATACAGCGACGCCGCCCGACCTTGAGAAGGACGAATGGGACCGGGAGGGGATGATGCGGGGAAATGTGTCGTGGACTCGTGACGGCACGACGAGCGGAACTGCGGAGGAAGCGTATTTTTGCATGAGTTATTCCGATGAATTTTGGGACAACGGCTTTTATTATTTTGCCGTGCGCGCATCCGGGGACGGCGTTACTTATGCGGACAGTCCCTATGTCTTGTCGGACGCGTTTGAATTTACGGGGGAAGACGCGCCGGAACTTCCGGCACCCGAGGGACTCCACTGGACAGCGAAAGAGACGGATGAGTACAGATGGTACTTCGGCGCTTTCACCAACTGGGATGATTATGAGGACAAAGACGTGGTTGACGTATATGTCTATAAAGAAAACGGCGAGTATGTGATGAACACCATGGTTTCCAAAAGGTTTCTTTTGGATAATGGGTGGTCAGGCGTTCGGATTAACCAGCAATTTGTGGGCGAGCGTGGGGAGACCTATCGTTTTGCCATTCAGGTACATTCTTCCCGGCCGAATGAATACAGGTCCAGCCCGGCCATGATGCCGTGCCCTGAGGAGTCTTACTTAAGTCCGCCGCTTAAGATTCCGAATCCGCAAAGCTGACCGGGGGGCTTTCTATCTCCGGCGTGTGCGAAAACAAAGCGATTGTAATTTGAAGTAATGCATATTATAATTGTATGTAAATTACATAGCGGAGGAAAGGCGGAAAACATGGAAGAACGCAGGAAAAATAAACGGATGGAGCTTAAGTCGAAGCTTTTGATCAAAAGACTGGATACGGAGGGCAATACGAAAGAAGTAGACATAGATGTGGTGGATGTGTCCAAGACGGGCGTAGGTTTTTTGTGCAGCGAGGCTTTGGAGATTGGTGCGGTTTACGAGGCGTTTTTGACAATCTGGACAAAGGAAGTGCTTCATTGTTTCATTGAGATTGTGCGCATCGAAAAGAAAGAAGACAACCTCTTTTCCTACGGTTCGATTTTTATCGGCATGTCGGAGATCGAGGCAAGCCGGATTGAGACATACGGCACGATCGAGACGATGGAAGGGTAGTGTATTGACCCGTTTATATTTGACCAAAAAGGAACAGGTCAGTACACTAGAAAGAAAAATGGCATGAACAAAACTAGAAAGAACCATATCCTTCTGCAGCTTGGGGTGATCGCGATATCTTTTGCAGCGCTTTTACTGCTCTTATATTTTGTGGTTGCGGTATCCTTCCAGAACGGAACGGTATCCTCTGATATAACGATGAAAATGGCGGAGCAGATTGCCAGGCGGATTTTTGAAAATCCCACGCAGGACCAGATTGCGACTACGGCGTTGATGATTCGCTACGGTGCGCATCTGGGTCTGTTTTTTGTGGTCGGTTTTGTGACTACTTTTGTGAGCATGGTGGTTTTCCGAAAATATTACAGAATACTCGGCGTGATCGGTGCGGGCGTGGCCTGTTATGTGCTTGCCTACTACACGGAATACTACAAGCAGTTTGTGGAGGGCAGGCATTTCCAGCAGTCCGACGCGGCGCTCAACTGGTACGGGAGTCTGGCGGGTATTTTCTGTATGGTTGGGTCGTATTTTTTGAACCGGCTGTTGGTGAAGCTGTCATGAGGCAAGGGAATGGTTTGCGTGAAGCGGAGGTTTTATAAAGATGTGTTGTGTTATGCAGACAATTATGGAATCTACATATTCGGGAATGAGCTTTGATGAACGGATGGATTTCTATAAAGTCCCCGCTTTGTCTGTCTGCGTTGTGGAAGACGGCAATATACAAACCAAATGTTTCGGTTATCGTGACCGTGAGAAAAAGATCGAAGCAGATGATGAAACATTGTTTCAAGCTGCATCCATTAGCAAAGTTTTACTTGCGGTTGTGGCATTACGGCTGGCGGAGGCTGGAAAAATCAATCTTGACGAAGACATCAGACAATATACCAATACGGATTTTTATAAAACCTTTGATTGTCAGCAATACCGGGTTACGCTTAAGGATCTGTTAAGCCATACAGCCGGTTTCAATATTGGCGGTTTTGCCGGATATCTGCATACGATGGACATCCCTTCTATTGAACAAATTCTCAGGGGTAAATATCCGGCAAATAATGTGCCTCTTTTCATGGAGAATCCACCCGGTGCCAAGTGGGCATATTCCGGCGGAGGATATATTCTCGCACAGAAAGTAATCTGTGATGCAACCGGCATGGAATTTGAACCGCTGATGAGGAAATGGGTATTATCACCGCTTGGTATGCATCAGAGTACATTTGAACAGCCGTTAAATACTTGTGCCCACGCGAACTATGCTTGTGGCTACGATGTATACGACAGAAAGATTGAGGGCGGATTCTGTATTATGCCGGAATTGGCGGCTGCCGGATTATGGACCACTCCGGGAGAACTGGCACTCTTAGTAATCGAACTTATGAGGGCTATGAGAGGGCAAAGCCCCTTTTTGTCAAAAGAAAGTATGGCTGTAATGACGACCAAAACGGTGTCTGGCGCGGCTACCGGTTTAGGGCTCTTTTTTCCTGATGAAAATCAGGAGGGGTATTATGAGCATTCCGGCAGTAATTTTGGTTATGTTTCTGAAATGTGTTTCCAGTCGAAATCCCAAAAGGGATTTGTGGCAATGGTAAATTCCAGCGTCAGCAGCAATTTTCTGAATGAAATGGAAGATATCGCAGGCAGAGTTCTATAAAATTTGAAGACGCGCAAGATCTTCATAAAAACCGGGGTAGCTGATGGTGACAACATCGCTGCCCTTTATTGTTGTCTCGCCCTCTGCGACAAGCGAGGCAACGGCGAAACTCATGGCGATGCGGTGATCCAGATGGGAGTCCACTTCGGTCCCGTGCAGGGGCTTTCCGCCATGAATAATCATGCCATCGTCGGTACCCGTGATATCGCAGCCCATGGCGCTCAAATACCGCACCATCACATCAATGCGGTTGGACTCCTTGACTTTTAATTCGGCGGCATCCCGGATCACGGTGGTTCCTTCGGCGCATGCCGCCATAATGCCTATGACGGGCAGTTCGTCTATCAGCGTGGGGATGATATCGCCCTCGATGGTGACGCCGTGGAGCGCGCTGTGCTTTACCAGCAGATCGGCAGTCGGCTCCCCGTCCTGATTTTCGTTTAACAGCGTAATGTCGCCGCCCATTTCTTTTGCCACTCTTAAAATACCGTCTCTGGTGGGATTGATTCCCACGTTTTTAATCAGAATCTCAGAACCGGGGACGAGAAGTCCTGCGGCGATAAAATAGGCGGCGGAGGAGATGTCGCCGGGCACATCAATATTCCTGCCTTCCAGATGGGGCTCGGGGAGGATTCGCGCCGTTTTTCCTTCCGACTGTAAGTCTGCGCCAAAATAGCGCAGCATGATTTCCGTGTGGTTGCGGCTTAAGGTCGGCTCGGTCACAAGGGTTTCGCCGTCGGCGTAGAGTCCCGCAAGCAGGACGGCAGACTTCACCTGTGCGGAGGCAACCTTGGAGTGATAGTGGATGCCGTGCAGGGGTGCGCCTGTGATGCGAAGGGGCGCGCAGTCGTTGCCGTTTATGCTTTCGATTTTCCCGCCCATCATGGACAGCGGCTCCATGATACGCCGCATGGGACGTTTCTGGATGGAAGCGTCGCCCGTGAGGGTGCTCTCAAAAGTCTGCCCTGCAAGGATGCCGCTGATCAGTCTGGTGGTGGTGCCGCTGTTTCCCATATCAAGCACGGAGGGGGGCGCCTGCAAGCCATGCAGCCCCTTGCCGTGAATCAGAATCTTCTCCGGGGTATTTTCAATCGCGATGCCCATCTTCCGAAAGGCGTCTATGGTGGAGAGACAGTCTGCACCCTGTAAAAAGTTGGTGACTTCCGTCGTGCCCTCGGCGAGGGAACCGAACATCACCGCCCGGTGGGAGATAGACTTATCGCCGGGGATCGTCACTTCCCCTCTCAATGTATATGCTTTCCGAAATTTCATGGTTTACTCCATTCTGAGGCGCCCTCTGCAGAGTTTATGACGCTTCTGTCTCGTATTGTTTTTTCCCTTGTGTAGAATGCTGTATTTTATTATTGATTTACAATATGCAGTGCTTTTCATGTCCTATGGCGTGACGCCTTTAGAAGTACTTTTCACGTTGTTAGCGGGTGTGTATTTTGTAGCCGTGCTCCGTCATAACTTCCATGGCACGGGCAAGCGTGTCCTGGCTGTAAAACTCGATACGAAGCGCCCCTTCCGCCAGTTCCCTGTTATGGTTGATGCCGATATTCTTGATGCTCACTTCATGCATGGCAAGGAGGGAGGCGATGGCGGCGATGGCGCCGGGTTTATCCGCAATGTCCACGGTAAACACATACTCCGCCTTGATGGGACCGCTCGGCGCGCTGATAAAGGACTCCCTATAGGTTCTCGCCGTGTCAAAGAAGCTGTAGAGACTGTCCTGTTTATGGTCGTCTATGTAATCCGCAATGACACCCAGATACTGGATATATGTCCGAAGCAGTTTTGCGATATTGTCCGCGTTGGTCAGGCAGATCTGCTGCCACATTTCCGGGGAGGAGGAGGCGATTCTTGTGATATCCTTAAATCCTCCTGCGGCGATCATTTTCATCACCCCATCCTCGGAGTCACTGCTTTTCACCAGATTAACTAAGGAGGCGGCGATCACATGGGGCAGATGGGAGATGGCGGCAGTCACATAGTCGTGTTCCCCGTAAGATAAAATAAGCGGAATAGCGCCGATTGTCTCCACCAGCGTCCGATATTCCTCCACTTTTTCAGGAGGAACTTCTTCGGAGGGCGTCAGAATATAGTAGGCGTTTTCCAGAAGGGACGCCTTGGCATTCTGGTAGCCGAAACGCTCGGAACCCGCCATGGGGTGACCGCCGATAAACTGCTTTTGCAGCTGCAGCTCTTCAATCTGCTTATGAATGCCGGTTTTGACGCTCCCCACGTCCGTCAGAATGGTGTCGGGGGAGAGATGGGGTTTCAGGGCCAGCAGATTTTCCGCATTGCGGGATACCGGCGCGCACAAAAAGATATAGTCGCAGTTCCCGAAGGAATCGTCGATTGCAGGGCAGACCTGGTCGATCACCTGTTCCTTGGCAGCGAGCTGCAAGGATTCTGTATGGATGTCGTATGCGATCAGGCGGGTGTCCGGCAGACAGTGGCGGACCGCCTTGGCAATGGAGCCGCCGATCAGTCCAAGCCCGATAAAACCGCAGGTGAGTGTGTTCATAAAACAGTACCTTTCGTGTGTTTGACTTTCGTTCTAAAGATACCACAAAACGGGAGGGAAAGCAAGAAAACGGGGTGGCAGAAACATAGAATAAAAGATATACTGTCATTTAACGGAGAATTGTTTTTTGATAGGTGGAATATCTTAATACCTGTGAGAATGTGCAGAATGTATAAATAGTTGTTGAAATTGTTCTGAAAATTTAGTAAAATGTATTTACAACTTGGCGCCATGCATGGGACATGACAATACAGACGGACAGTCTGTAAAGGGACGGCTGTATTGCCATGATTTTATATGGTCCTGATTTGTAAAAAAAGAACAACAGAATTGGAGGGTTACAGGGCATGAATGTTTACACAACGGATAAGATTCGTAATGTGGTTTTGCTTGGGCATGGGGGATGCGGCAAGACCAGTCTGGTGGAGGCGATGGCTTACCTTTCCGGCATCACATCCAGAATGGGTAAGATAGACGACGGAAACACGGTGAGTGATTTCGGTAAGGAGGAGCAGAAGCGCCATATTTCCATCGCTACGTCTGTTGTTCCGATTGAGTGGGAAGGCACAAAGATCAATGTGCTGGATTCTCCCGGTTTTTTTGACTTCGTAGGCGAAGTGGAAGAGGCAGTCAGCGCGGCGGATGCGGCGATTATCGTAGTGTCCGGCAAGGCGGGCGTTGAAGTGGGCACGGAGAAAGCGTGGGAGATCTGCGATAAATATAAGCTGCCCCGTTTTGTGTTTGTCACGGATATGGACATCGACAATGCATCCTTCAGACAGGTTGTGGAGGATATGACAGAAAAGTACGGGAAGAAGATTGCGCCCTTCCATCTGCCGATCCGTGAGAATGAGAAGTTTGTGGGCTATATCAATGTCATTACCGAGCAGGCGTACCGCTGGGAAGGCAAGGAAGTTGTAGAGTGCGAGATGCCGGAGTACAGCAAGGCGAATCTGCAGCTTTGCCGTGACACGCTGATGGAGGCGGTGGCGGAGACCAGCGAAGACTTTATGGAGCGGTATTTTAACGGGGATACCTTCTCTGAGGCGGAGATCCGTGCAGCCCTTCGCACAAACGTTATGGACGGCAGCATCGTTCCCATGTCTATGGGTTCAAACGTGCTCTGTCAGGGTGTTTTCACACTGCTTGACGATATCGTGAAGTATATGCCGAGCCCGGAGAACCGGGAGTTTGCGGGCGTTGACTTAAAGACCAACGAAGTTTTCCAGGCGAACTTTGACTTCTCCAAGCCGAAGTCCGCGTACATCTTTAAGACCATCGTTGATCCTTTCATCGGTAAGTATTCGCTGATCAAGGTATGCTCCGGCGTGCTTAAGAGCGACGACATGATTTACAATGATGAGAAGGAAGTGGAGGAAAAGATCAGTAAGCTCTATGTGATGCAGGGCAGTAAGCCCATCGAAGTCAAGGAACTTCATGCGGGCGACATCGGAGCGATTGCGAAGCTGACGGCGGCCAGAACCGGCAACACCCTCTCCACGAAAGCGCGTATTATCCGTTACGGAAAGACAGAGATCTCCACACCTTATACATACAAACGGTATAAGGCTAAGAATAAGGGAGATGTGGATAAGGTTTCTCAGGCACTGCAGAAGATGCGCCATGAGGATCAGACGCTTCAGGTGGTTAACGATGCGGAAAACAAACAGTCCCTGCTCTACGGAATGGGCGATCTGCATCTGGACGTGGTTGTCAGCCGCCTGCTCAATGAATATAAGGTGGAGATCGAGCTCACTGAGCCGAAGATCGCGTATAAGGAGACAATCCGCAAGAAATCTGATGTGGAGCACAAATACAAAAAGCAGTCCGGCGGCCACGGCCAGTATGGTCATGTAAAGATGCGCTTTGAGGCATCCGGCGACCTGGAGACGCCTTTCGTGTTTGAGCAGGAAGTGGTCGGCGGCGCGGTGCCGAAGAATTACTTCCCGGCAGTGGAGAAGGGTCTGCAGGATTCCGTTCAGGCGGGGCCGCTGGCGGCTTATCCCGTGGTAGGGGTGAAGGCTGTTCTCTACGACGGTTCCTATCACCCGGTGGATTCCTCCGAGATGGCGTTCAAGATGGCCACGATTCAGGCGTTTAAGAAGGGATTTATGGATGCAGGGCCGGTGCTCCTTGAGCCGATTGCAAACTTACAGGTAACTGTCCCGGATTCTTACACAGGCGATGTTATGGGCGACCTGAATAAAAGAAGGGGCAGGGTGCTCGGCATGAATCCGGCGGGAGATGGAAAGACCGTGGTTGAGGCGGATATCCCGGTGGCATGTTTAAGCGGTTACTGTACTGACCTTCGTTCCATGACCGGCGGACGCGGCACATATAAGTATGAGTTCGCAAGATACGAACAGGCTCCAAGCGATGTGCAGGAGAAGGAAGTAGCGGCGAGAGCGAAGGCTGTTGCGGAGGCGAATGCGGAGGCATAGCAGATAGTTTAGGTATGATGGCGGATATCCTTTCGGTAGATAAAAGGATATCCGCCTTTTATGTACATAATAGAAAGAAGGGAAATGTATTGCGAAAGTTGGTGCTCGGTCTTTTCCTTATTCTGTGTCTCGGACAGGGGTTTTGCGTCCATGCAAAAGAATCGGTCTTTGAGAAGGACGGAGAAATATATTTGATCCAGTCCGCACAGGATATGCGGACATTGGCGCTTCTGGTGAACAGAAACAAGGAGGTGGAGCCGGGGGTGCCGGCGAACATAGCGTCCTACCGTCTGACCCGTGATATCGACCTGTCCGCTTACTGCAGAAAATATCAGGGTTGGGTACCCATCGGCTATCGGAACCTGCTTTCCGAGAGCTTCTCGAAGTCTGATGCGGATGGGCTGTACTGGACGGAAGCGGGTTATTTTAACGGCACTTTCGACGGTGACAATCATGTGATTACAGGGCTTTATATTAACCGCCCGGGAGAAATCGGACAGGGATTATTTGGGCTGAGAGCGGATCTGATGCATGAGGAGCTGGAGCCGGGCAGCGAGGAATACCGGCGCAGGGAAAATACGGTGATTCGGAATCTTTACATCAAGGACTGCGATATTACGGGGGAGACTGCCGGGGGCGTCATGGGCGGCATGGGATACTGGGGATTTGAAGATAATGGAAGCGTACATATAGAAAACTGTCATGTAACCGGGAAGGTGTCGGGCGGGACTGTGGGCGGAATTGTCGTTTCCGCGGCGACTGTGAAAAATTCCAGCTTTACGGGAACAGTGAGCGCCAAAAGAAGGGCAGGCGGTATTGCAGGGAGCGCATACGATATTTCCGGGTGCGCTGTGCATGCCGTGGTGCAGGGGAGCGATGCGGTGGGAGGTATCGCCGACAGTGTCTGGTGTGTGAGGAACAGTTATGTGACCGGCACGGTGAAGGGAGAAAACCTTGTCGGGGGAATCGCCGGAGCCGGAATATATATGTCAGGCTGTTATTCTCTGGCGCATGTGACGGGCTTTAGCAGCACGGGCGGATTGGTCGGAAGACTGGAATGTTTTCCAGATGTATTCGATGTTATGCCGGAAGAACTGGTCGCAGCCATGCCGGAAGATTTTCTCCATGTCGTCACGATAAAAAACTGCCTGATGGGGGCAAGGCAGATCGTGAGGGCAATGCCGGAAAAGTGGAACAGAAACGACCGCGGCGAAAATGGATATGTCTACGGCTATGCAGACGATACGATACGTCATGCAGAGGATCCTTTCTATTATCGGGAAGGACTGGAAGCAGAGGGGATTGAAAAAGGTGCGGACGGATCTTTGTGGTATGAGTTTTCGGACTGGAACTGTGAACCATTCGACTGTACCCATTTGGAGGAATCGGATTTTAAGGAACTGTTTGGGAAGCCGGAGGAGGGGGAGTGGTCGGATGTGTGGTTCTGCGCGGCTGGCCATGCATACCCCAATCTTTCCTGGGAGAGGGAGAGCCGGTTCGGCTATAAGGTCACTGTCACGGCACAGGAGGGGGACAGCCTGTGGAAGATAGCAGACCGGGTGTACGGGGACGGACAGCTCTGGACGCAGATTTATGAGGAGAACAAAGAGTGTGTAGGCAAAGATGCGAGTCTGCTCATGACTGGGACGGATCTGGAAGTCACGGTGAACGCATCCTGGGCGGACTATGTGGCGAAAGGGGATATATGGGAGCAGGAAAAAGCATTTCTGGAGGAAGGGGAAAAAAGAGGAATAGAAAGGGCTAAGCTACAGCATTTTTACCGCAGAATGCTTGCTGATGACCTGTGGAACGGTGTGGTATGGAGTTGGGATGGCGCGTCGGAGGATTTCCACAGGCAGATTAACGACTGGGTGATCGACGATCTGGACGGAAACGGACAGGCGGACATGGTTGTGATGGCAGGGGAGGGGCGCCTGTTTGTACCCGGTGAAATCTGGCTTTACCTCAATGGGGAACCGGCTTATATTCTCAAGGACGAAACGGCTTTCTATGAGGACCATTTTTGCTTTGGCTCATCTTTTTGGGAAGAACCTGTCATGGCGGACCTGGACAACGACGGCAGGCTGGAGCTTTTGTTTGCAGTGGGCAACGGCGGCAACGGCGGGCCGGGCGGCAGGGACAACTGTCTGTTCCGGCGTGTGGGGGACGCATGGGTGGAGTGCCTGGGAGAGCTTCCCAATGACGGTGGAGAACTGATGGGAGATGAGACTGAGCTGTATGTAAGCGTAGTGTGTATCGGTGTGGACCGTTATGAGGCATACTGCCCCTATCTGGACGAGCGCATAGAATTTGACGGATGGAATATCCGGGAAATCGGGGAGAAGGAGTATGGACACACGGGCGGCGCAAACGTCAGGGGATTTTTTGGTTTCGAGCGTGTCACGTATCAGGGGAAGAACGCCCTCAAGTGCCGGGAGTATCTGAGCGGTGAAGGCGGAAACGCGCACGGCGTCGGCGAGGCGGTGTTTATTCTTGCATGGGATGCGGACGGCGTATGTGGCGTGGCGGACTGGTGGGTAGAGGGATACGTGCTGGATGAGTGATAATGGGAAGAAAAGGAAAAATATCGGAACAAAAAACAGGAGCAGGTGAGGAACCTGCCCCTTGTTTTGGCTAATTTATCGGGAACGGTTTGCCGTTTACGGTGACATTTTTTCCGGCTTTATTGTATATGGGACCGTCATAGGAACAGCCTTCAAGCGTGACGCCGTCTGCGGCGGTAATGATTCCCAGACTTGCCTTGGTGTTCCCCTTAAATTCGGAATCATATATTTTGACGTTCCGGCAGACATACCCGGAAATATTCGGTTCGATATCAATGCCGAACTGCGGGTCGTGTCCGGGCTGTCCGTTGAAACTGCCGGCATAGTTAAATTGACAGTTCCTTATGGTGACGTTGCCGGCATCCGTTATGGACAGATTGTTTCTCCTGTTGTGATGGAGATTACAGTTTGTAATGGTTATGCCGCTGCTGAAAAATTTCGTTCTGTTTCCTGCGGAATCCCAGCCATCGTACAGGCCCAGATAAATCCCGTCACCCCAGCACTCGGAAATTTCTACGTCCTGAATATGAACGTTTGTACATCCTGCAATGTTAATCCCGTGTCCCCATTCGCCGCTGCCGCCTGTGTGGGAACTGCGTTCTCCGACGAGCTTACCGCCGGAGATTACGATGTTTTTACGCCCAAAAGCAAATATCATCTGGGAATTTGACTTATCATTTCCGATTGCCACAAGCTGCGCTGCGGGTGACATGATTAAAGTCTGATTATCCGTCAGGACAATACCGCCAAAATCTTTCACGGTGTCAATATGATAAATCCCCTCTGGTATATACATATAATCATATCTGTCAGGATTCCATTCCCATTCCCGCAACAGTCTGTTGATCTGCGGCGTGTCGTCTAAACAGCCCGCTGCCTGATGATATATAAGGGCCCGGGCGTCGTTTTCTGGATCAGCGGTATTCCCTTTTACGACGACATAGCATTGTTTTGCCATGTCCCTGCCTATAGTAACTCTAATTGTGGCGGCGCCCACCTTTTTCATGGAAAGCAGCCCCCTGTCGCTTACAGAGACCACATTCGGATTGTCACTCTCAAATGCAACACTGTCGGAAAGTATCTCCTGATTTTCATTTCCATCCAATGTCAGCTGATATGTGTCGCCCACTTTTCCAGTGATTGTCTGGTCTGCCTGCGTGAACGCTGATGCGCTTATGGTGATTTTACAGGTTGCTTTTTTGCTGCCATCCTGTGTGACTGCCGTTATGGTGACATTTCCCGTGCCCTGCGCGTGGATAATGGCTGAGGCTGTATAGGCGCCCTGCGGATTATCTTCCGCATCAGTCATGACGGATTCAACGGTGGCGATCTTATTGTTTGAACTTGTCCAGATCACAGTCGGATTTGTTAAAGGCTGTCCTGTTGTCTCCGGCGTTATGGCAGCGGTCAGTTTCCGCTGCTCTTCATTTGCCGCGAGGGAGAAGCTGTGACTGGTTTTGTCTAAGAGGATTCCTTTCACACGGTTAATGCCGTAAACCTTCCTCTGAATTTTAAAGGAACAGGTTCTTTCGCCGCCGTATGCCCCGATACCGTGCAGGGTCACTTTTGCGGTTCCCGTTTTGATATTATTTTTGTATGAGGAGTCTATTATTTCAAAACAGGAGTCCTTTTTGTCCAATTCCTTTTTTGCCCTTTGGTCTGCAGCATTTGCATACACATGAATATTGCTTTTTTCCAATCTGATTTCTGAGCCGGTATAAGTCTGCGGATCAATTTCAATCCTCAATTTGCCGATATCATTTGCCTTGTCATATATATGATAGGCATTTTCGCAAGTGAGGGTACCTTCATAAAAGCCGGTTCCCGTCACAGTCACGGTTACAGATTTGCCGGCGGAGGGTACGGCGTTTTGGTCGGCAGGGTCCATACCGTCATACGTGTAAGCGACTTCCCTGACGTAATCAGTGCCTGCTGCCAGTTTCTTTCCATTTCTGTCCGTCACAATGACATTTGCCTTCCATTTATGGGGCCTCGCATCATACGGTTTGTCCAAAACCGTAATGGAGGCATTGCTGATAGAAGCCTTTGTCACAGTGAGAGTCACAACTTTTTCATAGCCTCTGTAATTGCCTTTTCCCCGGATCGTACAGGTCATGTCTTTTTGTGTTTCTGCCGAGGGTTTTCTGTTGTCCTTCAACTGTACGGTATAATCGGTCTTGCTGTTTAGGACGGCATAATTCTCATCCCGTATATAAAATTCCGGCGCCGCGCCATTTTTCTGATAAGGGGTTGAAAGGGAACCGTCAGCGTTCTTTGTGACATTATCACCCCAGACAACCGTCAGATTCTGGCTGTCGCTGTTTGGCGTAATCTGATATCTTTTCGTGACGGCGCCTGTGTATCTGCCAAGACCTTTAAATGTGACAGTTACGTTTCCGACTTTTTTGGCATTGCTGTATTTTATGGTGTAGTCTGTCCCTTCTACAAGCGTATCGGAACCAAACATGAGCAGACCTGTTTTTTCCTGAAACATGCCGCCCTTTTTATCTACGGTATATTGGGAGAAGCGCATCTCATTTTTCCAGTTTTCCCCGAAACTGGCAGCACTGATTTTTCTGTCTCCCGCCAGTTTCAGGCTGATCTTTTTACAGCCGCGGTAGCCGGCCGCCCGTCCTTCCTGCGTTGGGAATACTGTCAGTGAAGCGCCCTCAAGTCCGCTTGCGCAGACTTCATAATCATAAAAGTTTTCTGCCAGTGCCAGACCGCTTATTTTGAGTGTTTCAATCTTTACATCTGCTTTGGATAGAGGCGTACCGCGGTAATCATACCGGGTTTTGTCAAGCTTTACAGACGCAGTGCTGAAATTCTTTTTTTTCAGGTCATCTTTCAGTACGACAAGATCCATCTGGAATGAGCCCGTAAAGTTACCTGTGCCGTTGACTGTATAGTGGTAGACTTTTCCGGCTTCATAGGAGTCGCCCTTTGTATAATCCGCCCCTTTTAATTGCTCTGTCAGGGGCGCGTAGTCACAGACAAAATCTCTCTTTGCCGCCAGCCTTTTTTTGCCGAAGTTCAGGGTAGGAGCGGGGATGCTCACGTTTTTGCCGTAGTTTACCGTCTGCTCATAGGCGGGTGTTTTTGCGCTGTCGGCGGCATAAATATTGATCTGATTGATATCCAGGGGTTTGATTGTATAGTACAGGGTCACGCTGCCCTGGTACTGTCCCCTGAGATTGACGGTTACGCTGGGCGCCTTGGCGGTATTCCACGCGGCAGCGTTAATGTTATTTTTGTAAGTCAGAGTATAGTCTGTTTTTTCTGTAAGTAGGTTGTCTTTATAGTAAACGCGAAGATCCTGTGTGACTTTTTGGCCCGTATAAACGAGAGAGTCGCTCTCCTTTTTAAAACCGCTTACCCGGATTTCGCTGGAGAGGTCAAGCAGTTTGTCGTCGGGATTTGCGGTATCCGGCACGACATCCACGGTAATGGAAGCAGTTTTGCCGCCGCAGGATGCAGTGATTCTGGCGTAGCCTTCCGCAACTGCTGTAATCGTGGCGGTTCCGTTTTCGCCGGCTGTCACAGATGCGACATTCTCAGAGCTGCTTTCCCATAAAAGGGGAGGAATGTCGGCGCCTGACGGGGCTGCAGTGACTGTTGCGGTGAGCTGTGCTTCGCCTTCCGGCTGCATGGTAAGTGTCCCGGTTTGGTCCAACATGACCGATGCAACGTCTGCCTTTTCCGCCTCCCGCGACAGCCCGCTGCTCATGACAGGTGCAAAGACAACAGGTATGGTGCTGTTTTTATCTGCAATCAGAACGTCTTCTTCCGGGAGAGTGTCCTTGGAAAACTCGTCAACAGCGGTATCGGCGTTGGTTTCCGAGACGGAAGAGTTTTCCGAAATGGAAGAGTTTTCCGAGACAGAAGAGTTTTCCGAGACGGAAGAGTTTCCGGGGACAGAAGAATTTTCCGAAACAGATGAGTTTTCTTCCGTGCCTGTAGGCGCTTCTGATGTCTGGACCTCGTTTGTGACGGTGTCACTTTGGGGCACAAAAGGTATGGTAGCGGCAGAATAAAAGGCTTCCGCTTTTCCGTCTTCGGTTTCTAGGTAGTACGCCGCCCGGATATAGTAATCGTATGGCCCGTCGCCTGCAGTTTCCATGGAGGAGAGAGACATCATTGGGAAGTAACCGCTTTGCGTGTCCGTCATTTCTTCCATGACAAAGAAAGGCGAAGCGGGCACCGTCTCAAAGCCGTGCCAGTCGTCCTCCTCGTCAAGGAGGCTTGTGTTTCCGGGTTCCATTCCCTTTTCGCCACGCAGAATGCTCCATTCCAGAGTGCCGGTACCGTCATATCCGGGAGTCGTTTCCAGACCATAATTCACAAACAGTATCAGTTTTTCTTCTGCTGTAAGGGATACCGGGAGGTCGTAAATAAGGTCTTCGTCCGAGGAGGGAAGCGTTTCGCCGTCGGAAATCTGTCCGATATGTAAGGCGGGCAGTGTTTCGGCTCTGTCTGGTTCGTCCGTTTCACATATGGTATCTGTGTCAGGCAGGGAATTTTGTTCTTCGCCGGCGCCATGGACGTCTAAGGGGATGGAGGGCGCGTCGTCCTCTTTTGCCTGCACATCGTTGACTTCCGGCCCTTCTTCAACAGCTATAGTATTTTCTGAAACCGTATGTTCCAAAGCAGCGGCGTTCTCCGCGGCAAGCGCCGTCATGCCGGAGCATTCGCAAAGCGCGACAGCTATGGTAAGCGCTGCCGCCAGTAATCTGTTTCTGTTATGTATCATAAAATTCCTCCTGACTTCGTTTGCATGCCTGAATAGGCCTGTGGTATAGCTATCCTATGAAAACGCATTTTCCGTGATATGGGACAGCCTGTTTCATTATAGCATAAACCGCCCGGGAGCTTGTTGGGAATTTTTTCTATTGGGATTTCCTTATACTGACTGTGCTTCAATACTTGTAATTTGGTTTGAAACCGAAAAGGAGGGGGTGAGCGGCTCTGTCTGTTTCGGTGTTATCAGGAGAGGAAAGAGAGAAAGCGGTAAAAAGAAGTATCACCAGCCGGCCCATACAGACCCGACTGGTGATACTTGCAAGATTACAGTTTAAATTTGCCTACTTCTGATTCAAGCTGTCCGGCAATATCCCTGTTGCCTTCCGCCTCGTCCTTGATGCTTCCCATGCTAACAGTCATTCCAGACGCCATTTCTGTGACGTCGACGATGCCCTTTGCGCTTTCCGCAGCAGCTATATTGACGGCATCCACGGCTTCCTTGATATTGTCAATATTGTTATTCAGGCGCATGCTTTCGTCCGCAAACGCATTCATTGTTTCACTGAGACGGCTCACATCATTCTTATAGTTAATGCTGTTGTCAAGCAGCCGTTCATATCCGGCCATGGCGGTTTCATTCATAAAGTGGATCATCTGTTCTGATTCGTTTGCCAGTTCGTTTACTGCATGGATCACTTCTTTGCTGACCCGCTGGATACCTTCAGCCGCCCGGGCTGAGTTGTCTGCCAGGGATCCTATTTGGCTGGCTACGACGGCAAAGCCTTTTCCCGCCTCGCCGGCCCGTGCCGCTTCGATACTCGCATTGAGGGAAAGAAGACTTGTCTCGTCGGTAATGTTGAGAATTTCCGTCGTCAGTGTATCAATATGTTCCACCGCCTTGGAGCGCTCAATTCGATCACTCATACTTTTTGACATTTCCGCAGCCCGCTTCGCCGCGTCAGTTCTGTCTCTTTTTGCCGATTCATAAATAGCCTGGACTTTTTCCGTAATCTTGGCTGCGGAGTCCCGTTCGGTGGACGCTTTGGTGGAAATGGCTCCTATACTGTCCATGATATGTAGGACGGATTCGTCTACCTGGGACAGGGAGGCGCTGGTTTCCTCCATGGCTGCGCTCATTTCCTCCATAGTTGCGGAGATGTCGGAGATATTGTCTTTTGCGCTGACCAGACTTTCGGCAATAGCTGCTGTGGATGTTCCGAGCTCCGTGGAGTTGGCGGAGATATGTAACATGATTCCACGGATATATTCGAGCAGTGTATTGACATTCCCGGAGATTAGTTCCAGTTCGTCACCGGAAGCGATATCCAGCTTTTGCGTCAGGTCGCCCTCATTGTGCGCCAGATCATAGATTTTGCGGTTAACCTTATTCAGACTGCGCATAATGCGGTTCACGATCACATTTAAGATCAAAAGGGCCAGTATAAGGCAAAGGCCGGAAATCTGTATGATACTGTTTCGTGCGCCCTCAATTCGATCCAGAACATAAGATGCATCATAATCACATCCGAGCACGGCAGTCACCTTGCCGGAGCTGTCTTTTATCGGAAGAAAAGCGGAGATCAGAATGCCGTCCTCTGTTTTGTCTATGTAGTCCTGCACATATTCCTGTCCCGCAAATACACTTGAAAATTCTGCGTACTCACCGTCAAACGGATCTCCGGGACTTTGGTGTCCGGCGCTGTCATCCGTGTCGATACCGTAGTAAAGCCGGGCATTGTCGTCCGTATGCAGAGTGTATAAATATGCGATGCCGCAGAGACTTTGAATCTGCCGCAATGCCGCCAGGTTATCCTGATATTCCTGCGTATTTTCAAATCCCGCTGCGACATGGGAAAGAGAATCACCGTCCACCACAAATCCCGCAATGGAAGCCGCCATCTGGGCCTCCTCCACGCCTAGTTGGATCATGCCGGTCTTGATGCGGATGTAGGAATTTAATCCGATGACCCCACACATGACAATAATCAGAATAGTAGCCGGAATCAATATTTTCCATCGGATGCTGAGTTTTCTCACTTTCGTTTTCACAAAATGTCATCCTCCTTATCTTTATACAATAATATGTATAATTGTATACACCACATCCCTATTATACTCTTTTATGATGGATAAATCAATGTTTTTCCAAACAACGTTTTTGCTTTGAAAGCATTTCCGCAGCTGTGTTATAGCAGGCGTCACGCTCTACATCCAGTGGCCCTGCCTGTTTCGATACTATCAGGGGTTGACAAATCCCGTCGGTATAATAAAATAAGTAGAGTAAAAGCCGTATGGCGGCGGGAAAGGATTGGGCAGTAACATGGCAGAAGTGTACAATCACAGAGAAGTGGAGACAAAATGGCAGAAGATCTGGGACGACGAGAGGGCTTTCCAGACGTCGGAGGATTACTCCAAACCGAAATATTACGCGCTGGTGGAGTTCCCTTACCCCTCGGGGCAGGGGCTTCATGTAGGACATCCGCGTCCTTACACGGCGCTTGACATTGTGGCTAGAAAGAGAAGGATGCAGGGCTACAACGTGCTATATCCCATGGGGTGGGACGCGTTCGGTCTGCCCACGGAGAACTATGCGATCAAGAACCATATCCATCCGAAGATCGTGACGCAGAACAATGTGGCGCGTTTTAAGAGCCAGCTGCATTCCCTGGGCTACTCCTTTGACTGGGAGAGGGAGGTCAACACCACGGATCCCAACTATTATAAATGGACACAGTGGATTTTTCTGAAACTGTTTAAGGCGGGGCTTGCATACAAGTCCGAGATGCCGATCAACTGGTGTACCTCCTGTAAAGTCGGGCTTGCCAACGAGGAAGTGGTGAACGGCGTCTGCGAGCGATGCGGCGCGGAGGTGGTCCGCAAGGTAAAGAGCCAGTGGATGTTAAAGATCACGGAGTACGCGGACAAGCTGATCGAAGGTCTTGACACGGTGGACTATGTGGAGCGCGTCAAGGTTTCCCAGAAGAACTGGATCGGTAAATCCATGGGAGCGGAAGTGGACTTTTCCATCAAGGACAAAGAGGATAAGCTGCGCGTCTACACGACCCGCTGCGATACGCTGTTTGGCGCGACCTACATGGTGGTGTCGCCGGAGCATCCGATCATTGATAAATATAAGGACGAGCTGAAAAACTGGGACGATATATGCGCTTACAGAGAGCAGGCGGCGAGAAAGTCCGACTTTGAGCGGGCGGAGCTTGCGAAGGAGAAGACCGGCGTGCGCATCGACGGCATGTCCGCGGTGAACCCGGTGAACGGCAAGGAGATCCCGATCTATATTTCCGACTATGTGCTGATGAGTTACGGTACGGGCGCGATCATGGCGGTGCCGGCACACGATGAGAGAGACTGGGAGTTCGCGAAGAAATTCGGTCTGCCGATTGTCGAGGTGGTTGCGGGCGGAAAGGATGTGCAGGAGGAAGTGTACACGGACGTGGCGGAAGGCACGCTTGTGAACTCAGATTTCCTGAACGGACTCTCCGTGGCGGACGCAAAGGAGAAAATGATCGCTTTTCTGGAGGAGAAGGGCGTTGGCTGTGCCAAGACAAACTTTAAGCTGCGCGACTGGGTATTTTCCAGACAGCGTTACTGGGGCGAGCCGATTCCGATTGTAGAATGTGAGAAGTGCGGTTTTGTGCCGCTTGACGAGAGCGAACTGCCTCTGGAGCTTCCCGAGGTGGAGAGCTATATGCCGACAGATACGGGAGAGTCGCCGCTGGCGGCTATGACTGATTGGGTCAATACCACCTGCCCCTGCTGCGGTGGTCCCGCGAAGCGGGAGACGGACACCATGCCCCAGTGGGCGGGATCGTCGTGGTACTTCCTGCGCTATACGGACCCGAAGAATGAGAATGCGCTGGCTAGCAAGGAGGCGCTTGACTACTGGATGCCCGTGGACTGGTACAACGGCGGTATGGAGCATACCACGCTGCACCTGTTATATTCCCGGTTCTGGCACAAGTTCCTCTATGACCAAAAGAAAGTACCCTGCCCGGAGCCTTACGCGAAGCGGACGTCCCACGGCATGATTCTTGGCTTGAATCCCCACTGTTTCTCGAATCTTCCGGCGGCGGAGCAGGAGGCGCTCCTTAAGGAGCACGGCAGCGAGAAGGCGGCAAGGCAGGCTCTCAAGGAAAAATACGGAGAGATGGCGGAGCACCCGGTGGTGAAGATGTCCAAGTCTCTCGGCAATGTGGTGAATCCCGACGATATCGTGACAGACTACGGCGCGGACACCCTGCGGACATACGAGATGTTCATCGGTGCGTTCGAGCTGAGCGCGGGCTGGAGCGAGGACGGCGTGAAGGGGTGCCGCAGATTCTTAGAGAGAGTGTGGAAACTGCAGGATATCCTGACAGACGACATGGATTACTCCAAGGATATGGAGATCAAGATACACCAGACCATCAAGAAGGTCAGCAGCGATTTTGAAAATCTCAAATATAATACGGCGATTGCGGCAATGATGACTCTTGTAAATGAATTTTATAAGAAGAACGCGGTGACAAAAGGTGAGTTCAAGACGCTTCTTGCCCTTCTGAATCCTGTTGCGCCTCATATCACCGAAGAATTGTGGCAGACGGTAGGGTTTGACGGCAGGGTTTACCAGACAGCATGGCCTTCCTATGAGGAAGCTAAGACCGTGGAGTCCACCGTGGAGATCATGGTACAGATCAACGGCAAGAACCGGGGAACTTTAAACATCGGCAAGGATGACCCGAAAGAGGATGTGATCGCGAGAGCGAAAGAGGCAATCGCGGATAAACTGACGGGAACGATTGTGAAAGAAATTTATGTGCCCGGAAGACTGGTGAATATCGTGCAGAAGTAAGGAACACAGGGGCGGGTTTGAATTTCAGTCTGCGTTCTTTTCATGAGATACATCACAATGGAGGGAAACAATGAGTGTGTTATCCATAATGCTGACGGCGCTCACGGTTTCTTCCCATGTGATGACGGCGGCATGTAGCGGCGTCCCTGTGCAGAGCGAACTGGTGCAGTTGGCTGTCATGCTTCCGCAGGATGACATCTGCAATATGTATCTCGACAGGGGTAAGGTGGAAGATTACAACGGGGACGGTAAGCCGGAGGTTTATCTGACAGCAGGCGGCGGCTGGTATTATCTGGTGTGCTACGAGCTGGACGGGAAGATGCGCACGGTGGAGGACCTGGAACCGTGGACGTGGTCGAGTGATCTGTATCACACGGCGGATGGGCGTCTGGTGCTGTATACGTGGCCCCATACCATGGGGACAGACGGGAATTACAACTATAGGATTTATGAGTGGACAGAGGACGGATATTGTCTGGAGGAGGATTTATGGAGCGTGCCAGACGAATATGACTGGGACGGAATGGTTTTGAGCTGCAAGTATTTTTGCGCAGGGACAGCGGCCGACCCGTTCCCGCACAGCGACAAGGAGGCGGAAGAGATACCGCTCACAAAGGAAGAATATGAACATAGGATAAAAGACCTTGGAGAGATGACTTCTGTTTTTGAGGACGGGCTTGTATGGGGCTGGGAGTTCTGGCAGGAAAATGATTATGAAGACGAGTCTGTGGGGTATGGCATTTACAGGGATATTCAGAAAGAGGTAATGAGCTGGCAGTGACGGATGTGTGATACTATGCTGCGATGTAGGGCGGCGCGGTTCGTTTCAGAATAGGCGGAGTTTACTATGTTTGTTGATTATCATGTACATACAGATTACAGCGACGATTCCGATTATCCCATGGAGGATGTGGTGAAAGATGCCATCCGGCTTGGAATGGACGAAATCTGTTTTACGGATCACGTGGACTATGGAGCGAAGGTGGACTGGGACATCGGAGAGAAGATCACATACTGCGCAGGACTTCTGATGGTAAATGTGGATTACCCGGCTTATGTGGAGGAAATTAGGCGGCTGCGTGACCAGTACGCAGAGCAGATTACCGTTAAAATGGGCCTTGAGTTCGGGATGCAGAAACACACAGTCCCACAGTTTGAAGCTTTATACCAAAGATACCCTTTTGACTTTATTATTCTATCAGTTCACCAGATAGAGGATAAAGGCTTCTGGTCGCAGGAGTTTCAGCAGGGACGGACGCAGAAAGAATACAATGAGCGATATTATGAGGAGCTTTTGTATCTGGTAAAACATTACCAGAATTACAGCGTGCTGGGGCATCTGGACTTGGTTTTGAGATACGATAAACTGGGCATTTATCCCTTCCGCTATGTGAAACATTATGTGGAGGAAATTCTTGCGGAGGTTATCAAGAACGGAAAGGGAATTGAGATCAATACCTCGTCCCACCGTTACGGACTTTCGGATGCAACCCCTTCGCGGGAAATTCTCACGATGTATCATGAAATGGGAGGAAAAATCCTGACGCTCGGCAGTGACAGCCACGCGCCGGCCCATCTCGGAACATATATGGAGGAGTCGAAAAAGCTGTTAAAAGAGATTGGTTTTCAGCATTTTTGCACGTATGAAAAAATGCGGCCGCATTTTCATGAACTATGATTCAATCATAACAAAAAGCCGGAGTCATTGTAGGGATGGCTTCGGCTCTTTGTCTCTTTGTTCTATTTTTTCCTCATCCGCATCATCTTATCTATGGTAGCGGCTTCTTCCGGGGAGGATTCTTTTTTGATTACGGCGACTATATTTTCGATCTCTTCATTGGAGAAAGTAATATGATCCGCCTGTCCTCTCTTTGCGACTGCCATCAGGAAAGGCAGCATCTGTTCCCTTTTCAGCGTGCGGCTCTCAAAGACGAGCGCCTGTAGAAATTCCAGCTTAGCCTTGTCGATTTCGGCAAGCGCCGGGTCGTTCATCCAGTCACTGTTCATATAAAACCTCCAATGGTTTATTCATTGCCGTTCGAAAACGGCTGCTGTTGAAACATTTCGTACATTTCTTTCTGCTCCGGGGTGAGCATGTTCATCAGCATGGAAAGCATGGGGGAGCCGGAGGAAGAGGACTCATTACAAAAGTCCGTGGCTGCTTCGCGGCTGTTTTCTGCGTCCTCTGACAGACCGATCCCGGAGAGCGGATTTTCAAACAGGGAATCCATATTCATGTCGGGGAAGATTTCCTGCATGGCGCTCATGGTCTGGGTCATTTCCTGTACGGTTTCCAGTGTCTGTAACATATTCTGTATCTGCTCTAACTGCCGGATCTCCTCCGGGGTGGAGTAGAGACACAGCTCTTTGCAGAGTTTTTTCAGATCGGGCTTTTCCGGCTGGGAAAGCCCGCATCCGCAAAGCGTGGCAGCGTGCTTTTTTGTGAGGTTTATGGTGTATTGTAATTCCATATATTTGATGTAGACCGCCAGATGTTTCTGCATGGAAGGCTCTATGTAGGGGAGAAGAACCTTGAGCTTCTGGATCTGGTTGGTGGTGTATAAGGCATCGAATGCCATAACATTTGAAGCATTTTCATTTTTTTCTGCCATAAGCTATGCCTTTCTGACGCCTCTTTTCTCTATAGTATATGACACATAAGAGAAAAATAGGCTCCGGCTCTGGCAGGAGCCTATTTCCCGGATGTGCTTGAAAGATGTGGCGCCGACAGCCCGGCCCGCAGACCGGGCTGTCATGCGTAAGGATAGTTAATTGCGCTGCCTGGTACTAGTTATTGCAGCAGCAGGATAAGAGGATCAGAATCCAGATCCAAGAGCAGCAGTTGTTGTCATTGCCGCCGAAGAGACCGTTTCCGCCGAAAAAGCCGCCGCCACAGCCGCAGCCGTCGCCGTTACCGCCACAGCAGGATAACAGGATCAGAATCCAGATCCAGGAACCGCATCCGTTGTTAGTAGGTGCGGGGGTATTGCATCCGCAGTGTGTTGCTGTAAGATCACTCATGTTAGTGCCCTCCAAATGTTAGTTATGGTTTATCTTATGTGGGGGAAGTGAATTTGTGCCTGTGAGAAAAAGATAATATTTCCTTCGGTGAAACTTTTTGCAGGAGTGATTCGTATTTCTGTTGAAAGATAAAAAGGAGAAAGAAAGAACTTTTTTAAACATTGTGAAGCAGAAAACGGCGACAGGGGGGAAACGAAAATGCATGTAAACGGATTGGGAACGGCAAACTGTGAGACGACGGCAGGATATATGGCAGGAAAAACGACAAAGCGCGAACTGCAGAGCCGGTTTTTAGAGGCGGCATCTGAGCAGATACCGCATAAAGCAAGAGATTATGATGAGGAAGCCTTTGAAAGCGTGGGCGTCAACGCGCCTGAGGAAGTGAAGCGTGCCTGGATGGAAGCGGCGAAGGAAATCGGGGCAAATGGACTCGGAATCGGGAAAAACGGCATGATGACGCATATTTCCCAGATGATGGTGGAGCGCGTCGAGAGAGGATGGAACGGCGGCAATCCGAATGATATTCTGGGGAGCAGCGTGCTGTCCGCGCTCCGCGCTGCAAAACAGGCGCTCTATGACCTGGATCATCCGCTCGCAGCAGGACATACGAGGAGTATTGAGGTACAGCAATGCCGAGTGCAGGAAAGGAAGTTTTATCAGGCGTTTATCAGAAGACTGGAGGGAATGCGGTAAGAAAATTTCAGCAGTTTTATCTAAGCTACTTAAAGAGAATGCAGTTTGCTGTCAGGAGCAGGAAGGACTTGAAACGTATGTTCGCCTGTGGTAAGATATCAGTATGTCTGAAAATATAAGGGAGAATAACAGAAGAGAAGGCGGGCGGATACGCAGAGCCGATATATGTCTCATGGCATTATTCATGCTTCTGGCGTTTGGAAGCTTTGTATGGTTTGGTGTGAGCCGGAAGGATGGACAGGTTTTGCGGATATCATGCGACGGACAGATGGTTGTGAGCGTGCCGCTGTCACAGATCCTGCCGCAGAAAACGGCGGGGGAGGACGACGGGGAGACAGTTCGTTTTTGTCTGATTCTTTACCCGGAGGAGGGTGTCTCCTGCGAGTGGTACGAGGCGGATTTTGACATTGCGTCCATGGTTCCCGCGGGAAGCAGCTACAATCTTCTGGCATCTGACGGAAAACGTATTTGGATGGAAGCCGCCGACTGTCGGGACCAGATCTGCGTGCATCACATACCCATTGCAGGCGGCGGGGAGAGTATTATCTGTCTGCCGCATAGGCTTGCGGTGGAAATTGTGGGCGGAACGGATGAGGAAACCTTGGATGGGGTAGCAGAGACAGAGAAAGCAGACGGAATGGTGTGGAATAAGGGGAGGCGCAGCTATGAGACGAACGGCTGAACTTGGCTTTTTACTTGCGCTTGCGCTGGTCTTATCCTATGTGGAAGCCCTGATCCCTTTTTCCTTCGGTATACCCGGAATTAAGCTGGGGCTTCCAAACCTGATCGTGCTGCTTCTGCTATATGAAAAGCCGAAAACAGGGGGAGAGCGGGATGCGATTCTGGTAAACGGTCTGCGGATTGTCCTGTCCGGCTTTCTGTTCAGCAATCTCTACGCCATTTTGTACGCTCTTGCCGGGGCGGCATTCAGCTTTGTTTTCATGATTCTTGGCAGGAGAACGAAACGTTTTTCCATGGTGGGGGTGAGTGTGTTTGGCGGCGTGTTTCACAATGTGGGGCAGCTTCTGGTGGCGATGGCAGTGGTGGAGACTTTCGCGGTTGGCTATTATGCGCCCTTTTTAATTTTGGCTGGCACGGTGACGGGGGCGGTCCTTGGGATTGTAGGAATGACGCTTTTGCCTTATCTGCGGCGGCTTGAAAGGGAAGGAGAACAGGGGAAATGAGTATCACTGTAAATTTATATTATACGGGCAAAGACGGAAATGCGCGCAAATTTGCGAAAGAGATGGAAGAGAGCGGGACCGCGGCGGCGATTCGCAAGGAGGACGGAAATTTGAAGTATGAGTATTTCTTTCCCATGCAGGATTCGGAAACGGTGCTTTTGATTGACAGATGGCGGGACCAGGCGGCTATCGACGCGCACCATGCGTCTCCCATGATGGAGAAAATCGTATCATTGCGGGAAAAATATGATCTGCACATGAGGGCAGAGCGGTACCGGGATGACGAGGAGGGGCTGCCTGAACGGGACGCGCAGTTTATCCGAAAGTAAAGTGAAAAGAATTTGAGATATATAGAAAGGAAACGGAATCATGTATGCATACATAAAGGGAACGCTTGCGGAGATTGCGGAGGACGCGGTCGTTGTGGAGGCGGGAGGCATCGGTTATAACATTAAGGTTTCCACCGCCACGGCGGCGCTTCTGCCGGGCGTTGGCAACGAGGTGAAAATATATACCTACACGCTTGTCAGGGAGGACGCGTTTGCCCTTTTCGGTTTTTTGACAAGGGATGATCTGGAGATTTTCAAAAAGCTGATTGCGGTAAGCGGGATCGGTCCCAAGGGCGGGCTTGCGATTCTCTCGGTGATGGGTGCGGATGATCTGCGGTTCGCCGTTATGGCAGGGGACGCGAAGGCGATAGCCAAGGCGCCGGGGATCGGTGCGAAGACAGCGGAGCGGGTGATTCTGGAACTGCGGGATAAGATTTCCCTTGAAGATACCCTGAAGGGGCTTGGAGAGCCGGTGAGCGCTACCGGAGCCGCCGCGGCAGGGGCACAGGGCAGTGACAATCTGATGAAGCGGGAGGCGATAGAGGCGCTTGTGGCGCTCGGCTATTCTGCCTCCGACGCCACAGCTGCGGTGAAGAAGGTGGAGATCACGGAGGACACCACATCGGAGACGATTCTCAAACTTGCGCTGAAACATATGTTTTAACAGCTCAGCCAGAGCATTATTCGTCTGGCAAATTGTGCTTGCACAAATTAGACAGGCGGATGATGCTCTGAGGGAGCGCCATCTTATGAGCAAAAAAGAGCTGCGAAGCAGCGGAGAGCGCTGAAAGCGCGGTTTTGCGAATGGCGCGGCTGAGCGGCACTACACGGAGGAACACACATTGATTTTCGGAAAACATATTAACCGATATTATTTCAAGCACGCACCGCTTTTGCTTGTGGGCATTGCGGCGCTTATTTTTGTGGATTACTTCCAGCTGATCTTGCCGGAACTTTACCGCATCGTGGTAAACGGTATGAACGGCGGTCTCGTGGAAGTGGGCGGGGAGTCGGTGTCTTTTACCATGGATGTGCTGTTAAACGAAGTATGCCGGCGCGCCATCGTGGTCATTCTGGTCATGGTGGTGGGGCGTTTTCTCTGGCGCGTCAGTTTTTACGGGGCGGCGGTCAAGGTGGAGACTGATCTGCGAAACCGCATGTTTGACCACTGCAAGAATCTTTCGCAGGAATATTTTCAGGTGAATAAGGTCGGCAATCTGATGAGCCTGTTTACGAATGATCTGGACACCATACAGGAGTGCTTCGGAGACGGTATTCTTATGTTTGCCGACGCTCTGTTTCTGGGGCTGCTGGCCTTCTTTAAAATGTGGAACATGGACAGGAGGCTGACGGGGCTGTCCATGATTCCCATGGTGATTCTTTTTCTGATCGGGACGGTTTTGTTTAAGGCGATGAAGGCGAAATGGGAAGTCAGGCAGGAAGCGTTTTCCAGACTCTCCGATTTTTCACAGGAAAACTTTTCGGGTATCGCGGTGATCAAAGCTTTTGTGAAAGAACTTCTGGAGTTTAAGGAGTTTGAGAAACTGAACCGGGAAAATGAGGATATCAATGTGTCTTACACCCGTATTTCCATGCTGCTCGATTGTCTGACGTTCCTTCTTGTGGAGTCGGTGATCTGCGTGATCCTCGGTTACGGCGGCTATCTGGTTTACTGCGGCAGGTTTGACGCAGGGCAGCTTGTGGAATATATCGTTTACTTCAATTCGATCATCTGGCCGGTCATGGCGGTGTCTATGCTGATTGAGAAGACGTCAAGGGGAAAGGCGTCCTTAAACCGCATCAGTGAGCTTTTAGACGCCGAGATCACGGTGAAGGACAGGGAGGATGTGGCGCAGCTTAGTGATATGAAGGGTGAGATCGAGTTCAGACACCTTACTTTCCGCTATCCCGACGGGGAGACGGACGCGCTAAAGGACGTCTCCTTTACCATTCACGCGGGAGAGAGCGTGGGCGTGGTGGGCAGGACCGGCTCCGGGAAGACGATTCTCGTGGATCTGATCCTGCGCGCTTACAATGTGCCGGACGGTACGCTCTTTATCGACGGGCACGACGTGAACACGGTTTCCATCCGCTCTGTGCGGGAGGGGGGTTCCTATGTGCCGCAGGACAATTTCCTCTTTTCCGATACCATTGAAAACAATATTTCCTTCGCGGTGGATGAAGTTTGTGACGCGCTGGTGGAGCGGGCGGCGAAGCTGTCTGACGTGCATGATGACATCGTGGATTTTACAGCCGGGTACCAGACGGTGCTGGGCGAGCGTGGCGTGACGGTTTCCGGCGGGCAGAAACAGCGGATTTCCATTGCCCGTGCGCTCATTAAGGAGTCGGCGGTATTGATTTTGGACGATTCTGTTTCGGCGGTGGATATGAAGACAGAGAAAATCATTTTGAATAATCTTCTGGAGAACAGAAGGGGCAGGACAACGATATTGATTGCCCACAGAATCTCAACGGTTGAGCAGATGGATAAAATTATTTTCATAGACGAAGGGTGTGTCCGCGCGGTGGGCAGCCATGAAACCCTATATGAAAATTGTGCGGACTATCGGCACATGGTTGATCTGCAGCGCATGGAGGAAGAAGAAGGGGGTGAGGCAGATGTATGAGTATTATCCGCTGATTGTAGTGGGAGCGATAGTCGGGCTGTTCTCACTTGTCCTTCTGATCGCTTACCTGACGGTAAAAGATAAAAGGCAGACGATGGGTTTCGAGAGGCAGATCGGCGACAGAGAGATCCTGGGGCGGCTTTTACGTTACGCCAGACCGTATCTGCCGCAGTTTCTTCTGGTGGGTGCGGTGATGCTGTTTACCATCGCCTACGATGTGGTTTCGCCCTTCATTATCGGACGGATTGAGGAGACAGTCGCGGGAGAGTTTGAGATGCCGCAGATTTACCGGGCGGTGGCGGTCTATGTGAGCATTCTGCTCGTCTCCATGGTGTGCGCGTACATACAGGCAGTGGTGCTGCAAAGGACGGGGCAGAGGATTATTTCCGTTATGAGGCAGGACCTGTTTGTGAAGATCGAGAGCCTTTCCCACGAGCAGCTGAACGAGATACCAGTCGGTAAGCTTGTGACCCGCGTGACCAATGACACCAACGCGATCTCCATGATGTTTACCAATCTGCTGGTCAATTTCGTGAAAAATATATTTGTGATCGTGGGTGTTTTCGCGGCTATGCTTGTGTTAAGCTATGAGCTGACGCTGATGATCCTCTGCTTTGTGCCCTTTATCGTGTTGTTTACGGCGATTTTCCGAAAATTTTCTAGACGCGCTTACCGAAAGGTGAAGGACTGCACCACGGATATCAACACCTATCTGTCCGAGAATCTTTCCGGCATCAAGATCACCCAGATCTTTAACCGGGAGGAGGCAAAGATGCAGGACTTCCGGGAAAAGAGCAACGCGCTGGGAAAAGCGAAGCAGGAACAGATACTGGTGTTTGGCATTTTCCGCCCGCTGGTGTATATGCTCTATGTCAGCTCCATTCTCTGCCTTTTGTATCTGGGCGGCAGAGGGTATCTGGAGCATCAGGTGTTTATGGGTCAGGTGATCACGAGCGGCATGCTGGTGTCTTTCTATATGTATATTTCCAAGTTTTACAACCCGATCCAGAATCTGGCGGAGCAGTTTAACTGGCTGCAGTCGGCTCTTGCCTCAGCGGAAAAAGTGTTTACGGTCATGGATCTTAAGCCGCACATTCAGGATGCGCCGGATGCGGTGGAGCTGGAGACGGTGAGGGGCGAGATCGAGTTTCGGGACGTGTGGTTTTCCTATGTGGAGGGAGAGTGGGTGTTAAAGGGCGTTTCCTTCCATGTGATGCCGAAGGAGACGGTTGCCTTTGTCGGTTCCACAGGCTCCGGCAAGACCACGATCCTGTCGCTCCTTTGCAGGAATTATGAGTTCCAGAAAGGGGAAATCCTCATAGACGGGATTGACATACGAAAGATCAAAATTTCTTCCCTGCGCAGGCATTTCGGGCAGATGCTGCAGGATGTGTTCCTGTTTTCGGGGACGATCCGCAGTAATATCGCTCTGCGGGCGGAACATATTTCCGACGAGGAGATCAGGGAGGCATGCCGCTATGTGAACGCGGATCATTTCATTGATAAACTGGAAAAGGGCTTGGATGAAGAAGTGCGGGAGAGGGGAAACAATTTCTCGGCGGGACAACGGCAGCTTTTGTCCTTTGCAAGGACCATTGTGCATAAACCGTCGGTGATGATCCTGGACGAGGCGACGGCTAATATTGATACCGAAACGGAGCTTCTGATCCAAAATTCGCTGGAAAAGATGCAGAATATCGGGACGATGCTGATGGTTGCCCACAGACTGTCCACGATTCAGAACGCGGACAGGATCATCGTGCTTTCCCACGGGAAAATCCGGGAACAGGGCACACATCAGGAACTTCTGGAGCTGCGGGGGAAATACTACCGGCTTTACCACTTGCAGTTCAGACGGGAGGAGATGGCGCGCGAGAGTGGAAATACGGGTTGACATGAAAAAGCTGCCCGGACGAAACGGTGACGAGTCTGCCGGGCAGGAGTAGGGTGGTGCGTTTAGTTTTGGGTGGGATTTACCGTTTCTTCTGCTTCGGCGTCCTCCGCCGCATACTGCTCCAACAGGCGCATGCCTGCAGTTTCCGTTACGGGCAGGGAGAAGACCACGGATTTTGCTTTGGAACTAAGTCCCGCGTCCTCCATGATGGCGCGCATAATGGCGTTTTTCTGCTGTTTCTTTACGACGATGAAGATGATTTCTTTTTCGGAAGCAAGCGTGACGCCTAAGAATTTGTCCGCGCTTTCCATGCCGGTACCCTTGGCGTGGATTACCGTACCTCCGCCTGCCTGCATTTTTCGGGCGGCGTCCATGATCATTTCGGTATAACCCTGATTGGCGATGATGACTAAAAGTTCGTATTTGGTATCCTTCAAAACTGTTTCCTCCCCATTTTCAAAGGTTTCTTCCCCCGTCAGGAAACGGAGCTGGCGAAGACCGCCGATACTGGCAAGCGGAATGATGAACGCGACGCCTGTGCCGGGAATGTCGATACGCATTTCCCGTTCCAGACCGCTTTTTAGTTTCTTCCATGTTGACCGTGTGACGATGGAGAAGATCACAGCTTTTTCCGTGCCGTCCAGACCGAAATAATCCATCAGCTCGTTGGTGGCGGTTCCGTTCCCCAGTGTGATGAAATTGACAGGGACATGGTATCTGTCGTAAAACGACGCAAATTCCTTCGTGCGGTCCCTTGTGATGATGGCTGTCATCATATACAGTTCACTCATGCATATCCTCCGTTTTTACGACTAAAGTTCGATAATAACATCTTCCGCCTCGGGCGTAACCGCCGGCATGAGTCCGGCAAACTGCCCGGCAAGCCGGCGACTCTTCCTGCCGGATGTCTTCTGTCGCTGGGACAGCAGTCCGAGAAGCTGAATGGTGATAAGCGGTGTCATGGCAACCATTGCCACAATGCCGAAAGCGTCCGTCACGATACTGCCGCCGACGGCGCCGCACGCACCCTGCGCGAGGGGTAGAAGAAACGCCGCTGTCATGGGGCCGGAGGCAACGCCGCCGGAGTCAAAGGCGATGGCGGTATAAATTTTCGGTACAAAGAAAGAGATGCCAAGGGCAAAGGCATAACCGGGAATCAGAAACCACATGACGGAGATGCCCGTCAGCACGCGAAGCATGGCGATGCCAAGGGATATGGCAACGCCCACGGAGAGACAGGTCCCCATGGAGGAGGCGGAGATGGCGCCGTCGGTGATTTCCTCCACCTGTTTATTAAGCACATAGACGGCGGGCTCTGCCTTTACGATAAAGAAGCCCATAACCATGGCGATAGGGATCAAAAACCACGGGTTGGAGGAAGAGCCAAGTATCTGTCCCAGATAGTTTCCGGCGGGCATAAAGCCTACGTTCACGCCGGTCATAAACAAAACAAGCCCAAGGTATGTATAGGCAAGGCCGATCAGCATTTTGGAAAGGGTACGTTTCGAAAGTTTAAGTACCGCAAGCTGAAACAGCCCGAAGAAAAGTACGATAGGAAAGAGGGAGACTGCAATCTCCGCTATGTAGGTCGGAAATCCCTGATGGAACAGCGACCACAGCTCCACGGAAGTCTCCACGGAGGGAATGACCGGCGGCACATAGCTGCTCTCGCCGGGATGATAGATCATACCGAGGATCAGGACCGACACGATGGGACCGATGGAGCAAAGTGCCACCAGTCCGAAACTGTCGTCCGCGGCATGGCGGTCGTTACGGATAGCGGCGACACCCACACCGAGGGCCATAATGAAAGGGACCGTCATGGGACCGGTGGTCACGCCGCCGGAATCGAAAGCCACGCTTAAAAAATCATCCGGCACGAAAAGAGCCAGAACAAAGACCAGTATATAAAAGAAGATAAGCAGGGGCGGCAGGGGGATGCGAAACAGCATACGAAGCAGGGCGATGACCAGAAAGAGAGCCACGCCGCCTGCCACCGCGCCGATCAGGATACCGTTTGGAATGGAAGGCACCTGCCCGGCAAGAACCTGCAGATCCGGCTCGGATACGGTGATAATGAAGCCGAGCAGAAACGAGAGGGATATGATCACGCTGAGTTTTTTGCTTCTGGTCATGCATGTGCCGACCTTTTCGCCCATGGGAGACATGGCAAGTTCCGCGCCGAGCGTGAAAAACATCATGCCCAGAATCAGCAGGACAGCGCCGATCAGAAAGCATAGAAGAATGCTGGGGGAGATTGGGGCGACGGAAAAGCACAAAAGGAGCACAATGACAATGATCGGCAGCACTGCCACCAATGCCTCCCGCAGTTTTTCCATGAGTTTTCCGCGTAAAATCGTTTTTGTCCGCAAAATGCCACCTCGTTTGCTGATATTTCGATCAAATCCGACAGGTTTTTCGTCAAATGGTTTTTCTATGATATTATCTTATAATGAATTGGGAGACTTGGCAAGAGTAAAGAGACATTCTCCGCTTGGAAGCATGCCGCCGGCGTACCGCTTGCGAAGCGGGTGGGAAAATGCTATGATTAGCGTGAAAAATACTTCTAAAAATTAGGTTGTGATATGGAGAAAACGATGCCAAACAGAATGATAGAGACAAATCTGATAGAGGAAGATATCAAAATAGAGGGTTCCTTACGTCCACAGAACCTTGTTGACTATATTGGTCAGGAGAAGGTAAAGGACAATCTCAAGGTCTACATTGAGGCGGCGAAACAGAGGGGAGACGCGCTGGACCATGTGCTGTTTTACGGTCCGCCCGGGCTTGGCAAGACGACGCTTGCGGGCATTATCGCCAACGAGATGGGCGTACATATGAAAGTGACAAGCGGCCCGGCGATAGAGAAACCGGGTGAGATGGCGGCGATTTTAAACAATCTGCAGGAGGGCGATCTGCTCTTTGTGGACGAGATCCACAGATTAAACCGACAGGTGGAGGAGGTGCTTTATCCCGCCATGGAGGATTACGCCATTGACATTATGATCGGCAAGGGTCCCACAGCCCGTTCCATCCGCCTTGACCTGCCACATTTCACGCTGGTTGGGGCGACTACAAGGGCAGGGCTTCTGACCGCGCCGCTCAGAGATCGTTTCGGCATGATTCACAGGCTGGAATTTTATACGGTGAAGGAGCTTACGGTTATCATCAGACAGTCGGCGAAAAAGCTTGGCGTGGAAATCGACGAGAAGGGCGCCGTGGAACTTGCCAGAAGGAGCCGGGGGACGCCGCGTCTGGCAAACCGCATTCTGAAACGGGTGCGGGACTTCGCTCAGGTGAAGTATGACGGTGCGATCACGGAAGAAGTAGCGAAGGTGGCGCTTGACCTGATGGATGTGGACAAGATGGGGCTGGATCATGTGGACAGAAATATTCTGATCACCATGATGGAGAAGTTTAAGGGCGGCCCGGTGGGGCTTGATACGCTGGCGGCGGCCATCGGCGAGGACGCAGGGACGATAGAGGACGTGTACGAGCCTTATCTGATCCAGAACGGGTTTTTGAACCGCACGCCGAGGGGAAGGATGGTTACCGACCTTGCTTACCGGCATTTCGGGCTGGAAATTCCGTCCTAAGAAACGGGAAAGAATACGTCCCCGACAGCTTCTAAGACAGAATATTGCCGAGATGGAGATTCGAGAACAGCGCGGGGCAATGTATGGCGGTATGTAAGACTGAGAGGAAGAGACATTGAAAAAGATCACATGGAAGAAAGGGCATAGGGAAAAGAGCTTTTTACGGAAACGGTTCGTGCAGACGGCTGTTCTTTTGGGCTGTCTCGGTGTGCTGCTGTCTGCCGCGTACGGATATCTTACGTGGGGAGAGGATCCGTCGGCGCTTGCGCAAAAGACATTGAGACCTGTGTCTGATTTCGCCAATCCGAAAAAGAAGATAAAGATAGGGAAGGAACCGCCGCAGGATGCGGACGGCTACTATCTGCTGTCTACAAAAGAGCATTTCATGTGGTTTATATCCAGGGACAGGGATCCGCATACCAATGTCCGCCTTGTCAACGACCTGATTTTAAATGACACGGCGGGGTGGGAGAACTGGGCGGATACGCCGCCTGCAAATGAGTATGGGTCAATTCCTAATTATTACGGGCATTTTGACGGAAACGGGTATGCTTTGGTTGGATATTATACGGCGTACGAAAGCTGGCTGAATTGCCTCTTTACGGTGCTGGAGGAGGATGCAAAAGTCACGGACCTCACCATCCGCGACAGCCTGTTTGTCACCACCTATGAGGATTGTGCATACGAGGATGAAAACGGTCACACGGATGTGGTCACCGCATCCGCGCTCTGCTTTGCAAACTGCGGCGTGATCGAGAACTGTAAGGTGCAGGCGAAGGTAATCGGCGCGTGGGACGCGGGCGGTATCGTCGGAATCAACTACGGGCAGATGGCTGACTGCAAATTTACGGGAACCGTGGAGGCGGGAACGGACCAGAGCACGGAAGCGCCCGAATATACATTTACAAAGCACTCCATGTTTGCGGGCGGCATCTGCCGCTCCAATCTGGGGAGTATCCAGAACTGCGTCAACGAGGGAAAAGTGACGCTTGGCGTTATCTCCGATTCTTTTTATGTGCATGATTTTGCCGCGGGGGGCATTTCCGGGCAGAATGCGGAGGACGGAAGCATAAAAGACTGCGAAAATATAGGAGATGTGACCGGTGCCCAGCTTGCAGGCGGTATCGTGGGCGCAAGCTGGGGCAGCATATACAGATGCCAGAACAGCGGGAAGATTCACATAGAACAGGCAGAACGGGAATATGTGGAAACGATGGTTGGTGCGGGTGTCTGCGCCTCCAACGGCGGGACGGTGGACACCTGTGTCAATACCGGGGACGTTACCGTCAATCAGAAATATTTGACCTTCCTTACGCCCATTTATGGTGTTGCCTGCAATACCGTAAATCCTGACAAAGGTACGATTGAAAACAGTTTTTATCTGGAAGAAAAGGCATCACAGGTTTATCCGCAGCGCGGTGTGAGGAAGCTTTCGGCCGACGAGATACAAACATTTTCCGCATATTTTTCCGGGCAAAAACGGTTGGAGCGGGAAGATTTTATGGATTTTATGGGGTTGGTTCCCTACAATCCCGAGACGCAGGACGGCGACGGGGATTATGTGCATCTCGGGTTTGGGCCGGCTGAGGATGTGGAGTACGAGGTGGTGGCGGGAGATAATCTCTGGAATATCGCGAAACAGTATTTCGGGGACGGACGATATTACCATAATCTGGAGTGGGCAAACCCGGAGATTGCAAAGAAGGGGCTTCGGCCGGGCATGAAGATTACCGTTCCACACAGGGATCTTGCCGCGGTGCGCCGGTACGACGAGGAAGGGTTCGGATGGGCTTTCTGCGGGCTTCCCTCAGGCGAGACGTTTCCGACCCGCTATGTGCTCTCCAAACCGATCAACTGGTATTACGGCAGCACTGCGTTTGAAGCCGGAGCGGGGCTTGAAACGCTGTGGCCGAAAACGCCGGACGCCGCAGAGTCGGAGGATATCCGCATCTTTTATCGGATGGACATCAACCCGGACGGGGACTTTTTTGACGGCAGATGGCTGGAAGTGCAGGAAAGCATCAAAAGGAGCGCCGCCGCTTACTGGGGAAATTCGGCGGATACCTTTACCTTTGACCGCTTTACACTGGATAACGGGGAAAACCTTTACTGTTATTCCTTTGTGGTGTACAGACTGAATGAAAAACTGGTATGTCAGGTCGCTTACCGTCTCAGCGATAACATGCTTGTGGAATATATCGGCGTGCAGCCCCTAAAGCCGCACGAGCAAATCGGGGAAAGTCATGACGTGATGCTGCGGGTGCCTTACATGGCGGCGTTTGTGGACACCAGCGCAACGATTGAGGAAGCGCAGTTTGACCCGGAAACCTTTTACGGCAGGGAAGATTGGGATTTTCCGCAGCTCCACAATCCTTTCGCCGTTGCGCGTGCGTATGATAAGGAGGCGGGAAGCAGTGACTACATGCTGGCTACGGGAGCGCAGTAACCGTCTTTATGCGTGATTCGGTATAAAATATTACGAAAATGTTACATATCAGGGAAAGTAGGACTTGAAATTCCGCCATGAGACGGCTATAATGGGAGTGATAGTATATGTAAAGGTTGAGAAGAATCCGGCCTCTTTGCCTAAGGCAAAACTGGAATAGGTCGGATTCTGTAACTGTGAAGCAGAAGGCTGAATGGTTACGGTGAAGCGATGGAGGGGCGCTCCTATGTCAACAAAGACAGATACAGAAGTGATTATCGCCGGCAAGGTTTTTACGCTGAGCGGTTATGAGAGTGAGGAGTACCTGCAGAAGGTGGCGTCCTACATAAACAATAAAATAGCCGAGTACAACAAGATTGACAGTTTCAGACGGCAGCCGATGGACACGCAGAATGTGCTGTTGCAGCTCAACATCGCGGATGATTATTTTAAGGCAAAGAAGCAGATCAGTATTCTGGAAGAGGATTTAAAAAGTAAGAACGACGAGGTTTACGCGTTGAAACATGATCTGATCGCGGCGCAGATGAAACTGGAAAATATGGAGAAAAGCGTAAAGACCCTTCAGCAGGAGGCCACTGAAAACGCGAAGCAGATCGTGCGCATGGAGACGGAGCTGAAGGAGCGCAAAGGGAAATAACAGAACAGCAAACAGTTTGGAGCAGATCCCAGGGTCTGCTCCTTTTACTCGATAGAAAATTGCGACAGAGCAAATCATTCTTGCGATGGAAGAAGTGGAGTCGGATTATGGGAGAACGTGTGGAGCTGCTTGCTCCTGCAGGGAGCTACGAAGCCTTTCTGGGTGCGGTAAACGCCGGGGCGGATGCGGTATATCTGGGCGGACAGCGCTTTGGCGCCCGCGCATACGCGGACAATTTCACAACGGAGGAGATTGTCCGCGCGCTTTGCGTTGCCCATTTTTACGGAAAAAGGATATACCTGACGGTGAACACGCTGTTGAAGGAGCGGGAGATGGCGGATCTTTTCGAATATCTTATGCCTTTTTACGAGGCGGGGCTAGACGGCGTGATCGTACAGGATTTCGGTGTTTTTCGCTATATCAGGGAGCACTTTCCGGGGCTTCCCCTGCATGTGAGCACCCAGATGACGGTGACAGGCGCGCGCGGGGCGTCGCTTTTAAAGGAGCAGGGGGCGGTCCGTATCGTGCCGGCAAGGGAGCTCTCGCTGGAGGAAGTGAGGAAAATCCGGGAAGAGGCGGGTGTGGAGGTTGAGAGTTTTATTCACGGCGCCATGTGCTACTGCTATTCGGGGCAGTGCCTGTTCAGCAGTATTTTAGGCGGCAGGAGCGGGAACAGGGGACGGTGTGCCCAGCCGTGCAGACTGCCCTATGAGATTTACAGTGGGAAAAAACAGCTTTCCGGGAGCGGGTATCCCCTGAGCCTGAAAGATATGTGCACATTGGAGTATCTGCCGTCGCTTCTTGAGGCGGGAATCGACTCGTTTAAGATTGAGGGGCGGATGAAGCGTCCGGAATATGCGGCGGGCGTTACCGCGGTGTACCGCAAGTATATCGACCTCTATTACCGGGAAGGGGCGGACGGTTACCGGGTGGAGCCGGAGGATATGGACAGGCTCCGCAGACTTTATATACGCAGTGAGATTCAGACAGGCTACTACGAGCGGCGATGCGGAAAAGAGATGGTCACAATGGAAAAGCCCGGTTATGAGGGCTGTGACGGGACACTGCTTACGGAAATACGTGAAAGATACATCAGGGAGCCGGAGAAAATGCCGGTGAGGATGCGGGCGGTTGTGAGGGAAGGAGAACCTCTGTGTCTGCGCGTTATGGCGGACAGAAGCCGGACGGGGGCGTGCCCTATGACGGATGGAGAGCGCACGGAGACGGCATGTCTGATGGCTGAGGTCACGGGAGACGGGGTACAGACTGCGAAAAACGCGCCTCTTTCCGCAGAGGAAGTGAAGAAACGGCTCTGTAAGACCGGGGACAGCCTCCTGACGGTGACAGACTGCGAGGTTTCCATGGAGGGGGCGTGTTTTGTCCCTGTCCGTGCCTTGAATGAACTGCGGCGGACGGCTGTGGAGGCATTTGAGGGGGCTGTGGCGGAGAGTTTTGGGATATCCGGGTGGCGGCAGGCGGGTTCGCGCCCTGAAAAAGAGTCTGATATTGAGAGCGGATTAGACCGACTGAGTCAGTCGAAAGAAATTAGTACTTGTGAGAAATCTGCCGTCGATGTGACGGCAAGCACCCTTGGACAGCTGCGGGCTGTCCTTGCGTGGGGCGGCTGCAGACGGATTTATATAGACGGCGACCTTTTTTTGGAGTCCTATGAGGAAATCATGGAGATGGCAGGGGCGGCTTTCCGGGAGCGGAATGCCGGGGGAATGCCGGTCTTTTATCTGGCGCTTCCCTATATTCTGAGGGAGCGGGACGAAGCTTATCTGCAGCGGCTTTCGAAGCAGCTGGAACAGGCGGGAACATTCGTGCGGGGCTTTCTTGTCCGCAGTCTGGAAGGGCTGGCATGGGCGCGGCGTATTTCATCGGATTGTGCGGAGGGCCGCAGCGCTTATGAAATCATACCAGACGCGGGGCTTTACTGCTTCAATGTGGATGCGCTGCGGTTTCTCCACGATTTTACGGAGGAGATTACGCTTCCCTATGAATTGAACGCGGGGGAGGCAGCACATCTTGTCCGGGCGGCAAAAGAGCGGGGCATGCGTGCGACGCTGGCTGTCTATGGCCGGATTCCCATGATGATTACGGCGAACTGCCTGAAAAATACGGCGGGGCTTTGCGGCCTGAAAGAGGGGGAAATACGGCGGTTTGCGCTGAAAGACAGACGGGGCAGCACATTTCCTGTGGAGATAAACTGCGAACACTGCTATAATATCATATATAATTGTGTCCCTTACTCCCTGCACAGCGCAAAGAAGGAGCGGGATAGAATCGCCGCGGACGCGCTGCGCTATGATTTTACGGCGGAGGACGGGGCACAGTGCGTAAAGATTTTAGAAGGGAAATTTCCCTTTGCGGACTATACGACAGGGCATTGTAAAAGAGGCGTCGATTAATTATGGAGCTGTATATCACAGAGCTTTCTAAATATTTTATTACGTTGTTTATCGCCTGTTATACGCTGGAATGTTTTCTGGTGTTTCGGTTTCAGGAGGAGGAGCGGCGTAAAGCCGGGTATTTCCGCCAGAACATCTGGATGTTTCTGGTGCATTTTTCGTGTTTTCTGGTGATCTGCTTCGAGACGGGGAAGATCGAGTATCTGCTCTTTTATGTGCTGCAGCAGATTCTCCTTTTTTCAACGGTCATGCTGTTTCGCATGATATACCCGAAGGGGAATCTTCTGATTATCAACAATATGTGTATGCTCCTTAGTATCGGCTTTGTCATTCTCACAAGGCTGTCCTATGAGCGGGCGATCAAGCAGTTTTTCATTGTGACGGCGTCCATCATAATCGGTATGGCGGTTCCCTTCTTTATCCGAAACCTGAAATTCTTAAAGAGCCTGACCTGGGTTTACGCGGGTGTGGGCATTGCGGCGCTTGGCGTGGTGCTGATCCTGGGTTCGGTCACTTACGGGTCGAAGATATCCTACTCGGTGGCAGGGGTGACTTTCCAGCCCTCGGAGTTTGTAAAGATTGTATTCGTCTTTTTCGTGGCAAGCGCGTTTAGCGAAACGTGGGATTTCCTGCGCGTAGCGGTGACGGCGGTGCTGGCGGGCGCCCATGTGCTGATTCTGGTGGCGTCTAAGGACCTGGGGAGCGCGCTGATCTTCTTTGTGGTATATGTGCTCATGGCGTTTATCGCCACAGGCAGATGGATTTATCTGTTTCTCGGCGTGGCAGGCGGCGCAGGGGCGGCGGTGGTCGCCTATCAGATGTTTAGCCATGTGCAGGTGCGTGTACAGGCGTGGCGTGATCCGTTCAGCTGTATTGACGACGCGGGATTCCAGATTACCCAGTCCCTGTTTGGCATCAGCAGCGGCGGGTGGTTCGGACTGGGGCTTTTCCGGGGAAATCCCACGTCGATTCCGCTTGTGGAGGCGGACTTTGTCTTCTCGGCGGTGGCAGAGGAACTGGGCATTTTATTTTCCATGTGCCTGATACTGATCTGTATCAGCAGTTTTATCATGTGCATGAACATTGCCTTAAAGCTTCAGGACCGGTTTTACAGGCTGATCGCCTTCGGGCTTGGCGTGACATACATTTTTCAGGTGTTTTTGACCGTTGGCGGGGGAACGAAGTTTATCCCCATGACGGGTGTGACACTGCCGTTTATCAGTTACGGTGGCAGTTCGGTATTGACTACATTGGTCATGTTCTTTATTATAGAGGGACTTTATATTATCAGACGGGACGAAGGAGACAGACGTGCCAAGAACAGAAAACGAAAAAACAGAAAGAAGAGAGAGCGGAGAGCGGGAGACGAACCGCAGGACAGGGAAGACGAGGAAGAAGCGTAACCGGCAGATTATGACGGTCACCTGGTTCTTTGTGGGTCTGTTTTTTGTGATGATGGGCTACACGTGCCATTACGCGGTCACCCACAGGCAGACGCTGATGAATAACAGCTACAACACGAGGCAGGAGATTCTGGTCGCACAGAACAGAAGGGGAACAATCTATGCGGCGGGCGGCCAGATTCTGGCGGAGACGGCGACTGACGAGGAAGGGAAGGAAGTCCGGGTGTATCCTTACGCCAATATGTTCTCCCATGCAGTCGGCTATGCCTCCAACGGCAGATACGGCATAGAGGCGCAGGCAAATTATTACCTGATTAACTCCAACACCAGACTCTCCGAGAAAGTGGCAAACGATGTGGAGGGAAAAAAGTATCCGGGCGACAGTGTAATTACTACGCTGGACGTGGATTTACAGCAGATTGCCTACGATTCCCTCGGCATTTACAGCGGGGCGGTGATCGTTTCGGAGCCGTCCACGGGGCGGATCCTTGCCATGGTGTCGAAGCCGGACTTTGACCCGAATGAGATTGACGCCATCTGGGACGGGCTGATTGCCGACAAGGAGAGCAGCGTTTTGCTAAACCGGGTGACGCAGGGGCTATACCCGCCCGGTTCCACCTTTAAGATTGTGACGGCGCTGGAATATGTCAGGGAAAATATTGACTCATATAGTCAGTTTAAGTTCCAGTGCGGCGGCAGCTTCACCCACGGGGAGGAGAAGATCAACTGTTATCATGGCACGGCGCACGGAAGTGAGGACTTTTCCAAAGCTTTCGCAAAGTCCTGCAATTCCGCTTTTGCCAGCATCGGCCTTTCCCTTGACCGGGAGAAATTCGGCGATACGCTTGACGATCTGCTGTTTAACCGGGAACTGAAGGTGGATTTTGCCTACAACCAGAGTAAACTTGTCATAGATGCGGATACAACCGATGCGGATGTGATGCAGGCGGCTATCGGACAGGGAACCACGCAGATGACGCCCCTGCAGCTCAATATGATTACCTGCGCCATCGCAAACGGCGGCACGCTGATGAAGCCGTATCTTCTGGAACGGGTGGAAACAAGTGACAAAACGGTGGTCAAACAGTTTACCCCGGGTTCCTACAAGCGGCTTATGAGCGAGGAGGAAGCGCAGATCATGACGGGGCTGATGGAGGAAGTGGTAAAGAGCGGTACGGGCACCAAGCTTTCCGGGCTCTCCTACACGGCGGCAGGAAAGACCGGCTCAGCGGAATATAATAAGGTTAAGACGGATTCCCACGCATGGTTTACAGGCTTTGCCCCGGCGGAGGAACCGCAGGTGTGCGTGACGATCATCATAGAAGGTGCGGGCAGCGGCGGAGACTACGCGGTGCCCATTGCAAAGCGGATCCTGGACGCCTGCTTTGAGGACTAGAGTGAAAGGAAGCTCTGGCTGCGCACTCAGAAGATGGCAACGATAGAAAGCTCCGGGTTTTCGGAAAGGTTTATGGTGCTGCCGTCTTCCCGTTTTAGGAGGGGTCTTGAAAGGTTGTTTTTATTGATGATGCCTGACACCCTTGCCTCCTCGTCGTTGTTTAAGCGCACCATAAAGCCGAGCTGGGTCGCCGCTATGTGGTAAAGGATCGGCTGGAGAATGGCTTTGTCGTATTTTTCATAGCCCTCCCGCTCAAAATTCTCGATGACCTGAAAAGGATTGAGGGGCTGCCTGTAAGTGCGGGCGGACGTCATCGCCTCGTATGCGTCTATGATGGCGATGTATTTGGCAAAAATGTTGATTTTATCACTCCGCAGTCTGGAGGGATAGCCGGAGCCGTCGCATCGCTCATGGTGCTGCAGGGTAGCCTTAATGATAGGCTCGCCGATTTCAGGCTGGTCCTTCAAAAGTTCAAACCCGAGCATGGTGTGCGTCTTCAGTTTGGTGTATTCCAGATCGGTCAGCTTCTCGGACTTCCAGAGAAGGTCCTGGGGAAGCTTTAACTTTCCGATATCGTAGAAGAAGCCGCACTGGATTAAGAGCATCATGTCCTCCTGGGACAGTTCCCACCATGTGCCGAATACGCCGGCAAGCAGGGCGGAGTTGAGACAGTGGGCATGGGTCATGGTATCTTCCCTTGGAAGCATGTTGTACAAAAAATCGAGGAGCGCTTCCCCGGTTTTCGCGCATGCTGTGATTTTCAGATAGATATCCTTAAGCTGGCTTGTGCTTTTCCAGACGCCGGTTTCGACAAAACGGTTCATCAGTTTGGAGTAGATAGGCATGCAGTTGTTGTATGTGAGCTGAAAGGTCTGAAACTCCCGGCTCAGACGTACTTTTTCAAAGTGGGTGGTGGCGAAGTCGATCTCTTCCTTGACGGGAACGCAGATAATGGAGTGACGCTCCAGCTTCTTGATGATTTTTGCGTCAACCTTAGTGTCCCTTGGGACAACCAGTTCATTTTGGTAGTTGTAGATGTCCTCGCCGATAACCATGCCGTTTTCCAGTGCCATACGTGCTACATCTCTCATAAGAAACCTCCGTTTCTGCGGGGCTGTGCGCAGCGAGCGGTATGCGCCCCTATATGTAGTGGTAAATAAATTGTTTTTTATAATAATGTACATATTTAGTATAAAACTTCTGTATGAGAAGTCAATCATTTCCTGCCGCATTATAGGTAAAACGGTACAGATTGTACAAAAAACGGTATGGATTTTGTCAGGCAGGAGGAAACCTTAAAAACAGGGACAGATAAGAAAGGCGGAAAAATGAGTATTTGCGATACTTGCAGCAATTATCAGTACGACGAGGATTATGAGTACTATGTGTGCATGGTGGACCTGGACGAGGACGATATGAGCCGGTTTTTGCGCGGCGGGAGCTTCTCCTGCTCGTTTTACCAGCGCGACGACGAGTATGCGGTGGTGAGAAAGCAGATGTGATACGGCAAAGGAAGTTCAGCTCAGGACCTTCTTGTGGCAAAGTCCGTGTGAACATGTGGATTTGACCAGCAGCGCGGGAAATTTTCCTGTCCTATTATGTTTGGATGTGATATACTAAACGCAAGCTCAGCAGCTTGCGTTGCAAGAATTACTGCGTAATTCTTGTTGGCATTGCCAGAGATTCCAGCTTTAGAGAATGTGATATACGAAACGCAGGCTCAGCAGCTTGCGCTGCAGGAATTACTGTACCATTAGCGGAGGAAATACCATGGAAGAAAAGGTATTGTATATTGCGGAAATTCCATATGAAACAGGTGAAATCCATTTTAGGTATTCACGTAAACTTTCGGAAGACAAAACAAGATGGATCAGAGAAGGTTTGTTTACAGAGTACTACCAAAACGGCAATATCGCGTCAACAGGCTTATATGCTGACGGTTTGGAAAACGGCCATTGGACTGATTACCATGAAAATGGCCGGATTGCGGCGGAAGGTGAATACGAAAACGGAAAAGAGTCCGGGAAATGGTTCTATTATGACGAAAACGGAATGCTAGAGGAAGAAGAAATCTATGAGTAGGGATGTGAAATCCCTGTTTACAGGTGTAATCCGATGAACTTTTATAAAAACCTCTATATTGGGGATACTGTAAAAAAGCCCGAGAAGGCCATAAAGAAACTGAAACGCCACAAAAAACAGCCGTGGCTTTATGTGATTGCCTACGAGAGTGAGACAGGCCATCTTGCGGTATACCACAGCCTGATGCTTTCCCAGTGGTACTATAAGGAAAATCCGCCCGGATGCATAGTCGGACTGGCAAACGGCAGGGAGGAAGCCTTTGACGTGATCGAACAGATTGTGCAGGAATCGCTTGCCGCCACCGGCCAGGCGCAGCTTGTTACGTATCTTTCCGGGATGGACCCGGATAACTTTAAAAATTAGGCTACTTGGAGACGAAATGCTACATATACTGCTGTTAGTTTTAAAAATTATAGGGATTGTGCTTTTGTGCATTCTGGGTATACTTCTTCTTGTGATTGCCTGCGCGCTCTTTGTGCCGGTCCGATATCGGATCGAGGCGGTGAGGAAAGAGGGGGAGGGCGAGCCGCCCGTTGCCGTCACGGTGAAGGTAACCTGGCTTTTGCATTTTGTGAATGTGCTTGTTCGTTTTGACAAAAGCCTGTCTGTGCGTGCGCGTCTTATGTTTATCACGGTTTTTGGGCTGCCGAAGAAAGAGAAGCGCGGTAAGGCAAAGGCGGATGAGGCAGGAGGCGGAAAGAAGCGTAAGAACGAGAAAGAGCGGGAGCGGGACGATGGTGGTAGCGAGATCGGCAAAGAGACGTCAGGGCGAGAATCTGCCGAGGAAATAAAGATAGGGAACCCGGAAAGCGAAGAAAAACGAAAGGAAGCAGAAGCGCGGAATGTGGTAAAAGAACAGACGGATAAAGAGACAAAAAAGCCCACACTATGGGAGAAGCTGCGCGCGATCCCGGAGATCCTGTGCAGGATTTTCGCAAAAATCAGGAGTATCTTTGAAAATATACAGTACACAATCCAAAATATCTGTGATAAAATAAGGTCTGTATCGGATACTATAGAGTATTACAAAGGCGTGATAGAGGGTGAGACGTTTCAACGGTCCTTTGCCCTTTGCAAGGGCGAGCTTCTGACGATTTTTAAGAAGCTGAAGCCTGACAGGTTTGAGGCTGCGCTCATTGTCGGCATGGACGATCCGGCCACGACAGGCGAGATTCTGGCTGTCTGCGGCATGTTGTATCCGTTTCTTGGTCCCAAGGTGAATGTGGCCGGGGATTTTGAGAAAAAGCGTCTGGAAGGACGTGTGTTTATCAAAGGGAAACTGCGGTTTTACACGTTTGTCCGGGTGGCGGTTCGGGTTTATTTCAATAAGGATATCAGAAAACTGTACAGGTTGTTAAAAAAGGAGGCAGTATAAATGGCTGAGAATAATTTTAGCGGTGTGATCGAGTCCCTGATGAAGGGTATGAATGCCGTGATCGGGACTAAAACGGTGGTGGGCGACGCCACACAGGTAGGAGATACTATCATTCTGCCGCTGGTGGATGTGAGCTTCGGCGTGGGCGCAGGCGCAAGCGCGGGTGATAAGAAAAATGGCGGCGGCGGTGGTTTCTCGGCGAAAATGACTCCCAGCGCGGTGCTGGTGATCAAGAACGGCACGACAAAGCTTGTCAATATCAAAAATCAGGATACGGTTACCAAGGTGCTCGACATGATCCCGGATATCGTGGAGAAGTTTACATCCCCCAAGGAAGAGATGCTGGCTGACGACACGGCTGTTGATATCGCCTTCCCGGAGGAAAACAAATAGCACCTTCCGGGGATGGCTGCATATAGTATCATAAGAGCATAAACAGGGGTAGCCCATGAAAAAAATGATCGGTTTTGTGGCGTTTTGCGTCGCGGCAGGTATGATTATCATGCTTTTTCTGATGAACCGTTTTCTGGGGCTTCTGTTGATTATACTGCTTTTGCTGATCGGATACAGCTTTTTTTGCTGTTAGTCGAAGGATATGAGGATTACGATGGAGAATATGGAAGAAATACTTCTGGAAGAAGGACTGACCGGGGACGACCTGCAGGAATTGAAGTCCTGGCTTTTTAAGGAAAATATCAGAATTATGACTGCTTCCGCGGAGCTTGAAGAGCGGCGGGAAAAGTTTGAACAGGAAAAAGAACAGTTTAAAGAGGAAATGAAGGACCTGAACCGAAAGATGTCTGCCGAGCAGAGCCGGATTCGGAAAGACAACCAGCTTGTGGAAGAGCGGCTGGAGATCATAAAGGACGGGTTTCAGAAACTGGATATGGACCGGAGGAGACTTGACAAGGAGTGGGCAAGGCTTGCGGCGGAGAAGGAATTTCTGGAAGAGCGGGGACTGTATGACAGCTACCCGGAGACCAGCGCCTTTTTCCACGGCGTGAAAAATGTGCTGACGCTCAAGAAACGGTATAAGGACTTGACGAAGATTTTCCACCCCGACAACGTAGCCGGCGACACGGAAGTCATACAGCGGATCAACAGGGAGTATGAGAGGCTGAAAAGGGAATATGAGAAATGCAGGCAGGCGTAGCAGGAGCGCGCCTGCTTTTTTGCGCGAATAAGTAGAGTTCAGAAGATATGCGAAGTATCTTGAGTCTGCTTATTCATAAAAAAAGGGCCGGAACATGCCAGCCCTTTCTTACATACCTTATGTTTTGCGGTTACAAAATTACGCGCGTTCCACAGCGCCGGATCTCAAGCAGCGTGTGCACACGTGCAGCCTTTTGCTTGCGCCATTCACTTTGCATTTTACATTCTGAATGTTGGATTTCCAGATTCTGTTCGATCTTCTATGAGAATGGCTGACGTTGTTACCGAAGTGAGCGCCCTTACCACAAATATCACATTTAGCCATCTTAGCACCTCCTAACGAATGTAGAGTTATTTTACAATAATACCGGGACCGCAAAGCGGACCTGTTCAATTTTTGCAACATTTGTATAATAGCAGAAAGTGGAAGAGATTGCAAGCATAATTTGCAGAATTTTTTACAGTTTCTTTTTTTGAAAGATCGGGGTATAATGTAATAAATGCAAAAGAAAAATAAGCGACGCTGAAAGCGGCATTTATTTTTCTTGCATTAATTAACGAGCAAACGTCCGATGTAATCGGACATAGAACGCGACAGCGCGAGTTTGCGAGTCTGGCAGTTTAAATTTTGGATTAGGAGGTAGTCTATGAAAGTCTCTTCAATGGATACCCATATGGGAAATATCTCTATCGACCAGGAAGTGATTGCGCAGTATGCGGGCACTGTGGCGACAGAGTGCTTCGGGGTGGTCGGCATGGCGAGCATGAGCGTCAGGGACGGGCTGGTGAAACTTTTAAAAAAGGACAGTATGACGCGCGGCATACAGGTTCTTTTGAACAACAATAAGCTTACCATCAATTTCCACATTATCGTGTCCTACGGCGTAAGTATTCTGGCAGTGGCGGATAATCTGATCGACAGCGTGAAATATAAGGTGGAAGAGTTTGCCGGGATAGAAGTGGAAAAGATCAATATTTTTGTAGAAGGTGTGAGAGTAATTGACTAGAGGGAGGATCAAATAAGTGGATTCAAATACGATAGATGCCGGTCTGATGGCCAGAATGTTTCTTGCCGGAGCGAAAAATCTTGAGAGTAAGAAGGAATGGATCAACGAGTTGAACGTGTTCCCCGTGCCAGACGGCGATACGGGCACGAATATGACGATGACGATTATGGCGGCAGCCAGGGAGGTGTCTTCCCTCTATGATGTGGGGGATATCGACATGGTTTCTTTGTGCAAGGCGATTTCTTCCGGGTCTCTCCGAGGGGCGAGGGGTAATTCGGGCGTCATCCTGTCCCAGCTTTTCAGAGGTTTTACGAAGGGCGTGAAGGAATGTCAGGAAATTACGGTTCCCGTGCTTGCCACGGCTTTTGAGAAGGCTGTGGAGACGGCTTACAAGGCGGTTATGAAGCCCAAGGAGGGCACCATCCTCACCGTGGCGAAGGGCGGCGCGGTCAAGGCGAGGGAGCTTGCGGACGCAGGCGTTACGGATATGTCCGAGTTTTTGGGACAGGTGATCGCCCATGCGGACGAGGTGCTTCTGCAGACGCCGGAGCTTTTGCCGGTATTGAAGCAGGCGGGCGTTGTTGACTCGGGTGGTCAAGGACTGATGCAGGTGCTGAAGGGCGCTTATGACGCTTATCTTGGAAAAGAGATCGACCTGACGGTGGATAAGACAACCGTGGCGGCTTCGGGTGGAGCTTCCGGGGTGGCGGGCTATGAGGCGCAGGCGAATGCGGAAATCAAATTCGGTTACTGCACCGAGTTTATCATCATGTTAAACAAGGTGTTTAATATCAAGACGGAGATGGATTTTAAGGCATATCTGGAGTCCATCGGCGATTCCATCGTGGTGGTTGCGGACGAGGACGTGGTAAAGGTGCACGTACATACCAACGATCCTGGTCTGGCGATTCAGAAGGCATTAAAGTACGGTGCGCTCTCCAACATGAAAATAGACAATATGCGGCTGGAACATCAGGAAAAGCTCTTTCGGATGTCCAAGCAGGAGGAAAAGCCTGCTGCAGCGGAGGATGACCTGCCCGGGCCAAAGAAAGATGTGGGCTTTATCGCCGTTTCCGTTGGCGACGGCATAGCGGAGATCTTTAAGGGGCTGGGCGTCGATTATATCATCGAAGGCGGACAGACCATGAATCCGAGTACGGAGGATATGCTGAACGCGATTGACAAGGTGAACGCGGACACGATCTTTATCCTGCCGAACAACAAAAACATCATACTGGCGGCAAATCAGGCGCAGTCGCTTGTGAAGGACAAGAAAATCGTGGTGATTCCCACAAAGACCGTCCCGCAGGGCATTACGGCGGTAATCAATTATGTGCCGGGCCTGTCTGCAAAAGAGAATGAGGAGACTATGATTTCTGAGATGAAGGCGGTTGCCACGGGTCAGGTTACCTACGCGGTTCGTGACACGAACATCGACGGGCAGGAGATCAGGCAGGGTGATTTCATGGGGCTTGGAGATCACGGCATCCTCTCCGTTGGAACAGCCATTTCCTCGGTGGCGCTTAACATGGTGGGGGCCATGATGGCGGAGGAAAAGGAACTGATCAGCATTTACTACGGCGAGGAGATCACAGAGGAAGACGCCGGGAAACTGCGCGACCAGATCGGGGAGAAGTACCCGGACTGTGATATTGAGCTGCAGTACGGCGGGCAGCCGATTTACTACTATATCATTTCAGCGGAATAAGCAGATATTTATGGATATCAGGAATTTGAAGGGCGTCGGTGAAAAAACCGCCGCCCTCTTTGAAAAACTGCATGTTTATACGGCGGAGGAGCTGGTGTCATACTATCCCAGGGATTACGAGCAGTTTTCTTCCCCGGTTTCCCTTGACAGGGCGCCTGCCGAGGAGATTGTGGCTGTGGCGGGTCGCCTTGCGGGAAATGTGGCGACAAGACATGTGCGCGGGCTTTCCATCACCACTTTTGAGGTGTCCTGTGAGGGCGGCAGTCTGCACATGACCTATTTTAACAGGCCTTATCTGAAAAACAGCCTAAAGCGCGGTCAGCCCTATATTTTCAGGGGATGTCTGCACTGCAGGAAAGACAGGTATGTGATGGAGCAGGCACGGATTTATAAGCCGGAGGAGTATGGAAAGCTGACGGACTGTATGCAGCCCCGCTATGCCACCACGAAAGGACTGACCAACAACGCCGTGACCAAGGCGGTGAGACAGGCCATCGGGCTGGTGGATCTGTCGAAGGACCCGCTTCCCGAAAGAATCCGGGCGGCGGAAGGATTCCCGGTTTTTCGGGAGGCCGTGGAGCAGATGCACTTCCCCACAGGGCGCAAGGCGCTTCTTGCCGCCAGAAGCAGGCTTGTGTTTGACGAGTTTTTCCGCTTTATACTGGTGCTTCGCAGGATGCGGGAATCCAATGAGCGGATGAAGGCCGCGCGTCCCATGATTGAGGTGGCGCAGACAGAGAGGCTGATCGAGGCCCTGCCTTACCGGCTGACGAAGGCCCAGCAGAAAGTGTGGGCGGAAATCCGGGCGGACTTAACCTCCGAATATGCCATGAACAGGCTGGTACAGGGAGACGTGGGCTCGGGCAAGACGATCTTAGCGTTTCTCTCGCTTATCATGTGCGCGGCCAACGGTTTTCAGGGTGCCATGATGGCGCCCACGGAAGTTCTGGCCAGACAGCACTACGAGAGCCTGATGAAATTGCATACGGAGTATGGGCTGCAGATACATCCCGTTCTTTTGACCGGGTCAGTCACCGCAAAGGACAGGCGGGCAATCTATGCACAGATCGAGAGCGGGGAGGCGGATATTGTGATCGGCACCCACGCCCTGATTCAGGAGAAGGTTGCATACAGAAGTCTTTCCCTTGTCGTTACCGACGAACAGCACCGTTTCGGGGTCAGACAGCGGGAGACACTGGCCGCAAAGGGCGGTTTAAGCCCGGAAACGGGGGGTGAAGTCCCGGATCCGGGGAGCGGTTCTTCCCGGGAAGAAAAGGCCGTGCATGTGCTTGTCATGAGCGCGACGCCAATCCCCCGGACGCTGGCGATCATTCTTTACGGAGATCTGCACATTTCTGTACTGGACGAGCTGCCGGCGGACAGACTGCCCATTAAAAACTGTGTAGTAGACACGTCCTATCGGAATACCGCCTATAAATTCATAGAAAAGGAAGTGGCGCAGGGCAGTCAGGTTTATGTGATCTGTCCCATGGTGGAAGAAGGGGAAGAACAGGAGCTGGAGGATGTAGTTTCCTACGCGAAGAAGCTTAAAAGCGCGCTTCCGGCTTCCATACGCGTGGAGACGCTTCACGGCAGGATGCGGCCGACGGAGAAAACACGGATTATGGAGGCGTTTGAGGCGCATGATATTGATGTGCTGGTGTCCACCACGGTGATCGAGGTGGGGATCAATGTGCCAAACGCTACGGTGATGCTTGTGGAGAACGCGGAGAGATTCGGGCTGGCGCAGCTTCATCAGCTCAGGGGCCGGGTTGGGCGCGGCGACAAGCAGTCGTACTGTATTTTTATCAGCAAGTCGAAACGGCCGGAAACCATGGAACGGCTAAAGATTCTGAATGAATCAAACGACGGTTTCTACATTGCGGGTAAAGATCTGGCGCTCCGGGGTCCGGGAGACCTCTTCGGGATCAGGCAGAGCGGGGACTTACAGTTTGCGCTGGGCGATATTTACCGGGATGCGGCGGTTTTACAGAGGGCAAGCGAGTGGGCGGAGAAAGTGCTTGCCGAGGATCCGTCGCTTTCCGGGGAAGAGTATGCGGTGCTTAAGGGATCGTTGAGTCTGCAGGGGACAAATGAGGTTGACTTTAGGAGTATCTGACGGTAAACTGAGTGGGAGAACAGAGTGAGAAGTTCTTCTAAAGACGTCCCGCCATAGGACGGACGCCAAGAAGAACTAAGTCTCACTCGGGAGAATGCTAAAAAGCAGCATTCTCCGTACTTTGGAAAAGGATGACGATATGACTATGACAAAAAAAATCGCAGTCGTGACAGACAGTAACAGCGGCATTACGCAGTCTCAGGCGAAGGAGATGGGGCTTTATGTGATTCCTATGCCGTTTATGATCAATGAGGAGACTTTTTTTGAGGATATCACGCTGACGCAGGAGCAGTTCTACGAGCGGCTTGCCGAGAATGCTGACGTGATTACGAGCCAGCCAAGCCCGGAAGCTGTGATGAATCTCTGGGACGAGCTGCTTGGGACATATGACGAGATCGTGCATATTCCGATGTCCAGCGGTCTGAGCGGTTCCTGTCAGAGCGCAAGGATGCTTGCGGAAAACTATGACGGCAGGGTGCAGGTGGTCAACAACCAGCGGATCTCCGTGACCCAGAGGCAGTCGGCGCTCGATGCGCTTGCCCTGATCGAACGGGGGATGGATGCGGCTGCAATCCGGGAATTTCTGGAGGAGGATAAGTTCAATTCCAGCATTTATATCATGCTGGACACCCTGTATTATCTGAAAAAGGGCGGCAGGATCACGCCTGCGGCGGCGGCTCTCGGGACGATTTTGCGTCTGAAGCCCGTTTTGCAGATCCAGGGCGAAAAACTGGATGCTTTTGCCAAGGCGAGAACGGTCTCACAGGGAAAGACTATTATGATAAATGCGATAAAGGCGGATATGGAGAAACGCTTTGGCGGCGTGTCGGCGGATAGAATATGGCTGCAGATCGCATACACTTATGACAGGGAGGCGGCGGAGCAGTTTAAGGAGCAGGTTCTTGAAGCCTTTCCGGGCTTTGACGTGCACATGGACCCGCTGTCTCTTAGCATCGCCTGCCATATCGGGCCGGGGTCCCTGGCGCTTGCCTGCTCCAAGAAAATCTGACCGCAGGATCTGACAGAGGCTGTGCAGAAAATGCGGACTGCGCAATATTGCGCATTGTTGAAGAAACGGAGAATTTGAATTGTCAAAAAAAGAAAATAAGATAGAACGGGAACGGCAGGAAGAATATATCGAAAAATGCCGCGATTATGTGTCGGCCTTTCAGTCGGCGCACGGACGAGCCCCGCAGGCAAGCGTGGTGACTTTCGGCTGTCAGATGAATGCGAGGGATTCCGAGAAGCTGTCCGGCATTCTTGTGCAGGCCGGCTATGAGCTGACCGACGCAGAGGAAGCGGCGGATTTTGTCCTCTACAATACCTGTACGGTGAGGGATAACGCCAACCAGCGGGTTTACGGGCGGTTAGGCTACTTAAACAGCCTGAAAAAGAAGAAACCGCATTTAAAAATCGCACTCTGCGGCTGCATGATGCAGGAGCAGTCTGTGATCGAAAAGATACGGAAAAGTTATCGGTTTGTGGATCTGGTCTTCGGCACCCACAATATTTTTCGGTTCGCCGAGCTTCTTTCAAGAACGCTTGCGTCTAACGACATGATTGTGGACATCTGGGAAGAGACAGATAAAATCGTGGAAAATCTGCCGGTAAAACGCAAGTACAGCTATAAGTCCGGCGTCAACATTATGTTTGGCTGCAATAATTTTTGCAGCTATTGTATCGTGCCCTATGTGCGCGGGCGGGAGAGAAGCAGGGAGCCTAAGGATATCCTGCGTGAGATCGAAGCGCTTGTGGAGGACGGCGTTTCGGAAGTCATGTTGCTTGGGCAGAACGTCAATTCCTACGGGAAAAATCTGGAAAATCCCATATCCTTTGCACAGCTTTTGCAGGAAGTGGAGAAGATAGAAGGACTGCGGCGCATCCGCTTCATGACGTCACATCCGAAAGACCTGTCGGACGAGCTGATTGATGTCATGCGGCGTTCCACAAAGATATGCCGTCATCTGCATCTGCCGCTGCAGGCAGGCTCCGACCGCATTCTGGAGGCGATGAACAGGCGTTATACGAAGGAACAGTATCTGGCGCTGGTGAAAAAACTGAAAACCGCCATACCCGACATTGCGATCACCACAGACCTGATTGTAGGGTTTCCGGGAGAGACGCCGGAGGATGTGGAAGAGACAATCGACGTGGTAAGAAAAGTACAGTTTGACAATGCCTTTACGTTTATCTATTCCCCGCGGACGGGAACGCCTGCGGCTGCCATGGAGAACCAGGTGCCGGAGAAGACCGTGCACGAGGGCTTTGACAAGCTTCTTTCCGTGGTGCAGGAGACGGCGAAGGAGCGGGCGGCACTTTTGCAGGGAAAGGTCATGGAGGCACTCGTGGAGGAAGTAAATGAACAGGACCCGGCTTTTGTCACCGGGCGGCTTGGCAATAATATGCTTGTACACTTTAAGGCGGACAGACGGCTTGTCGGAAAATTTGTCATGGTGGTGCTGGACACATGCCATGGCTTTTACTATACGGGACGGATGGTTGACTGGCTGAGTGAAACCAGGCATACGAGATTAGGAAAGATGGTTGATAACCAATGGCTGAACTGACACCAATGATGCAGCAGTATCTGGATATGAAGAAGGAGTATCAGGACTGCATTTTATTTTACAGACTAGGGGATTTTTACGAAATGTTCTTCGAGGACGCGCTGACGGCCTCCAGGGAACTGGAAATTACACTGACGGGAAAAAGCTGCGGGCAGGAAGAGCGCGCTCCCATGTGCGGCGTGCCTTACCACGCGGTTGACAGCTACTTAAATAAGCTTGTTTCCAAGGGCTATAAAGTAGCGATCTGCGAACAGGTGGAAGATCCAAAGAGCGCAAAGGGCATTGTTAAGCGGGAAGTCATCCGGGTGGTTACGCCGGGTACGAACCTGAACATACAGGCGCTTGATGACAGCAAGAACAATTATCTGCTCTGTGTCACTTACTTCCCCGGAAAGATCGGGCTTTCGGTAGCGGATGTGACCACCGGCGACTACTATCTGACAGAGGTGGAGGATATCCGCAAGCTTCAGGATGAAATCAATAAATACGCGCCCTCGGAGTTGATCTGCAACGAGCAGTTTTTTGTCAGCGGTTACGATATCGAGGATTTGAAGAACAGACTGAACGTGTCTGTTTATTCTCTGTCTCCCCACTATTTTGACGAGGAAGGCTGCAAAAAGACGCTGATGCGCCATTTCCGGGTAAATACGCTGGGAGGGCTCGGCATAGAGGACTTTCCTGTGGGAATGACCGCGGCGGGGGCTCTGCTTTTATACCTCTATGAGACGCAGAAGACGTCCCTTTCCCATTTTACCCATATCTATCCCTATCTGAGCAGCAAATACATGCTCCTTGACAGCTCCACAAGACGAAATCTGGAACTGATCGAGACGCTCCGTGAGAAGCAGAAGAAAGGATCGCTTCTTGGCGTGCTTGACCGCACGAAAACGGCGCTTGGAGGGCGGCTCCTGCGCAAGTACATAGAACAGCCGCTGATTGACAGGGCGCGGATCGAAAAACGGCAGGATGCGGTGGAGGAACTGTGCAGACGGAGCGTGGACCGGGAGGAGTTCAGGGAATATCTGCACGCTATTTATGATTTGGAGCGGCTCCTTAGCAAAGTGAGCTATAAAACCGCGAATCCAAGGGATTTGATTGCGCTGCGAAATTCGCTGGCGATGCTGCCTTCCCTGCGGGCGGTGCTTGCCGATTTTGAAGCGCCGCTTCTTCGGGAAATCCTGGAAAACATGGACCCGCTGCAGGATATCCATAAACTGATCGACGACGCGATTACAGAAGAGCCGCCCATCGCCGTCAAGGAGGGCGGTATCATCAAGGAGGGGTTCAACGAGACGATAGATTCGCTGAAAAAGGCAAAGACAGACGGGAAAAAGTGGCTGGCGCAGCTGGAGGAGGAAGACCGGGAGCGCACGGGCATAAAGAACCTGCGTATTAAATACAATAAAGTCTTCGGCTATTATTTCGAAGTGACAAATTCCTATAGGGATCAGGTGCCGGAGGATTATGTGCGCAAGCAGACGCTTGCAAACGCGGAGCGGTACACTACGCCCCGGTTAAAGGAGCTGGAGGACTCCATCCTGAATGCGGAGGACAAGCTCTTTACCCTGGAATACGACCTGTTCTGTGAGATCAGGGAAGCGATTGCCGGGGAGGTGGAGCGGATTCAAAAGACTGCCCGGGCGGTGGCGAAGCTGGATGTGTTTACTTCCTTAGCCTTTGTGGCTGAACAGAACCATTATGTGCGCCCCGCGCTCAACGAAAAAGGGGTGATCGACATCAAGGAGGGGCGTCATCCCGTGGTGGAACAGATGATCCAGAACGACATGTTCATCGCAAACGACACCCATCTGGATGACAAAAAACATTGTATCGCGGTTATTACCGGCCCGAATATGGCGGGAAAATCTACCTATATGCGTCAGGTGGCGCTGATCGTTTTGATGACACAGATCGGTTCTTTTGTGCCCGCTAAGAAAGCGGACATCGGCATCGTGGACCGTATCTTTACGAGGGTGGGCGCATCCGACGATCTGGCAAGCGGGCAGTCCACATTCATGGTGGAGATGAACGAGGTGGCGAATATCCTTCGGAATGCCACGCCAAACAGTCTGTTGGTGCTTGACGAGATCGGGCGGGGAACATCCACCTTTGACGGTTTGAGCATTGCGTGGGCAGTGATCGAACACATCAGCAACAGGCGGATTCTCGGGGCGAAGACGCTGTTCGCCACCCATTACCACGAGCTGACCGAGCTGGAAGGCAAGATGGACAACGTAAACAACTACTGCATCGCGGTCAAGGAGAAGGGGGACGACATCGTATTCCTGCGAAAGATCGTGAAAGGCGGCGCGGATAAGAGTTATGGTATTCAGGTGGCGAAACTGGCGGGCGTGCCCGATATGGTGATAGACCGGGCGAAGGAGATCGTGGAGCAGTTAAGCGACAACGACATCACCGAGAAGGTGCAGAGTATAGAGATCGACAGGGGCAAGGGAGAGAAGAAAAAGAGCGTCAAATACGACGAGGTGGATTTAGAGCAGATTTCCCTGTTTGACACCGTGACGGACGAGGATGTGATAAAGGAGCTGAAGGAGATCGACGTGAGCAACCTGACGCCGGTGGACGCGCTGAATACACTTTACCGGCTGCAAAACAGGTTGAAAAATCGGTGGGGTTAAGAAAGGTGCCCCCTTGTGAGTTGTCGGGATTGTACAAATGAATAATCAACACAGACGCGCTTGCGCTCCACTCCGAGCGTAGCAGGCGCTAAACGCGTGAAAGACCTCGTTAAGTGCCGACCGTTTTAATCCGAAGGATTTAAACAGGTTCCAAGGGTCGGCTTATGGTTATGCCATTTGCATAATTAATTAAAGTGTTGAGAGGTTTCGCAAATATCAGTTACAGATTAAGAATACGGTGAGGAAAAGGAAACTGTGGCGAAAATAAATATATTGGATAATCAGACGATAGACAAGATCGCTGCCGGGGAGGTGGTGGAGCGGCCGGCAAGCGTGGTGAAGGAGCTGGTGGAGAACGCCATCGACGCGGGTGCGGACGCTGTTACGGTGGAGATCAGGGACGGCGGCACGAGCCTGATCCGGGTGACCGACAACGGCGGCGGCATTGAGAAATCTCAGGTGGAAAACGCCTTCTTGCGCCATGCCACCAGCAAAATTTCTTCTGCCGATGATTTGACCAAACTGGTCAGTCTCGGGTTCCGGGGCGAGGCGCTTGCCAGTATCGCTGCGGTGGCACAGGTGGAACTGATTACCAAGACGCCGGAGGAGCTTACGGGCATCCGATATTTGATTGAGGGCGGCGTGGAGAAGGAACGCGAGGAAATCGGCGCGCCGGGCGGCACGACGCTGCTTGTGCGGAATCTCTTTTACAATACGCCGCCGCGCAAAAAGTTCTTAAAGCAGCCAAGGACGGAAGGGTCCTATGTGGCGGATCTGATGGAGCATCTGGCCATGTCAAATCCGCATGTTTCCTTTAAGTTCCTGCTAAACGGCCAGACAAGGTTTTATACGACGGGCAGCGGCGACCTGCGGGAGATCGTCTACCGCATTTACGGGAAAGACATTGCGGATGCGCTCATGGATTTTCACTGCGAACAGGACGGGATGACGGTGACGGGGCTTTTGGGGAAACCTGTGATCAACCGGGCAAACCGCTCTTATGAGATATTTTATATCAACGGCAGATATATCCGCAGCACGTTGATCAGCAAGGCGGTGGAGGAAGGCTACCGGGAATACCTGATGCAGCACAAATTTCCGTTCTGTATCCTGCATTTTCAGATCGACACGGAGAAGATTGACGTGAACGTCCACCCGTCCAAGATGGAGGTGCGGATCGCGGATGCGCCCGACTTTTACGATACGGTGCGGGAGTCGGTGGAGGAAGCGCTCAAAGAGCGGGAAATGATTCCGGAGGTGAGCCTTACAGAACCTGAAAAGGAAAAAGGCAAAGCGGCGGACAAAGGCGGCGGACGGGCAAAGGAGACGGCGCCGGAACCGTTTGAGAAAAGAAGGATTGCCAGCGCGGAACAGGCGGCGTCCATCCGCGCGATCTATGAGAAAAGCCGGCCGGCGGAGGCGAATGTCCTCAGGCAGACGACGGCCTATCATGCGGATGGAAAAGGCGCAGAGGAGCGGAAGGGTACGGACGTTCAATCAGCCGCGGCACAGATGGCGCAGGGACAAACGGCGCGGATGCCGCAGGAAAATGCCGTAACCGCAAAACCGGAGCAGATGACCCTGTTCAACGATAAGCTCCTGTCCGCGAAGGCGAAAGAACAGTATGAAATCATCGGCCAGCTCTTTGAGACATACTGGCTGATTTCCTATCAGGATAAGCTGCTGATCGTGGATCAGCATGCCGCCCACGAGAAGGTCAGGTATGAGCGGCTCATACGGCGTTTCCGGGAGAAGGAAGCGGCTTCCCAGCAGATCATCCCGCCCATGATCGTGACGTTAAACAATCAGGAGAAGGAGTGCCTGCTAAGCCACAGGGAAGATTTTGCGGCGCTTGGATTCGTGATCGAGGAGTTTGGCGGCAGCGATTATGCGATACGGGGCGTGCCGCTTGACCTGTACGGGTATGCCGAGGGGACGTTTTTCTATGAGATACTGGACGAACTGTCTGCGGAGACGGTGGCGGGCACGCCCGAGAGCGTCCGCATGCGCATCGCAACCATGGCATGCAAGGCGGCTGTCAAAGGAAATATGCGCATGAGCAGAAAGGAAGTTGAGGCGCTGATTGACGAGCTTCTGACGTTGGATAACCCTTATAACTGTCCCCATGGCAGACCGACGATTATCTCCATGAGCAGGCAGGAACTTGAGAAGAAGTTTAAACGCATTGTATAAACGTGTGAGAAGTGTTTCTAAAGCTCAGCAGCAGAGGCTTTTCGCTAAGAATCACTAAATCTCACACAGGAGAATGCCACAAAGCAGCATTCTCCGTATTGGCAGGAGGAGAATAGGTTTGAAATCGACAAAGCTTCCGCTGGTGATTCTGACGGGCCCCACGGCGGTGGGGAAGACGGCACTTTCCATCTCGCTTGCCAAGGCGGTAGGCGGGGAGATTATTTCCGCCGATTCCATGCAGGTATACCGCCGTATGGATATCGGGTCCGCCAAGATCACGCAGGAGGAGATGGAGGGTGTGCCGCATCACCTGATCGACGTGCTCCTCCCGGATCAGGAATTTAATGTGGTGGTTTTTCAGGAGCTGGCCAAGCGGGCTGCGGCGGAGATATACAGCCGGGGACATATTCCGATTCTGGTGGGCGGCACTGGATTTTATATCCAGGCTTTGCTGTATGACATTGATTTTACGCAAAACGATGAGGATACACAGCTTCGCCGTTCGCTTGAGGAGCAGGCGAGAAGGGAAGGGGCGGAAGCGCTCTATGAGAGGCTGCGCGCCGTAGACCCGGAGTCCTGCGAGAGCATTCATGCCCACAATATAAAGAGAGTGATCCGCGCCATTGAGTTTTATGAAAAGACAGGGAAAAAGATTTCCGAGCATAACAGGGAGCAGCGAGGCAACGACTCCCCGTATAACTTTGCCTATTTTGTCCTGACAGACGGCCGGGAAAAGATTTATCAGCGGATTAACGACAGGGTAGACCTGATGATGGAGCGGGGGCTTCTGGAGGAAGTGCGCGCCCTGCGGGAGTCGGGCTGTCGGAAAGACATGGTCTCCATGCAGGGACTCGGCTATAAAGAGCTTTTGTCCTATCTGGAAGGAGAAATATCCCTGGATGAGGCTGTTTACCTGATAAAACGGGACACCAGACACTTCGCGAAAAGACAGCTCACCTGGTTTCGGCGCGAAAAAGAGGTAATTTGGATAGATAAAACCGTTTTTGACCAAGATAGTCAAAAGATTTTGCGGTTTATGCAGGATTTCCTGCGCGAAAGAGGGATTATCCTGTAACAATATGTAAAATGCCGATGAAATATGGTATTTTCAGGGGGATGAACCGACAAAATGACGAAATTGCGATTTGATAGACTGTGTTATTTGAAATACATGTTGTTATTTAACGAAAAACAGCGAAACAGATTGACGCCACAGCATTAAAATGCGCGTGGACGGCTCGATGAAAAGCAGGAAGATGCAGGAAAACATATGTGAAAAAACATGGATTTTACAGGGATTTCAGTTAGAACAGCGCAAAAACCACCTGAAACGGTGTGCAAAATAGACAAAGGCGGAAAAAGCATCTGCGTGTAAAAAAGGAAAGGAAATACAGCGCATGAAAACGGATATAAAAGAAATGTACAGCAGGTTTGGTATTTCGGAGAACGTGTATCGCTTCGGGGAGGAGATACTTGACGCGCTGGCGCCTCGTTTTGAACGGATCGACAAAAACGCGGAATACAATCAGCTTAAGGTAATATGGGCTATGCAGGAGGCGAGTGTGAGCGAGGCTTGCCTTCTGGGGACCACGGGGTACGGGTATAATGACTTGGGAAGGGATACGCTGGAAAGCGTGTACGCGGACGTTTTCCGCACGGAGGACGCGCTGGTGCGTCCCCAGATCACATGCGGCACCCATGCGCTGGCGCTGGCGCTGATGAGCAATCTGCGGCCCGGCGACGAACTTTTATCCCCGGTGGGAAAGCCCTACGATACCTTGGAGGAAGTCATAGGCATACGCCCGTCAAGAGGATCCCTTGCAGAGTACGGCGTCTCTTACAGACAGGTGGACCTTCTGCCTGACGGAAGCTTTGACTTTGAAGGCATACGCGCCGCCATAAACGAGAAGACGCGGCTTGTCACCATCCAGAGGTCGAAGGGCTACCAGACGAGGCCGACTTTGTCCGTTTCGCGTATCGGCGAGCTGATTTCTTTTGTAAAGCAGGTCAAACCGGATGTTCTCGTGATGGTGGACAACTGCTACGGGGAGTTTGTGGAAACGCAAGAACCTTCCGAAGTGGGGGCGGATATGGTGGTCGGGTCTCTCATCAAGAACCCGGGCGGCGGACTTGCGCCTATCGGCGGGTATATCGCCGGGAAAAAGGAATGTATTGAGAACGCGGCGTGCCGGCTGACTTCCCCCGGCCTTGCAAAGGAGGTGGGCGCATCCCTTGGCGTCCTGCCTGCATTTTATCAGGGGCTCTTTTTAGCGCCCACGGTGACTGCATCCGCCTTAAAAGGCGCCATTTTTGCGGCAAATATTTATGAAAGGCTGGGGTTTGCCGTGGTGCCAAACGGGTCGGAGAGCCGCCACGATATCATCCAGGCTGTGACTTTCGGCTCGCCCGAGGGGGTCTGTGCTTTCTGCGAGGGCATTCAGGCGGCGGCGCCGGTGGACAGTTTCGTGAAGCCGGAACCGTGGGATATGCCGGGCTATGACTCCAAAGTGATTATGGCGGCGGGAGCCTTTGTCTCCGGCTCATCCATCGAACTTTCCGCAGACGGGCCCATCGCGCCGCCTTACGCGGTGTACTTTCAGGGCGGGCTGACCTTCCCCCACGCGAAACTGGGCATCTTAAAGAGCCTGCAGAATCTTGTGGACCGGGGGATTGTGACAGTTCAGCCCACGCCATTCGCAAAGTCGCGCTAACGCGCTTTTCGCGGCGTTGCCGCTGCCTTTGCGCATAAGACGGCGTTCCCTCAGACCGTTAGCGAGCCGCGAAATTTGTGCCAGCACAATTTCCCGTCTCACTGACGGTCTGGCTGAACTGTAGAAAAATATTCCATTTTTTATGTACATCAAAATCCGATTGTGATAAAATGAGCCTTGGAGAAAGGAGATTGTACTTTTTATGCGCAAAAATAACTGGGCTTGTTTCCTGTTGATTCTGGCAGGAATCGTGATCGGCGGCTTTATCGGGAGTCTGTTTCCCTCCACGTGGCTCAATTACGGACAGTCGTTTGGTCTGTCGCAGCCGCTGGTGCTGGATCTGGGTATCCTCAGCATTACCTTTGCCCTGTCGATTAAGATCACGATAGCAAGCATTTTAGGGATCGCCCTGGCGATCATTATATACCGCATGATCTGACCGTCCTTTTGGAGAGAAGCTGTCGGGAAAGAGACTGCATGAAAACAGCAAAGTATGAGAACAATGAGTATTACAGGCAGCAAAATCTTCCATTTGAGAAGTTCGCCGCCTTCGGAAGTGAGAGCCTCACGGACTCGGAGCTTCTGGCAATCCTCCTGCGTACGGGAACGAAAGGCGTGAGTGCGAGGGAGCTTGGAGAGCGGGTGCTTGCCCAGACAGCCAGATACGGAAACGGGCTTTTGGGGCTGTACCACATATCCGTGAAGGACCTTCAGAAGATTGAGGGAATCGGGGAGGTAAAAGCGGTTCAGCTTAAGGCAATCGCTGAATTTGCAAAGAGAATGGCGCGGGCGAAGGCCAAGGGCGGGCTTTCCTTTCACGACCCGTATTCGGTTGCGGATTACTATATGGAGCGGTTCCGCCATGAGAGTGTGGAACATATCCTCCTTCTGCTTCTGGATACAGGGTATCATCTGATCGGGGAGGAAATCCTCTCAAAAGGTACGGCAAATGCCGCCCTCCTGTCACCGAGGGAGGTGTTTACGCTTGCCTTTAGAAACGGTGCGGCAGGCATTATGCTTCTACACAATCATCCGGGCGGGAACCCTGTCCCGAGTGAGAATGACCTTCTGGTCACGGAGCGCATCGGACGGACCGGGACGCTTACGGACATTCCGCTGATCGACCACATTATTCTGGGGGACAACAATTATTTCAGCTTTAAAGAGAGTAAATTACTGACAGATATACAGGATTGATAAAACGGGCATTCTCCGTAAAGATTTCAACAGAAAGAAAGAGGGGTACATTTACCTTGGCAAACAACGCATTTGGGATTGATCTTGGCACCAGCAATATCAAAATTTACAATCGCGCGGACGACGACGTCTTCGTGGAAAAGAACATGATCGCCATCGAGAACAAAAAGACGCTTTTCGCCTACGGGGACGCGGCGTTCGAGATGTATGAGAAGGCGCCCGGAAACATAAGCATCACTTATCCGCTGAGTAACGGTGTGATTGCGGATATCCAGAACATGGAGACGCTGATCAAGTATTTCTTGAGCGGTATGATGAAAAATAATGTGCGTCCGGCCGACTATTATATCGCTGTTCCGTGGGATGTGACCGAGGTGGAGAAGCGCGCCTTTAAGGACCTGATCAAAGAATCCAACGTGAAGGCCAGGAAAGTCATGGTGGTGGATAAGGCGGTGGCAGACGGTCTCGGTCTCGGCATTGACGTGAAAAATTCGCAGGGTGTGCTGGTTGTCAACGTGGGTTTTGACACGACGGAGATATCCATTCTCTCCCTTGGCGGCATTGTCTTAAGCCGCCTGATCAAGGTGGGAGGCCGCAAGTTTGACGAGGCGATCAAGGCGGCGATCCGCCGTGAGTACAGCCTGATTATCGGCGGGAAGACGGCCGAAGTCGTAAAGACGTCCCTTCTTGACCTGGAGGACCAGAGGGCGGGTGCAGTCGTTTACGGCAGGGATATCGTGACGGGACTGCCCGTGGAGAGGGAAATCCCCACAGCCCTTGTGGACGAGTGCCTCATCGAGCATTTTAACTCGATTATAGACAATATCAAGGTGATTCTGGAGCGTACCCCGCCGGAACTGGCGGCGGATATATACCGCCACGGGATTTACCTGACGGGCGGCGCTTCACAGGTGAGTAAGCTCGCGCAGCTTATGAGCAAAGGCACCGGGCTGCAGGTGAATGTCTCTGAAAATCCTGTGACCAGCGTGGCTCTCGGCCTTGCGAAGATTATCAAGGAAGAAAATTATAAATCGGTTGCTTACGCGATAGAAGGAATGAGTAAATGAGTCCAATCGTCAAGAAAAAAGGAGAGAAATTTACGTTACCCGGTAAATATCTCCTTTTTATTTTAACAATCCTCTGTACGGCCATGGTTCTGCTGACCTTTAATACAAAGGTGTTCAGCGGGCCGTTGTCCGCCGTTGCGGGGTATATCGTGGTTCCCTTTGAGGAAGGGATCAGCGTGGTGGGAAGCTGGCTTTCCGGCCGCTCGGAGGAGCTTGTGCAGATCAGGGAACTTCTCGCCCAGAATGAGCAGCTTAAGGCGAAGGTGGATGAGCTGACCATCGAGAATACCAGACTCCAGCAGGACCGCTATGAGCTGACCAACCTGCGGGAACTGTACAGCCTGGACGCCCAGTACGACGAGTACGAGATGACGGGGGCGCGCATTATCGCCAGGGATTCCGGCAACTGGTTTTACTCTTTTGTGATAAATAAAGGCGCAAGTGACGGTATTGCCGTGGATATGAACGTGATGGCGGGGAGCGGCCTCGTCGGGCGCGTGGTGGACGTCGGGCCCAACTGGGCGAAGGTGAAGTCCATCATTGCGGACGACTCCAATGTGAGCGCCATGGTGCTTGCCAGCGCCGACCGCATGATTGTCTCCGGGAACTTGAAGCTTTACGCCTCGGGCGTCATTGAGTTTGGACAGCTCGTGGACAGTGACGACGTGGTGGTGGAAGGTGACAAGGTGGTTACTTCCGATATCAGCGATAAGTATCTGCCGGGCATTTTGATCGGATACATTAACACGATTAATCAGGATGCGAACAATCTGACCAAGTCCGGCTACATAACCCCGGCGGTGGATTTTGAGCATCTGGAGGAAGTCCTGGTGATCAGGCAGTTAAAACAGAACGTGCCAGACTAGGGGGAAGTTGATGAAACGTGGCATCATTACCGCAGTTTTGATTTTCATATGTTTCCTGCTGCAGTGCACGGTGTTCCGGGCGCTTGCCTTTGGGGGGATTGTGCCCAATCTGCTCATTGTCCTGACGGCTTCCTTCGGCTTTATGCGCGGGGAGAAGACGGGGCTTCTGATCGGCTTTTTCTGTGGGCTGCTGGTGGATATTTTCTTTGCCAGCGTGATTGGGTTCTATGCGCTTCTTTACATGTACATCGGCTATATGAACGGCAAGTTTGCACAGATTTTTTATCCGCAGGACATTAAACTGCCTGTGGCCCTTATTCTGTGCAGTGATTTTTTATATGGTATTGGGTGTTATGTTATTTTGTTCCTTCTGCGGGGACGCTTGGAATTTACATACTACCTGCTGCACATTATTTTACCGGAAATTGTGTATACCATTGCGGTTACTTTGCTTTTATATCCGCTCATACTCTGGATCAATACGGGGCTTGAGCGAAGTGAACTGAGGAGCGGAAAGAAGTTTGTTTGAGGAACTTTTAGAGCAATTCAAAGAAAATTTTATAAATATGGTTACCTCCCGGCTCCTTGTGCTGATGCTAGTCATTGCCGGTATGGGCGCATATCTGATTTATTGGATTTTTCAGCTGCAGATCGTAAACGGAGAGCAGTATTACAATGACTTTCAGTTGAAGATCAGGAAGGAGAGGACGCTTCCTGCCACCAGAGGCAACATTCTTGACAGGGACGGCAACCTTCTTGCCTACAATGAGCTTGCATACTCCGTCACCATCGAGGACGTGTACGAGTCGGGACGGGGAAAAAACGCGAAGCTGAACGATACGGTCCGCAGGCTGATTGCCATTATCGAAGAAAACGGTGACCATGTGATCAGCGATTTCCATATAGAAGTCAACAAGAGCGGCGAGTATGCATATACGGTGGAAGGCACACAGCTTCTGCGCTTCCTGGCGGATATTTACGGGTACGCCTCCATAGATGATTTGAAGGAGCGTGAGAAGGCGGCGGCTCCTGAGGATGTGATAAAATATCTGTGCGGGACAAGCCGTTACGGGATCGGCGACTATACGGACGACGAAGATTCGGACAGCTTTGTGGAAGGACTTGGCTTTTCCAAAGAGGAAGTTTTAAAGATCATTACCATCCGCTATGCCATGAGCGCCAACAGCTACCAGAGGTATATAGCAACCACGGTGGCGGAAAACGTCTCACAGGAGACAGTGGCTGTCATTATGGAGAATACGGACACTCTGGACGGCGTGTCCATCGCGGAAGGGACGATCCGCAAATACAATGAGAGTATTTATTTTGCACAGGTGATCGGCTACACGGGCAGGGTGGCGCAGGAGGAACTGGAGGAACTGCAGCAGAAAAATCCCGCCTATGACTTAAACGACACCGTAGGCAAATCCGGGATAGAGGCTTCCATGGAGATGGAACTGCAGGGGAAAAAAGGTTCCGAAACCGTGTATGTGGATAATATGGGCAAGGTGGTTGAGACAAGCGACCGGGTAGAGCCCGCGGCGGGCAACGACATTGTCCTGACACTGGACACCGAGCTGCAGAAGGCATGTTACCATATTCTGGAATCGAAGCTTGCAGCCATTTTGCTAAATAAGATAGAGAATATCAGGGAGTATACGCCGCCGGAGGGGGGCAGCGGAGGAAACATTCCCATTCCTATCTATGATGTGTATTACGCCTGCATCAACAACAATGTGATTGACACCTCCCACTTCACTTCGGAGTACGCGGGGGAGACGGAAATGGCCGTGCAGGAAGCTTATCTGGACAAAAAGGCGCGTGTATTTGCCACGCTGCAGGATGAGCTGACGGAGAGCTGCACCCCCTATGACGCTTTGACAGAGGAGTATCAGGTTTATGAGAGCTATGTGGCGTCCGCCCTGTACGAACGCGATATCCTGATGAAAGATGTGGTGGATAAAAACGACGCCACCTATATCGCGTGGACAAAGGATGAGGTCATCAGTTTAAACGAGTATCTGAACTATGCCATTGCGCAGAACTGGATCAATGTCTCCAAGCTGGATATTGACTCGCGCTATTCTGATTCCGTGGAGATTTACAATAAGATTCTTGAGTATATTTTCGATGTGCTAGACAGGGATCTTGAATTTGACAAAAAGATTTATCGGTATATGATACTAAGCGATGAGATAACAGGACGGCAGATATGCGAACTGCTGATGGAGCAGTATGTGGTGGAGCCGACCGAGGAAGAGATCGCGCAGTTTGAAGCCGGAGCGGTGACACCCTACACATTTATGAGAAACCGTATCGAGCAGCTGGACCTGACGCCGTCACAGCTTGCGCTTGATCCCTATTCCGGCTCCATCGTCGTCACAGATGTGAATACAGGGGATGTGCTGGCGATTGCCTCCTATCCGAGCTACGACAATAACCGGATGGCAAACGGCGTGGACGCAGCTTATTTTGCAAGCCTGAAGAGCGATCTGTCCAGTCCTATGTTAAACTATGCCACCCAGCAGAGGACGGCGCCGGGTTCTACCTTTAAGCCCGTTTCCGCCACGGCGGGGCTTCTGGAGGGGGTCATAACCCTGACGGACACCATCACCTGTGCCGGCATTTTTGACAAAATATCGCCGCCCGCCCGATGCCATATTTATCCCGGCGCCCACGGCTCCTTAAATATAACGGGAGGTATCCGTTATTCCTGCAACGCCTACTTCTATGAGGTTGGCTACCGTCTTGGAACTGTGGGAGATACCTACAATGACAGCGTGGGTCTGAACAAACTCGCCAAGTATGCGGATATGTACGGCCTTTCGGAAACTTCCGGCATAGAGATTGAAGAGTACGCGCCGGGCGTGTCCGATCTGGACGCGGTCCGTTCCGCCATCGGTCACGGCACCAACAACTATACCACGGCCGGGCTTGCGCGATATGTTACAACCGTAGCAAACAGCGGAACATGTTATAATTTAACTCTGGTAGATAAGGTGGAAGACCAGAACGGCGGTCTGATCCGGGAGAATGTGGCAGAGGTCAGGAACCGTATAGACATGGATTCGGCATACTGGGATGCCATTCATTCAGGTATGCGCCAGGTGGTGGAGAACAAGGCATACTTTTCAGACCTGGATGTGAATGTGGCAGGCAAGACCGGTACGGCGCAGGAGAGCAGGAACCGCCCCAACCACGCGCTGTTTATCAGCTACGCGCCCTATGAGAACCCCGAAATATCGGTGACGGTGCGTGTGGCGAACGGCTATACATCCGATTACGCGGCGCAGATCGCCAAGGATGTGTACGAGTATTATTATGGACTGAAGGAGAAAGATGAAATCATCACCGGCACGGCAGGAGACCTGGAAGGCGGCGCGATCAACGCCGATTAACTGCCGGGTGGTATAAAGATAGAGGTGTAGAATATGAAAAATGCGGTTATTATCAAGAGTTTTCCGAACGGGCTTTCCATCTTTCTGGACAGTGAGCTTCCTTTTTCCCAGCTTCTGGGTGAGATTGCGGTAAAGTTCAGTGAGTCGGCCAATTTCTTTAAGGACGCAAGCATGGTTCTCTCCTTTGAGGGCAGGGTGCTTTCCGACCAGGAGGAACGTCAGATTGTGGACACCATATCAGCCAATTCTAGGCTGAATATTGTCTGCATTATGGGGAAGGATGAGGAGACGGACAGGAGTTTTGTCAAGGCTTTGCAAAAGCTTTCCTTTCATCAGGAAGTGATGGAGAATGCGGGACAGTTCTATAAGGGGACCTTAAAGGACGGCCAGATTCTGGAGACGGAGAACAGCATTATTGTGCTGGGGGACGTCTACCCGGGCGCGTGCATCATTTCCAGCAAGGATATTGTGGTGCTCGGCGGCCTCTATGGACAGGCCTACGCCGGGGGAAACGGTGAGGATGGGCATTTTGTAGTTGCGCTTGAAATGTCGCCGGAGAAGCTAAAGATCGGTGATTTCAAATATAAAACATCAGAGAAACAGAGCAAATGGTCGATCAAACCGAAGATCCAGCCCAAAATTGCTTTTGTGAACGACGCCAGAGTAAAGATAGAGCCGATTACCAAAGAATTACTGAACGATCTGCCATTCTAAAGTTCAGCCATGCGCTGTAAAATGGGCGAATCATGCTCGCATGAATGAGCCATTTTTACAGCGCATGAGCGGAGCGCCATCTCATGAGCAAAGTTAACTGCGTAAGCAGTGGGAAAGCGCCGTAGGCGCCTTTGCGAATGGCGCGGGCTGAACGATGCGGGCGGAGAGTTCGGTAGACGATAACAATTCATCAATGGAGGACTTGCTATGAGTGAAGTGATTGTCGTCACGTCAGGGAAAGGCGGGGTGGGAAAGACCACCACCTCTGCAAACGTTGGAACAGGTCTGGCAGCTATGGGGAAAAAGGTGATCCTCATCGACACGGACATCGGTCTCAGGAACCTTGATGTTGTGATGGGGCTTGAGAACAGGATCGTCTATAATCTGGTGGACGTGGTGGAGGGAAACTGTCGTATCAAGCAGGCGATTATAAGGGACAAGCGTTATCCGACACTGTTTCTTCTGCCGTCGGCGCAGACAAAGGATAAGAGCGCGGTGAATCCCTCCCAGATGGTGCGCATGATCAGCCATCTTCGGGATCAGTTTGACTACATTATTCTGGACTGCCCGGCAGGGATTGAACAGGGATTTCAGAATGCCATCGCTGGCGCGGACAGGGCGCTTGTGGTCACTACGCCCGAGGTTTCCGCGATCCGGGATGCGGACAGGATCATCGGGCTTCTGGAAGCAAATGAAATACATAGGATGGATCTGATTATAAACCGGATCAGACAGGATATGATAAGAAGAGGCGATATGATGTCCTCGGAGGATGTGGTTGACATTTTATCGCTGCCCCTGATCGGAAGGGTGCCGGATGATGAAAATGTGGTGATAGCCACAAATCAGGGAGAACCGTTAGTCGGGAGTAATACACTGGCGGGCAAGGCATACCAGAATATCTGTTACCGGATCATAGGCGAGGAGGTTCCCTTCATGGATTTTGACAAGGGCGTCTCGTTCTGGACGAGAGTAACTGGTATTTTCCATAAAGGTTAGGGGGGATCAGCGTGTTTAAAAATCTGTTAAAGCGGAAAAGCTCGAGAGAAATAGCCAAAGACAGGCTAAAAATACTGCTTATCTCCGACAGGGTCAACTGTTCGCAGGAGATGATGGAGATGATCAAGAACGATATCGCAAAGGTGATATCCAAATATATGAAGATAGACGCCCAGAGCATGGAGATACAGATTACGCAGACAAGCGGCAAGGGGCACGGGATCAAAAATCCGACGCTCTACGCAAATATACCGATTTTAGACTTAAAACAGTAACAGATAAAATTATGCAAAATACATAATCTTAAGAGGTTAAGGAATGCTGAAACATTACCACATCAGGGACTATGATTTTAAATTGATCGTTTTGGTGGTGGCGCTCACGGCGGTGGGCGTTTTTGCCATCGGCAGCGCGAAGGAATCCCTGCAGTCCAGACAGCTTGCCGGGGCTGTTTTCGGGTTCTTTCTGATGCTGGTGCTGTCCCTGTTTGACTATTCGGTGATTCTTAAGTTTTATTGGATTATGTATGCTGCGAATCTCGTCCTTTTATGGCTGGTGCGTGTTGCCGGTGTGGAAGTTGCGGGCGCGCAGCGGTGGCTGAATCTCTTCGGCATCCAGTTCCAGCCTTCGGAGACGGCTAAGATTCTGTTGATTTTATTCTTTGCACAGTTTATCATGAAACATAAAGAGGAGATGGGGACGTTTAAGATAGTCATAAGCTGCGTGCTGCTGTTTTTGCCGTCGATCTATCTGATCCTCGAACAGCCGGATCTGTCCACCAGTATCATGGTGGTGATATTGTTCTGTGTGGTGATGTTTGTGGGCGGCGTAAGCTGGAAATATGTGATCTTGGCGGTTTCCATTGCCGTGCCGGCATTTATTATCGCGCTGACGCTGATTTTGCAGCCTGAGCAGGAGATCATCAACGACTTCCAGCAGCGGCGTATTCTCGCATGGCTTTACCCGGACGAATACTCTGATACGGAAGCCTACCAGCAGAACAATTCCATGATGGCCATCGGTTCCGGGATGCTTTACGGGAAGGGATATAACACCAACGAAATCAGTTCCGTAAAAAACGGCAATTTTATCGCCGAGGTGGAAACGGACTTTATTTATGCGGTTATCGGCGAAGAATTTGGGTTTGTCGGAGGCTGTGTGGTAATTGTGTTATTGATTTTCATCTCATTTGAATGTATTATGGTATCTAGGAAGGCAAAAGACTTGGCGGGTACGATTATCGCAGCGGGGGTTGCGGCGCTGGTCGGCTTTCAGGGGATGCTTAACATTGCGGTGGCTACCGGTGCAAGCCCGAATACGGGTATACCGCTTCCTTTTGTCAGCTACGGGCTGACATCGGTTGTGAGCCTATATATCGGAATCGGGTTTGTGCTGAACATACGGCTGCAATGTAAAAATGACAGGGGTGTTAGCAAATGAATATTGCTTTAATTGCACATGATGCAAAGAAAAAACTGATGCAGAATTTCTGTATTGCTTACCGGGGGATTTTGAGCAAAAATGACCTTTATGCCACAGGGACGACAGGACGGCTGATCGAGGAAGTGACGAATCTGACCATCCACAAGTACCTTGCCGGGCATCTGGGCGGGGCGCAGCAGATCGGGGCGCAGATCGAGCACAACCAGATTGATCTCGTGATTTTCTTAAGGGACCCGCTCTACCCGAAGTCCCACGAGCCGGATGTCAACAATGTAGTTATGCTCTGTGACAGGCATAATATTCCGCTTGCCACGAATCTGGCGTCCGCGGAGCTTTTGATTAAATCACTCGACAGAGGAGACATGGAGTGGCGTGAGATGTACAAATAACAAATCGAACTTCGTTCGATTACGAGGACTGACTTCGTCAGCCTTGGCTTTAAAACGGGGAAGGCTGTGCGCTTTCCTTGCTGCGGCGGCTCTCGCCCTTACGGGGTGTGGGAGCGCGAAGTATGACATGCCCTACGAACAGCAGGGGAGCGTCAGCAGCTATCAGTTGATTAATATCGCAAACAGGGAGACGATAGAGCCGTTTGCAACGGATCTGTGCGTGACCGCGAAAGATGTGACGGCGGGCGGCCCGGATCTGCAGCAGGTGGGGGCGGCAGCGCTCTTTGACACGAAGAATCTGGAGACGCTGTATGCGAAAAATGCGCATAACCAAATGAATCCGGCAAGTCTGACGAAGGTCATGACTGCTCTTGTGGCTTTGAAGTACGGCTCCCCGGATGATATTTACACGGCTTCGGAGAATGTGTTAATCACAGAGTCCGGCGCAGTTTTGTGCGGCATCAAACCGGGGGATCGGATGACGTTGGATCAGGCGGTACATGCGCTTTTGATTGCTTCTGGCAACGATGTCGCCGTACTGATTGCGGAGGGAGTTTCAGGTTCGCTCAATGGCGGTACCGGCTCAGTGGAAGAATTTGTGGAACTGATGAACCAGGAGGCGCAGGAGATCGGGGCGACGAACTGTCATTTTAAGAATCCGAACGGGCTGACGGAGGAAGGGCATTATGTGACAGCCTATGATCTTTACCTGATTTTTCAGGAAGCCCTGAAATACGAACTTTTCAACCAGATTATACAGATGTCCTCCTACAGTACCGTCTATACGGCGGCGGACGGTTCTGAAAAGACGCTGGAGATAGAAAATTCCAATCTTTTTCTGAGGGGAACTTTTGAGAAGCCTGCGAATGTGACGATAGTGGGCGGAAAAACAGGCACAACCAACGCTGCGGGGCATTGTCTGATCCTGCTTTCCAGAAGCAGCAGCGGTACGCCTTATATTTCCGTTATATTGAAGGACGAGTCCAGGGAAGGGCTGTACGGGGATATGGGAGAACTGCTTGGAATCATCAAATAAGGTAGTTGTTTTTTCAGGGGAGTTCCTGTATAATTGACAGTAAGATCATACATGCATTGTATGAAGCAGTCAGGGTAGTAAATAATATACGCTAGGAGGGTATCGACATGGTTCAGTTTATTGTAGGAAGGGAAGGAAAAGGAAAGACCAAGCATTTATTAGATAAAGTAAATACGGAGATTAAGGATGCGCAGGGAAATGTTGTGTATCTGGATAAGAGCACGAAGCATATGTTTGAGCTGAACAATAAGATCAGACTCATTGATGTGCCGGAGTATATGGTATCGGACAGCGACGAATTTATCGGTTTTATCTGCGGGATTATTTCGCAGGACCACGATTTACAGAAAATGTATTTTGACAGCTTCTTAAAGATCGCCTGCGTGGAGGCGGACGAGCTTGAGAAAGTGATTGAAAAGATTGAGAAAATCAGCGAGAAGTTCCATGTGGATTTTGTGATCAGCGTTTCACGTGATGAGAGTGAACTTCCTGAGAATATGCGTAAAAACGTTATTATTTCCCTCTGATATGTACATAAACATGATATAAAACCATAGTAAACCTCGGAGGCGTTTCCGGGGTTTTCGCTTTGTACGCTATAAGCAGAGTCAGAAGGCTGATGAAGCAGACATCATGCTTGCATGAATGGATGCTTCGGCAGGCTTATGACGAGGCGCAAGACATCCGGGGGATGTCTGCTCTGCGCGGACCGGAGTGGAACGGAGACCGCGAACGAGAAATGCGAAGCATTTCGAGTCTCTGCTTATTCGTCGGTAATGGAGAACATCTAGTGGCAGATAATCAGAATAACAAGATAACTAAATACAGAAGACCCGTCAATCTGAACATCGGTATGATGGTTTTTGCTGTCATTCTCGTCTATGTGGTGATCTGCGTGATCATGTACTTCAGGACGGACCATATCGTCCGTTACAGCGTGCAGGAGGGGTCTCTTACTTCAAACAGTATCTACAAGGGGATCGCTCTGCGTGAGGAGCAGATTGTGACAGGGCAGGACGCCGGTTACGTCAATTATTTTGCCAGGGAAGGTGAGCGGACGGCGGTGGGCGACCTCATATATACAGTGGATGAGACAGGACGGCTGTCCGACTATATCAAGGCGGGCTCAAACGGGGAAAATTCTCTTTCCGACAGCGATTTATCTGAGTTAAAGACAGACATTACCGCCTTTATGCACGGATTCGACAGGAAACGTTTCGATGAGGTTTACAATTTCCGGCATAATATGGAGAGCATGGCGATCAAGCTGGCCAACTATAATATTCTGGAAAATGCAGACGCCTTAAACGACGCTTCGGGTACGGTTCTCATTAACTACCGCTATGCGGCCAAGAGCGGCATTGTGCTTTATTCCACGGACGGTTATGAGAATTTAAAACTGGAGGACATGACGTCAGAGCTGTTTGACGAGGAGACATACGAGCGTAAATATCTGGTGAATAACGGGCTGATCGCTGCGGGAGAGCCGGTCTATAAACTGGCAACGGCGGAGGACTGGTCTATTGTGATCCCGGTGGAAAAGGAGCTGGCGGATCAGCTTTTGGAAAAGGAGTATGTGGAAGTGCGGTTTTTGAAAAATCAGTATACGGCCTGGGGCGAGGTGGCTGTCCACACCAACGAGGCGGGAGAGACATTCGCATCCCTCACATTTACCAATTCCATGATTACTTTCTGCACAGACCGCTTTATTGATATCGAACTTCTGCTCGAGGAGGAGAAAGGGCTTAAAATTCCAAACTCAGCCATTGTGCAGAAGGAATTTTTCATCGTGCCTAAGGCGTACGTGACGAGGGGCGGCAACAACGGGGGCGACGGCGTACTGCTGGAGACCTACAATGAAGAAGGCGAGGCAACCACACAGTTTGTGGAGACGGAGATCTACGAGGAGACGGAGACAGATTATTATCTTGACAACTCGACGCTCAGGGCAGGAAATTACATTGTCATGCCTGAGACAGGGGAAAAATACGCCGTCAGCAAAACGGGTTCCCTGCAGGGCGTTTACAATATAAACAAAGGGTATGCGGATTTTAAGCAGATCAGTATACTGTATGAAAATGAAGAATATTCCGTGGTGAAGTCAAATACCAACTACGGGCTGAATGTATATGACTATATCGTGCTGAATGCGGATATGGTGAAGGATAATGAATTTATTTACGAATAATTTGTGACTGCGAAACGCGGTAAGGGCAATGCTAACATTGTAAACAGGAGTGACTATGGGCATAAAGGAGAACATCGACAAAGTAGAGCAGAATATCAAAGCGGCCTGTGCGGCGTGCGGCAGGGAGTCGGGCGAGGTGAAGCTGATCGCGGTGAGCAAGACGAAGCCGGTTCCCATGCTGGAGGAGGCGTATGCTAACGGCTGCCGGGATTTTGGGGAAAACAAGGTGCAGGAACTTGTCGATAAGTATGAGATCATGCCGAAGGACATCCGCTGGCATATGATCGGGCATCTGCAGCGCAATAAAGTGAAATATATAGTGGACAAGGTCTTTCTGATTCACAGCGTGGACTCGCTGCGCCTTGCCCAGGAGATCGAGAAGGAAGCGGCAAAGAAAGGTGTGAGCGTCAATGTCCTTGTGGAAGTGAACGTGGCGGGGGAGGAGAGCAAGTTTGGCGCTACGGCGCAGGAAGCGGTTTCCCTTGTGGAACAGATTGCCCAATTACCCCATGTCAGGGTCAAAGGACTGATGACAATAGCGCCCTATGTAGAGGATTCGGAAGAAAACAGACGGTATTTTGCAAAATTAAAGCAAATTTATGTTGACATAATACATAAAAACATTGATAATGTTTTTATGGAGGAACTTTCAATGGGTATGACCGGGGACTACGAAGTCGCGATAACAGAGGGCGCGACCTATATCAGAGTCGGAACGGGCATCTTTGGAGAAAGAGAATACACAGTTATTTAGTATACATAAGTTGCGCGTATAAGCAGAGTCAGAAGACATCCGGGGGATGTCTGCTCTGCGCGGGCCGGAGTAAAACGGAGACCGCGAACGAGAAATGCGAAGCATTTCGAGTCTGCTTATTCGCGGTAGAGAAATTTTGACTAATAAATGGAGGATTTTACAGATGGGTGTTATGGACAAGTTTATCAGCGCCATGAAATTGAGCGAGGATGAGGACGACGGATACTACGATGATGATTTTTATGATGACGATCCAGAACCGATGCGCAAACCCGTTTCCGGCAAGGAAGCGGATAACGCGGAGGAAGATAAGGTAAGAAAGATCACGCCGAAGGTGACGCCCCTCAGACAGACGAAAAAGATGGGGGCGGGCATGGAGGTCTGCGTGATCAAGCCGACTACGGTGGAGGATGCCAGGGAGATTACGGAAACGCTTCTGGCGAACAGGACGGTAGTCTTAAATCTGGAAGGACTGGATGTGGACATCGCCCAGCGGATTATCGACTTTACTTCGGGTTCCTGTTTTGCGATCTCGGGTAATCTGCAGAAGATATCCCATTATATTTTCATTATTACGCCGGCGAGCGTAGATATCTCCGGCGACTTTCAGGATATCCTGTCAGGCTCTTTCGATGTGCCGATAGACAAAAGGTTTTAAGAAATCGAGTGCATAACGCACTCGATTCTTTTCGCGTATAAGCAGAGAGAAGGCTTATGAGGAGGAAATACATATTATGGCGAACCGTATGACGATAAACTATGAGAAAAAACCGTGCTACGACATTGTTTTTGCAGAGGATTTCAGTCTGCTTGCGGAGGAACTGGCGGACCTGGAAATGGGGCAGCGCAGGGCTGCCGTGATCTGTGACAGCAATACGGAAAAACTGTTTGGAGAAGAAGTCAAAGAAATACTTGAAAAATGCTGTAAAAAGGTGATCCTGCACGCTTTCCCTGCCGGGGAGGCGAATAAGACGCTGGACACGGTAAAGGAAATATACAGGGAACTGATTGAGGAAAAGTTTGACAGGAAAGACCTGCTTGTGGCGCTGGGAGGTGGCGTGGTGGGGGATATTACCGGCTATGCGGCGGCGACTTATCTTCGCGGCATTGATTTTATCCAGATTCCCACGACGCTGATCGCCCAGTCGGACAGCAGCATCGGCGGGAAGACAGGCGTTGATTTTGACGGCTATAAAAACATGGTGGGGGCGTTTTACATGCCCAGGCTTGTCTATATGAATGTGGGAACGCTTAAAAAGCTGGACGACAGGCAGTTCTATGCGGGATTTGCCGAGGTGATGAAGCACGGGCTGATCAAGGACGCAATGTTCTACGAGTGGCTTCTCGACCATATGTATGAGATTCACGACCGGGACACGGAGACGCTTCTGGAGATGGTAATGAAAAGCTGCGGCGTGAAAAAGCTTGTGGTGGAGAAAGACCCGAAAGAACAGGGTGACAGGGCCCTTCTCAATTTCGGGCACACCATCGGACACGCCATAGAGAAGGCAAAGAATTTTGAGATGATACATGGGGAATGCATCACTCTCGGCATGGTGGCGGCGGCTTATATCTCGTGGAAACGGGAGAATATCTCCATGGAAGAGTATTATGAAGTGCGGGATATGTTCGTGCCCTTTCATCTGCCGATCAGCATCGAGGATATTGACCCGGAGGAGATCCTTTCATTGACCAAGTCGGACAAAAAGATGGAAGCAGGGACGATAAAGTTTGTACTTCTCAAAAAAGTCGGCAAGGCTTATGTGGACAGAACCGTCACGGACGAAGAAATCCTGGATGCGGTGAAAGAAATCTATTTTAGTGATGAGGATATGCGGGAATGAGTCTGAAAAAGAAGTTTTTTCTGTTTCTGGATCTTCTTATGATAGCCGGGCTGATTGCACTTGACCAGTACACCAAGCAGTGGGCGAAAGTGTATTTGAAGGATAAGCCGGCGTATAGCCTGGTTAACGGAATACTGGAACTGAATTACCTGGAAAACCAGGGGGCGGCTTTCGGCATGCTGCCGAACCAGAAGGTATTTTTTATATTTGTGGCCACTGTGATTTTATTTGTGGTGGGCTATGTCCTTTTTAAGGTGCCGGATCAGAAGAAGTACACGATCCTGCACTTTCTGTTCAGCCTGATCGTGGCGGGTTCCATCGGCAACATGATTGACCGGGTACGCTACGATTATGTGGTGGATTTTATTTACTTCGTGCGGATCAATTTTCCTATTTTCAACGTGGCGGATATCTATGCCACAGTCTCAGCTATCGTACTGCTTTTTCTGCTCCTGTTCGTCTACAAGGAAAAGGACCTGTATTTCATCAGCTTTAAACAGAAACGGTATAGGGAATTTAAATAACAACGTGAGGAAACACAAGATGGATCCATTCAGCTACCAGATCGGGGTGGGGGAGGACGAGGAGCGGCTTGACAAGTGGCTTAGCGGCGCGATTCCGGCGCTTTCCCGTTCTTATATTCAGAAGTGTATCAAGGAAGGGAAGGTCGTGGTGAACGATTCGCCCTGCAAGGCAAATTACCGGCTGCGGGTGGACGACGAGGTGAGATTTCAGGTCCCGGAGGCGGTGGAGCCTTCCGTGGAAGCGGAAAATATACCGCTTTCCGTGCTCTATGAAGATGAGGATGTGCTGGTGGTTAATAAGCCGAAGGGTATGGTGGTGCATCCGGCCCCGGGGCATTACGGCGGCACGCTTGTCAATGCGGTCTTGTATCACTGCAAGGGGCAGCTTTCCGGGATAAACGGCGTGCTGCGGCCGGGGATCGTGCACCGGATTGACAGGGACACGACAGGCTCCCTCATCGTCTGTAAAAATGATGCGGCGCATAAGATGATAGCGGAGCAGCTTAAAACACATTCCCTGAACCGAAGCTACCGCGCCATTGTGCACGGCGTGATTGAAGAGGACGAGGGGACTGTCAACGCGCCCATCGGCAGGGATGAGAAGGACAGAAAGCGGATGGCGGTCAATGAGAAAAACGGAAAAGAGGCTGTCACACATTATAAGGTGCTGGAACGCTTTCGAGATCATACCTATATTGAGTGCCGTCTGGAGACGGGACGAACCCATCAGATTCGGGTGCATATGACATCCGTCGGCCATCCGCTTTTGGGAGATGAGATTTACGGGGCAAGGAAAACGGCCTTTCATCTGGAGGGCCAGACGCTGCATGCATATTGTCTTGGTTTTATGCATCCTGCAAGCGGGGAATATATAGAGGTAAAAGCGCCTCTGCCAACGTATTTTTCGCATCTTCTGGAAGTTCTCTGAGTAAATAATTATAAACAAACTATGAATAAACTATTAAAATATCTTGAAATAGCGGGCGCAAAATGTTACTATTTAAGATATGGATTTTGTAAATATCTGAGGGATTATGAAATATACGAGACAGAACATCATAGATATTCTATTAAAGAGCTATGTGGCTTATTACAACATAACCGATTTTGGGACTGGGAGGGAACCGCTCCGGGCGCTGTGCGAGTATTATGAGCACGCCGAGAAATATATGGTTTCCAAAAAGGTTTCACTCTGGGCGGCGGACAGTGAGGAGTTTATCTATCTGTTTGACGTGCCGCACCTGACATGCGAGGTTTTTGAGCAGTGTAAAAAGACAGCTTACGAGGATGGCATGGACCGTCTGCATATCGGCCCGGGCCACATGTATTCCTATATTACCCCCATCATTGTCTGTGACACCTGTGATGAGGAGGCTATAAAGGCGCTAAAGAAGTGTCACATTTACAAAAGTTTTCGATTTTCGCTTCACGGCTGGATGGACTTTCATGCGGCGGCGGTCATTGGGGATAGTGACCGGATTGAAAGCAACCGTGCCGGACGGACGACTGCGAAAATTTTGAAAAAAGTATTATATTCCAAAAAAAGAAAGGGAGAGTTTGTATGAATTCATTGTTATTGTTAATCATCTGCATTGCCATTCTCGTGGTAGGCTACATATTCTACGGCGGATGGCTCTGCAAGCAGTGGGGTGTGGGCGACAGCAAGAAACCGACCCCTGCGCATGAGATGGAAGACGGCGTGGACTATGTTCCCGCTAAGGCGCCCGTTCTGATGGGCCACCACTTCTCATCCATTGCGGGAGCAGGACCGATTACAGGCCCCATTGGCGCGGCTATGTTCGGCTGGGTTCCTGTTGTGCTCTGGATCCTTGTCGGCGGTATCTTCTTCGGCGGCGTCCATGACTTTGGCGCGCTCTTTGCCTCCATCCGTCATAAAGGACAGTCCATCGGTGAGATCATTTCCACCAACATGAGTAAGCGGGCGAAGATGCTGTTTACCATTTTTGCATATCTGACACTGATCCTTGTGGTTGCCGCATTCGCATCCATCGTGGCGACTACCTTCGGCGCAGTGGTAGACGATGCGGGCGCAATTGATAAGGCAGCCTCCGCGACAAACGCATCGGTCGCTATGGTATCCCTGCTGTTTATTGTAATTGCTATTGTTTTTGGTTTTATGGTGTACCGCCGCAACGCATCCATGGCTGTTTCCACGATTCTCGGTGTGGTTGCCATCGCAATCTGCATGGTGATCGGTATGAATTTCCATCCGATTTACCTGACCACAAATACATGGATGATCATTGTAGGTATCTATATCGCGATTGCATCCGTGACGCCGGTATGGATTCTGTTACAGCCCCGTGACTATTTAAGCTCCTTCCTGCTTTACGCAATGCTTGCGGTAGCTCTGGTAGGTGTGGTCATTTCCCATGCGGGTATGGGCGGCGCTGACGGCCTTGCCGCTTTCAACGGCTTTGCGGTTGACAACGGAAACGGCATGCAGTATCTGTTCCCTGTGCTCTTTACGACAGTGGCATGCGGCGCAATTTCCGGTTTCCACTCTCTGGTATCTTCGGGAACCACGTCCAAGCAGCTCGACAAGGAGACAGACGCGAAGCCTATCGCTTACGGCGGCATGCTCTTAGAGTGTGTGCTGGCAGTGATCACGGTTTGCGCGATCAACTTCGCATACAAGAACGGTATCACCGCAGGCGCAACGGCAATCTTTGCGGGCGGTATTTCCCAGATGTACGGCGGCATCGCATCACAGGGCGTGGTTACGGTATTAAACACGCTGCTGGTGCTCACATACTCCGCGTTCTGCCTGACCTCCCTGGATACGGCAACTCGTCTGGCGCGTTTCATGTTCCAGGAGTTCTTCCTTGAGCCTGGCCAGACCGTGGATGATATCAAGGACGGCTGGAAGAAGACACTGGTGAATCCTTATGTGGCGACTATTATCACAGTAATTCTCGGCATCGCGCTCGGTATGACGGGCTACTCCAAGATCTGGGGTCTGTTCGGCGCGGCTAACCAGCTTCTTGCCGGTATCGGTCTGCTTGCAGTCGCTACATGGCTTGGCAATGTGGGCAAGAACAACAAAATGTTCCTGTTCCCGATGGGCTTTATGATCATCGTTACCATCTGCTCCCTGTGTGTAACCGTTAAGAACCAGATCGGTATCATTTCCGCAGGCGGCGCAGACTGGGGTCCTTACGCACAGGCGATCCTGGCGGTTATCCTGATTATTCTGGCAGTCGTGCTGGTGATCGAGGGTATCCAGACTTTATCCAAGCAGAAAAAGTCGGCGTAAGACAGAAATGACTGAAAATTGAAAAATGAAATTTGCGGGAGGGCAGAGTTTTCTGCCCTTCTTTTTTTGGTAAAGAAACATTGTTTATATAGGTGTATCCTTTATTTGGAAAGCTTAAGTTAGGCCAATAGCGGATTGTTCGGCAAAATCACTGTTTTGGATGCGCTTTACTTGACTTAATTGTGCAAATTATATATAATATATACATCGAAGCTACATTTCCTCTTTCGGCACAGGTTAGGGGAGCGGCGGACGGCAGGGGATGTAAGGACAGAAAGGGGATGTATATATGAATACGATTATTACGATAGGACGTCAATTTGGTTCCGGAGGACGTGAGATCGGGAAAAAGGTAGCGGAGCATTTCGGGATCAAATTCTATGATAAGGATCTTTTGACGAGGGCGGCGAAAGAGAGCGGATTCTGCGAGGAGATGATACAGAGCCACGACGAGCGTCCCACCAATTCTTTTCTCTACAATCTGGTGATGGACACCTATTCTTTCGGCTACAATTCTTCCTCCTTTGTGGATATGCCCATCAGCCACAAGGTATTTCTGGCGCAGTTTGACACGATTAAGAAGATTGCAAGTGAAGGGCCGTGCGTGATTGTGGGCCGCTGCGCGGACTATGCGCTGCACGACTATCAGAACTGCCTGCATATTTTTATCCATGGGGAAGAAAAGTGTAAGGTAAAGCGGATCATGGAGCGTTTCGAGGATATCAACACGGAGCAGAAAGCGCTCGATATGATGAATAAGAAGGATAAGCAGAGACAGAGTTATTACAACTACTATTCCTCCAAGAAGTGGGGACGTGTGGACAGCTACGACCTTTCCATAAACAGCAGTATTCTCGGCATTGACGGGACGGTGAAGCTGATTACACAGTTTGTGGAGGATTTTGAGAGCCGTTAACAAATCGAGCTAACGCTCGATTACGAGCTAACGCTCGATTGCGAAGGCCTGCGCACATGATAAGGGAATGTTTTGCATTCTCCGTATATACTGAGGGAGCGGATTTGACGGCCGCTCCCTTTGTCTTGTCTTATTCGCTGCGTTCTCTGTAGTCCTCGGTGCTGTTATATTTGGTGACATAGGTCTGGTAACCGCTGTGCCTGTCGCGCAGCTCCCTGCGGGTTTTCACGCGGTCGTAGGATGCATGAAAATCCTTGACGGAGTTTAACTGCGCAGAGTGTTTCTTTCTCCGCCTTGCCGTATGGCGCATATAGAAAAAGATAAGCACCGCAATCAGGAGTGTAAAGAGAATGACACTGACCATTTTTTCCTCCTAGTTTTTCTTTGTACCGTCGTCTTTACCAGTTGACTTAGGGGCGGCTGTTTTTGGTTTCCCTGATGATTTCTTTTTGACGGGGGGCACATACTCCGTGAACGCCATGGATTCCTCAATCCGCCCGACAGTCATATAGGGGGCGAGATCTGTCGGCAGGCTCTTCTTATTCAGGACCCTGTTGACAAGGGACCTGACGCCTGCATAGAACACCGCGAAGATAGGTACGCCCACAATCATTCCGAGAACGCCGAACAGGCCTCCGAAAATGGTAATTGAAAAGATAACCCAAAAGCCGGAAAGCCCCGTGGAGTCACCTAAAATCTTCGGGCCGAGGATATTGCCGTCAAACTGCTGGAGAACGATTATCAGAATGCCAAAGTAGAGCGCCTGCTTGGGATCCACCATCAGCACAAGGAGGGCGCTGGGAATGCCGCCGATCCATGGACCGAAAAAGGGAATCACATTTGTTACGCCGATAATCACGCTTACCAGAATGGAATAAGGCGTGCCGATGATGCTTGTGCAGATGAAGCAGATAATGCCTATGATTATGGAGTCCACAATCTTACCGCCGATGAAACCGATAAACGTGCCGTGGACAAAACGGAAGTTGGAGACGATCTCATTGCCTGCCTCGCGGTCGAAAAGGGCGTAGACAATTTTTTTCGCCTGCCCGGCAAACTTCTCTTTGCTCCCGAGCAGATAGACCGAGATGATAAATCCGATGATAAGGTTCCAGAGCGCCTTGAACACACCGATTACGCCAAGGGACACGTTCTTTAATACTTCATTGATATGGGGCAGGAGATTGGTGTTCACATACTCCAGCATCTTTGCGGAATACTGGTTGATCAGTGCGTCTACGGTTGCCTCCAGATCAGGATTGTCTTTCAGCAGGGAGAGAGCCCAGTTCGATAGATTATTGACATAGATGGGAAACTGGAAAATAATGCTCTGTATGCTGCGGACCACTTCCGGCAGGATCAGCGCGAAGAGTTCGTATAATACCAGAAGGACAACTACCAGCGTGGCGAGAATAGAGCATGCGCGCATGCGCTTTTTTACCTTCGGGGTTACATCAATGCCGGCTTTCTTATAAAGCGGCTTCATTATCTTGCTTTCAATGGCGTTTAAGATCGGCGTGAACAGATATGCGAGCACAAAACCGTCGATGATCGGCATGGCGATGGTGATGAATTTGTCAAGGCCTCCCATAAAATTAGAGCGGTGAAAGAGGATATAGTAGAAGAGAATCGCCCCCGCCAGCGCAAGAAATCCGGTAATGCCCCAGTATAAGTATTTTTTGTCAAATTTAAATTTCATCTGTAAAGCCTCTCCGTCATAAGGATATTTTTGGAATCACTAATATACTTCTTTATTATAGCAACTTGGAGGTGGGGACACAATACCAATCCCGGCGGATCGCAAAAAAGTAGTGCGGAAAGAGCAAATATTATGTATACTATATGTGACAGAGAGCGCACTGCGCGATTTCTCGAGTATAGGGCTTGCGAAAGAATAACAAGGGATATCAGACATGAATTTACAACAGGTACTTAGCCTTACAAGAAAGGCTGTGGACGATTATCATATGATTGAGGAGGGCGACCATATCGCGGTGGGTATTTCCGGCGGCAAGGACAGCCTGACACTGCTCTACGCCCTGCAGGGACTGCGGCGCTTTTATCCGGCGGCTTTTGAACTTTGCGCGGTGACAGTGGATCTTGGTTTCGGGAACCTTGATTTATCGGAAATTGAAAAGCTTTGCCGGGAACTGGATGTGCCGTATCATATTGTAAAGACTGATATCGGGAAGATTATCTTTGAGGACAGAAAAGAGTCCAATCCCTGTTCCCTCTGCGCGAAGATGCGCAAAGGCGCATTAAACGACGCCATGAAAACCTTTGGCTGTAATAAGGTGGCGTATGCCCACCACAAAGACGACGTGGTGGAAACGATGATGATGTCGCTTATTTATGAGGGCAGATTTCACACCTTTCGCCCGGTGACCTACCTTGACCGCACGGAGATTACCGTGATCCGCCCCCTCGTTTACATGAACGAGGCGGACGTGGTCGGCTTTGTGAGGAAGAATCAGGTTCCCGTGGTCAAGAGCCCCTGCCCGGCGGACGGGCACACCAAGCGGGAGACCGTAAAGAATCTTGTGCAGCAGATCAATCTGGAGGTGCCGGGCGTGAAGGAACGAATGTTTACGGCCATATTAGGCGCAAAAATCGACGGGTGGGAAAGAGCGGAACAGGGCAGGCGGACGAAGGACGGATCAGGGACATAACGCACTGTATGGATACTGTATAGATAAAAGGGAGAGAATATGGCGGGAAAGAATCGAACCTATCATGAAAAGAGGGAAACCGACTATGTATTGCAGCTTCGGGGGCTTCTGGAGGATCTGCCGCCCTATGCGCGGGACTATTTTCGCGCAATCGAACAGAAGTCAAGCGCAAAGACAAGGATATCCTATGCCTATGATTTTCAGGTCTTTTTGCGCTTTCTAATCGAGAAAAACCCGGCTTTGAAAGACAAGCGTATGCGGGAAATCACGTTTGACGACCTGAATGCGCTGACCGCACTCGATATAGAGGAATATCAGGAATATCTGAAATATTATGAGTCTGAAAATGGCGAACAGAAAAACGGGGCGAACAGCATTGCCAGAAAAATGTCGTCCCTGCGCAGCATGTTTGATTATTTCTTCAAAAAGGAACTGCTCGCAAAAAATGTGGCGATGCAGGTGGACATGCCAAAGATCCACGAGAAGGCGATCATCCATCTGGAGCCGGACGAGGTAGCCATTTTCCTGGACAGTCTGGAAACTTATGAGAAGGAGCTGACGGGGAAGAAAAAGGACTTTTTCTTAAAGACCAAAGTGCGGGACATCGCCATTGTCACCTTGTTTCTTGGCACCGGCATCCGTGTTTCAGAGTGCGTCGGGCTGGATTTAAACGACGTGAATTTCCGGGAAAACAGCATCCGTATTATCCGAAAGGGCGGAAATGAGGCAGTGCTTTATTTCGGGGATGAGGTGGAAAAGGTGCTGTTAGATTACATAGAAGGCCCCCGTGCCGTGACAGCCGCCCAGGCGCTTCCGGGAGAGGAAAACGCGCTGTTTTTCTCCTTGCAGAAAAAACGGATCAGCGTGCATGCGGTGGAGAATCTGGTGGAAAAGTATGCCAGGGAGTTCGTCCCCCAGAAAAAGATCACGCCCCACAAGCTGCGTTCCACCTTCGGCACGTCCCTGTATCAGGAAACGGAGGATATCTATCTGGTGGCGGATGTGCTTGGACACTCGGATGTGGGAACGACCAGAAAGCACTATGCGGCGATCAAGGACCAGAACCGGCGTAAGGCGGCGCGCACTATTAAGCTGCGGGACAGCTGAGGGACAAGCGCCATAAACGCGCAGTCAATTCTGTGACGTTTTGAATGATAAGCACTTAATTTTATACGAAAAGGGAAGCGGCGGATGTCGTCGTCTGGGTTTGCAGATGGTACAAAAAGAGCCTTTTTTTCCTATATTGCTAGGGGAATTTGCCTCTACAGCGTTTCTGGAGAACGTGCGCATAAAATTTCATTTTGGGGAGGGGCAGGCCGGGCAAATCCGTGAAGTGGCGGAGGAAATGCTGCCCGTACTGCAAAAAGAAGCCTTTTTTGTGAGAACGGCGTATCCGGCGGAAAATTTAAGTTATGTGGAAATATCCGACGCCAAGGAGGACGGTGCACAGTCGGCGCCGGCGCATTCTATATATGAAAAGGCGGCAATGTCTCTCGGGCAGGGTGTGGACATTTTGCAGGAGAGTTACAGCGAAATGGGCCTGCTTTTGCAAAGCTATATTGTGGAAGCGCTTTCCGGCGAACTGCTGATGAGAGGGTATGACGCCTATAACAGATATATTGCAGCGCATACGGACAGACACGTGGCGCGGTATCACTTTCCGGGCAGCGAGGATTCGTTTCCGCTTCATATGCTGCCCAAGCTGTTACAGGACTTCACACAGGAAATTACATGTAATGAGGCTTTCTGCATGCTTCCGAAAAAGAGTGTGGTATTTATTTCAGAGTTGACACAGGATGAGACAGTGCGCTGTCAGGGGATCTGCGACGGGTGCGGTAATATGACCTGTCCGAACCGTGTCGGGGAAAATACTCTAAATTCTAAATAAGGAAAACACAAATGGAAAATTCACATCGCTTTTTTGAAAACAGGGATTGTCAGTATTTTCCCTGTCATAGAGGACTGCAGGACTTTAACTGCCTGTTTTGTTACTGCCCGATGTATCCGAGAGAAAACTGCCCGGGTAACCCGGCTTATATTGATATAGACGGAAAAAGGATCAAGGACTGTACGGCATGCACGTTTCCCCATCGGCCGGAAAACTATGATAAAATCATGCAGATGCTGAAAGGCTAGAAGGTGTTAAATTATGAGAAAAGGTCTACTACTGGTTTTTACATTTGCAGTGATACTTCTATTATATGTATATGCTGATCAGGAAAATTCTAGGAAAGAAAATTCAAAACAGGAAAACGGACTGGAAAATATAAATAAGTATTCGCCGATTGCTTTACTGGAGGATGTGATTGTTTATGATTACTTTAACGATGATGACGCATTGGTAATTGGCTGTTATGACATGGAATCGAAAAACCTATCAGATGTCATATGCGTAGATGGGTTTTATATTTCAAGCGGGCTGCCTGCCGTCATTGATAATTCTGTTATTTTACCTGTAACGTTGTATACAAATGAACATAAGCTTCTGATGATAAATGCTGATTCTAATACATCTGACACGATATTTGATGAAAATAATTCTTCTTCCATAGATATGGTGGCTGCGATGAATACCGCCATATATATGTTAGGTACTATAAGAGATCATTCGACTGAAACAAGTTATATCAGAAAATATAATGAAAAAACTGATAAAGTGGATATTTGCGTTGAAAAAGAGTTCGCAAATAATACGGGTGAGCAGATCATGGCATTTGCTTGCAGCAACGAGAGGATTTATGCTATTGTAAATCAAATGGAAGCAGAAAAGGATATCTATATAGAGATCTATGATGACAAAAACTATGATTTAATTAAGAAGCTGAATTTTGATTCAGAATTGAAAAAAGTTGTTTCCGAGAATGGTATCGTTCAATTTTATTGCTTTGGCGATTATATATATGTGAGAAATTTTTCGGATTATGGCGTCATAGGAAAAATAGAAAATGACCAGGTAAAAACACTTCTTAATTTGTATAAGCTGCGTATAGCCTATAACGGTAGAAATACAGAGGATAATTATTATGGATTTTTTTTAAGAGAGGGCAAAGATTTTTATATTTTGGATGTTGATACGGATACTTTATATCAGACCGATTTAGGGCTGTCAAAAGATGAAAGCTTTCGTAACGTTCTTTCCAATGGCAGCGATATATGTATCTGTGTTCTGGATGAGACAGACACAGAGGCGTTTACAACAAAAGACACTATTATAGTAGATTTTGATACATTGAAAAATAAAGCATATCAGATAAAGCAAATTGCTGACTAACCTGATATGCCCATAGCGTTTATTATAGGGAGTGAATCTAATAGAAACCCTTCCAACTATGAAATAAATGTGTATTTGTTTCATAGTTGGAAATACCTCTCATATTTTTCTGACAGGATGCCGGATCACCGTTTTCAGATTTTGCGGTTTGCACCTTCGCGCGTCACTCAGGTAAATCTCATGGTGGCGGCGAATGCCGTCCATATCAGGAGAAAATCCCTGTTCAAGGGCAAAGGCGTCCATGGCCTCTATGGTGGCGGGTTCGTCGTCGTAGGGACCTATGTGCATACACTGTACGCACAGTCCCTCGTCATAGGTCAGAAATTCCACCTTGGAAAAGTCGGTGTTTTTCTTTTTGGAAGCTTCGCCAATTGCCCATGCAAATTCTTCCTTTGTCACAAATTCCGGCAGGCGGATCATGGAAATCCACTCAAAATCTTCTTTTCTGCCATAATCAATGCCGACGATCCCTTCCTGCCACCACAGTCCCTCCAGAGGCGGCACGACATAGTCGAAATACCCTTCCATCCGATGATCGCCCATCTTGCTCATTTTAATGGTGAAGGCAATGCCGTAAAGCAGATTAATAGACTGCTTGTAGTCGCCGCCTTCCTCATTCGGATTGCCCCTGCCGCGCACCGCAATAAAATTCATAGCCGGTATGGTGACAAGCGTCGGTTTGTTTTTGGGAAGATAAAATTCTTTGTATTCCTTCTTGTAATCAAAAGCCATTTTTCCGTGCCCTCTCTAGCATAATCACTAAATTATAAGCCAAGATGACTGCCACTCATTCTTTTTATGCTTTTAAGCCAATATAAATATGGATCTCGGCATTGTCGCCCATATCGTCATTCTGGTATTCCTCAAAATCACACTGAAATGCCCTCGGAAGATCCATCTGCCAGATTTCCTGCCATGCCTCAGCGACCGCCTGTACCATATTCCCGCGCACAACAAATATGGCATATTGTCCTGCGGGGATCCTGCAGACTGCAAATTCGTTTTCAGAAGGTACATTTTTCGTTTCACAGCCGACAAATGCGGTGTAATCTGCTTTTTCATCCCCGGCGTAATCAGTGTAAATGCCAAGCGCCTTCGCGTTTGCCTTTTTCGGTATGGAATCGTAGATGCCTTCTTTGTAAAAACGGTTCCACAGACCGCCGATCACAGTGCCCATCTCAGGCGAGGTATTGTTTGTCCTCGCTGACACGCCTACAGCAATCTTTTCCTCCAGTGTCACGATTTCGTATTCCATGCTCATAAATAAACCCATCCTTTCTTTTTTCCGTGAACCCGCTGCCATGCTGCAAATGCATCAGCATCAAGTAAATGTGCCCACAGATATGTGATTTGATGGATTTATCTTAACAGACGAAACACGACAACTATATGTCATGTTTCTGGGAAAGATCTGTATTTACTGGCAATTCCTTCCGCGAAATGTAAAACCTCCTGCCGAAGTTCCACAGGTTCTAAAAGTTCCGCACCACCGCCGAAAGAGGCAATCCAGCCGATTACGCTCTGTTTATCGACAAATTCGGAGGAAAAAAGCAGTGCGCCGTCCGGCAGCGCGCGAAAACTTTCCGGCCCGAACTCTTCCACCAGCCGCCATTTAAAGGCGGGATCAATTTTTGCCGTGACGTGAAACTGCGGCGGAAAAATCTGCTTCGGACTCAGGTCGGGAAGAGAGACCGCCCGCTTTTCAAAGGATTCGCCCAAAGAAATACTCGTCATCCGCATCAGCTTAAACAGTCGGAAAGCTTCTCTTCTCTCGCACCACCCCCAGAGATACCATCCCGCCCACTGGAAAATCAGGTCATAAGGCTCCACGGATCGCAGGGACTCTCCTTTTGGGGAGTGATAGGTGAAAGAAACTTTGTTTGCGGAAAGAATGGCGCTGTGCAAAAGCTCAATCTTAGGGGATAACGCAGATTTGTACCATGAAGACAGATCAATCAGAATATGGGTATCTCCGGCCAAAAGGTTTGACGCGCCTGCAGATAACTTTTCCATAAGCTGCACATACTGGTTCGTTCCACTCACGCTGTCCAGACTGCGAAGCCCGGCGAGAATGGCCTGCATATCCTGTGTGGTAAACAGCGTGCGGTCTATTTTATAGCCTTCCATGATGGAGACGCCTCCATTTTGGCCCTGCTCCGTCACAAGCGGAATGCCCGCCATACAGAGCGCTTCGATATCCCGGTTGATGGTGCGGCGGGAAACCTCGAATTTTTCCGCAAGATACGGGGCGGTGACTTTTTCCTGCTGTAAAAGAATGGATAAAATGCCTATCATCCGGTCGATTTTCATGGCGTTTCTCCCTTTTAATTCCCATAAGAAATAGTACTTGGGCAATTCATATATTTTTATCATCAATGCCTTATGTTATAATGATTTATAATTAAAATAGCATAAAAAGACAAAGGTTAAAAGAAAATCTTTCAACCTTGATTTGCGGGTAAAATATGAAATATCATGTATTCATTACAAAAAGAGAAATTCTGACGGGCATTCTTTTTATTGCCGGATTACTGCTGTTTTTTCGTGGCATCCACTCGGCTTATAGGTGTAATCACGCCCTCGATCTGAACACGCTGGAGGAACGCGAACTCAGAGAGGGAGTCTGTGTAAGCGGTAACATCGACACTTATATCGTAAAACATTTTCCTGAGAACAATAAGTTTCTCGGCGTTGGGCAGTCGCATCTGACCCTTTCCGGGCAATCCTATGATTTCTATACGGTTCCTGTCGGGAAAAAGTCTTACATATGTATCTTGGCAAACAGCAAATCCTTAAAAGAGCAGCTGGAGGGGTTCAAAGAAGGACACGGCGAAAATGTCTATTTTGAGGGTGAGGCTGTCAAACCGTTTACCGAATTAAACTGGGCATGGTATGATTCAATAGAGGGGTTTCGCACAGAAGACCTTATTGATACTTTCGTGCTCAAAGAAGCCAATTTTAAAAGAAGCAAGGATATCATATATATCGGGGTTCTTTTCATAGCCGTGGCAGTTTTGCGGTTTCTCAGCGCCGGCGGTATCAAAAGCTTTGTGATGGAGGAGACGACGGAACGCGAATCCCAAACCGTTCCCCCATCTAAACAAAGCAATACGGCATAAATTGGCAGCTATTTATGTGCCACGTCATAGTAAGGCACAATCAGATGCGCGTCCGCATAGATCGCATCATTCGTCAGGCTGTTGATCTGCATAACCTCACGGATATACTCGTAGACAGAACCATAATGCGCTTCGTCCATATGTTCTTCTGCGATTGACCACAGGGTATCGCTGTCCGACACGACAATACTCTTGTAATATTTGTAGGATTCCTGTGAAGGGCTGCTCTTTGCGTTGGAGCGGAAGGAGCTGACAGCGATGGAGGCAGTGGCGATCAGGCAGAAAGTCAGCACAAGTAATAGAAAGTTCTTTCTCATCTCCCGTCTTCTTCGTATACGGTTATTGCGGATTCTTCTCTCGCTTCTGATATCCTGCGGTCTTCTGCAGCCCTGTGCCGTTGTTCTGTTCATAACTAACTCCTTTCCGCCCGATGCTATACTTGAAACGTATCGACTACTGATATTTTGTAATGCCTTATACCGAACAGATGTTGCGAACGAATGTTCTTTATAGGTGCATTATATCGAACGTGCTTTCGGATGTCAATACCATTTTCATAAAAAATCGAACAAATTTTCTGAATATATGTTTGCTTTTTGCACGGTGCTGTGCTATGATTAAAATATATAAATTGTCAGAAAATATATATCGGCATGAAAAGCCGGAAGAAAGGATAAGGATTTTAAGTATGGCACAGGGGAAAATTACTGTAAAACAGCAGCAGATTCTTGATTATATTAAGGATGAAATTTTAAAAAGGGGATATCCGCCGGCAGTCCGGGAGATCTGTGAGGCGGTTAATCTGAAATCTACCTCCTCCGTACACTCCCATCTGGAGACACTGGAGAAAAACGGGTATATCAGAAGAGACCCCACGAAGCCCCGCGCCATCGAGATTTGCGACGATAATTTTCAGATGGTGCGGACAGAGATGGTTTCGCTGCCTGTCATCGGTCAGGTAGCGGCGGGACAGCCGATTCTCGCGGAGCAGAATATCGACAGCTATTTCCCGGTGCCGGCGGATATGGTGCCGTCCGGCGAGTCCTTTGTACTTAAGGTAAAGGGCGATTCCATGATTAATGTGGGAATTTACAGCGGTGACCAGATCTTCGTAAACTGCTGTCAGACAGCGTCAAACGGTGATACGGTGGTGGCGCTTATTGATGATTCGGCCACTGTGAAGACTTTCTATAAAGAGGACGGACATGTCCGCCTGCAGCCTGAAAACGACTCTATGGCCCCCATTATTGTGGATGACTGCCAGATACTGGGGAAAGTTTTCGGGGTGTTTCGGTTATATAAGCGTTAAGAACGTATGCTCTCCTTTTTGGTGCAGAAAATGAGAGGATGCAAAGACCAAAATTTTATATACTGAATTTGGCAGGAGGACTTTACGGCATGGAGTGGGTTGAAAAATTAAATGATGCCATAAACTATATGGAAAAGCATTTAACGGATGAGATTGATTACGAACAGCTTGGTAAAATCGCCTGCTGTTCCTCCTATCATTTTCAGAGAATGTTTGCCTATATGGCAGGCGTTCCTCTCTCCGAGTATATCCGCAGGAGAAAAATGTCTCTTGCCGCCGTAGATTTGCAGGGTAAGGATATGAAAATTATTGACGTGGCGGGCAAATACGGTTATCACTCTCCCACTGCGTTTAACAGGGCCTTTCAGTCTGTCCACGGCATTGCCCCGTCTGCTGTGAAAAATGAGGGCGTTTCTGTAAAGTCCTTTCCGCCTGTTTCATTTAAAATAATGGTCAAAGGAGCGGAGGAAATGAACTATCGGATCGAAACAAAGAAGGCATTCCGCATTGTCGGGGTGTCAGTGCCACTGCAGAAGGACATTGAGGAAAATTTCACGGTGATTCCATCCAAATGGCAGGAAATATCTATGAACGGAACCCTGCAGAAACTGGCCGGCATGATGGATATGCCGCCGATGGGCGTACTTGGCGTAAGTGTCTGTAATGATAAGGAGATGTGGAGATATTATATCGCGGTTCCATCCTCAAAAGAAAAAGCAGATTTTGAGGAGTATACTGTCCCGGCTGCTACATGGGCTGTCTTTCCGGGAGAAGGCGAGAACCAGTCCATTCAGGAGCTGGAACGGCGCATCGTGACGGAGTGGCTTCCCACATCCGGGTATGAATACGGCGATGCCCCGGATGTAGAGGTTTATCTGAATCCTGACCCGCAGAATGCAAAATACGAGGTTTGGATACCTGTTGTCAAAAAATGAAAAAAGCGTGAGAAGTTATTTCCAGCATAGCACCTCCGCATTCAGACATACTAAACAGTAATCGTAACTGCACAGCTTTTGCGGTTATGATGAACAGTCAGTCTCTCATTTATTATTCAGGGGTTGATGTCTTATGAAGGGGGAAGGGAAATGAGAAACAGAGCTTTAGACTGCCTTGCCCTGACGATTGCCATTATCGGCGCTATCAACTGGGGATTGATCGGACTTTTCAGCTTTGACCTTGTGGCATTTATTTTCGGTAATATGTCATGGTTTTCCAGAATCATTTACGCCCTGGTGGGTATCGCCGGATTGTATATCATCACATTCTATATGTATACGAACGACAATATGGCTGAGTCAAACAAGGCATAGGTACGGACTGCGTAAAACAGCGAAGAGAAAACTGCAAAGAAAAAGACAGAACCGGCGGTATCCTACCAGATGCCCCGGTTCTGTTCTTGTATTCCATGGGAGTTTATTCATTTTCCAGTTTTTCTTTGTCGGTCAGCACGCCGTCCCTCCAGATTCGTTCCAGATCATAGAACAGACGGTTTTCCCGGTCAAAAATATGGATGATCACATCCTGAAAATCCATCAGAACCCAGTTGGCATTCTGGTATCCTTCCATCTGTTTTAAGCTTACGCCGGCCCTGCTTAGCACTTCCGACACATTGTCTGCCATGGCCTGTATCTGGCTCTTGTTGCTGCCGTCAGCTATGATAAAATAATCTGTAATGGTAGAAATTTCGCTGATATCAATGATGCGGACATCCTCCGCCTTCTTATCCTCCAGCGCATTTACTGCTAAAAGTGCTGTTTTTTTTGTGTTCATAACAAGTACCTTACCTTTCTGTGCGTCATACTTAAGCCGGCGTCCAGATTAGGACGTATTTAATGCCTTTTATAGAACTGATAAGTCCTGTTTGACATATCGTCTATCTCTTCGTCAGTGGTACGCAGATAGGCCAGTATGTTCGCGAGTATCTTTTCCACCGTCCAATCCAGATCCTGAAAAGCAATACGGCGGATCATGTCAAGCTCTGCAAGCTGCTTCCTGCCGGGTTCTATATAATCCGCAATATAGAGAATTTTTTCCAGCCTGCTCATATCGGGACGCCCGGTTGTGTGGTAGCGGATTGCGTTTAGTATATCCATATCTGTCACACCGTATTTGTGCTCCGCAAGATAGGCGCCGGCCTTGGCATGTAGAAGCGATGTCGGATTGCTGCGCTCCACCGCTGTCACATTGAGATGCGCCTTCTCACAGATGGCTACCAGCTCCGATCCGTGCATGGATTTTGCACAGTCGTGCAGTAGCCCTGCGGTCATGGCTTTTCCCATTTCCTCACCGTGCGCCATCGCCAGGGCGGCAGCTGTATAGGCTACTCCCAGCGTATGGGTATAGCGTCCGGCGGACAATTCCTTTTCCATTGCCCGGCGAAGTTTTACCATTTCCGATTGATGATGACTTTGACTCATGGACGGTATTCCTTTCGGTTGATAAAATATAGACGCGATGCAAACAGTCCGCGTTAATTATAGCATATCCGCCAGTTTGTTACGAATCGCTTTTGTACAGACAATTCTTCTGAATATATGTTTCCACCGTCTCAGGCACCAGTCCCTGCAGGGAATCTCCCTTCCGCGCCATTGCCCGGATTTGCGTGGAGGACACATCCATGCCGGCAAATGCCAGTATTTCGATGGAAGCCTGATATTTTTTACGCAGATACCGAACCTGTTCCTTTAGGCGGGCCTGTTGGCTGCCCAGGTTTTCGCCCTGCCCGCATGTCCCGCCTTCGGAATCCATGTCTTCCATGCGCACTGCGGCAAGGACCGTACAGCTGTGAAAAATCAGCTCCGGATTTTTCCAATCCTCCATGGCATACAGGCTGTCAGCCCCAAGAATAAAATAATAGGCCGGTTCTGGATCTGCATGTCTCAATTTTTGCAGTGTGTCGCAGGTATAGGTATTTTTTCCCAGCGCTGCGTCCGAAGCCTCCAGCCTGGACAATTCGAAGTCCGGCATATTTTCTATGGCAAGCTTTGTCATCTCACAGCGTACCTGTATAGGCAGAACTTCCCTCTGATCCTTCATATAGGGAACGCCGCTTGGCATGAACAGCACTTTTTCCAGTGAAAACTGTTGTCTCGCCTTTTCTGCAATCGCCAGATGACCGTTGTGGATGGGATTGAAAGTGCCTCCCATAATGCCGATTCGCCTCATGCGGTTCCCCCTTTACGCTTTTTACCCGTCACTTCTCGTCGCGGTGTGCGCTATCCTGCCTAACTTGTTATTTAGGCAGCACGATCTTCGGATTCTTCCTGTCCGGCTTGTAGAGTATGATCTTTTTCCCGATCACCTGGACAACCGTAGCGTGGGTTCTCTCCGCAACCATATCGGCGATCATCCGCGGGTCATCCGCACAGTTTTTCAAAACGGCGATCTTTAAAAGCTCCCTGGTGTTGAAAGCATCCGCGACAGACTCTGTAAATTCCGGCGTCAGGCTGGATTTCCCGACTTGGAAAATGGGGTCAATGCCGTTAGCCAGACTCTTTAAATGTGCTCTCTGCTTGCTTGTCAATTCCATATGTTTATATCTCCTTCTCGTGTTCAAATCAAAGCCTGGTCTGCGGAATCTCAAATCAGCGCTACTTATAATAGTCAAAGGAAAGCCCGTACATCCTTACGGTGCTGCCCTCCTCGATGCCAAGCGCCTCAAGCTGCTCCAAAATGCCCTGTTTGCGCATAAAATCCTGAAAGAATTTAAACCCTTTCTCCGATTCCAGATTGGTGTAGGAAAGCATCTTCTCAATGCGGGGGCCCTCCACCACATACTCGTCCGCCTCCGCGTCATAGACAACCGTAAAGGGCTCGTTTTCGATATCAAAATGAAACTCCGGGAAGAACTCCTGCTCAAAAGTCAGGGGTTTGTGCTCTCCCATCTCGGCCAGGCGGTTGTTGACGGCATAGAGAAGCTCACGCACGCCTTTGCCGCTGATGGCGGAAATGGCGTAGACTGGAATGCCCTGTGGCTCAAATTCTGATTTCAGCTTTTCCACGGGATCATCGTCCTGCCCATAGATCATGTCGATCTTGTTGGCGGCGATGATCTGGGGTCTTTCGGCAAGCGTCTGATCGTAAGCTTCGAGTTCTTTGTTGATGGCATAAATGTCCGCTACGGGATCACGTCCTTCCGTGGAAGCCGCATCCACGATATGGACGATCAGCCGTGTCCGCTCGATGTGGCGCAAAAACTCGTGCCCAAGGCCGACACCTTCCGACGCGCCCTCGATCAGGCCGGGGATATCGGCTATCACAAATCCTTTGGCGTCCTCCAGATCCACCACGCCCAGATTGGGATTCAGGGTAGTAAAATGGTAGTTGGCAATTTTGGGCCTGGCGTTCGTCACCCTCGACAAAAAGGTGGATTTCCCCACATTGGGAAAGCCCACAAGCCCTACGTCGGCGATCACCTTAAGCTCCAGCAGGAGTTCCAGCTCTTTTGCCGGCTGTCCGGGCTGGGCGTACTTGGGCGCCTGCATGGTGCTCGTGGCATAGTGCTGGTTGCCGCTGCCGCCGCGTCCGCCTTTGAGCAGAAGGAACCGGCGGTTGTCCCCCGACATGTCGGTGATGACTTTGCCGCTTTCGGCTTCGCGGATCACCGTGCCCTCAGGTACTTTGATGACGATATCCTCGCCATTTTTCCCGGCACAGTTTTTCTTGCCGCCCTCCTCGCCGTTTTTTGCGCAGTATTTGTGTATATGGCGGAAGTCCGTCAGCGTATTTAAGCCTTCATCCACCTCAAAGTAGACGCTTCCGCCGTTTCCGCCGTCGCCTCCGTCAGGGCCGCCGTTCGGCACATATTTTTCACGCCGGAAAGAAACGTGGCCGTCGCCTCCCCTGCCGCTTCTTACATATATTTTTGCACGATCTGCGAACATAACTTCTCTCCATGATAAAATCGCCGCATTTTCCTATAAAGTGAAAAAGCTCCAAACATCAGTATGTTCGGAGCTGTATCTTATGCTTCTTACTTCTCTACAGGATAAACGGAAGCCTGCTTCTTGTCTCTTCCCTTTCTCTCGAAACGAAGAACACCGTCTACCAGAGCAAACAGCGTATCGTCTCCGCCTCTTCCCACGTTTACACCGGGATGAATCTTGGTTCCACGCTGTCTGTATAAGATGTTTCCTGCCTTAACAAACTGACCGTCAGCTCTTTTCGCGCCTAATCTCTTGGATTCGGAGTCACGACCGTTCTTGGTGGAGCCGACACCCTTCTTATGAGCAAAGAATTGAAGGTTCATATTCAACATGGTATTACACCTCCTTAAATGTCAATTTACAATGTTTTTTCCCGTACTGTGCCTCAATCCGGCCAAGTCCGAGCGCCAGAGAATCCATCAGTGCGACGGAGGTTTCAAACAGGGGCTGCCTTAAGAAAGTACAGTTGATTCTTCCTGCCTTTTCGTCAGCCTCCACCTGTATCGGTTCCTTTGTGATCTCCTCAAGGGCGTTCACCGTGTTGATCACCAGAACCGAAATAGCCGCGCAGACGATATCCTGACCATAGTCTGCATACGCTGCGTGTCCGTCGCAGGTAAATCTTTGATATTCTCCTGCCTTGTTTTTATAAATGGTAATCTCGGTCATTACGCGTTGATCTTGTCAATCTTGATCTGCGTGTAGGGCTGTCTGTGACCGTTTTTCTTGTGGTAGCCGGTTTTTCTCTTATACTTGTAAACGATGATCTTGCGAGCCTTACCCTGATCCATAACGGTCCCGGTAACAGTCGCATTCGCCACATCGCCTGCAACTTTAAGAGCCTTATCGCTTACAGCGATCACCTTGTCGAAAGTAACGGTAGAACCGACTTCGGCGTCAAGCTTCTCCACTCTGATCTCATCGCCCTCGGATACCTTGTACTGTTTTCCGCCTGTTGCAATGATTGCGTACATATCTGCACACCTCCTATTCATGGACATGCGTCCATTTACTCGCTAACTGTGGTGATGTCCAAAGGACATACTTCTACCTCGTTATGCGGCACACTTAATTATCTTATACAAATTATGCCAGTTTGTCAATTAGAATTTTATCTGTTTTCCAATCTTTTTTCCATTTCCGCCTTTAAGACGCGCTCAATCCTGTCATGCAGATCCTGTGTTTTAAAAGGTTTGAGGACATAGTCGTTGATCCCGAGCTTGGAACTTTCCAAAATATTCTGTTTTTCACGCTGTGACGTGAGCATAATCACAGGGATTCCCGCACATTTTTCCATCTCCCGGATTTCGCGCAGCGTTTCTATGCCGTCCTTGGGCGCCATCTGGATATCCAGCAGGATCAGATCCGGCTGCGGCTGCTGTTTTAAGTACTGCAGTGCGCGCGTGCCAGAATTTAAGGCAACTACCTCATAAGTTCCCTTAAATTCCTGTTCGATTGTCGCGAGACTGATGCTGTTGTCATCTACGGCAAGTATTGTTAACTTCTCGTCCCCTCTGTTTTTATCATCCACCTTTTTCTAATCCTCCTTTTGCATCTCTTCTATCAACTCACGCAGCATTTGCTCTGCCGCATCGTCCTCATATAATTTGAGCTGTTCCTGAATTTTTACCAACGCCGTTTCTGTTTCGGTTTCCAGACGGTATTCCAGAAGCTTTTCTATCCTGTGCGCGCAGTCCTTGGCCTTGAAATTTTCCAGACTGCTTAAGGCCGCGCGTATTTCTTCCAGCAGCTCAGCATTTGGCAGGTCCTTATCCTTTTTCTCCCTGTGCTTTGCCTTATGTTCTGCGTCCAGATATGCCTGAATATGTATGAGCTGTTCTTCGTATTCTGCCAGAAGCTTCTCTGCGTGGCTGTCAACAAACGTGTAATCTTCCCGTTTGACTGCATTTTCCTGCTCTCTTGCCCGGTTTGAGACCTGCATGGCGCCCACATTGGCGGAGGCGCTCTTTAACGCGTGCACCTCTATGCCGTATGCCTTATAATCCTGTTCCTCCCATAGATCGCGCAGAACCTCGAGTTTGCGCTTCCCATCAAGACAATACAGGGCAAGAAGCTCATTAAACTCTTCGATACTGGCGGATGAATGTTCGGCCACTTCGTCTGTGTTGATTCCCTCGATGATAATATCCTGAAACTTCAACAGGTTGTTGTTGCCCGACTGCAGACTGTCAATCCAGCCGCCGCCCCGGGTCTGTTTCTCTTCTGGAATCCACTTTAGAAGTACCATATGTAGGGTCCTTCTGTCAATGGGTTTCGTGAGGAAATCCTGAAAACCGTTTGCCAGAAAAGTCTCGCGCACGCCTTCCATGGCGTTTGCCGTCAACGCGATAATGATCGGAAGAACGCCGTTCTCACCGCACTCGCCGCGGATATGGCTTACGGTATCTATCCCGTCCATACCGGGCATCATATGATCCATGAAAATAATATCAAACAGCGTGCCCCTGACGTGCTGGATGGCCTCCATGCCGCTTTCCGCTTCGGTGATTTCCAGGTCATAGGTCTGCAGGAGCGATCTTGCCACCTTTCTGTTGATCATATTGTCGTCCACCACCAGCACCTTACAGTTCTTCGCCTTAAAGGGTTCCAGCGGCTTTTCTTCGTGTATCTCCTCCTCCGGGACGTCGGACAGAGGTCTGCTGTCCACAACCTTTTGCAAAATATCCACCGTAAAGGTAGAGCCTTCGCCGTACACACTCTCCACCTTGACGGAGCCGCCCATCAATTCCGCCAGATGCTTCGTGATGGAAAGGCCAAGTCCCGTGCCTTCTACGCTGCGGCTTCGCTTGGAGTCAAGCTGCCGGAAATTTTCAAATATTTTCTGCATATCCTCTTTGCGGATGCCGCAGCCGGTATCTTCCACACTGAAAATCAGCCGTTCTGTATCGGGGGTTTCCCCCGGCATGCCCGCAACGGAAATTTTGACATGTCCCTCCTTGGTGAATTTGAGGGCGTTGTTCAGCAGATTGATGAGGATCTGTTTGATTCTGCCCTCGTCCCCCAGATAGCGGCATGGGATTTCCATATCAAATTCGCTCATCAGCATCAGACCGTGCTGGGAGGCGACGATATCCATCATGTTCAGCACTTCGTTGACCAGTGATTTCAAATGATACTCGGTCAAGACAAGATTCATCTTTCCGGCTTCCACCTTGGACAAATCGAGAATATCGTTAATCAGCGCCAGAAGGTTACGTGAGGAAGCCTTGATGTCACAGGCGTAGCCGTACACTTTCCTGCCGATGCTCTCCTCCATAATGATATCACTCAGGCCTACAATCGCGTTCATCGGCGTGCGGATTTCATGGGACATATTTGCTAGAAAGGCGCTCTTCGCAATGTTTGCCTGTTCCGCCTGCTCGCGCACCTGCTTGATCTCTTCGATATAATTTCTCGTTTCCGTCACATCAAGAATCAGAATGACGTATCCCTTTATCTCATCGTATTTGTCCGGAATCTGCTGCACATGCCCCTGATAGAAGGAGCCGTTTAAGTCAAATTCTTTTCGGTCGTTATCGTCAAGCATATTCTGGGGGAATCCCTCCAACTCCCTGATGTGCTTTCCGACTGCGCCCAGGTTCAGGTCATGGAATATCGCGGCGGCAGCCGGATTAAAGCTGACAATCCGTTTCTGCTTGTCTATCGCGATAACGCCGTCGTTCATATTGTCGAGCAGTATGCCTGACGCAAGACTGCCGAAATCGTACACCTTCCGGCTCCAGATCAGAATAACGACGCAGGAAAGGATGATTCCCAATACAAAAGGCGTCGGATCGTAGACGCTGACCAGTTTTAGTACATAAGAGCAAAGGACAAGCACGGGAAGAAACGAAAGCCCAAGGATCAGCTTGTATTTTCTGTCCGTGGCATAATCCGGTTTCTTGAGACAGACATGAATCAGGGCGAACAGGGAGAGCGAATAAGGGATAATCGTACCGCATACCATAAAGAGCCAGTAACCGGGTCCGTATTCCAGGTTCAGATAATGATGACCATGCGCAGTCTCCAGCCACTCCACACTGCGGTAAAAAAGCCTGTGGTAATCACAGGTAAAGACAAGCCCGAGTATCAGGTAATCAGCAATCTGAATAAATTGCAAAAGCTTTGCGGGGGCTTTTAAAAAACAATAACTGAACATGAAATAACAGTAGGTGATCGGTATAATCAGGGAACCGAGATACTGCACTTTCACGGATACCATGGCCGCGTCTAACGACGGCGCCGTCAGCTCCAGAAAATATCCTGCATTCTGTATCAGGGAACCCATCAGAAAATACTGCATCAGTTTCTGCTCTCTGGAACCGTCACCCTTCAGCAGAAGGGACAGCGCAAACCCTATCACACAAATGCCTAAAATGCTCAGTCCGACAAAAACAGCAGTCATAGTCTGGGTCCTCCAATCAGCTTATCCAGTTCTTCATCCTGATAATAGAAAAACAAAAGAAGCGCCAGTATTGCCACGCCAACGGTAATATAGATGTCCGCCACGTTGAACTTAGGGAAATCAATCGGCACAAAATAAATGAAGTCCACCACATAGTTCCGGCTTACCCTGTCGATCAGGTTTCCCACTGCCCCGCTTATGATGAGCAGCATGCACAGGCGCATCGGGACAAAACGTTTTGCACCCGGCAGGGTAAGATATTTCCACAAAAGAAGCGCGGTGACAAGTGCTGTCAGGCAGATCAGAAGGGTCTGTCTGCCCGCAAAGGAACTGAAGGCGGCTCCCGTGTTTTCCAGATAGGAAAATTCCAGTACATGTTTGATAATCACGAAGGGTTCCTGCCCTTTCAGATGGGAAATGGCTAGCCATTTGGTGTACTGATCTGCAAGAAGCAGGCTGCATAATGCAAGTATGGACAAAAAAAGATGTTGTTTCTTTATTTTCATGGCTAAAACGGAATGTTCCTTTCTCCAGAAATTATCTATACTTCCCGAGATAATGACTGACTCGGTCAAACAACGGACTCTCTTGAAAATGAAGGATTACTTGCAAAAAAGTAAGCGGCTATCTGCGCGCGTGAGCTGAACTCTTCTGTCTCCAGCAGTTCCCGCACTTCCTCTTTCGAATAAAAATCAGCGGTAATCTGTTCATTTTCCGAGGTGTGGTCCTCAAAATTCCCCTCAGCCTCCACAAAGGCGATCTGTGTTTTCACATCGGAGAAAGCGACTGCTGCAAATGAGGGCGGCAGAATGCTGTGGATTTTTTTCACGCTAAGCCCCGTTTCCTCATACAGCTCTCTCTGGAGGCACTCCTCCAGGGACTCCCCCTCGTTTATCATACCCGCGCACAGATTGTAGACGAAACGGTTGACGCCCATGCGAAATTCCCGGAGGAGAAGCATTTTTCCCTCATGGAAAGCGACGATGGAAACGCCGCTTACGTGCTGCCCGATCGCTTCCGGGCCGGAAATCTCATGGCGGCTTACAATCTCATACTTTTTCTCATGGCCTGCCTTATTCTGGTAGGTCAGTTCATAATTTTTCAGATATTTTCCGTCCTTTATCTTTTCCATATGTAATAATTTCATGACAGTCAGTTTCCTTTCTGTTGTCGTCTATTGGCTCCTTAACTGTTCTGCAAGGCTTGGCGCAACTTTCTTTCTGGTCAGCTCCATCAGCCCAAGGGCCGTCATATCAAGCGCCCTTGCGGGGATGGGGTCCTTCTTTAGGAGACCGCGCATATATTCCAAAAGCTCTACTTCCCGCTCCCTGCTTTTCAGGTTGATGAAATCAACAAGAATCATGCCGGAGAGGTTTCTGGCACGCAGATGAACAGCGATCATTTCCGCCGCCTCCCTGTTGATGCGGTAAAATGTCTCCTCCTTATCTTTCCCAGACTCATACTTTCCTGTATTGACGTCAATGGAAATCAGGGCTTCCGTAGGCTCGATCACAAGATAACCGCCGGATTTGAGCCATACTTTTTTGGCAGAAAGCTCCTCTAAACGCTGTTCTATCGAATACAGCTTGTAAAGCGGCAGAAGCGGGTCCTCGTAGAGACGAAGGGGGATTCCCATGTTCCGGCATGTTTCCTTAAGGGTATCATATACTTCCGGAAGATCGGTTATGACTTCTTCATACTCGGTTCGGTAGGCGTTTTCCACAAAGGAAACATAGTCAGGCTTATTTCGGTACAGACAGCTGTAGCAGGTGCGGGATGGCGCGACTTCCAGAATATGGGTCAGGGTATCCGCCAAAAATCCGGCTTCTTCGAGAAGCGGTTCCTCGTTATCAAGCGCGCCGGCGTTTGTCCTCACAATGAGCCGGAAACGTTCGGAAATCTGGTTCAGTTCTTTTAAGTCACGAAAATACGCCTGTTTTGCGGCATCCAGCTTGGCGGAAACCTGTAAGGGGCCCTTTGCGCCACCCGTCTTTATGCCAACCACCGCGTACTGCCCCGGCAGGGAAAGTCTGGTAGTCACACCGGCAAGCTTTGTCTTCATCGGTTCTTTTGTGACTTGAACCAACAGTTCGTCGCCTGCCTTTAAGCTGCCGTCCGGCCTGCGGTTTAACACAAATGCGGAGGCGGCGTCGGTGATTGGAAGAAATGTCAGGTATTTATTGCCCAAATCGACGAAAGCGGCATTGATGTTCCGGGAGATGTTTTGCACTTTCCCGATATAGATATCGCCTACGCTAATTGCCGTATCCTGCTGCGCGCGGACGGAAAGGATCTGATTGCCGTTTATAAGGAGACTGAGGCGTCTGTCATGCAGTTTCAGAATGAGAAGCTTGCCGTCTGAGACCATGGAAGGAATAATCCCCTTTCGGTTTACACTGTTATCGCGTATATTATAACAAATTATCTCTATTTCAACAAATCATTCTTCTGTAAAACAGTTCAAGGACTATGTTGCCATAGCCCTTGCGTGTTGTCAATGCGTTTCATGGAAAAACGGAGCGATTCAAAGTCTGTATTTCACCGCCGTCCCGTAGGCGATCACCTCCGCCGCGCCCTGCATGATGGAGGACGACGCATAGCGGATGTTGATGATAGCGTCCGCGCCAAGTGACTCTGCCTCGTCAACCATGCGCTTGATCGCGATCTGTCTTGCCTGGTTGAGCATTTCCGTGTATTCTTTTAATTCCCCGCCTACCAAAGTTTTGATGCCTGCCATGAAATCGCGTCCTACGTTTCTGCACTGGACGACGTTCCCCTTGACGATTCCCAATGTTTCCAATTCTTTTCCTGTGATAAAATCAGTATTTACGAGCAGCATCCTCTTCTCCTCCTTCAATCTCTTTCATTCTCTGTAACAGCACGGCAACAATCGCCAGGATCATAACAACAGGAACCAGAATAAACAGTCCCGCTGCGAGCAAGGGCATGCCGTCAGCCAGATATGCCCAGATTGTAACGGCAATGATCCCAATCATCAGCAAAATAACCAGGCCGCTGAAAATCATGGGCGCCAGCTTCTTCTGCAGAATGTCGTGTCTGTTTACATTTAAGAATTTTGTGCCTTCCTGTTCCATTACTACCATCCTTTCTAAGTATTGGTCAGGAGAAAAGGCGGTATACTGGCATGCTTCTTCGCTCAGAAGCCGGCACAGACGGGTGGTCTCCTCCAGGCTGGCTCTTTCCCTCTCTAATAGGATGACCTGTCTTTGCAATGCGTCTGCAAGAAGCAGATCGCCCTTCTGTATCCTTCTGATCTCTTCGATGGGAAGGGAAAGCTTGCGAAGCATCTTGATTTTCTTCAGTTCGGTGACATCTCTCTCAGAATAGTCGCGATATCCGTTTTCCATATTGCGTTTCGGACTTAAGAGCCCTTGCTGTTCATAGAAACGGATATTTTTCTTCGTGATGTCTACCTGCTGTTCCACTTCGTTGATTTTCATGTTAACCTCCATGATTTCGCTCTGCGGAATCTCAAACCAGTGCGGAGAATGCCCGCCTTCGGTTTTCTCCTGCTACGGAAAGAATAAGGCTTCCACAAGGTGGAAGGTCAAGGGAAATTTTTAAATTTTTTTAATTTTGTAAAAGAAGCGGCACGAGCTGTCTTGGCTCTCCCTCTTTTGCAAGATTGGTGTAGGTCTCCAGTCTCGTCACCTGTATGTCGGAGGCAGATATGTCACAGCCCGCAAAGGCGCAGAACTTTTCAAAAACCACCGTCGGTTTGATGTTGCCGCCGCTGCTGGCATCTACCAGCATGTGGATCGCGCCGTCCTGCGCGCCGATTTCATAGATGCCCTGCTTTAAGTCCAGCTCTATTACGCTTTTTTTCGTTTCTTTTGTGTAAGGAATGTGGTCCTGCTCGTAAAACTGTCTGATTTTTCCTGACAGGTCGTCAACGGGGAACCCGCCCTCCTTCATCTGCAGGCAGTAGGAAGCCGCTGCCACGCTTGCCATGGCGTTTTTCGTCTGGTCCGGCAGGACGTTTACGGCAAGTACTTCCACGCCCTCCACCATAACCCGGTTCAGCGCGTCTTTCATGTCCTCCGGCGCAGACATGGACAAAACTTCCAGATCCATGTACTCTCCCCGGCTCTCGATTCCCACGCCTAGCGGCGCGGCGAAGGACATAATCTGATGGGGGCTGAACCCTTCCGAATATTTCACGTCAATTTCCGCCCGTCTGACTGCTTTTTGGAAAAAGCGCATCATGTCGAGATGTCCGATAAATTTCATGGCGCCGTATTTGGCGAATTTGATTCTGACTTTCATGCGGGTACCTCATTCTACTTTCTTGTAATATGTTCCAGGTCAAACAAAATCCCTTTTCTGATGGATGCCGGAATTTTGTCTTCGCACTGTGTTAAAAGTCCGCGGATCACTTCGGCCTGTTGTACGGATACGTTCCCATACATGTATCCGCAGCAGATTCCCGCGGTGACTGTCTGCTGTTGGAACTTGGTAAGTTCCCCTTCGCAGCAGAGCGTCAGCAGATAGGGCAGCCGTTTCCAGAAGGGCTCGTTCAAAAGCAGCCGCAGCAAATAATCAGCGACAAAGGAGGAGCGGTTTTGCGTATAAGCCTCATACAACCGCGGTGCGCCGTATGAAATGTCATACTTTCTGACGAAACGGTAAGCCTGTCTTGCAAGAACCTGTCGTGTATCAAACAGGAATGTCCAATAAACGTCCTCCCCGTCTGTCCCGGCAAGTTTTCCGTATGCGCAAAGCGCCGCTTTGCAGATTGTTTCACGCGTATCATGCAGATAAGGGACGATCAATGGCACGTGCGCTTTTGTGCCATTTTCTCCGATGCCGGACAATGCGATTTTTGATATGTTTCGGTCAAGTTCTTTCAGGTAGAACGACAGGATATCAATATCCGTACACTTTTTCAGAATATAACCCGCATAGTCGCGAATCCTCCGGGAAGGGTCCAACAGCATTGTCTGCAGTCCTTCCCATGCGGCGTGCTCCTTCTCGTAACGAAAGACCAGCGTATGATACCGCACGACAGCGCTTTTTGCATGAAGATATTTCTCAGCATACTGAGAGTCATAACCACAGTGACGAAAAATCGCCAGAATAAGGAGCATCTGCCCATAGCCTGTCCGTTCTGCGGCAAGAAGCCGCTCCATCCGTTCCCTGTCCAACACTTGATTTCTGTTGATAAAACGGTAGATTGCGTTTTTGATCTGGATTTCATATGTGTGAATGCTATCGAGCGTCTCATCCGGCAGCGTCTGAAATTTCTGCCGGATCAGCATCTGCATCTGACATTCCAGCGAGTGGATATGGGCATGGTCCCGGCGGCGGGCGTTTTTCACTCTTTCAAGCATCGGCAGCGACTGGAAAAACTCATACAGACCGCATGTCTGCATCCTCTGCGCGGAAAGTTCATAGGCCTTCTCGCGAATCTTCGCCACCCAGTCGTTCATCCGAAGAATCAGATAAGGAAGGGAGCCTTCCACATCCCACAACTGCTCCATACATTGCTGGCGATAGTAGCCGTTGCTTGAAAAGGTCCCGAGTTTTAATGTGGCATGGTACTGCCCGTCCGTTAAGTGGGCGTATCTTTTTCTGTATACAGGCATGTTCGGTATGCAGCTCAAAGTGTCGCAATACGTGCAGGAATAATAATCGTCGTGCCATTTTCTGAAATTTCCCGATAGCCACAATAAATATTTGACGGAAATGTCATCAAGCAGTCGTTCATTGGCTGTGGCGATGTCAATTTGCATCTGCCTGTCGGAACAGAGAATAAAAACTCTTTGTGCGTCGTCAAAAAAACGGAGGCTTCCTTTTTTACATTCCGGCAAAACAAAGTTCTCCATGTATGACAGAAACTGTTCATTCTTTTTGCGTTGAAAGCATTTAAACATGGCAGATCCCCACCCCGAACCGATTCGCCCCGCAGCCCTGGCACTGAACCTTACAGTTGGGGGAAACTGTCTGGTCTTTTGCCTTTTTCCACTCCCGCAGCAGAAATTCCCTTGTCACGCCGCAGTCTATGAAATCCCACGGGAAGACTTCGTCGTCCATACGCTGCCTTGTCGTATAAAAACCGATATCCACGTTACACTCATTGAAACTTTCAAGCCACAGGTCGCTGTGGAAATACTCGCTCCATGAATCAAACATACAGCCCTTTTCATAGGCGCGGAGGATGACTTTGGACACACGGCGGTCTCCTCTGGCAAAGACGCCCTCCAGAACGCTCACATCCGCCTCATGCCAGTTGTATTTGATGCTCTTCTGGTTTAGCTGGCTCATAATGCCCTTCTTCGTCAGGTGCGCCTTGTCGAGAAATTCCTCCTTGGTGCACATGGGCGCCCACTGGAACGGCGTGAAAGGCTTGGGGATAAAGAAGGAAGTGCTGGTGACGATCTGCACTTTGCCGTTTACCCGCCTGTCCTTCGGCACTGCCTCAAAGAAGGCGGCCGCAATCTTGTTGGAGAGGTCGCCGATCCCGAGAATATCTTCCTCCGTCTCCGTTGGGAGCCCCAGCATAAAATACAGTTTCACCCGCGTCCAGCCGCCCTCAAAGGCAAGTGTGGCGCCGTTTAGGATGTCCTCCTCCGTCAGCCCTTTGTTGATGACGTCCCGCAGCCGCTGGCTGCCCGCCTCCGGCGCAAAGGTCAGGCTGCTCTTTTTCACGTCCTGCACCTTGCTCATCACGTCGAGGGAAAAGGCGTCGATGCGCAGGGAGGGCAGGGAAATATTGACGTGCTTTTGTCCGCACTCCTCGATCAGGAAGTCCAGAAGCTCATTGAGCCTTGTATAATCGCTGGAACTTAAGGAGCTTAGGGAAACTTCCTCATGACCCGTGTTTTTTAACATTTCCACGGCATACGACTTCAGCCTGTCCACGTCCCGCTCCCGCACAGGGCGGTAAATCTGGCCTGCCTGACAGAAGCGGCAGCCTCTGATACAGCCGCGCTGGATTTCCAGAACGACCCGGTCCTGCGTCACCTTGATAAAGGGCACGACGGGTTTTAACGGGTAATAGGCATCCGTCACATCCGTTACGATCTCTTTTACGATCACGTCGGGGATATCTTCGTATTTTTTCCGCCGTCCCGCGATTGTGCCGTCCGCATGGTACCGTTCTTCATAAAACTGCGGCACGTAAATACCGGGAATTTTTGCCGCGCCGTGCAGGAACTCTTCCCTCGTACCGCCGTTTTTTTTGTTTTCCAGATACCAGTCAAACAGCGGGCGGTACTGGGTTTCCCCCTCCCCGATATAAAACAGGTCAAAGAAATCAGCGATTGGCTCCGGGTTATAGACGCAGGGACCGCCGCCGATCACAAGGGGCATGTCCTCCCCGCGATCCTTTGACAGAAGCGGGATCCGGGAAAGCTCCAGCACCTGTAAAATATTGGTGTAACACATCTCATACTGGATGGTGATGCCAAGAAAATCCATATTCTTTACGGGTTCCTGGGACTCCAGGCAAAACAGGGGGATGGACTCCTTTCGCATGATCTGATCCAGATCCGCCCAAGGGGAATAGACGCGCTCGCACCAGACGTCCTCCCATTCGTTGAACATGCTGTAAAGAATCTGGATGCCCAGATGGGACATGCCGATCTCGTAGACGTCGGGAAAGCACATGGCAAAACGCAGGGCAATGTTTTCCCTGTCCTTTATGACGGAATTGTATTCGTTTCCGATATAGCGGGCGGGTTTTTCCACCTGCATCAATATATCGTCGCGCAGCGCTAATTTTCTCATAAAAATGTACCTTGCCTTTTTGTAGTAAGTATATCAGACGAATCTAATCGTATTCTTCCACTATAAATTGAAAATCTTCGGTGGTTTTACTTTTTTTGAGAACTTTGCTTTTGACCCGCTCAGCGAAGGTTTCCACCGCCTTTTCAAACAGCCTGTTTCTAAGGAGCCCGTCGGCGCACATCAGCATGACGCCGAGCGCTTCACTCTCAAGCGCCAGCCTGTTTTCTATGGGAAAATCGCCGCTGTTGTCATACACTGCCGTGGCTTCGGGTATCAGCTCCCGCGGAACCGTGTAAAGCCTTGCCTCGCCGCCGTACAGCGGCACGTTGTATGTGAGGAGCTGATGCTCGTTATCGTAATCAAGTGTCAGACAGTCGCCCTCGTCAGTGTCCATTTCGTGAAAGGCAAATTCGCCCGGTTTGTATTTCAGGGGAATTTTATAAACGCGCATCTGTATGTTCTCCTTCCGCTTTCGTCTGCTGTTATCATCGCGTTTTGCAGCCTTTTACTCGATGAATTGTAATTGTTAACGTCCTTATACTACCACAAACGCACAGGCAATGTCATTATATTTTGATAAAACTTCGCTGCCCGGTTTATGTATCTTTTTCCTTATAGAAAATGCAGTTTTTTATTGAAATAAATCCGCAAGCTCCTCCATCACGGCATTCTCTCCGCCGTCGTACAGATGGAAGCTGTCCGCCACGATCATGTCGTAGACGTCGCCTGTGCTGTACGACAGGATCTTGCTGTCCCTCGTGTCGCAGAGCAGGAATCCTACAAACAGGAGAACGGAGAGCGCCATCCGATACTTAAAACCGCCTGTGGCATTGCCCGGAATCCCCTCATTTTCCCCGTTTCCATAGCCGGGAAGGCCTTCGTTCCCGGCGAGCAGCCCCTTGTCGTAGAGGGGCATGGGACTTTCCTTCCCGTAAAGGATATGCTCCCGCTGTCTGAGTTTCAGGCGGTTTCCCAGATTTTCCTCCCGGATATGTCTTGCCAGCTCCATCCGTTTCTCCGGCGTCACTTTCTTTTCTGTCATTTATGAGTTCCTTTCTTCGTTCTGCGCAATGCGTACTGCGCTTCACTGAAAATGTTCCGTTTTGTCCCTACATTTTATGCCAAATTACGCAAAAAAAGAACGCGCCTCCCAAAAGCCGCGTTCCTATTGTCTTCAAAAGACATCACAGGCAGATCACATCAGCCTTATATAATCTGTCAACGATCTCCGCTGCGCTCACACCGTTCCCCGCCATAATTGTCTCTATTACCTGACGGTTGGGAACGCTTTCTGCAATCTCCTCAATCCAGACATTCACTTCCTCATCACTGCCCAGTCCCTGGCTTATCTTCTCGATGCGTTCCGTCACTTCACTTCTGTTTAGTTTGTTCACAATGGGTTTCACAAAAACATCTGCCGCCATCTTTGACACAAATTATAAAGCTATCTCTGCGCCAGCTCCGCAGTAATCTCCTCCCAGGTGATATTCTTCTCCGCCATCAGCACCATCATGTGATATAAAAAGTCCGAAATTTCGTACTTAATTTCGTTGGCGTTGGGGTTTTTGGCGGCGATGACGATCTCCGTCGCCTCCTCCCCCAGCTTCTTCAGGATCTTGTCAACGCCCTTGTCGAAGAGATAGTTTGTGTAGGAGCCTTCCTTGGGATGAATTTTTCTGTCCTTGATCACATCGAACACCTGCTCAAACACCTTGAGGGGGTTCGTCTCTTCGTACTCCTTCGCCATAATCTCATTGAAAAAGCAGGAACGGGAGCCGGTGTGGCACGCCGCGCCGATCTGGGAAACTTTAGCGAGGATGGTATCCTTGTCGCAGTCTGCCGTGAGGGATTTCACATACTGGAAATGACCGCTTGTCTCGCCTTTCACCCAGAGCTCATCCCGGCTGCGGCTGTAATACGTCATTTTGCCTGTTTTCAGCGTCGTATTGTACGCTTCCTCGTTCATATAGGCAACCATCAGCACTTCGTCGGTCTTATAATCCTGCACGACCACGGTCACATGGCCGTCGCTGTTCAGCTTAAAGTCCTCCCACGGGATCGCCGGCTCAAAGGTATTTACGGTGATATCGTTATTCTGGCACAGCGCCTTGACAGCCAGTAGTTCCTTGGCGTTTTCATTGATGGCGTAGCCCGAAATGCCACAGATGTTATCGTTGGACAAAAGCTCCAGAATCTTGTCTAGGGATACTTCCGGCACAGAAGCAATCATGGGGAAACGGGAGATCGAGATGGACTCTTTCAGGCAGGTTTCCTTCACGAGAATGATCTCGCTGATATACTCGTCAATGAGGGTTTCGTTTCTCGTGATACTGTCAGCCTCCGTCACACACGCCACGATCTTTTCTTTTCCGAACCGTTTCGATACCTCGGCGGTGATTTCAATGTTGCCCGGCTTGGAATAATTGAGCGCTGCCTTCTTACAGCCGGCATAGAGCAGCTTCTTGATATCCTCCACGCGCTTTACGTTTCCAGCGCCAATCACGGGAATCTCCGCCTCGCTGCAGATCAATTTAATGATATCGAGCGCCTCCTCGTGGGCGGCGTCACCCTCTGACATGTCGTATACGATCAGCTCGTCCGCGTTGTTATCGCTGTAGAATTTCGCCAGCGCCACCGGGTTCGTGTCGATGATCGTGCTGTCGGAAAAGCCCTTGACCGCGTCTCCTTTATATAAATAAATGCAGGGGATAAATTTTTTGTAAGCCATACCACCGTTGCCCTTTCTTATCTTATCATGTACAAATTCATACGGAGAATGCCGTATTTCAGGCACTCTATGCCAGTGCGCCCTTGGTGCTGAGTACGCCCTTTACCCGCGGGTCATAGGAACACGCCTCGTCTAACGCCTTGCCGAACGCTTTGAACATCGCCTCGATCATGTGGTGGGCGTTCCCGCCGCTCAGCATTTTAAGGTGCAGGTTCATGCCCGCGCTGTAGCTGACCGCATAAAAAAACTCCCGCACAAGCTCCGTGTCAAGCTCTCCCACCCGCTCTGTCGGGAAATCGCAGTCGAACACGAAATACGGTCTGCCGCACAGATCCACCGCGCACAGGCAGAGGGATTCATCCATAGGCAGGATAAAGGAGCCATAGCGTCTGATGCCAGCCTTATCTCCCAGAGCCTCTTTGATCGCCGTGCCGAGCACAATGCCCGCATCCTCCACCGTGTGGTGCCCGTCCACATGGAGATCGCCGTTGACCTGCATAGTCAAATCAAAAAATCCATGTCTGGAGAACCCTTCCAGCATATGGTCGAAGAAACCAATGCCGGTTTGCACGTCGCTTTTCCCCGCGCCGTCCAAAGTGAGGGACGCCTTGATCTGTGTTTCCTTTGTGTTCCGTTCTATCGTCGCTGTTCTGGACATATACCCTCCTTATTTCTTACACATCAGCGCGGAGAATGCCGTTTTTCAGGCATTCTCTTATGCGAAACTTAGTACTTCTTAGCGATGTAGCCTCTGCTGCTGAGCATTAGAAGTACTTTTCGCATTATGAAAACCGCACCCGTACCGAGTTCGCGTGGGCGGTAAGCCCTTCCTTCTCGGCAAACAGTTCAATATCCTTATGCGCCTGTTCCAAAGCTTCCCGCGAATAAGAGATCAGACTGGTCTTTTTCATAAAATCGTCCACATTTAAGGGGGAGAAAAACCGCGCCGTGCCGTTTGTGGGCAAAATATGGTTCGGTCCCGCATAGTAGTCTCCCAAAGGCTCCGAGGAATATTCCCCGAGGAAAATCGCGCCGGCGTTTCTGATCTTCGTCATCACCTGATAGGGGTCTTTCGTCAGGATTTCCAAGTGTTCTGAGGCAATGGCGTTGGCCGCCTCCACCGCGCTGTCCATGGTGTCCGCAAGCAGGATATAGCCATAATTGTCCAGCGATTTTTTGATGATATCCGCTCGGGACAGCTCCTGCAAAAAGCCGTCGATCTGCTTTTCCACCTCTTTTGCCACGCCCTCGTCTGTGGTGATCAGTATCGCGCTCGCCAGCTCGTCATGCTCCGCCTGTGAGAGCAGATCCGCAGCCACATAGCGGGGAGTTGCGGTCTCATCCGCGATCACAAGGATTTCACTCGGTCCCGCGATGGAGTCAATACTGACATAGCCGAAACATGCCTTCTTCGCCAGCGCCACAAAAATATTGCCGGGTCCCGTGATCTTGTCCACTTTCGGAATGCTTTCCGTACCGAAAGCCATCGCCGCAATCGCCTGTGCGCCGCCTACTTTATAGATTTCGTCTACACCGGCAATCTTGGCGGCAACCAGTGTGCCGGGATTGACCATGCCGTCCGCGCCGGCGGGAGTCGTCATCACAATACGCTCCACGCCCGCAACCTTGGCGGGAATGACATTCATCAAAACGCTGCTTGGATAAGCCGCCTTGCCGCCCGGTACATAAACCCCGGAAACGGCGATGGGGAGAATCCGCTGTCCCAGAAGGGAACCGTCCGGCCTGGTGTCAATCCAGCTGTTTCGAAGCTGCTTTTGATGGAAATCCCGGATATTTGCCGCCGATTTTTCCATCACTGTGACAAAATCGGCATCCGCTTCCGCACAGGCTTTCTCAATCTCCGCCTCCGTCACACGGATATTGTCCGCGGTGCAGTTCCATTTATCAAATTGACTCGTATAGTCAAAGATTGCCTTATCGCCTTTTTCACGGACATTTGCTATGATATCCGCCACTACGGACTCATACTGCCCGTAATTGTTGGGACTCCTCTTTAAAAGGCTGTCGAGAAGATCCCTCTGTGAATCCTTGGTCAATCGAACTGTTTTCATAATTTTGTGTTTCTCCCTCAGTTTACAATGCTGTAGTTTAAGCGAACCGTGATGGACGCCGTCTTTTTCCTTGAACTGGTATCAAAGTAGCCGCCGTAGCTGTATTCCGTGTTGCTGTTCTGCGCGGTAATCTGGAACACGCCAAGATTTGCGTTCAAGAGCTCTCCTACGTTTGCGCCGGTTCCCTGCGCCATCAGGTCAATCCTGTTTTTCGCATTCTCCGTCGCCTCCTTGATCAGGTCAAGCTTCAATTCATCCAGCTTGGTATAGTAATACTCCGGCTCCTCGGAGGCAAACTGCACGCCCGACTCGATCAGCCCGGAGATATCCCGGGAAATGCTCTCGATCTTATCAATGTCCGTGGAAGTGATCGACACATTCTGGTAAAGGTCGTAACCGTCGATATAATCCCGTATCCGATCTCCGTTTTCATTGTACTCAGACTCCCAGCGGGCGTTGATGGTAACGGAACTGAATACCATCTCCTCTTCCTTCACGCCGCTGTCCACCAGATATTTACGGACAAGCTCCGCGTCCTTTTTTATGGAACGGTACGCATCCTGCGTGGTGGCTCCCTGCCCGGAAAAACTGCCCCGCCAGACGATTAAGTCCGCCTCAAAGTCGCAGTTGGCGGAGCCAGTGGCCGACAGTCCCTCGCTGCCGGATGTTTTCTTGTAGTTTACAATATTTTGAGAAAAAATGGTGACGCATGCGATGGCGCACGCCCCTGCGATCAATGCGATAATAATCCCCTTAAATTCTTTCATGTCAAACCCCTTTCTGTCATTCTCCATTGTTGTCATCCTTCCGAAGATAAATTTACGGTGCCTTTTAAAAACCCGCTCAAACATGCATCCGGCCAGTGCAAATCTGCACCAACCCGGATTTAATACTGTCCGACACAGGTTACAGATGGCTCTTCAGATCCGCGATCAGCTTCTTGATCCGCTCCGGCTCCATCTGCATACTGACCTGATTCACAATCATTCTCGCGGACAGCGGGCAGATTTCCTCCAGCACTTCCAGCCCGTTTTCCTTAAGCGTGGACCCGGTCTCCACAATATCCACAATCACGTCGGCAAGCTTTACAATCGGTCCCAATTCCACGGAGCCGTTCAGCTTGATGATATCCACGGTCTGGTGCTTTTTATTGTAAAAATAATCTTTGGCGATATTGGGATATTTGCTTGCCACCCGTATCATCTCATGGTGTTTTAAAAGCTCTTTCGCGCTCTTTGGACCGCAGACACACATCCGGCATTTGCCGTACCCAAGGTCTAGCACCTCGTACACTCTCCTGTTTTCCTCTAAGATCGTATCCTTGCCGACCACGCCGATATCAGCCGCCCCATATTCCACATAGGTAGGCACATCTGGCCCCTTCGACAGGAAAAATTTCAGTTTCAGCTCCTCGTTCACAAAAATCAGTTTGCGGGAATCCTTATCCTTCATCTCCTCGCAGGTGATGCCGATTTTTTCCAGAAGTTCCATTGTTTTATTGGCAAGACGCCCTTTCCCAAGGGCGAATGTCAGATATCTTTCCTCACTCATTTTCAAGTACGCTCTCTTTTCTCTTAACTTTAAAATTACTTCTCACTCTGGGGAAGTAACTCCACTTTCTTCCCGGACGACCGCATATGCTTAGCCTCCATCAGCTTTTCCTTAAAGGTTTCTTCCGTATAATAGAGTTTCACAGGCTCCTCTATTCCCGAAATGATCACGTTCTGCCGTCCCATGGCGGCAAGAAGGTCGTCTACCACAATCACAAAGCCGATGGCGGCGGCTTCTTTGCCGAATCGTCCGAGCAGGCTGTCGTAACGCCCGCCTTTCACAATTGCGTCGCCCACGCCGTAGGTGTAGCCCTTGAAAATGATGCCCGTATAGTAATTATACTTGCTGAGCATCCCAAGGTCAAAGGAAACATACTTTTCCACCCCGTAATCGACAAGCGTCTGATAAACCTTCTCAAGCCGCTCGATGGCGTGCCTCGACCGCTTGTTGGAGACCGCCTTTTTCGCATCTTCCAGAATGGAGACCGTCCCGAACAGGTCGCCCACTTTAAGGAGCAGTTCCTTATCCTTTTTATGTACGCCGACGCGGTCGAGCAGTTCCTCCGCGCCAAAATAGTTTTTGCCGGAAATAAACTCCCGAAGCTCCAGCTCCGTCTCCTCGTCAAGCCCCGCCTCCGCGCAGATGCCTTTGAAATATTCCAGATTGCCGACGCTCAGCTGGAAATCGGACAACCCTGCGTGATAGAGCGCCTCTATCGTCATGGCGATCATCTCCGCGTCCGCCTGCACGGAGGGATCACCGATCAACTCCGCCCCCATCTGGGTTACTTCCTTAAGCTTGCCCTGCAGCTGCGAGGTGTTGGTAAAGGTGTTTCCCTGATAGCAGAATCGGATCGGCACGTCCTCGTCCATAAAATACTTGGCGGCGCACCTTGCGATGGACGGCGTAAAGTCCGGGCGCAGGACAAGCGTGTTTCCCTCCTTGTCAAAGAACTTATAAAGCTCTCTGGACGGCGTCGTCCCCACTTCCTTGGAAAACACGTCGAAAAATTCAAAGGTCGGGGTCTGGATGTCCCGGTAGCCGTAGCCCGTGATCTTTTCATGCAAAAGACGCTCCACCACCGTCTTCTTCGCCTTCTCTTCCCCGTAAATATCCCGCACGCCCTCCGGCGTATGTACTAACTTTTTACTCATATGTCCCTCGTTTCCTGCCGATATTTTGCCGTCCTAATCTTCCGATATAGGCACATCACTTTACTGATTTAAAGTGCTAATTCGCTAATTCATTAGCAAGCCAAACTCATTACACTATACGCTGTTTTCTGCAGTTTGTCAATCAGTAAATCTCTTACCGTTTATCTCCATGTTTTTACCTTATTCCGACCACTCGTCGCCCTCGCATCTGCAAATGAAGTCAAAGTGCATACTGTCAAAATGGTCATACGGATAGTTTTCGCCGTCCTGGCTTAACACCAGTCCGTCGCAGTCCATCCTCTCATTGATATAGGCGAGGGTATCGTGAATGCCGCCTATTCTTGCACTTTGAACCATGCCCGTCACGACCTCTTTTTGTTCCGGCGTCAAAGAACCGAGAAGCTTGTTGACTTCCCTGTTGTCCTCAGTCTGCGGATAGCCGGTTCCCCTGATCCACGCTGCTTCCACAGCGTCCTTCCTCTCAGCCAGCCCGTCAATAAATGCTTTGTATTGTTCCAAACCCTTACTCATATCCCGTTTCCTCCCTGTGACTCAAAATCCGCGGATGAGCAAGCTCATCACTATTCTATCCGATCCTCCAGATCCTTCTGGATCATATCCAGATACGGCACGAGAATCCCGTGTTTTTTCGGCAGCACATATTCCGGGTTTAGCTCGTCAAAGCGGAAACTCTTGCGTCCGCCCTCCTTCGCCCGGTCCCAGAAATAGCGCAGCATTTCATAGGGCAGATAATAAAAGAGATCCTTGTGGGAATAATAAATAAGAAAGAACGCGATCCCTTTCTGCTTCTCGAACTGTCCCATAAATTCCACCTGATGCTCATGGATATTCTGAAGCGCGAAGGTGTCAGCCGCGCATTCCTTGGCATCAAAGCAGACGGGAATCCCCTGCACCGCGCCGATGTAGTCCACCGTGCTCTTCTGGTCAAAGTAGGCGAGCGTGATATGGCGGCTGTCCTTGTCGATATTGATCGGGGTGATGGGCGTGGGCACCTTCTGGATCAGCGCAAGCCCGTTTTCCAGATATTTTTCATTTGTACGGTTGATCAGATCCTCCAAAGTGGAGCCGCGCAGCCCGCGGGAGTTCCATGTCGCCATCGCAATCCTCGCTTCAAAGTACTTCGCATATTATTATACTCCCGCAGCAGAAAATTAGCAAGAACAAATGTTCTGATTTTAGCTTTAAAGAAAGCACCTGTCTTCCCCAAACCAATCCCTGCGTTCGCAGATTAATTCATGCAGCTTTTCCAGCTTCTCAGTGAGCTGTTTCTCTTTTGAACAGAAATCTGTATTATCCCCATAATCTACGAATCGACTCCATTCTTCCACATGTTCTTTGACGTCCGCATAGAGATATTCACAAAACTGAAGCATGCTTGTGTGGGAGTATTCAGTCATTATATCTTTGGAAGTCAGGGGCGCCCGTTCATCATCTTCACAAATAATATGACAGTTCCAATAGCTTACCAGACACAAAAATCGGTCTGGCTCCAAAAAGCCCTTCACACAAAACGGCATCATTGTCTCAAGCCCATGTATCGCCTGGTCAATCCACGCAAAAGCGATATCATCCAAATAGCTGAGACCATATACAGAAGTATGATCCAGTTGAAAGTTACTCCAACCATTTACAGGTTTTGTAAGCAAAGCCGTTTACCTCCCTCTCTTAGACCAAACGCGAAACGCGTTCAAAAATTTCCGGCACTTCACAGATAAAGACACGTCCGCTTAAATCTGCAAAGGGTTTGTCAAGCGTCGGAAAAATCACTTTATAGGCATGTAAAAGCTGTGACTTTACCCCGGACTGCCGGCGGTATTTCTCATTCCATGCCCTGTCCCCGTACTTGTAATCCCCCAGAAGAGGATGACCGATGCCCGCCAGATGCGCCCGGATCTGATGGGGCTTTCCCGTGATCAGCTCCACCTCGAGAAGCGTCTTATCCTCCTCTATTCTGAGGGGTTTATACCTTGTCTGAATCAACCGTCCGTCCCGGTCGGGAACGGTTTTCTCTGACCGTATCATCACCCTGTTTTTCTTCTCATCCTTGACCAGATACCCCTCGATCAGCCGCTCTTTTGTAATATGTCCTTTTACATAGAGCTGATAATACTTATGAAGGGTTCGGTCCTTTAAAAGCGCGCCAAGAAGCTGTGCCCCCTGAAGGGTTTTGGCGCAGAGCACCATGCCGCTCGTATTGCGGTCAAGCCGGTTACAGACGGAAGGTTTATAAAAGGAAAGATCTGTCTCAGACAGCTCCCCTTTTTCAAGAAGGCAGCCGATCAGCCACTCGTTCAGGGAAATATCCGTTTTTTCTGCTTTCTGCGACAGGACACCCGCTGGCTTATCCGCAATTAGGATATGGTCGTTTTCATAGATAACCCGAATATCGGAGAGCGCCCTGTATGCCTGCTGATAGATTGCCGTATCGGATGTCCCACCTGTTTTTTTGTCAAGACAGGCTTGATTCTCCGATGCCCCTCCCATAAACTTGTCGAGGGTTTCTGGCGCGAAGAAAATTTTCACACAGTCACCCACGGCAGTCTTCTCGCTGCCATCCGCTTTCCTGTCATTCAGGGTAATATTCTTTTTCCTGAGCATTTTATGGAGAAAAGCGCTGCCCGCGTTTGGCAGAATCCGATGCAGATACTTGTCAAAGCGCTGCCCAGCCTCTTTCTGTGTAATGGTTGTCTGATACATGATACCTCGCCTGCTTTTTCACATGCCGCGGCATTTTAAGCTGCAGCCTTCAATCACCGCATATGAAAAGAAAACCTGCCGCTAGATGGAAATAGCATACAAGAGATTGATAATTCCATCCCGGTCCCGGTGATCTTCCGCCTGCATTTCTATCAACCGACTTAGTCGGTCAATATACTTATCCTCCTGAGAAAAGATATTAACCGTCACATTCTTTATCCCCTCCTGCATAAGCATCTGCCCGAGGTGCTTTTCCACCTCCCGGCAGTTGCAGGCAGGACTTTCTGTCATACCGCAGAGCATACCGCCCTTCAATGCCATATGGCTTATGGGGTAATTCTTCTGGTAGGAAGTAAAATACATATCGTAAAAGACAGTCAGCACATGATCCTCATAAGAAACCAGCTTGTCATGCAGCGCATCGCTGCATCCCTCTGCCCTCAGAAAAAGAATGAAGTTCACTGCGCTCTTACAGGCGGGCAGACAGCCTAATATGGCAACGATGGTGAGCAGGTTTTTATTGCTGCCTGTGGTCAGTACACCGAGGGCGTAAAGACCGCCGGAAATCAGAAAGAAAATCAGGGTGCGGAGTGCTGTATATTTTTTTCGATTTTTCAGATAGCCGAATGCGCCTTTTGGCACAAGTATTTTTTTCATCGTATTTATCCATTCCTTATCATTGAGTATACATTATTTTTTTCGCCCGCCGATGGCAGCGGGATCCGCCGGCGGACGGAAACATTTGAGGAGAATATTCTGTACGCTCTGGGTTGACAGGTACAGAAGCTTAATGGGAAGGCCGCAGAGAGAAACGCTTTTTCCGATTCTGCAGTCATCGAGCGCTTTTTGCACCACACAGGAAGTTTTTACCATGGTAAACTTTTTAAACGGGTTCATTTTGGAGACATCCCCGTAAGCGCTGGCAAGAAAAGGCGTGTTGACAGGCCCGGGACAGACGGCTGTAACCGTGATACCCTTCGCTTTAAGCTCCTGCTCCAGCGCCCGGCTCAGGGAATATACGTAGGCCTTTGAAGCCGCGTAGACCGCAAACGCCGCCTGGGGAACAAAGGCTGCCCCCGACGAAACCTGTATGAGCTTGCTGCCTTTACGCATATAAGGAAGGCACAGCATAGTCATGCGGGTCAGGGCAACAATGTTCAGCTGTATCGTGGACTCTATCTCCTCCCTGCTCTGTCTGGCAAAAGGCCGATGGACCCCGACTCCCGCGCAGTTTACCAGCACTGTGATTTTCGGATTCTGGATGGCCAGTACTTCCTCAAACTGTTTTAACGCGGTCTCATCCGTCAGATCAATGGATATGACACGCGTTTTAATCCTCATGGACGCCGCAAGCTGCTCCATGGGCGCCTTAGTTCTGGCAAGAAACCATATCTCATCAGTTCTGCCAAGACAGCCGTCCAGCTGTCTTGCAAATTCCATCCCCATGCCGGAGGATGCGCCTGTTATAATGGCAATATTCATATACAGCTCTCCCATTTCACTTTTGATTGCATATTGGGCCGATACCCGGCTTATGTTTTAGTGTACCACTTTTGTCTGTCACCCGTAAACAATTACTTTTTGACGGTAAAGTAAAGCACCGCAGAGAAAAAACTTTATTATTTATTCACAAAAGATGTATTTAAAACCTATTATTTTTGGTAAAAGTGTTGTATAATTTTGGTAGATTGTAAAAAGGAGGAAAGCAATATGGCAAAAGAAATGATTGCAATGCTTCTTGCCGGCGGACAGGGTTCACGACTGTACACGCTCACGGAGAAGCTTGCAAAACCGGCAGTTCCATTCGGCGGCAAATACCGCATTATTGATTTTCCGCTGTCTAACTGCGTCAATTCAGGCATTGATACGGTAGGCATCCTGACCCAGTATCAGCCCCTTGTACTGAACGAGTATATCGGCAACGGACAGCCGTGGGATCTCGACCGTCTTTACGGAGGCGTGCATGTACTGCCTCCCTACCAGAAATCCGGCGGTTCTGACTGGTATAAGGGAACTGCAAACGCGATTTACCAGAATATATCCTTTATCGAGCGCTATGATCCGAAATATGTCATTATTCTTTCCGGTGACCAGATATGCAAGCAGGATTACAGCGATTTTCTGGAGTTCCACAAAGCGAAAAATGCCGAATTCAGCGTTGCCGTCATGGAAGTGCCGTGGGAGGAGGCTCCACGCTTTGGCCTGATGGTTGCGGATGAAAACGACAGAATCACAGAATTTCAGGAGAAGCCTAAGAATCCGAAGTCGAATCTGGCTTCCATGGGTATCTATATCTTTAACTGGGATATCCTGAAAAAATATCTGGAGGAGGATGAGGCTGACCCGAACTCTGAGAATGACTTCGGCAATAACATTATCCCGAATCTGCTGCGCGACAACAGGCAGATGTACGCATACCATTTCAGCGGTTACTGGAAGGATGTGGGGACGATCCATTCCTTATGGGAAGCGAACATGGAGGTGCTGGACGCTGAGAGCAGCGGAATCGACCTTTTCGACGAGAGCTGGAAGATTCACAGCCGCAACGTCGGCATGACGGGACACAAGATCAGCGCAGGCGCAGAAGTAGAGAACACCATGGTTTCCGATGGCTGCCGCATCAAAGGAAATGTGAAGCATTCCATCCTCTTCGCGGGCGTAAAGGTGGACGCGGATGCGGTTGTCGAGGATGCCGTTATCATGGGTGGCACGACAATCAAATCGGGCGCGGTGGTAAAACACTGTATTGTCGCAGAGAACGTTACGATCTGCGAAAATGCCGTTGTGGGCGCAATGCCCTCCGGCGACGAGGACGGTGTTGCTACGGTAGGTTCAGGGCTTACAATCGGTGAAAATGCCGTAGTCGGTCCGAACGCAATCGTTAAAAATGATATGGAAGGCGGTGAAGAACAATGGTAAAATCAAATACAAGTGCACTCGGCATCATTTTCCCGAACAGTTACGACGCGCTGGTTCCTGAGCTGGTGAATGTGCGTTTGATGGCTTCCATTCCCTTTGCCAGCCGTTACCGCATCATTGACTTCATCTTATCCGGCATGACTCATTCTGGCATAGGAAACATTTCCGTAATTGTAAATAAAAACTATCATTCGCTGATGGACCACCTTGGTTCCGGCCGTGAGTGGGATCTCGTACGCAAAAATGGCGGATTACATATCTTCCCTCCCTTCGCGGAAAAGGAGGCGAAGCCTTATGTCGGACGCGCCAGCGCGCTGGCAAACATTCTCGATTTCCTGCGGGATTCAAAAGAAAAATATATCATTATGTCAGACACCAATATGGTGGTGAATTTTGATTTTCACGCTATGCTGCAGACCCATATCGAGAACGAGGCGGATATGACGCTCGCTTACTGTGAACAGCCGATTCCAAACGGGTTTATCAACGCCAAGAACGACGGCAGAAGTTTTTACTATACCTTTGACCTGGAAGGCGACCAGCTCAAAAAGATTTACATCAATTCCAAGGAGGACGGCATCAAAAATCTCTCCATGAATATTTTCATCATCAACCGTGAGCTTCTGGTGGAGATGGTGGATAACGCACTGCTGCGCGGACAGGAATTCTTTATGCGTGATGTGCTGATGCCGCAGATCAACAAGCTGAACGTGAGGGGCTACAAATATACCGGATATGTAGGATTCATCTCGGACATGAAGAGCTACTTCGACGAGAACATGAAGCTTCTGGATGATTACAATCTGGATTCGCTTTTCTCAGGCTCTCCTGTCTACACGAAGATCAGGGGGGATCATCCGACCCACTACATCAACGGGTCTAAGGTACAGAATGTGATGGTAGCTTCCGGGTGTATCATAGAAGGGGAAGTGGAAAACAGCGTGATCTTCCGTGGCGTCAAGATTGCCAAGGGCGCGACTGTGAAAAACTGTATTCTGATGCAGGACACTGTCGTTGAAGCAGGCGCAAACATTGAATATCTCATCACGGACAAGGACGTAAGGATCTCGGCCGGGAAAGAGATGAAGGGAACCGATACCTTCCCTGTTTATATCGGAAAGGGGCAGACCGTCTAAACATTTTTCTAAAATAGCTTCGTCCCGCAGATGATTCACAGTCTGCGGGACGTTTTTTGACTTATTTTTTCTTTTTATGCACATTTCGGATCGTCTTTTTCCTGCGGGCATCAGGTTTCTGGCAGCTCTTACGGCTCTCTCCCGCTCTTTTATAGTCAGAGCCGGTTTTCCGTGGCCGTATCAGGCAATTTTTGTCAAAGCCGATCAGGTCCTCCCTTCCGCCCTTTATGAGCGCTTCCCGGACCAGCTCGTAATTGTTGGGATTCCGATACTGAATCAGCGCCCGCTGCATCGCCTTTTCATGGGGATTGCGGCAGACATACACCTTTTTGCCGTCCCGCGGATCAATGCCCGTATAATACATGACCGTGGACACCGTGGATGGCGTCGGATAAAAATCCTGTACCTGCTCCGGCATATACCCAAGGTCCCGCAGATACTCCGCCAGCTCAATCGCCTCTTTCAGCGTGGAGCCGGGGTGGGAGGACATGAGATACGGCACAAGGAACTGTTTCTTCCCAAGAGATTCGTTGATCCTGTTGTATTTTTTGACAAACTTTTCGTAAACTTCTTTCCGCGGCTTCCCGAGATACTGTAGTACCCTGTCCGAGATATGTTCCGGCGCTACTTTAAGCTGTCCGCTGACATGGTGCTCCACCAGTTCCTTGAAAAAAGAGTCGTCCGGGTCCGCCATCAGGTAATCAAAACGGATGCCGGAGCGGATAAAGACTTTTTTTACGCCGGGCAGCGCCCGCAGTCTGCGAAGGAGGGACAGATAATCGGAATGATCCACTTCCAGATTGGGACAGGGTTTCGGAAAAAGGCACTGCCTGTTTTTGCAGACGCCCTGTGTCATCTGTTTCTGGCAGGAAGGCTGACGGAAATTGGCGGTGGGGCCGCCCACGTCGTGGATGTAGCCCTTAAAATCCGGCTCTCCTATCATCAGCTGTGCTTCCCGCAAGATGGATTCGTGGCTTCTGACCTGTACCGTTCTGCCCTGATGAAAGGTCAGCGCACAGAAATTGCATCCGCCAAAGCACCCTCTGTTGCTGACAAGCGAGAACTTGATCTCCGAAATAGCAGGCACGCCTCCCGCCTCCTCGTAGGAGGGATGGTAGGTGCGCATATAAGGGAGATCATAGACGGCGTCCATCTCCTCTGTCGCAAGCGGCGGCTGCGGCGGGTTCTGTACCACATAAACGCCGTTTGGATAAGGCTCAACCAGTGTTTTCCCGGTAAAGGGGTCGGTATTTTTGTACTGGACCTGAAAACTTTCGGCATACATCTTCGGATGCGCTTTCATTTCCTCATAGGAAGGCAGTTTTACAGGTTCATAAATGCCGCTCATATCTTTTGTTTTATAGACGGTTCCCGGAATAAAGGAAATATCCTTCACCGCAATGCCGCTGTCCAGAGCCTCCGCAATCTCCACAATGGATTTCTCCCCCATGCCGTAGGAAATCAGGTCCGCCTGGGAGTCCAGCAATATCGAGCGCTTGAAGCTGTCCGACCAGTAGTCGTAGTGTGCCATCCGCCTGAGGCTTGCCTCAATACCGCCGATAATCACCGGCACATCCCTGTATGCACGGCGGATCAGGTTGCCGTAAACCACCGTGGCGTGATCCGGCCTTTTATATGGCTCTCCGCCCGGGGTATAGGCGTCTGTCGGTCTGTGTTTCCCGGAGACAAAATAGTGATTTACCATGGAATCCATATTGCCGCCCGACACGAGAAAGGCAAGCCTCGGACGTCCCAGAACCGTGACGCTGCTGTCGTCCTTCCAGTCAGGCTGGGGGATGATCCCCACACGAAAGCCGTGAGACTCCAAAACCCGGCTGATAATGGCGTGTCCGAAGGATGGGTGATCCACATAGGCGTCCCCGGTCACATAGACGAAATCAAGCTGTTCTATACCCTGCGCTTCCATATCCTGTCTGGAAATCGGTAAAAATCCCATTTTCTCCTCCTTCTGACCGCCATGTCACAGCTCTGCTGTGACACAATTAATGCGGAGAAACCCTACAGTGACCGCCGTAATGACAATGGCGTATACAATCAGAAAAATCCGCTTCATGACAGCACGCCTTCCTCTATCAATTCCCGAAAGCCATAGGTGTAATAATCCGCCAGTCGATGCTTCTCGCTGTCCTGATGTTTCGAATATTCGTCATAGACGGCGCAGACTTTCATACCGGCCGCCTTACCCGCCTGTATGCCCGGTATGATATCCTCAAATACAAGACAGTTTTCCGGCTTGACGGCAAGTTCTTTCGCAACAGCCAGATAAATGTCCGGCGCGGGCTTACCCTTCGCAACCTCGCACCCCGTCATGATGCAGCCAAAGCAGGATTCCATCTGATGCGCCCGCACCACGTTTTCCACAAGCGTCCGGGAATTGCTTGTGGCGATCCCTGCCTTGATGCCGTGTTCCATACAGTAGGAAAGCAGATCCCTGACGCCCTCCTTGACGGGCACCTCATTTGCGTACTTGTCCCAAGCCATGCGGTTCCAGTCCGCCATGATGGTCTCCGAATCGTCCGGCAGGGAAAAACGCTCCTTGAAATATGCCGCCGTCTCGGAAAAGCTCATGCCCTCAATACACGCCTGCAGATTTTCAGGCAGAGGTATTCCGAATTTCCCCAGATATTCGATATCTATGGATTTCCAGACCCACATGGAATCCACCATGGAGCCGTCCAGATCAAAAATAACCGCTTCTATCATCTGTTGTTCTTCCCTTCTGTTTCTTTCGTTTTTTGTCATGCGAAAACGCTGTTTCGGAATATACATGTACAAAAGACTGTGTTGGAGGCAAATATGAGTGATCTCCCAAAAACACAAAACGGTATTTGGGACAGTCTTGTCCGATTTCTCTATATGGCAGTCGGCGTATATCTGATTTTCCTGCTTCTGCGCTATCCGGCGCTCTCCCTGCGGTATGCATTTACGGGACTGCGTCTGTGGTTTGAAAAAATGATCCCCACGCTTCTGCCCTTTATGATACTGTCAGGCATCTTAATCAACATGAACCTGACGGAAGGCTTTGTACGCCTGTTTCATCCCATTCTGCGCTTCTTCTACGGCACCACGCCAAACGGCTCCTACACGCTGGTCATGGGATTTCTCTGCGGTTTCCCCATGGGGGCGCGGATTGCCGGCGAGCTGTGCCGGACAGGGCGGCTTTCTGTCAGGGAAGGTAACCGTCTGCTTGCCTTTTGCAATAATATCGGTCCCATTTACTTTCTGAGTTTTGTGGTGAGCACACTCTCCCTGGAAAAACCGTTCGTACCTTTTCTCGTTATGTACGGCGTGCCGCTCCTCTACGGCTTTTTTGTGATGCGGCTTCCCATGCTCATCCATGCTTTCCACAGCCTGTCCGCAGGGCGGAAATCCCTGCTTTTACATAGACCGACCAAGTCAGTCGAACCTTTATCGCCTGACACTTTCCATTCTTCACAGTATCCGCAGCCGGAAGGGCTGCTGGAGGCAACCGACCACGCTGTTGTATCCGGGCTTACAGGCATTGCCAAACTGGGCGGTTACATGGTATTTTTCAATCTGCTGAATATCCTCTTTGTCCCTTTTACCCATCTGCCCGACACACTGTTGAAAGCCTATTACTGTATACTGGAAATTACCGGCGGGATCGCGCGCTGCGGTTTGCTCCATCCTTTTCTCGTGCTGGTTATGCTGCCCTTCGGCGGTTTTTCATGTATAGCGCAGACCTACAGTATGATCCGGGACGCAGATCTGTCCATCCGTACCTATGTGTGGCATAAGCTGGCGCAGACCGTTCTTACCGCCCTGGTTTATCTGTTGTGGCGGCCGTTCTGAGATTGTGCCTGTCTGCGCCTCCTTCTGCGCCGTTTTCTGCGTTTTTTACTCTTGAGGATCAGGACCATGGAGAGCGCGAGACTTATCACAAGAAGGACGCAGACCAGACACACCGTGAGGAAATAGCTGATTGTCGGCTCCTTTTTTGTCTCTTTCTCTTTTTTGGTCAATTCCCTGTAGTTCGCTGACTGGTTTTCCAACGCGACGGCGTTTTGTTTCGCCTCTTCCTCAGCCGCAGCCTTGGCAGCTGCCGCAATCTTCTCCTGTTCGGCAAGTTCTGCGGCGATCTCCTCCTCCGTTTTGTAGTCCATGGAAGGGAGGGAAATCAGGTTACTTTCTGTATACAGGTCATATCCGTTGTAGCCCCGCACCACGATCTGCGGCACAATATGTGGCGGTACATTCATGGTAAATGTGATAGTGTCTTTCGTCTTATCTCCCCATGCAAGCCGTGGCAAATAGGTATTTCCGCCGTCATAGCTGTAATCATAGTACAACATGCCGCTGTCATAATCCACAGCGGACAATTCCACCGTAACATTTCCTGTTTCCATTTCCTGATCGGTGACTTCGATCATGCAGATGTCCGGCTCTGTTGTGTCGGGACGCATGACGCCTGATGGAATCGGAACTTCCATAACAGGGTAATCGCTGTAATCCACACCGAGGACGTCCGACCGCAGCCGGAAATATTTGGCCGCAGATTCCGCATCCAGTCTGCCGAACGTTTCCCACTGCTCTTTTCCTTCACAGAAAGGGCGGTCGTTTTCGTGATCCATGTGACAGTGTTCGATGAGCACGCAGGTCAGATCCTGCTCCACGGCATGCCGTATGATGCCGTAATAATCCGTCCCCTTTTTCCCGATCCTCGTCTTAATACCCCTCGAGTATAGCCCAAGGTCCTCCAACGCCCCGATCTCGATATCGGCAAAGGCATACCCCTCGCTGTAGTGTCTCCCGAAAGCGGACACCCAGCATTCCGCCCCAAAGAGCGTGTTGTGGTCCTTGGAAAGATTGTAGTGGAGGCAGAAAAGGAAATCCGCCTGTACCTCCTTGGCGAACGCCACCCGCTCCTCAAGAGATATTTTCCTGTCGTCATCCCTTGTCAGATGGACGGTAACATCCTCGTACTTTTCCAGTTCTTCCTTCATGGCTTTGGCGGTAATTAACGTCATCTCCTTCTCCATAAAGGAGTCGTACATGCCGCCCTCCTCGTCGCCTCCATGTCCCGGGTCGATAACGATTACAAGCTTTTGTGCCGGTGGTTTTTCACTCTCTTCCCCTGCCGCAGCATCCTCGGGTAACGGGACATTTCCTGTCTCAACCGGATTTTCCGCCGCTTCCAGGATCGGCATCATGTCCGTATAAATACAGACAGAAAGCCAAATGGACAGAAAGAGGGACAGACAGAGGCAGAATATGATAACTGCCGTCTGGTGCGGCAACGCAGTTATGTTGTTGGTTTGCAGGCACTGCCTGAAAGTTTTCTTCATATACTCCATATTCTTCCAAAATTTGTGGAAAAAACAAGCCGGCTTCATAAGGAAACCGGCCCACCTGTCTTTTTCATCCGCGATTTATTTGTTGCGGTTTTATATTGTTACATCAGATTCAGTTCCGGCCCGGGTTCCGCTTCCCCCTCGGCCTCCTTAAGCATTTTTTCTACCTCCACGGGCCGCAGCTCCGCACGGTTTGCCTTCACGATCTCATTGTAGCCGCCAATCGTGTTGAAAAAGCTTTCGTAGTGTTCTGTAGCCGCCGTGAGCGTGGCCGTCATGGCATTTTCCAGATTGGACAACATCTCGTCGAGATACTGCATTGCGGAAGTTTTGACGCCGTTTGCCTCCATGGTCGCGTTATTCAGGATTTCCTGCGCCTGCGTGGTCGCCATGCGCACCACTTCGTTCGCCTGCGCATAAGCCTGCTGCATGATCTCGTGCTCGTTAATAAGCTCCGTGGTCTGCACCGTCGCGTCCTTAATAAGCGCTTCCGCTTTCGTGCGGGCATCATTCAGGATCGCCTCCTTGTTGGAGATGATCTTCTGGTAGCGCTTGATCTCATCCGGGGTTTTCATGCGAAGTTCCCGCAAAAGCTCGTCAATTTCTTCTTTATTTACGATAATATTGGTCTTGGAAAGCGGCTGGAATTTACAGCCGTCAATATAGTCCTCAATCTCATCAATCAGTTGTTCGATTCTACTGCTCATTGCCTGCTCCTATCTCATTATATTTCTTATATAGCAACCGCCCGACAAAATCAGGCACGCACTCAGAGATATCCCCGTTAAAGCTTGCAATTTCCTTGACGGTGGAAGAACTTAAGTATGCGTATTCGAGACTGGTCGTCAAAAATACCGTATCTAATTTCCCATCGGAAAATTTACGGTTTGTCTGTGCGATCTGTAATTCGTATTCAAAATCGGTAATAGCACGCAATCCCCTGATCGCCACATGGATGTCCTTTCTGGCGGCATAGTCGATTAAAAGGCCGCTGAAAGAATCTATCGTCACATTGGGCAGATCACGGGTCGCTTCCTCTAACATTTTAACACGTTCTTCCACAGAAAACAATGGAGTCTTTGTTTTATTGTTCAGGACGCTCACCGTCAATTCATCAAAAATCTCTGAGGCGCGTCTGATAATATCCAGATGTCCGTAGGTCACCGGGTCGAAACTTCCCGGATAAATAGCTGCCTTCATAGAAAGCCCTCGCATTTTTAATCGTAAAAAACCAGATGTACAACCAAACCCATGAGTACATATTAAAACAATTCTACCGAAATGTCTTTACCTATTTTTAAATTTTTTGTATTTTTTTGAAAAAATATTGCGCGGTACTACATTTTCCGACAAAAAACATGCCGGTTCGTCTTATAACGCTTCTCCTTTTCCACCAAAAAACCTAAGTTTTCCAAAAAGGAAAGGTCCGTGCGCAGGGACGTTTCGATCACAATCAGGGTGTTCTCTGTCACCCACGGCATTTCCCCAAGCGCCGCAAGCGCCCGCTGCTCAAGTCCGCAGTCGTAGGGAGGGTCCATAAAGACAATGTCCGCTTCCTTCTCATGGATGCCGTAAAGTGCGGAAAGCACGTCCGTCTTCAAGACTGTCGCCAGATCCGCAAGGTGGGTGAACTGTAGATTTTCCTGAATGCACGAAAGCGCCCGTTTTTCATTTTCCACAAAATAGGCATGCCTTGCCCCGCGGCTTAAGGCTTCGATGCCGATTCCGCCGCTGCCGCTGAACAGATCCACAAACAGCGCGCCGCCAAGGTAGGGCTGCAGCATATTAAAAAGGGTCTCCTTGATTCGGTCCGTGGTCGGTCTGGTTTCCATACCTTCCGGGGTTTTCAGGCGAAGGCTTCGGGCTGTTCCTGCTATCACTCTCATGTGTTCCTGCTCCTCATTTTATAGAAATATCCGCGTGCATCAAAAGCTGGTTTCGTAACCCATCAGAGCCGGACTTTTACACCCTTGCTGTCGCGGTGTCCCAACTTGATTTTATTTAACTCCAGCGTCCGGCTGCCGTACTCGATGGTCTGTTCCACCGCATTCTGCGAATAATAGACAGCTTCAATCTCATCTTTTGCGGAAAGTTTCATACCCCGCACGCCAATCGCGCCCTTCTTCTTCTCAGGAATCTCTTCCACGGGAAACCGCAGGAAATAGCCGGCTTTGGACTGCAGGATCATATTGCGCTGTTCCTTGAATGCGGTCACGCTCACCACTTCGTCGCCGTCCGCAAGCTTGGTCGCGGCCACCGTGCGTTTTGCCACGTCGAACTCGCCGCCGTCCACCACCTTGAGCATCGCCTGCTTTGTGGCGAAAATCACGCGGTAGAGATTTAAGTCGCTCTGGCTTGCAGCGTACACGATAGACTCCTTCGCGGAGTCAAAATTGCTCACATTGTCGATGGGTACGCCCTTATCTCGGAATTTCCCGAAAGGCAGATCCATCGCCTTTACGGTGTGGAGCTGTCCCGTATTGGTAAACAGACAGACCTTTCCCGTATTTTTGCAGACAAATGCGTAACGGTTCTCCGCGTCCGCTGCCTCCTTATTGCGCTCGTAGGTGGAGGTGTCTATCGTCTTGGCGTAGCCGAAGCGGTCCATCAGAAAGACGATGTCCATCTCCTCCACTTTTTTCTCTATATAGACGGCCTCCTCGGCATTGGTGATCAATGTTCTTCTTTTGCGTTTGTATTTCTCTTTTATTTCGTCCAGTTCATTCATGATGACCTGCGCCATGGAGTCTCTTCTTGCCAGAATATCCTCATAGCGGTAAATATTCGCCATGGTGTCCTCATGTTCATTGATAAGCGCCTCAATCTCCAGGCCGATCAGCTTATAGAGACGCATCTCGAGAATAGCCGTGGCCTGTTTATCTGAAAACTGCAGCTGCGACGCCATCACCTTGGATTCCTTGGACTTGAACTTGATACCGTCGGTTTTTCCCTCCACCAGGCATGCTTTCGCCATGGCGCGGTCCTTGGAACCGCGGAGGATCTCGATAATCAGGTCGATTACGTTGCACGCCTTGATGAGCCCCTCCTGAATCTCCTTGCGCTCCAGCTCTTTTTCCAAAAGGTTTTGATACTTTCTCCCCGCCACTTCATACTGGAAGTTGACGCTCTCTCGGATGATCGCCTTAAGCCCCATGGTCTCCGGGCGTCCGTCTGAGATGGCGAGCATGTTGACGCCGAAAGTGTCCTCCAGACGGGTCTTTTTGTAGAGCATATTTTTAAAGTTTTCCACGTCGGCGTCCTTGCGAAGCTCAATCACAATGCGGATGCCTTCTTTGGAGGACTGGTTCGTGATATCCACGATATCCTGCGTTTTTTTCGTCTCCGCAAGGGCAGCCACATCCATCAGGAACTTGCCGATATTCGCGCCGATCATGGTGTAGGGTATCTCGGTGATGACGAGGTTTGTCCTGCCGCCTTTCGCCTTCTCCACTTCCACCTTGCCGCGCAGTTTGATTTTTCCCATTCCCGTCTCGTAGATTTCCAGAAGCTCGTCCTGGTTGATCACAATGCCGCCTGTGGGGAAGTCGGGCCCCTTCACATAGCGCATCAGCTCCCTGGTCGTAATATTTTCATCCAGCATATAGGCCTTTGCGGCGTCGATCACCTCCGCCAGATTGTGGGGCGGGATGTTGGTCGCCATGCCGACCGCGATACCCTCCGAACCGTTCACGAGAAGGTTCGGTATCTTTACGGGAAGCACGCTCGGCTCTTTTTCCGTCTCGTCAAAATTGGGGATAAAGTCCACCACGTCCTTGTCCAGGTCCGCCAGAAAAGCCTCCTGCGTAATCTGTTCGAGTCGCGCCTCCGTGTAACGCATTGCAGCCGCGCCGTCCCCCTCGATATTGCCGAAATTGCCGTGGCCGTCGATCAGCGGCAGGCCTTTCTTGAAGTCCTGCGACATGACCACCAGCGCCTCGTAGATGGAACTGTCGCCGTGGGGGTGGTATTTACCCATGGTGTCGCCCACAATACGCGCCGATTTTCGGTAGGGTCTGTCGTAACGGATGCCAAGCTCATGCATATCATAGAGCGTCCGCCTCTGCACAGGCTTTAAACCGTCCCTTGCGTCCGGCAGCGCCCTTGCAATAATCACGCTCATGGCATAGTCGATATAGGACTTCTGCATAACCTCGGAATATTCCGTTTTAATGATTCTGTCGTCCATAAAAGTACTTCCTCTTTATTTTTAAAATATTATGCTTTCCTCTGTATGCTATCATTTCCGATGCTTTTTTTAGCTCCGGCGATAAGCAGGAAGAATGAGAAGAAAAACCCATTTTGGGAACTTCCCACCGTTCTTTCTCACCCGGTCAGACATCCAGCTCCGCCTCCTGCGCGTTCTTGTAGATAAACGCCTTTCTGGGAGGCACTTCCGTACCCATCAGCATCTCCGTCACCTCGCTGGCCATGCGGGCGTCCTCGATCTCCACCTGCTTTAACATTCTCTTTTCGGGGTCAAGGGTGGTCTCCCAGAGCTGTTCCGCATCCATCTCGCCCAGACCCTTATAACGCTGCAGCGTGAATGGGCCTTTGTGCCGTTTCCGATACTTTTCCAGTGCCTTGTCGTCGTAGAGGTACTCTTCCGCCCCTTTGGACGGCATGGCTTTATAGAGGGGCGGCATGGCGATATAGACATGTCCCTCGTAGATCAGTTCCGGCATAAACCGATAGAATAAGGTGAGTAACAGTGTGGAAATATGGGCGCCGTCCACGTCCGCATCCGCCATAATGATAATCTTGTCGTAACGCAGCTTCGTGATATCGAAATCGTTGCCGTATCCTTCCGAAAAGCCGCAGCCGAACGCGTTAATCATCGTCTTGATCTCGGCGTTTGCCAACACCTTATCTATGCTTGCCTTCTCCACGTTCAGAATCTTGCCACGTATCGGCAGGATCGCCTGATACATGCGGTTCCTGGCAGTCTTGGCGCTGCCGCCCGCGGAGTCGCCCTCCACGATAAAGATTTCGCATTTGGAAGCGTCCTTCGATTCGCAGTTGGCGAGTTTTCCGTTGGAATCAAAGGAAAATTTCTGCTTGGTCAGGAGGTTGGTCTTCGCCTTCTCCTCGGTCTTGCGAATTTTCGCCGCTTTTTCCGCACAGCCGATAATACTCTTCAAGGTATCGAGATTGCGGTCGAAGAAACGGACAATCTCGTCGCCCGTCACCTTGCTTACCACCTTCGCCGCGTCCTGATTGTCCAGTTTGGTCTTAGTCTGTCCCTCGAAACGGGGATCGGGATGTTTGATGGAAACCACGGCAGTCATGCCGTTTCGCACATCCGCGCCGGTAAAGTTCACATCCTTTTCCTTTAAGATGTTAAGCCCCCTGGCGTAGGTGTTAATGACGTTTGTAAACATGGTCTTAAAACCTGTCAGGTGTGTGCCGCCCTCGGCGTTGTAAATATTATTGCAGAAACCAAGCACATTCTCGTGGAACTCGTTCACATACTGGAAGGCACACTCCACGGTGATCCCTTCCGTCTCCCCCTTAAAGTAAATCACGTCGTGGATCGCTTCCCGGCTCTTGTTCATGTCCTTGATAAAGCCTACGATCCCCTCCGGCTCATGGTACTCGATATGCTCTGTCTCCGGGCCCCTCTTATCTTCATAGATAATGGTAAGTTCCGGGTTTAAGTATGCGGTCTCGTGGAGCCGGCTCTTTACGTCGTCCTCCTTGAAACGTGTCTTGTCAAAAATAGTGTCGTCCGGCAGGAAATTGATGGTGGTGCCGGATTCCCTTGTCTTTCCGACGACGGGGAGCAGACCGTCCTTTAATTCCAGCGTGGGGATGCCGCGCTCGTAATGATCCTCGTAGATCTGGCCGCCGGTTTTAACAGTCACATGAAGGTAAGTGGATAGCGCGTTAACCACCGAGGAACCCACACCGTGAAGTCCGCCGCTGGTCTTATAGGCGTCGTTGTCAAATTTGCCGCCCGCGTGAAGCGTGGTGAATACGAGACGCTCCGCGCTGATGCCTTTCTCGTGCATGCCGACGGGGATGCCGCGCCCGTTATCCGAGACGGTGGCGGAACCGTCCGCCTCAAGGGTCACCCTTATAGTGCTGCAATAGCCCGCCAAATGCTCGTCCACCGCGTTGTCCATGATCTCGTAGATCAGATGGTTTAACCCCTTGGTGGAGACGCTGCCGATGTACATGCCCGGACGAACCCGGACCGCTTCCAATCCCTCCAGAACTGTGATGCTGGAGGCGTCATATGTATTGTTGTCTGTCTTTGCCATATCAAATTTAACCTCATTCCGCAGAATCAGACAGTTTCAGGGGGATTTGCCCAAAAATCCCGCATTGCAGGATTTCCTTCATATCTGCCCCGTCTGCATACTGCTGTCATTATGCGTAGCATACCATACATCTGGTATTTTTGTAAAGAAAAAGTACTATATTGTGTGACTTGCCATGTGGCTTTTCATTCGCCGTTTGACCAGTGCATCTCCCTGAAAAATAGCGCAGTATAGAGATTTGCAAGTTTTGCAGGAACAAAAAGGCGCCGGGCATCCATTGTTTGTACGTCCTAACAAACTTTGCTGTGTGGCCTGCCGTCACTTGCACTCTTCCACCCGGTACAGATATTCGCGCCCCCGCTTCCCGTCCCTTCTCAGGATATCCAGATACATCAGAATCGGTACGGCATCGGCGGCGAGATCCCGCCTGATTGCCGCAGCCTTCGCAAAATCCGTAATTGTGAAAGGTTCGGGCAGGTCAATCGGCACAAACTGCATGAAATCCTCTGTTCTCTCCACCCGTATCTCGTCATAGAGGGAAAGCGGCATCCTGTCATAGCGTGTGGAACCGCGCTTCCTGTTGCGGCTCCAGCCGTTTAGGAGGCGGTACTCGTCCATGTCGATCAGCGGAAAGGCAAAAGAAAGATTCGGGTCCTTCAGAAATGGTTTGATCCGATATAATTCCGCAAAGGCGTGATAGGCGTTTCCTGTCACCGGGGACTTGTGTTTTTCGGAAAGTTCCCCGCTCTCCTCATTCATCCAGATCAGCCACTTGAAATGCGGAATCGGCAGAACCACCGTGACAGGGTAAAGCGGCAGAAAAGCGGTAAGTTTCGGGCGGAGCTTCCCGAAATTGCCGTTCTGTATCTCTATGATGTGTCCTTCTCTGTAAATATCCGCAATAAACCCTTCCACAGGCACCTCATGAAAATCCTCGTCGGGTTCATAATAGAGCTTCATCACCGCGTGAACCGTCTTCTCCTGCAGGGTACCGAAACCATGGGGATCATTCTGTTTCAGGAGTACTTTTAGTTTTGCGCTTTCAAATGCATTCTTATCCATATGAGAAAGTATACCAGATATCCGCCAATCGAACAAGTGTTTTCTGCGAGCCAAAGCATGCAGCCGAAAGGGTTAAATGGTATAATTCGCACATTTTACGGTATGAATGGTACACTCCCGGACATTGAAAAGATTTACAAATAAAAAGAGCGGGAGTATAATAGATTAGATTAATTATGTATGAAACCTTACAAACAGGAATCCGGCTATGAATAAAAACCAATGGAAAACCCGCTTGAAAAAAGGCTTTAATATCATAAAAGATGTTCTGACAGGCAAAACCCTGATTACGAATCGGTTGAAATTCCATGCACTGATCGGCTCTATCGCGTCAGTGCACATTCTTTTGCTTGTCATTTTCAGCATATATCACATTATACCTTTGTTCGTCTTCAATATATTTAGTGTGCTTACATACGCAGTCTGTTTCTGGCTGATGTGGGGTGACCGGGAGCACTACCTGACGATTTATTTCATCACGTACATCGAAGTTATTCTGCATTCCTTTGCCGCCACAATCTGCCTTGGATGGCAGTTCGGATTTGCCCAGTATATCATTGCCATTGTCCCGGTGGGCTTTTATATCTGCTATACGCTTGATATCAGGCGGAAGAAATTTACCATAGCCACCGTGTCCGCCTTATTTTCGGCGGTCGCATTTCTGGCATGTAAGTTCCTCTCCTTCTTTGGAGAACCGCTTGTCCAAATAGACAATATTGTACTGGAGCTGTCGCTCTATGTATTTAATTCCCTTTGCGCCTTTGTGTTCCTGATTCTTTTCTCGCTGGTTTTTGTATTTGAGATGAAGCTTTCCAGCAGCCAGCTTAAGCACCAGAACGCGATTTTGGAAAAACTTGCCAGCACAGACCCGCTGACCGGTCTGTACAACCGCCGGAGCATGGATATCTTTCTCACGCAGGCGGTGGAGTCGGCTTCCAGCTTTGCCCTGATTATGTGTGATATTGATAATTTCAAAAGTGTAAACGACACCTACGGGCATGACTTCGGCGATGTGGTTTTAAAGGGAATCGCCAGTATTACATCGGACCAGGTAAAGGGGCAGGGCTATGTCTGCCGCTGGGGCGGGGAGGAAATTCTGATTCTGATCAACAATGCTTCTAAGGAAAGTTCCTTCCGCATCGCAGAAAATATCCGAAGAAATGTGGCAAACCGTGTTTTTGAGCTGAACAATAAATGGATTCACTGTTCTCTCACACTCGGCGTTGCCCTGTATGACGGAAAAGAATCAGTAGAGGATACAATCACAAGAGCTGATTACAACCTCTACTGTGGTAAGCGCAATGGAAAAAACGCTGTCGTATTATAATCGGTTGGGCGCATGTGCGCGCAATCCGAAAATGCTTTGCGTGTAACGATTCTCAACTTCTAATTACAATGACCTCGCATGGCGGTCCCCATGCAGGATACGCTCCCTGTCCGACGCATTGATCTGTGTCAGCTTTCCATTCTTGTCATAGTAAGTCAACAGCGTAGAATTTTTTGCCACAGATCGTTTTCCGTTGTCTGTCAAAAGGCTGATCACCTGCTCCAGATTCCCGGAGCGAAGGTGTTTTCTAATCTTTTTATCCCGCTCTTTTGTATCGGCCTCGAACATCTCCCGCTCGCTGCCTGTACTCTCAGTAACGACGGGCTCCGGCACAGGAATACCTTTCATCGCGTAGTATTCCTCGGTATAGCGTTCCGCTTCCTCGGGCGTCACATCTTCGGAGACCGTCTCAGACGGCGGATCATTCCAGACCTTATAGAAAAAGGTTCCGACAGCATGAAGAAGACTCTGTAAAAGCGATAATATGACGTCAAACAGGCCGCTGTCTGCTTTTTCGGCTTTTACGGCGCCGTCAGACGTCCGTTCCGGCTCGGTTACCCTGGCGCCGGACAATTCCAGCTTCACGCCGCCGCCCTGTGCCCGGATATCAGTGCCCGGTTTCTGATGCAGTTTTTTATCCTCGCCCTTATCCTCTTTCTTTTTCGGAACGTCCTGTTCCTTCTGCCGGTCCAGACTAAATTTCTCCTGACTTTCGGCATTTTGGGCGGGTTTTAATTGACTGGTATAGTCATAAGCGGGATTGTCACCGTCACCGACCCTGTAAATCATAGTTGATTCCCCTCAGTTCACGCAGAGTCGATTCGCAAAATCGCAGCTACGCCGCTTTCCTTTTGCTCATCATATGACTCTCGTCATATAGATTTATGATGAACCATCTTGTCGATAGCAAGCTCTCATATCTGCCTCATCATAAATCTGCATGACTCTGCGTAGTGTTGATATAGTTTACGAGCCCTTCCGCCGCGATAATCTTCTGCATGAACTCTGGGAACGCCTGCCCCTGATAGGTTGTTCCCTTGGTCACATCGGTGATCACGCCGGAATCAAAGTCAACTTCCACCTCATCCCCGGCCTCAATGGCAGCCGCCGCTTCGGGACACTCCACGATAGGCAGGCCGATATTGATGGCGTTTCTATAAAAGATGCGGGCAAAAGTCTCCGCGATCACACAGCTTACGCCTGCCGCCTTGATGGCGATGGGCGCGTGTTCCCTCGAAGAGCCGCAGCCGAAGTTCTTTGTTGCCACGATGATATCGCCTTTCTTGACCTTGTTTATAAATGCCTTGTCAATATCCTCCATACAGTGTGTCGCCAGCTCCGCCGGATCGGAGGAGTTTAAGTAACGCGCCGGGATGATCACATCCGTGTCCACATTGTCTCCATATTTAAACACATGTCCTTTTGCTGCTTTCATAATCGTTTTCCTTTCCTTAATATATTATTCGCAGTGCGCACTCAAAAACCTTCGGTTTTTTCGTTCGCGGGCTTTCGCCCTATGCATCCATCAGAACAATCGCTCAGGTGAGCAAGCTTCTCCGCGCTTATTCTGCTGTCTGCGCACTGCTCAATGCTTTCACGCAAGCTGGCAGGGACAGGAGATCTTCCCCGTTACCGCGCTTGCCGCCGCAACTGCGGGGCTTGCCAGATAAATCTCGGAATCCACATGTCCCATACGTCCCACGAAGTTGCGGTTCGTGGTGGACACGCAGCGCTCTCCCTCCGCGAGAATGCCCATGTAACCGCCAAGACACGGTCCGCAGGTGGGTGTGCTGACAATCGCGCCAGCCTCGATAAAGGTCTTTAAAAGCCCCTCTTCCATCGCCTGTAAGTAGATCGCCTGCGTGGCGGGAATCACGATACAGCGCATCCCCTGCGCCACATGTCTGTCTTTCAGGACTTTCGCGGCGATCCGCAGATCGTCAAGCCTACCGTTAGTACAGGAGCCGATCACAACCTGGTCGATCTTTATGTCGTCCTTGATCTCGTCAATGGTCTTTGTATTTTCCGGCAGATGGGGGAATGCCACCGTAGGGCGCAGCGTGCCAAGGTCAATGGTGTACTCCTCGTCGTAGACTGCGTCCGCGTCCGCCTCATATATCTTGTATTCTCTCGTGCTGTGCTCCTTCATGTAGGCAACAGCGAGATCATCCACCGGGAAAATCCCGTTCTTGCCGCCAGCCTCAATGGCCATGTTCGCGATGGTGAACCGGTCGTCCATGGAAAGGTTTGCAATGCCGTCCCCGGTAAACTCCATGGATTTATAGAGCGCGCCGTCCACACCGATCATGCCGATGATGTGCAGGATCACATCCTTGCCGCTGACCCACTCGGAAGGCTTGCCCGTCAGATTGAATCTGATGGCGGAAGGCACTTTGAACCACGCCTTGCCGGTAGCCATCCCCGCAGCCATATCCGTGCTGCCCACGCCCGTGGAGAATGCGCCCAGCGCGCCGTATGTACAGGTGTGGGAGTCCGCGCCGATAATCACGTCGCCCGCCACGGTCAGGCCCTGCTCCGGGAGAAGGGCGTGCTCGATGCCCATCTGTCCCACCTCAAAATAATTGGTAATCTCGTTTCTTTTCGCAAATTCACGCACACATTTGCAGTGCTCCGCGGACTTGATATCCTTATTGGGGACGAAATGATCCGGCACAAGGGCGATTTTGTCCTTGTCAAACACGCCGTCCACCTTCATTTTTTCCATTTCGTGGATCGCCACGGGGCTTGTGATATCGTTGCCCAGCACCAGGTCGAGATCCGCCTCGATCAGCTGCCCTGCCTCCACTTTATCCAGACCGGCGTGCGCCGCCAGAATTTTCTGTGTCATTGTCATTCCCATTGTCGTTCCTCCTTGTTTATCTCCTGCAGGCGCATATTTAAGCGTCCGAAGTCTGCCATTTTTTCATTTTACATCTGCGCACTGCTCATTGCCAATGCGCATATTATACCACAACTCGGCAGATTCGTACAGATACAAAAAGAAGGAGCCTTACAGCCCCTTCCATGTCAGCAGCACCTTGAACAGGTCCCCGTCAATCTCTATGTCCATCTTACCGCCCTGCAGTTCCACAAAGCTTCTGGCAATGGCAAGCCCCAGTCCGCTTCCCTCGCTGCTCCTTGCGCTGTCGCCCCGGACGAAGCGTTCCGTCAGGCTCTCGGCAGGAATATTTAACTCATACCCGGAAATATTTTTCAGCTCAATCCGCGCTTCTTCCGCATCCTGCACCACACTGACATATACCCTTGAGTCCGGCATGGCGTACTTGATAATGTTCGTATATAAATTATCGAAAATGCGGCTGGTCTTTTCGCCGTCCAGCATCAGGAAGACTTTCTGTTCCGGGAATTGGAACCGAAAGACAAGGCCGGCCTCTTTCGCCTTATCCTCATACTCCAGATACATCTGCCGCACCAGATGGCAGATATCCACCTTCTCCGTGTGGAATGCCACATTGCCGCTGTTTGCCTTGCTCACCTCGAACAGATCCTCGATCAGTGTTTTCAGGCGCATGGACTTTCTCTGAAGCACCTCCAGATATTCCTTCCGCTGCTCCTTTGTGACGCCTTCCTCCTGTAATAGCTCCGTGTAAGTGATGATGGCGGTGAGTGGCGTCTTCAGGTCGTGAGATACGTTGGTAATCAGCTCCGTGCGCATGCGCTGGCTCTTGACCTCCTCTTCCACCGCACTTAAAAAACCGCTCTGAATCGCGGACAATTCCTCCTGAAAAGCGGAGAACATGCCCCAGTCCCCTTCGATTTTCGTCTGCAGGTTCCCATCCGCCACCGAGTGCGCGGCGTCGAGCATTTTTGTGTACTGTTCCTGCATGATGCGGATATACTTTCGAAAAAGGCCGTAGAGAAATACGGTGTACGGAATCAGCAGAAACACGCCGAGCACCCAGAACATGCTGATAACCGCCAGAACGAGATAATTGGCCAAAAGCAGCTTCAATAGCGGCACGTTCATATTCTGTTCCGGATCCATGTGCAGAAATTCCCGCCTGATGTGCGCCCGCTTTCTTCTGACCAAAACCCGCATATAGCGGAACACCCTGTAACAGAGACAGCGTTTCCGCACATATCCCCGCAGTCCGAACACATAGACCTGCGCATATGCGGTGATCAGGGTAAACCACAGCGTAAACGCCGCCGCCAGAAACAGGAAGTTGATCACCCATACAATATCTTTCGCCGCCGGACCGGTAAGCACGGGAAACGTGGCGCAGAGCATATGGGACAGACTGTACTCCCAGTTGTCCGACATGGAATACATGACAAGTGTGGCGGACAATTCTCCAAGAATCAGAAACGTGACAAAGGTGAGCAGGGTCAACACCTCTATGTGCAGGGGCAAAAGCCCGTGTTCGTGCAGGCGGTACTTCTTCCAGAACGGCAAAAGCATGGCGGTAAGCCCCAAAATGATAAGCAGCAGGCGGAAGACATCCTGAATGCCGCTGTTCATGTAATTTCCCGCCGTACTCATGGAGAGAAACATGCGGGATGATGCCTTCACGTCGGCAAGCTGCGTCTCCGTCAGCGCATAGCAGATGGTACAGTTTTTCGGCATATTCAGGACCTGCAGATTCATCTGCATCACCGCGCCATCCTCCGACGACTTATAGTAAATGTCATCCTCCCAGTCGATGCCGCCGTAGGCGGAATAGGACAGGCTCTCATAGAGGCTCCGTTCCAGATAACGGCTCCGCATCACGCGCTGTACACTCTCCACAAGCGCATCCGCGTCCTCGCCACGCACCCACACATGTTCCAGAACCCCGTTTTCGTCAAAGTCCAGTTTGATATAATAGGGATAGTAATCGTCCAGATAAACCGACTCCTCCTCCGTGCCGAGATAGTGCAGTGCGCGCTCTGTATTGGCAAATGTCTTTCCGCTTTCCCGGTCCATGAGTTCATAGTCAATCTGCTGGTCCACCCCGTTCTGAAAAGAAATATACCACTGGTAAAGCAGTTCATCCAGCTGCTCGCCGGCATAGGAAAGCGGCGTCTCAACGCCAAAATTATAATATTCGCCGAAGTCTTTTGCTTTCTTTATCTCCGCGCTTAAAAAAAAGTCCTGCGCAGAGACATTCTCTCCGCTCCCTTCCTGCGGCTCCTTTGACGCCTTGTAGTCGCAGAGCTGCTTGTAAAGCACGATATTGCCCTGATAGATCTCGTGCAAAAACTCGCTGCCCGCAAGGATATTCGGCTCTTCCGACGCTGCCCTCTCCTTAAACCCCGGATACTGCGACACAAAGACAAGGGTTGCGGTCAGGATGAGCGCCGCAGCGGCAAAAATCCCCGGCATCCTCTCTCGTTTACTTGGTTTACCTCTCTCACTGTTTGTCAATTTTGTACCCAACGCCCCACACCACCTTCAGATATTTTGGTTCCCGGGGATTCATCTCAATCTTTTCCCGGATTTTCCTGACATGCACCATGATCGTGTCCGTGTTAATTGCCTGCTCGTTCCAGACCCTCTCGTAAATCTCCTCCGCGGAATAAACTCTGCCGGGACTCTTAATCAGGAGAAGGAGAATTTTAAACTCCGTGGGCGTCAGTTTTACGGGATTTCCGTCCAGAAATACTTCGACTGTGTCCTCGTGCACTTCCAGTCCGCCAATCGTATAGACACGTTCCTCGTCTCCTGCTTTCTGCCCATCCTTCATTTCCAGAAAGCGGCTGTAGCGCCGTAAATGGGAATTGACTCTGGCCAGAAGCTCCATGGTGGTAAAGGGCTTTGTCACATAGTCGTCCGCCCCCATATTTAGCCCCATGATCTTATCCACTTCCTCCGATTTGGCGGAGAGCATAATCACCGGGAACTCGTAACCCAGTTCCCGCACCCGCATCATCATGTTGATTCCGTCCATCCGGGGCATCATCACGTCCACGATAGCCAGATGGATGGTCTCCTTCTCAATCACGGAAAGACCTTCCACACCGTCCGCAGCCTGAAAAACGATATAGCCCTGATTTTTCAGATAAATTTCTATCCCCTCACGTATGTCCTTGTCGTCCTCCACGATCAAAATATGATAGTCCATTGTCCGCCCCTCACTTTAATCTTAGTACGAAGTGCACACTCGAAAAACCTTTGGTTTTTGACTTTTCGTCAAATTATCGAATGGCACTGCTTTAGCATAACCGAAAAATCTAAACAGAAACTGCTGTCAGTTCTTAAGAAATTCTAAATAAATCCCTTACTATTCCAAAATATCCAAAAAGAAGAAAGGCACCCCGGCCGGATGACCGGCGGAATGCCTCATATTATCTCATATTCCTCAATTTCCAGTCAGAACTGCGCTGTTAATTGTTGATCAGCTTGTCCTCACCGTTCCAGCTGTAAAGCTTTCTGATATCTTCACCGACAACCTCAGCGGGATGCTCGGAAGCAAGCTTGCGCATCGCCTTGAAGTGTACCTGTCCGCCTGCGGAAGACATGTCGAGCAGGAAGTCTTTCGCGAACGTACCGTCCTGAATGTCGGAGAGAATCTTCTTCATCGCTTTCTTGGTATCTTCGGTGATGATCTTCGGACCGGTGATGTAGTCGCCGTACTCAGCGGTGTTGGAGATGGAATATCTCATGCCTGCAAAGCCGGACTGGTAAATCAGGTCTACGATCAGCTTCATCTCGTGGATGCACTCGAAATATGCGTTTCTCGGATCATAACCCGCCTCAACGAGCGTCTCGAAGCCTGCCTGCATCAGTGCGCATACGCCGCCGCAAAGGACTGCCTGCTCGCCGAAGAGGTCTGTCTCTGTCTCGGTGCGGAACGTGGTCTCCAAAACGCCTGCCCTTGCGCCGCCGATAGCAAGCGCATAAGCCAGGGCCATATCCTGCGCTTTCCCGGTTGCGTCCTGGTGTACGGCTACCAGACAGGGAACACCCTTGCCAGCCTGATACTCACTTCTTACTGTGTGGCCGGGGCCCTTGGGCGCAATCATGGTCACGTCAACATCCTTGGGCGGTACAATACAGCCGAAGTGAATGTTGAAGCCGTGTGCGAACATCAGCATATTGCCAGCCTCAAGGTTCGGCTCGATGTCCTTCTTGTACATAGCCGCCTGCAGCTCGTCATTGATGAGGATCATAATGATATCCGCTTTCTTGGCAGCCTCAGCCGCCGTATATACCTCGAAGCCCTGCGCCTCAGCCTTCGCCCAGGACTTGGAACCCTCATAGAGGCCGATTATTACGTGACAGCCGGACTCCTTCGCGTTCAGGGCATGCGCATGTCCCTGACTGCCGTAACCGATCACCGCGATTGTCTTGCCGTCGAGAAGAGACAGATTACAGTCTTCCTGATAGAAAATTTTTGCCATTTTTCTTTTCCTCCGTTACCTGTAGATTGGTTGATGAATATGTTTTCTATAACTGAAAGGGAATCTCCCTTGAGCTAACTACAAATATGTGACCTGGTCGATGCCGCGGCTTAGACCCGCAATACCTGTACGGGCGACCTCCAGAATTTCATAACCATCCAGAACCGCGATAAAGGCGTCGATTTTGTCCTGATCGCCGATCAGTTCAATGGTGATACTGCCGGGAGATACATCCACGGGATCTGCGCGGTACGCATTCGCCACCGCAAACACATCAATACGGTCCCTGGCAGAGGTCACCCTGACTTTAATCAGGGCAAGTTCCCGGTACACGCTCTCCCCGGGTTTTAACTCCTTGATATCACGCACATCCACCAGCTTGGCCACCTGTTTTTCGATCTGCTCCAGAATCTCGTCATCCCCGGATGTGACAATCGTTATGCGGGTATAGCGGGGATCCGCCGTCACACCGGCGGTTATGCTGTCAATATTGTAACCGCGTCTGGAAAAAAGGCCGGCAATGCGGCTTAAAACACCCGATGTATTATCCACCAACAACTGAAAAACCTTTTTCTGCATCCGATACACCCTTCCTTCCACATTCCTTCTTTTAAACACTGTCAATAATTGTAGCAACTTAAAGGCAAAAAGTCAACCTATTCGTCCGCCTCCAGGCACTTCTGGAGCGCAAGGGTACCTGTGCGCGCCATCTCCACGATACTGATTCCCTGCATCATGCTGATAAAGAGCCTGATCCGCTCAGGCACATCGCATATCTGGATGATAAGCATGTTTTTGGACATATCCACAATGTCCGCATGCATGATATCGCACGTCTCCATAATGTCGCGCCTGTTGTTTTTGTTGTATTTCACTTTCATCAGCATAAGCTCTCTGCTCACGCTTGACGGCTCGTCAAAAGTTTTTACCTTGATGACGTCTATTTTTTTGTTGAGCTGTTTTTCAATCTGCTCAATGGTGCGCTCGTCCCCGGAACTGACAATGGTCATGCGGGAAACCGCGGCATCCTCCGTCTCACCCACAGCCAGGGAATCAATATTGAAACATCGTCTCGAAAACAGGCCGGCCACCTTGCACAGCACGCCCGATCTGTTTTCCACCAAAACGGAATATATTTTTTTCATTGTATATCCTCCACATCTCGTGTTGTTATTTCACCAAGTCCATCGGGTCGATCAGGCATTCCAGAAGCACTGACTCGTCCTTCTCCAAAAAGGCCCTGATGGTCTCCTGTGCCCCTTCCATGGTCTCCTGCCGCATAAACTTAAGTCCGAACGCCGCCGAGAGCTTGGAAAGATCGGGGCTTCCCGACAAATCAACCACGGAATAGTTGTCTTTGTAGGTGTAATGCTGGTATTCGCGCACCATCCCAAGATAATTGTTTTTCAGTACAATGATTTTTACGGGCACGTCAAACTGACGCATGGTAGCCAGTTCCATCATGGACATCTGGAAGGAACCGTCCCCGCAGACCGCTATCACCTGTCTGCTTCTGTCCGCCAGCTTCGCTCCCATGGCCGCCGGAATGGAATAACCCATGGTCCCCATGCCGCCTGTTGTTAAAAACCGCCCCTTCTTTACAATGTGGTAGCCGCAGGACCAGATCTGGTTCTGTCCCACATCCGCCACATAAACTGCATTCTCATCCATTTCCCGGGACAGCATGGCAATGAAGGCCGCCGGATCCACATAGTCAGGATTGGGCTTTCTTATCGGCTGCATAGTGTCGCGGTAAGTATTCAGCGTCTGAATCCACTCCTCGTGCTCACAGGTAAACTCCTGTGTCGCAATGTCCTCAAAAATATGCTTCGCGTCCCCCACCAGAGGAATGGCGGGACCTACGTTTTTACCGATCTCCGCCGGATCTACGTCAATATGGACAAGCACCTTGTTTTCCGTGATCACATCCGGCTGGTTCACCGCCCTGTCAGCCACCCGCGCGCCAACCATGAGAAGGAGGTCTGACTCGTTCATGGCCCGGTTGGCGAAAGGTTTGCCGTTGTTGCCCACCATACCGAAATACATGGGATGCTCGGTGGGCATGGCGCCGATTCCCATCATCGTGGAAACCACGGGAATCTGGTATTCTTCCGAGAAATTCCGAAGCGCTTCTTCCGCCTGACTTAAGAGTACGCCGCCGCCCGCGCAGATCAGGGGGCGTTTTGATTTTGCCAGCTCTTTTATGACTTTCTTGATCTGGGCCATATTGCCCTTTACTGTCGGCTTGTATGTGCGCATGTTAACTTCGTCGGGATATTTGAATTTTCCGACCGGCGCATTCTGGATATCAATGGGGATGTCGATCAGCACAGGACCCTTGCGGCCTGTGGATGCCAGGTGAAAAGCCTCCTTAAAGATCTGCGGAATATCCGCCGCATCCTTTACCAAATAACTGTATTTTACAAAAGATTCCACGGCGCCTGTGATGTCCGCCTCCTGAAACACGTCGGAGCCGAGCAGCTCACTGTTCACCTGTCCCGTGATACACACGAGCGGTATGCTGTCCGCAAAAGCGGTGGCTACGCCCGTAATCAGATTGGTCGCACCGGGGCCGGAAGTTACCGCGCACACGCCTACCTTCCCCGATACTCTGGCAAGCCCGCTTGCCGCATGAGCCGCATTCTGCTCCGTGCGGATCAGAATCGTCTGGATATCAGACTCCAATATGCTGTTGTAAAAAGGACATATGGCTACGCCCGGGTAACCAAACACATATTCAACGCCTTCCGCCTCCAGACATTTTACAATTGCATCTGCACCTATCATATACGTTATCCTCTCTTCTATCTGTTTTCTGACAGCAGCTGTTTCATACCGTCACAGCTGCCACACAAAATTCCAAAAACCAGCTATCCATCCAGTCCTAACAGTTTCTGCGTC